>WNEZ01003688.1_pt1 | contig 35333 bp, 22 predicted proteins | sample 5400521 | NCBI WGS metagenome assembly WNEZ01 (sample SAMN13153339, study PRJNA577476) | soil metagenome | isolation source: 120 cm saprolite under Douglas fir tree site 2 hole 1 replicate 1 | place: USA:California | collected 2015-04-18 | reverse complement strand
TGGCCCAGCGGCTTAAAGCAGATCTTCGACCATTTGCCCGTAAATCATCGGATCGAAATTCAGGAAGGCTCCGATAGTTTTCTGGCCAAGCCTTTCGCGCCTTCGCCTCCTTCCTATTCGCGAGCGGGCGAGCCCCAGAAGCCAGAAACTTTGCCTTCGTCTGCGGAAACTTGGCTCATCGCGCCTCTCAGCGCGCCGGAATTCTCGGTGCCCGACCTCGCGGGCAAGATCATGGATCTGCAATCGTTTCGAGGTGGCCCGCTGCTTCTCAGTTTTTGGGCGATAGCTTCGCTGCCCTGCCACGACCAATTGCGCCTTCTCCAGAAGAATCAGGCGATGCTCGAAGCAAGCGGCCTTCGCATCCTTGGCATCAACGTGGATGACCCTGGCGATGCGCAAGCGGCGCGATCCTTCGCTGTCAAAGAACGGCTCTCCTTCCCAAACTTGGTCGCCACTGAAGATCTCGCCGGCGTCTACAACATTATTTATCGTTATCTGTTCGATCGTCGCCGGGACTTGCCCATTCCATCTTCATTCCTCTTGGACAAAGGCAGCCTAATCGTCAAGGTTTACCAGGGTCCAGCGGATCCCGAACGGCTGGCGCAGGATCTTAAATCGCTAACCGCTGCGGAAACCGATCTGATTCGGAGAGCGCTACCCTTGGGCGGAGTCCTTTACCAGGGCGCGTTTCAACGCAACGACTTCACCTATGGTGTAGCGATGTTCCAGCGCGGCTATCTGGACCAGGCCGCCGCTTCGTTTAAGCAAGTAATCGCCGCCAAGCCACAAGATTCCGAGGCCTACTACAATCTCGGAACCCTTTATCTCCGAAAAAATGCTTTGCAAGACGCGCGTCAATACCTCGAGCAGACGGTGACACTACGTCCAAATTATCCGGAAGCATGGAACAATCTGGGAATGGTGGCCGCCCAGGAAGGTCAAACGGACGAAGCCATCCGCAACTTTAAACAGTCTCTGGTCTTACGGCCCACCTATGCCATCGCCCTCGTGAACCTCGGCAACGTTTACCGTCGTCAGGGAGCCTTCGAGGAGGGAGAGAAACTCCTTCGCCGCGCACTGGAGATCTCACCGGATGATCCAGAGGTCAACTACAGTCTCGGAATGCTCTACGCGCGGCAAGACCAACTTGAACACGCCGCCCGTTATTTGGAAATAGCAGTGAGCTTGCGTCCGGATTATCCCGACGCGCTGAACAATCTAGGCGTCGTCTTCGTTCGTGAACGGCGAAGCTCCGACGCCGAGGAGAAATTCAAGACCTGTATCCGCCTCGCCCCGAACTTTGACCAGGCCTATCTCAATCTGGCCCGCCTCTACGTGCTCTTGGAGGAAAAACAAAAGGCCAAAGAAGTCTTGCTGGCGCTCCTGCAAAAGCAACCACAGCACAAGGTGGCTCAGCAAGAACTGGAAATGCTAAAGTGACCTTGAAACACCAACAAACAACGCACACGCGGAGGCATATTGGGCGAATGACAGTCGTCGCTACATTTCAACATCCATCCAGAATCGCGGGCGGCTGCCCGAAATTAAGCGGAATCCTGGCGCTGACCTTGATTCTCTTGCATTCGGCAACTGCCGCAGCACAGCAATCCGTCCCCGCCAAAAAGAATCCTCAGCAATCTTCGAAGAGCCAGCCTCAGTTCAAGGAAGCCGAAGAATTGCTCGCTCAAGGATTGCTCGAGCAAGCCAAAGAGAAAATTCAGGAAGCGCTCACCCAGAACCCCTCCAGCGTGGAAGGCTACAATTTATTGGGGACTATCTACACCGACGAAAAGGATTACACAAACGCACACGACGCTTTCCAGCACGCCCTCAAGCTCGATCCCAACTCCGCGAGAACCCGCAACAACCTCGGGAACCTCTATGTCGCCCAGCAAAAGCCTGATCTTGCCGAAAAAGAGTTCAGAACCGTTGTCCGCCTCGACCCCGCGAATCGCGATGGAAATTACAATTTAGGCCTGGTCCTACTGGCGAAGGGCCATCCCGCCGAAGCCATTCCTCTCTTTCAGCGTGTTCACCCCGCGAACGTTGAAACGCGCTTCAACCTCATCCGCGCCTTCCTTCAGGCCCACAGGACTGCCGAAGGACTGAAAGCCGCAACGGATCTTTCCGTTCAAAATAAAGATGATGTCCAACTGCATTTCACCCTGGGCGTGTTGCTCGCTTCTGAAAAACATTACCAACCCGCCCAACTCGAACTCGAAAAGGCCAATGCGCTGCGGCCGGAAGCTTTCGAGATTCTTTTCAATCTCGGACAAGCCTGTCTTCGAGGCCGCGAATACGCCAAAGCCGAACTGTCGCTGAACCGCGCCCTGAAATTGAAACCCGATTCACCCGAGACGCTCTATCTGCTCGCCCAGGCCGATGTGGACCAGTCCCGGGCCGTAGATGCTCTGGATTTGCTCGTGCGCGCCCACAAACTGGCACCGGAGAATACGGACATCATCTTTCTTCTGGCTCGCGTCAGCATGTTGCAGAATTATTTCGAAGATGCCATCCCGCTCCTCGAATCTGGTTTGAAAATTGCCCCGCAACGCGTAGATCTGCATGCCGCATTGGGCGAGAGCTACTTCATGTCCGGCAAGGCGGAAAGGGCCATTGAGGAGTTCAAGAACCTGATCCAACTTGATCCCTCAGCGCGATCCTACGCGTTCATGGGTCTTTCTTACCGTCATCTCGGGCGATTCGATGAAGCCAGGAAGTACTTTGAAGCGGGTCTCAAGCAAGATCCTCGCAACGCTTCCTGCCTCTTCAACGTGGGCTATATCGAGGAGCATCAGGGAAATCACGAGCGTGCCGAAAAACTTTTTCAGCAAGCACTCCGCTCGAACCCCGATTTTTCCGAAGCGCTGCTGGAATTGGCCAATCTGCGAATCGCGAACAAGAAACTGGAAGAAGCCGCGGTCCTGCTCAGACGATACGTCAAAGTCAGCAGAAACGCTGCTTCCGGCTACTACAAGCTTGCTATGGTGGAGCGCGGCCTCCATCAGATGGACGCCGCCCAGCGGGATTTGAATGTGTTCCAGACTCTCTCGAAAGACGCTTCCCCGGGTCCATATCCCTACCAACATCTTTTCGATTACCTCGATAGCCGCTCCAGCCTTTCCCCTCAGGCGCGAACTCAACTGGATTTAACCGAGCTAACAGAACAAATCAAGAAACATCCGGACCAACCGCAAGATCTCTATCTTCTCGCCGAAACGTATCTGAAATTGGGCAAACCCGAGGAAGCGCGAAAAACGATCGCGCAACTCGACCAGCTCAGCTCCGGCGACTACCGCACGCAAACCGGTGTGGGCGTGCTGCTCGCGCGTTTCCGTTTGTACGACGATGCCATCGAGCACTTCCAAACGGCGTTGCGCGCCAATCCCGACTCCGACGACGTGAAGTTTGATTTGACTGATGCTTACTTTCGCAAGGGCATCTATGCCCAGGCCCTCCAAGCCGCCCAGCAAGTTTCACAGACCGGCCGGCAGGACGATGCTTACCTTGCTCTGCTCGGAGATATCCATGCTCATCTCGGCGACACAGCCCGAGCCGCAGAAATTTTCCAGGAGGCCATCCGCCGCAACCCGGATAATGACCAGTATTACCTCTCCCTTACCCTTGTCCAACACCGTGAAAATAATGTCAGCGGCGCGGACGACACGTTGCGCAAAGGTCTGGCCAGAATTCCCAGCTCGGGGAAAATTCTTTGGGGTTTGGGAATTGTCTCGGCTCTGCAAGGGAAGACCCCGCAAGCCGCCGAAAACCTCGAGCGCGCCGTGGAGCTGTTGCCCGAGTGGCCTGGAAGCTATTCCGCCCTGGGCGTCTTTTATTACCAAACCGGGGAAATCACCAAAGCCCGCGAAGTGCTCAATCGCTTCAAAGGTAGCAACGCTGCCGGCCTGGACGTGAATCGCATCGAACAAGCCCTGGCCAATGCCCCGGCGACGTCCTCCACTCTTCATGAACCCATGCCCATGGTCGCCAGACAGCAGTTGCTTCAACTCGCTCTCTCGCTCGCGGACCGCACGCTTTGAGGCCACAATGCAGATCCTGGGTTGAGCGCCATGCTAGCCGACGCTAGAATGCTTGTGGAATTGAGAATTTGAAAATGCTGAGAGCCGCTTGGCAGCTCTCCTGATTGGACAATTGCAGGCAATCCGAGAATGGGGAAAAGGTCGAACACAGGCAGGATGCGCCGTCTCGGAACCGCTTGCGGCGCAATTGTTTTGCTCAGCGCCGCCATTGCGATGACCCGCCATCAGCAAACGGTTGCTAGTCAGGCTTCTAAAGCGCCGGATTCCCGCATCGCTGTTCGTTACACCGACGTTCGACAAGCTGCCGGTATCACTTTCCGCCAGGATTCCACGCAAACCGGCGAAAAATATTACTTGGAAACCATGGGCACCGGCGTCGGCTGGATCGACTATGACCAGGACGGCTTGATGGATCTCTTCTTCGTGCAATCGGCCGCCACCGACATTTACAAACCAGCGCATCCTTTGCGCTCCGCTCTTTACCACAATAACGGCGACGGAACGTTTACCGATGTCACCGAAAAGGCCGGCGTCGGCGGTGAAGGCCATTACGGCCAGGGCGTTGCCGTCGGCGACTACGCCAACGACGGCTATCCCGATCTGTACGTGACCGGCTATGGCCGCGCCATTCTTTATCACAACAACGGTGACGGAACCTTCACCGACGTCACCGCCAAAGCCGGTGTCGCCGACGAAGGCCAATGGTCCACCAGCGCAGGCTGGTTCGACTACGATAAAGACGGCTGGCTCGATCTAGTCGTCACCAATTACATCGAGTGGACTCCGAAGACGAATCTGTGGTGCGGCGAACGCCGCCCCGGGTACCGCTCTTACTGCAATCCCGGCAACTACAAAGGCCAGAAGACCAAGCTCTACCACAACAATCACGACGGCACCTTCACCGACGTCAGCGACGCCTCCGGCGTCGGCAAGCCCGAATCCAAGGGCATGGGAGTCGTCCTCGCCGACCTCAACAACGACGGCTGGCCGGACATCGCCATCGCCAACGACACCTGGCCAAATTTTCTCTTCCTCAATAAACATGACGGAACGTTTCAGGATGTTTCCTTCGTCTCCGGCCTGGCAGCCAGCGAAGACGGCCGCTACGAAGCGGGCATGGGCATCGATGCCGCGGACGTGGACGGCGACGGCTGGCAGGATGTCTACGTCACGCACCTTGATTTCGAATTGAATCGTCTCTACCGCAACAACGGCGACGGAACTTTCGACGACTACACCTATCGCTCCGGCATCGGCAACAAAGCTATCCTGTTAAGCGGCGTGTCCATGAAATTTCTCGATTACGACAACGACGGCTGGCCCGACATCTTGCAGCTGAATGGCGCCATGCTCGACAATGTGAATCTCTATCACAGCGAAGTGTCTTACAAAGAGCCCTTACTCATGTTCCGCAACTTGGGAAAGGGCCAGTTCGAAAAAGTGTCGGACTCTTTGGGTCCGGACTTCATTCGTCCCATTGCTGGACGCGGCTTGGCCACAGCGGATTTCGACAACGACGGCGACATCGATATTGTCACCAACAATCGCGGCGACTTTCCCGAGCTGCTGCGCAACGATGGCGGCAACGCCAATCATTGGCTGGAGGTCCTGCTGATCGGTACAAAATCCAACCGCGACGGCATCGGCTCTTCGCTGAAGCTAACCTCCGAAGGAGTCGCGCACGTCGAACAGTCCAAAGGCGGCATGAGTTACATGTCGGCTAGCGATCCGCGAATTCATTTTGGTCTAGGCAAACGCGCCAAGATCGAATCTCTCGAGATCACTTGGCCCAGCGGCCATGCGGATAAGCTCACGAACGTCCCCATCGACAAGATCATCGCCGTCAAAGAAGGCGCAGGAATTGTCCCGCGCAGCTTTCCCAAGGTGCCAAGCAAATGACGAGAAGTCCCGATGCATTCACCTTAAACGAATGTGTTCGAACGCGAACTTTCTGTCCAGTGAACCTCGCGCCCGGTGATCACAGCCTATGAATCTTCTGCGCCGCCGTTTCCTCGGCTCATCCCTGGTCGTTCTCGGTAGTTCGCTTCTGGACGCGCTTACAACTCCGCTCTGGAAATGGCGTGGCTCAACGCGCGCGGAGGCAGCGCCTCTTCCAATTCCGTCCGCTTCAAATTCACCGGCAGCCTCACCAGTCCAGTTCGTTGACGTAGCTCACGAAGCCGGCCTGACCATCCCAAATGTCTGGGGCGGCGCCGATCACAAAAAATACATCATTGAAGCCAAGGGCAGCGGCCTGGCTTTTTTCGATTACGACCATGACGGCTGGCTGGACATCTATCTCACCAACGGAACCCGCTTCAATACCGACTGGCCCGCCGGCAAAGCTCCCACCTCTCATCTCTACAAAAACAATCGCGACGGAACCTTCACCGACGTCACCGAAAAATCCGGCCTCGCCCGTACCGGTTGGCAGACCGGCGTCTGCGTCGGTGACTACGACAACGACGGCTGGGACGATCTCTTCTGCTGCTTCTGGGGACACAACATCCTCTTTCACAACAATGGCGACGGCACTTTCACCGATGTCACTCGCAAAGCCGGCGTCTACGATAACCAAATCCGCTGGGGCGCCGGCTGCACCTGGCTCGACTACGACCGCGACGGCCGCCTCGATCTTTTCGTCTGCAATTACATCAGGCTCGATCCGGAGAAAACTCCCTCCAAGAGCGAACCCGCCCAATGCCAGTGGAAGGGTGTTCCCGTAATGTGCGGCCCGCGCGGATTGACCGGTGACACCAACGTTCTCTTCCACAATAATGGCGACGGCACTTTTACCGATGTCTCTGCCAAGTCCGGAATCCTCAAGCCCGGCCCCCGCTATTCCATCACGGCCGTTTCCTATGATTTCGATAACGACGGCTGGCCCGATATTTATGTCGCCGTGGACTCCGAACCCAGCATCCTCTTCCACAACAATCATGACGGAACTTTCACCGATGTCGCCGTGATCGCCGGATGCGCTTACAGCGAAAATGGCCACGAGCAAGCCGGTATGGGCGTCGGCGTCGCCGACTACGACTGCGACGGCTCCTTCGACATTTTCAAGACCAACTTCGCTGACGACACCTGCAATCTCTACCACAACAATGGCGACGGAACTTTCAGCGACGTCACATTTTCTTCCGGCATCGGCATCAACAACCAGTACGTCGCCTGGGGTTGCGGCTTCATTGATTTCGACAATGACGGCTGGCCAGACATCCTGCAGATCAATGGACACGTCTATCCGGAAATCGAAGGCCACGAGCTCGGCCAGACGTATAAAAACCCGCGACTGGTCTACAAGAATCTCGGCAATGGCCGCTTCAAGGACGTTTCTTCAGAGATGGGACCCGGCATCAGCGAGCGTTTCTCCAGCCGCGGAGCCGCTTTCGGTGACTACGATAACGATGGCGACATTGATGTGCTGATCTTAAATATGAACGACCCGCCTTCGCTTCTTCGCAACGACGGCGGCAACCAGCAGAATTGGATCAAGATCAAGCTCATCGGCACAAAGTGCAATCGCACCGCCATCGGCGCCCGCGTCCGCGTAGTGACTGGCAAGCATGCCCAGATGGATGAAGTCCACAGCGGCACCAGCGTCATGTCGCAGAGCGATCTGCGTCTGCACTTCGGCCTGGGAAAATCTCAAATCGTGGATCTCATCGAAGTGAAATGGCCCACTACCCAGAAGGTAGAACAGCTCCAGCAGGTCAAAGCCAATCAAATTCTGACCATTCGCGAAGGCAGCGGAATCGTCGCGACCGCCAATGCTAAAATGAAATAGATTTGGTCCGTTTATCAGTGAGTCGAAGCCCCTGACGGCCGGTCTTTTAGAATAATCAGGAATTGCCGAAGCTCTCGCCGTTGGCTCTCGATTGCCGCGGTTTCTGCTTTCTCCATTTTCTCGTACACGCGAAATTCCTGCTCCGCTTTTGATTCTTCCTTGATCCGTCTATAAGCTAAACCCAGCCGGTAATGAGCTTCGCCAAGCTGCGGGCTCACCTCAATCGCCTTCTTGTAGTCGCGAATAGCCCGCTCGAAATCGCCCTTCTCAGAATGCAAAATCCCCAGTTGTAGATAAGCCTCGCCAAGTTTGGGATCAGCTCTCACCGCCTTTTCGAGCAGCCCTTCAGCCTGCTGCAAGCCAGCCGCATTCTCCGATCCGCGGTTACGTTTCCACAGTGTCACCCCGTAATAATAGTTGGCCAAAGCATTCCCAGGCTGTTCCTGCGCAAATCGCGCCAGCGTTTGTTCCGCACAGGGCAGCAGCATGGTCGCCGACTTCTCCATTTTTCCTAGAAACAGATAAGCAGTGGGATCTGACGGCTTCAAGTCAGCAGCTTCGCAGAGCCGTCGCGCCGCTTCCTCGGAATTACCCTCCGCGTAAAACGCCGCTCCTAGTCCTGCCAGCATTCTTGCCGAAGCCGGATGCGCGCGAGATCCCTTCGTAAAAACTTCCACCGCTGGCTCGTCCGCCCGGTGAAGCAGCAGTTCCGTCCCCCACTCGAAATAGTTCTCCTCGCTAGGGTCCATGAGGGCCGCCCGCTCATATTCCCGCACCGCCTCCAGTGGATCACCCAGTCGCTCGTTGAGTTCGCCCAGCAACCGATGCCCGTCCGCCGTATCCGCGTTTGCCAGCATCGTTCGCGCTTGCTCACGAGCTGCAAGCAATTTTTTCTCGGATTCGCCTGAGTTCAGTGACGTCGCTCCAGCCTCGGTATCCGGCGCAGAGTTCTCAACCAACCCGCCGTTTTTGAGCGCCAACGTTTCCTTCGCCAGCGCTTCGCTCGTTCGTGCTCTCACGTCTGACCCATGCATCCCCGTATTATTCCAATCCGTCACTCCTGCGACCGTGAAGTTCGGCTTGTCGTCAAATTCCATCGCGGGCGCCGCGGAGCCGGAAGAGGTGGATGCGCCGGAAGCTCCAGGACGATCCGCCGCCAAAGATTCAAGAACCAGATCAACACGCTTTTTGTCTCCCGCGGTCAAAACCAGAGGATTCGATACGCCCTCGCGCCATCCCGCTTTTTCCGCCTTTACCGTGTACACGCCCGGACTCGCTACCGAAAAGACGAAACTCCCATCCCCCTTGGTCTTCGTCTCAATAGAATTCGAGCGTTCCTTTTCCTCCAGCCGAACGGATGCCCCCGCCAGCAGCTCCCCAGCCGAGGTCCGAACTGTCCCCTCGACCGTGATCGCATCCCCCTGCGACAGGGAAGGACCCAGCGCCCAGCCCGCCAGACCAAAAATGCCCAGCAGCTCCGCTCCCACGACAATGAGAGCCACGCGAATCTGCTTCTTGTTCGGCAGGATAGCCTGCAATAATTTGAGCCCTCGCTTCATCGGGGAAACCAGCTTCTTTTGTCAACAACCAATGCCATGCCTTGTTTGGCGCCCTCGCAGGCATTCTATCCCCCGTCCTCGCTGCCCGCAACGACCCCACCTCCGCAATCCCAAATAGTCCTTGACTTTCCGTTAGCCCTTGCTTTACTTAACTCTGTAGAAAACTCCATAGGAAGTGCGGGAGCGCGTCTCCCGCTTTTCTTCTCCAGCCACCCTTAAGCAGTACACTCGTTTTGATCAACGAAAAACATACCCTTTAGAATCAATAAGTTATGAGATACAAATTTCGTAAGTCCTTTACTTTGATATTCATGCGAAATGGTGGGGGGGGTGCGTCCCAAATTGGTACTTCCCCAAGTCCAATCGCAGCCCGAAAACGCAAGTCGCCAAGCGGTCACCCAGTAACCACTAGCCACCCGCAAGTTCCTGCAAAACAAGAATTTAGTAGAACCGAACAGTATCGAGCCTGTCACTACTAGACAAACAGTATCAACTATGATATACTGTATGTCGGGAAGACAGCCGACTCTACTCGCGGGACCAGCTGTGCGGTCTTGATCCCGCGACACCCGGCCTGTTTTCCTCAACCGGCGGGTCGCCGACCTCCGGCCGAATGCGTCCGCCACCATTTAGAAAGGATGCCATATGACAGCCAGCACTCCTGCTCCTAAGAAACTCTATCTGTTGCAGTTATCGGCTACTACAGTTCCGTTAGCGCAGGGCCGAACCATGGAAATGGTCCTGCCGTGCTATCTCGTCGAGACCACCGAAGGCAAGCATATCTTGATCGACACCGGCATGGCTCCCGACACCATGCCTCCGGGCCTACCGCGTCCCGAGAACGAAAAGAACGTGCTTGAGCAGTTAGCCGCGCTCGGCCTGCGCCCATCCGATATCGATATCCTCATCTGCACTCATTTCGATGTAGACCACGCCGGATACAACGATTCCTTCGCAAGCGCAGAACTGATCGTTCAGCGAGAACACTACGAGCTCGCCCGCAGCGGACATCCGCGCTTCGCGCTTGCGCGCGCTCATTGGGATCATCCCGCTTTGCGTTACCGGCTCGTGGATGGGGATACAGAATTCATGGAAGGCCTGACTTTGCTCCTAACTAACGGGCACGCTCCCGGCCATCAATCCGTGCTGCTTCGTCTGCCGCAAACCGGCGCGGTCCTTCTAGCCATTGACGCAGTCATGATGCAACGCCTGTTTACAATGGATCGTAAGGCCTGGCCAAAAGACGACAACGAAGATCAGTTGCTCGCCAGCACGCGCAAGCTCCTCGATCTGGTCGAGCGCGAACAAGTGCAGCTGGTTGTCTTCGGCCACGATGGTCAGCAATGGAAGGATCTCAAGAGAGCGCCGGAATATTACGACTAAGGTTTGAAAAACAATCGTCTGAAATTCGCCTGAGCCTCGGAGCTTTACAATTTTCCGAGGCTCAGGCATAAGAGAAGGGAATACTCGCGCAGATTCATCTGCGAGAAAAATGACCCCACTTTCTTGAAATCCGCATGAAGGCACTACTTCTCTCCAAATATCGTCATCTCGAAATTACCGATCTTCCCGATCCAACGCCCGGGCCCGGCGAAATTTTGGTCAAGGTGGCGGCCTGCGGCATTTGCGGAAGTGACGTGCACGGTTACGACGGTTCCTCCGGCCGCCGCATTCCTCCAATCGTTATGGGCCATGAAGCCGCCGGACGAGTCGCAGACGTAGGACCGCAAGTCACCGGTTGGTCCGCCGGCGATCGGATCACTTTTGATTCCACGATCTTTTGCGGAACCTGCCTCTACTGCGCTCGCGGAGAAATCAATCTCTGCGACCGCCGCCAGGTCTTGGGCGTGTCCTGCACAGACTACCGCTGCGCCGGAGCCTTCGCCGAATACGTGCTTGTTCCGCAGCGAATTGTCCACCGCTTGCCCGCAAGTCTCCCTTTTTCCGAAGCAGCGATGCTGGAAGCCGTTGCCGTCGCTGTCCACGCAGTTTCCCTTTCGCGCATTTCTCCTGGCGATCAAGCACTCGTCTTGGGCGCCGGAATGATTGGCCTGCTCACTGTGCAAGCCCTGCGGGCCGCCGGCTGTTCGACCGTATACGTTGCCGACGTGGATGCCTCACGCCTGAAACTTGCCAAAGAAATTGGCGCGACCGAAACCCTGCATGCCACTGGCGATGATTTAGTTTCCGCAATTCTTAGCCGCACAAACGGTGCCGGAGTAGACCTGGCCGTTGAAGCCGTCGGCATTGATGCCACTGTCCGCGGCGCCCTAAATTCTGTCCGCAAGGGTGGAACGGTCACGCTGGTCGGCAACATCACTCCGGAAGTTACCCTGCCGCTGCAAAAAACCGTCACCCGCCAGATTCGCCTTCAAGGCTCCTGCGCCTCCGCGGGAGAATACCCTAAAGCCATCGAACTGCTGACCGGCGGAGCCATCAAAGTAAAACCGCTCATCACCGCCGTCGCGCCGCTCGAAGAAGGGCCACGATGGTTTGAGCGCTTGTACTCACGCGAGCCGAACTTGATGAAAGTCGTCCTCACTCCGGGAAACGTTTGATGAACACCCTGCGATGACCAGCGAACTCTTCGATCTCACCGGCCGCGTAGCCATCGTGACCGGCACCAGCCGCGGTCTCGGCCAGTACATGGCCCGCGCTCTGGCAAAAGCCGGCGCCGACCTCGTCCTCACCAGCCGCAATCGCGATCATTTGCTTCCCTTTGAATCCGAGATCAAATCGCTCGGTCGCCGCGCCGTCTCGCTCTCGCTCGACGTTCGTGATCTTTCCAGCATTCAGGAAATGGCGAAGGCGGCGGAAGCCGCTTTCGGCCACGTGGATATTCTCGTGAACAATGCGGGCTGCAATGTCCGAAAGCCCGCCCTCGAAGTGACCTGGGACGACTGGAACCTGATTCTCGATACCAATTTGCGCGGCAGTTTTTTTGTCGCACAAGCCATTGCCCGCTTCATGGTTCCGCGCGGCTACGGCCGCATCATCAACATCGGTTCTGTAACGAGCGTCGCTGGATATGCCGGCCTCGGTCCCTACGGCGCCAGCCGCGGCGGCATTCGGCAATTGACCATGAGCTTGGCGGACGACTGGGGCAAGCACGGCATCACCGTGAATTGCCTCGCTCCGGGATGGTTTCGCACCGAACAGAATAAAATGCTCTATGAGAATAAAGAGTGGGTCGACTATCTCTGCGATCGAATTCCACTCAAGCGCCCCGGCCGGCCGCAAGATTTGGATGCCGCCGTGGTTTTTCTTGCGGCAGAGTCCAGCCGTTACGTCACGGGACAGACCCTGCTCGTGGATGGCGGAATCTCCACAGGCGCAACCCGCGCTCTCGTTTCGCCGCCATCGGGCAAGCCGCCACAATTGAGCTAGTCCGGGGAATTTCTCACTATACGTCGCGCCAATTTAATTCACGCCGGTTCCGGGATTGGCTCTATCCGCCCTAGCAGGAAAATATATCCCGCGATCCCAACCAGCAGAAAAGCCGTGGCGGCGATGAACGCTCCAGAAAAGGAATGCGTTGCTTGTACGACATACCCAGTCGCAATGGGCGCGGCAATTCCCGCGAGCTGATTGGAGAAATTCAGAATGCCTCCTACCGTGCCGACGCTTTCTCGTGGAGCAATCAGCGACGGAATCGACCATCCTACGGGCGAAGCGGCAGACAATCCCCCAATGGAAATGCTGATCCAGAATAGGGCGGTGACTGCAGTGTGAGCGTGCGCCGCGCCGATGTATCAGTGCATCCACCAGCCAGCCACCCACCACCAGGTCCGTGAACGTGGCGAACACCCACGGCACGCTGGTATAGAGCGCGGAATGCAGCAAGTCCACATGCAAGGCCGTGGAAAGATAGGACGGCAGCCAGGTCAGCAGCAGATAGAAAGTGTAGTTGTACGAGGCGAAACCCAGTGCCAAACCGCACACTTTACGCTGCTGGAGCAAGTAACCAAGTGGAGCGCCTTTTGCGGCCCTCGCGCGATCCTCGGGCTGCGCCCCGCCCTGCGCGATGAACTCGCGCTCCGCGTCTGTCAGTAATTTATCCTCGCTCGGATTTCGATAGAACGCATAAAATAGCCCAAAATAGAGAACACTGACGAAGCCCGTGGCCGCAAAATTCCAACGCCACCCAAAATAAAACAACAAAAGACCCAGCAACGGTATTCCAATCGCCGAGGAAAATTTCGCCGCGGAGTCAAACATGGCGGTGGCCAGGCTGCGTTCGTCTTTCGGGAACCAGTAGCCGATGGCTTTCGCATTAGCCGGAAATGTCGGAGCTTCACCGATCCCCAGGAGGAAACGCGCCCCAAACAAACCGCCCACGCCCGTGCAAATGGCCGTGGCGAAAGAAGCCACGCTCCATATCGCGGTGCTGACAATGCCCACGCGCCGGACGCCAAACCGGTCCAGCAGAAGCCCGGAAGGGAGTTGCAGCGACGCGTACGTCCAGTTGTAAGCGCTGGAGAGATAACCGAACATCACTGCGGAAATTCCAAACGAGGTTTGCAGCGCATCCCGCGAAACGGAAAGATTCACGCGATCAAAATAATTGACGAGAACTCCCACGCCCAAAAGTAGCGCAATGCCCCATCGCCGGCGCGGCACTCTTGGGCCGCCAGATTCTATTTGTGGCACTCTCGTCACCGTTTGCGGCGGCCATCATACCGTATCCCATCATATCCACCGAGCATTGTGGCCGGGTGCCAAAAGGCCGAATAGCGAACGCATTCTGGTTGTCGCTCGCATTGCGCACACTGGAGCCGACATCGTTAGTCATTTTGCCGGGCAACGGCGACAGCCATCTCGGTCCGCTAATAAGTCAGTGGAGAGATCCGTTAAGTTCGGCTGAATGTTAACTTCAATTCTTACAATTTGACACTTCGGCGGACGGTTTGTATTCTCCGATATCGGTGTCCCTGCGGGCATTACTGCTCGATTGTAAGTCGAGGCATCGTACCAACCTCATCGTTGGTGGACGCCCACGGTGCGCGGTGCCTGGGCACGGCGGCAAACTATCCCAGAGAGCAGCAAGATTTGGTGCAAGGTATGAGGACAGGAATTCTCAAATCAGCGGGCGAGATTGCGGTCTCCAGAGATGGCGATTTCCTCAAGGAACCGCAGATTTCTTCGGTTGTAGAGCAAGTCCTCGCGGCCACGCCATTCGTCGACATTCACACGCACTTGTATGCGCCGGCATTTGGCAAGCTTGGCTTGTGGGGCATCGACGAACTCCTGACATATCATTATCTCGAAGCTGAATTTTTTCGAAATTCCGATATCGCCCCGGAGAAATACTGGTCCCTTTCCAAACGCGAACAAGCCGATGCCATCTGGCGGACTCTCTTCGTCGAGAATACTCCCATCTCGGAAGCTACCCGCGGCGTGATCGCCGTGCTCAAGGCTTTCCAACTTCCGACGGATAGTCCGGACCTGGCCGAGGCGCGGTCTTTCTTCGAGACGCAAAGCATCGAAGCCCACATTCGCAACGTGTTTCAGATGTCGGGTGTAAGTGTCGTGGTGATGACGAATGACCCACTCGATCCCGAGGAAGCCGCAGTATGGTTGAAGGGGGTCGAGAGCCATCAGCAATTCCGCGCGGTGTTGCGGCTGGATCGCATTCTGGTCAATTGGTCAACGCATTGGCAGGTGTTGGCAGGTCAGGGTTACCGGGTTGACGAGCAAGTATCCGGAAAATCCGCGGCCGAAGTACGCCGGTTCCTGGCGGACTGGCACAAGCGCATGGAGCCCGTGTACATGGCGGTTTCGCTGCCCGACACTTTCGAATATCCCAAAGACACAACCGGCAATCGATTGCTCAAAGAAGCGGTACTGCCGGCTTGCCGCGAATTGGATTTGCCGCTCTCGCTCATGATTGGAGTACGCAAACAAGTCAATCCGTCATTGCGTTTGGCAGGCGACGCCTCAGGCCGAGCCGACCTGCGCGCGCTCGAGAATCTGTGCCGCGAGTATCCAGAGAATCGCTTTCTGGTGAGCGTGCTCAGCCGGGAGAATCAGCACGAATTGTGCGTTTACGCGCGGAAATTCCGCAACTTGATGCCGTTCGGTTGCTGGTGGTTCATGAACAATCCTTCCATCGTGGAGGAGATCACGCGCGAGCGTATCGAGATGCTGGGAACAAGTTTCATTCCGCAGCATTCCGATGCCCGAGTGCTCGAGCAAGTGATCTACAAATGGAACAACACGCGTAGAACTCTGGCGCGCATTCTCTCTGACTCCTATCGTCTTTTGCTGGAGGACGGCCGAGGCGTCACTCGCCATGAAATTCAGCGAGACGTTACCAGACTCTTTCGCTCGAATGCGGAGGATTGGACGGGCCTGCGAGCGCCCGCTTCCGATTCGCCAAAGTGAGCCCCCGGAATCTCCTGCTTCTCGACTTCATGTTTGAAACTCGGCTTCCCGTTCTCGGAGGAAAATCTTGAAGGTCATCGGAAGGGTATTTGGCCGCTCGTTCGCAACGTGCGCGGGGACATTTCTTCTTGGATTGACCGCACTGCAGGCCCAGAACGCGAATTTCCATAACGCGCCGGCATTGGCCAGGGAGCAAAAAAACCCCTATGCAGGCCAGCAGATGGCCTCAGAGAAGACTCTGTATCATCTTCGTTGTGCCGGTTGTCACGGCGAAAATGGCGAAGGAACCGGCAACATCCCCGCGCTGGCCAGCGGGAAGGCGCAGTCAGCCAGCGACGGCGAGCTTTTCTGGTACATCACGAAAGGCGATCTCAACAACGGCATGCCGTCCTGGGCGCAACTGCCTCAGAAGGAAAGATGGCAGATCGTCGCCTATCTTCGGGTTCTTGGCGGTTCCAAGCCTGGTTCTCCTCGTGTGCCACTTTCGGCCGACGAAGCCGTCACTACAGCCTTAAAGGCGCCTCCGCCGAAGGCCCCCTTTACGGACTTCCGTTATGAAAAACCCGCAACGATTCACAAGATTACTTTGAAGGACCTTCCCGCTCCATTCGCTACGACTTCGGCGGGGAATGGTCCCAAGTTGGTGCCGCGTCCGGAAAAAGCGTGGCCGCAAGTGCCGCCGGGATTCCAGGTCGATCTGTATGTCACTGGCCTCGATGATCCACGATTGATTCGCACGGCGCCCAATGGCGATTTGTTCGTCGCCGAGAGCCACCCGGGGGTCGTACGAGTCTTCCGGGGAATCACTCCGGAGGGCAAGCCCCAGCAGGCGGAAATTTTTGCAACTAAATTGAAGCGGCCGTTCGGGATCAATTTTTATCCTCCGGGACCGGACCCACAATGGATTTACGTTGGAAATACGGACTCGGTTGTGCGCTTCCCCTACCAGAACGGAGATTTGAGAGCGCGCGGCCCCGCTGAACATATTGCGGACGTGCCCGGCGGCGACGGGCATTGGACGCGCGACATTCAGTTCACTCCCGATGGCAAGAAAATGTTTGTCTCGGTGGGCTCGGCATCGAATATCGACGACCCGGATTCGACGCCGGGCGAGAAGAATCGCGCCGATGTTTTGGAATTCAATCCGGACGGTTCGGCGATGCGAGTTTACGCCTACGGCATCCGCAACTGTGTGGGCCTGGCGATCAATTCGAAAACAGGCGAATTGTGGTGTTCGGTGAACGAGCGCGACGCGCTGGGCGACAATCTTGTTCCGGACTACATCACGCATGTGCAGGAAGGCGGATTCTATGGCTGGCCCTGGTGGTACATGGGCAGTCATCAGGATCCGCGGCACGCGGGTAAGCATCCGGAACTGAAAGACAAAGTCATCACGCCGGATGTAATCCTCCATCCGCACCATGCTTCGCTGGAACTCACCTTCTATGACGGGAAACAGTTTCCAGCGGAATATCAGGGCGATATTTTCGCTGCCGAGCATGGTTCGTGGAACCGATCAGTTCGCGTGGGCTATGAGCTGATCCGCGTTCCGCTGCGCCAGACCGGACACGCAAGTGGTGAGTACCAGGACTTCATGACAGGATTCGTCGTGGACAATGGACACGTTTGGGGGCGCCCTGTTGGCGTGACCGTGGCTCCCGATGGCTCGCTGCTGGTTACCGATGACGGCTCAAAGTCCATCTGGCGGATCAGCTACACGGGGAAGTGATCTCCTCGTCGAAGACTCATCGCTGCAAATCTCCCTGTTCCGATACCCCCGGCTCATCCAGTAACTGTATGGAAGAGGCAGGACCCAAGACTTTCCAGTCACGGAGAGCCCATACAACTCTCTTGTCCGGGGTTACCTCGATGATCTGCACCACTGTTGGCCAATCGGCGAAAGGCAAGGATCCGGGCCAGTTGCAGATGATCGTGTTTCCATTTGCAAGTCGATCTGCTTCCTGAACGGTGTACAGCGTGATTCCGGGCAGATCGCCCTTATTGATTTCCCAGACCGTCTCGCCCTTGCCGTTCACCTCTCGGACATAGCTATGCTGATTGCCGCTGATGAGCGTGTCGCCGTTTTTCAGCCGCACGGCGGCCCATGCAGCAGGTGCCGCTACCGACCACAGCGCTTTCCCGTCAGCGTCGTATTCGACTACTTTGCCCTGGTCCATGTGCGCTACCAGAAACGTTCCGGCTTTCGTGACGCGAACGTGGCGGAACTGGCCGTGGATGTTTTCAGGCCAGGCAGTGGGCAGAACTAATTCTTTCTCTATCTTTCCCGTTTCCTTGCGAATCACAAGGAGCTTTGCCGGATTTCCGTTCTGCATCACAAGCACGCGGTCTTTGCCAATGGGGTAGGTCGTGTGGATCTCCGTATTGGGGGGAGCGTCGTAATTCCAGACGATCTTCTTGTCCGGCGTTACCTCACTGGCGCCGAATCTGCGCGAAAAAAGGATATTGCCGTTGGAGAGCAGGGTGCAGTCGCCTAGTTCTTCGTTGCTAGGAATTGGTTTCTTGAGGCGCGAAAGTGCCCGCAGTCAAGACGGCCGCAAGTATTGCTGCGTGCCGATGAACGAAGCTGCAAGTGGGATGCCCCTTCATAATACGTGTCTGCCCGGGTTCGCCTCAGACGAAAAATGAGCTTGAGTCAAAGACGCAAAGATAGGCCAGTGAGCCTGCGAGACGAACGCCTAACTCCGTAACCGTAACCTCCGATTACTGTGTGACGCGGAGCATCACGACGCCGTGCGAAGGCACTGTCGCGGAGTATTCCGTTCCATCCAGCTTCAGGTCGTTATGAGCCCAAAGATCTCTGACATGCGCGGGCGCAGTTTTCAGGCCCAGCTCCGACAGCTGGACGGTGATCTTTGCCGGCGCGCCGCCGCGGTTAAATAATCCAAATGCTTGCGCGCCGCCTGAAAGCGCCCGGGCCCAGACTTCCTGGTCTCCCACTTTCGCGATGCGACGGCCCTGTTTGCCATCTTTGTCCTGATTAATAGCGATGACTTCGCGGTTGGTGAGAATCTCCAGGATTGCCGGAGTCATGTTTCGCAAATCGTTTCCAGCGAGCAGAGGCGCACCGAGAATCGACCACAAGCTCATGTGCGTTCGGTATTCGTCGTCGGTCATGCCCCCGTTCCCGATTTCCAGCATGTCCGGATCGTTCCAGTGTCCCGGCGCCGCCCAGGGAGCCAGTGCGTCTTGCGAGAAACCGATCTTGGTCATCGAGTCCCAAGTATCGCGAATGTCTCCCGTAGTACGCCAGGCATTGCCGCCGACCTCCGGTCCCCACTTCCAGACATCATCGCGTCCATACTGGCAAAGGCTATACAGGATCGGCCGTCCCGATTTCAGTAGCGCGTCTCCCATCTTCTGGTAAACAGCTTGCATTTCCTCGTCGGTGTAGATATTGCGGGCTCCGCACCAGTCGTACTTCAGGTAGTCGATGCCCCAGGCAGCGTAGATCCGCGCGTCCTGTTCTTCGTGGCCGTAGCTGCCTTCGTAGCCGGCGCAGGTGTTCGGCCCGGGAGAAGAATAGATGCCGATCTTCAAACCCTTGCTGTGCACGTAGTCGGCAAGCGCCTTCATGTCGGTAAATTTTTTGTTCGTGGTGATATTTCCTTGCGCGTCGCGGCCCGCTTCCCAGGTGTCGTCGATATTGATGTATTGGTAGCCCGCATCCTTCATTCCATTGGCGGCCATGGCGTCGGCCATCGAACGGACTGAGGCGTCGTCCACGCGTCCTGCAAATTTGTTCCAACTGTTCCAGCCCATCGGCGGCGTTTTGGCGAGGCCGTTGTACGCAACCTTATGGATTGCAGGCAGCGGCAGCCGAGCTGGCATCGCTCCTTCTCCGAGCGGCGCAATGTGGGCCACCATCTGGATTAGCTCGCTTTCGGGGCGCCTCCGAGTGGCCACGTGTAACTCGTCACCCTCAAGTTTGCCCTCGTATTTCACGCGGCGCTCATTGGTTCCGTCCATCATGCTCCCGGTGAGCGTGAAACCATCGGGCCCGCCGGTGCTCTCGACAATCTTGTAATAAAACTGAGTGACTCGAATGGATCCGGTTATGCGAGAGCCTTCCTGATGGAGATCCAGATAGGTAGTGCGAAAAGTCCCGTCCGGCAGGGGATCGCGGACCACCCAGTTTCCGGTCAAGTCCGCGGCAAAACACGGCACCGCGAGGAACGCGATCAAAACGGCGCAACGAGTTTTCATACCAGCGGAAGGCTACAACAATCAAAGTTCAGTTCAAACTGTTTTGTGAGCTGGGTTCTTTAAAAGTTTCTGAAGTACGAGTTTAAGAAGACTGGACCGTGTGAACGCACGATTTCTGATTTACGGCATTCGAGGGATGGCTTAGTATCCCAGCCTTTTATCCACGACATTGAGCAATGGCTCACCCTTCCGGAATCGTTCGAACTGCTCAATGAAAAACTGCATGGCGTTGTCCAGCCAGTCGGGCGTATGGTCGGCGCAGTGCGGAGATAGCAAAACGTTCTCCAGCTTGTAGAAAGGATGACCCTGCGGCAACGGCTCATGATCGAAGACGTCCAGCGCCGCGCCTTTGATTCGGTCATTGGTTAGCGCGCTCAGCAGTGCGTGCTCGTCAATCACCGGGCCTCGGCCGACGTTGATTACGACTGCCGTGGGCTTCATGGCCGCGAATTCCTGTTCGCCGATCATGCCGCGCGTTTCTGGAGTTAGCGGTGCAGCGACGACTACATAATCGCAGCGTGAAAGCATCTCAATGCGATGCTCCGGGCTATAGATCTGCTCGACCAGAGGATCTGCGCCGAGTGACGGCGAAGCATGGCGCTTGACAGCAAGGACTGTCATCCCAAGCGGTCGCACCCTTGCGGCAACGGCGCGGCCGATATCACCATAGCCGATGATTCCGACGGTGTGGCCCCACACAGGCATCACATCGAAGGCTTCCCACACGCCAGCCTGCTGATTGCGAATCATGTGGCGGAAGTCTTTGGCAAAATACAGGATCGCGCCTAATGCAAACTCGCCCAACGAGGGACTGAATACGCCGGCTCCGTTGGTGAGTGGCACCGAACTTTCGACCAGCTCGGGAAACAGCGTTCTTTCCAGGCCCACGGAACGGGAATGCACCCAACGCAAGTTGGGGCACATTCCAAACACTCTTCTGAAAAGGGGAAGAGAACCGGACCAATTGAAGAACACGGTGGCGCGGGCAGCCGCTTGCTCCAATGCTTCAACCGAGTCTCCGACGATCATTTCCACGCCTGCCGGCGGCTTCTTCAGCATCGCAAGCTGTGGTTCAGATGGATCGGCCAGGACCAGTATGGTGTCGTTTTCCATCGGATTCGGATTCGCAGCGCAGAAGATTACACCACAATGCAAGCCAACAATGCGTGGGAAGCGCGCTTTAGAAAAATCAAAGCCGGTGTTTAGCGCTTAGAGTTTGACACCGCAAAATGGAGCCTCCTACAATACACCGCTTTGCAAAAAGGTTTGAGTGTTGACCGAATCAGTTCAAAGTTCTACGGTCTAACGGAATTGAGTCTTAGGCCTCCGGAAGGAATTCTATGCCTCTACGAGATCCCAAGTCATTGAGGAGTTATCGTTGGTATGGCCCGGACGATTTGCGCTCCTTCGGGCACCGCTCGCGCGCCGCCTCGATGGGTTGCACGCAAGCGGATTACGCAGGGAAACCGGTCATCGCGATCATCAACACCTGGAGCGACATCAATCCGTGCCACAGTCATCTTCGCGAGCGCGCGGAAGCCGTCAAGCGCGGCGTGTGGCAGTCTGGCGGTTTTCCCGTAGAAATGCCGGCGTTTACCCTCGGCGAAACTTTTCAGAAACCCACCACGATGATGTATCGCAACCTGCTGGCCATGGAGACGGAGGAATTGTTGCGCTCTTATCCTGCCGATGGCTGCGTGCTGATGGGCGGGTGCGACAAGACGACACCGGCGTTGCTGATGGGCGCCATCAGCATGAATCTGCCCGCGATCTATGTTCCGGCTGGCCCGATGCTTCGGGGCAATTGGTGCGGGGAAATCCTGGGCAGTGGATCCGACGTCTCGAAGTACTGGGCTGAGCGCCGCGCGGGCAACATCGATCTGAAAGCCTGGACGCAAATCGAAGATGGCATCGCGCGCTCGGCGGGAACTTGCATGACGATGGGCACCGCCTCCACCATGACTAGCATTGCCGAAGTGCTGGGTTTCTCTCTGCCTGGAGCAAGTTCGATTCCCGCAGTGGATTCCAACCATGCCAAGATGGCCAACCGTTCGGGACGGCGCATCGTTGAGATGGTGTGGGAAGATTTAAAGCCGCGGGACATTTTACGTGAGGCCTCCTTCAACAACGCGATTGCTGCCGTGTTTGCCCTGGGCGGTTCCACGAACGCAGTAATCCACATGCTGGCATTGGCGGGGCGTGCTGGAATTAAGATTGCGCTCGACCGTTTCGATCAATATTCAAAGAAGACGCCCATGTTGGCCAATTTGCGTCCGAGCGGCAAATACCTGATGGAAGATTTCTATTACGCAGGCGGATTGTCGGCGCTGCTCAAAGCCATGACGACGCACTTGGACCTTGGATGTCTAACAGTCACGGGAAAAAATCTAGGTGAAAACATCTCGAGCGCGGAAATTTACAATACGGATGTGATCCGCACTTTGGACAATCCCGTTCTCGAGTCCGGAGGGCTGGCGATTTTGTACGGGAACCTTGCTCCCAATGGCGCGGTGATCAAGGCATCAGCCGCAGAACCGCGGCTTTTGAAACACACGGGTCGCGGCATCGTCTTCGATAGCTTCAACGAAATGAACGCACGCATCGATGACCCCGCTCTTGACGTGGATGCCAGCAGCGTTCTCGTGCTTCGTAACGCCGGCCCGCAAGGCGCTCCAGGAATGCCCGAATGGGGAAACCTCCCCATTCCGCAAAAACTTTTGAAGGCCGGGATACGCGACATGGTTCGTATTTCCGATGCGAGAATGAGCGGCACGAGTTACGGCGCCTGCGTCCTGCACGTTTCGCCCGAATCTTTTGTCGGCGGGCCACTCGGGTTACTGAAGGAAGGAGACATTATCGAACTCGACGTGCCCGCCCGCCAACTGAACATGCGCGTGAATGAAGACGAGCTTACGCGTCGCCGCGGCGCCTGGCGGAGGAAAGAGGGAGTCTATCCGCGCGGTTACGGCAAATTATTCATGCAGCACATTAAGCAAGCCGACGAGGGATGCGACTTCGACTTCTTGGAAGGCACCGCGCCCATCCCTGAGCCCGAGATTCATTGAGGATTTAAGTCCCAAGTCGCCACGCGAAGAAGGGAGAGATTTTTTCTAACTCTCTGGAAGGTCACTCCGCTGCCGCAACGCGCCGATGCCCTGCTCCGACGGCGAGCATCAAAACGCCGGAAAGGCAGAGGCTTCCCACCAGGTACAACAGTCCGGCAGTAAACGACCGCGTCCGATTGACCAGATAGCCCATCATCAGCGGACCGACAAAGCCTCCCAGATTTCCCAGCGAATTGATCAATCCGATGGATACCGCGGCAGCCGACTCACTTAGAAAAGCTGTTGGCATCGCCCAAAAACAAGGATGGAACGCGAAATAACAGGCTCCCACAAGAGTGAACAGCGAAACCGCCAACACAGTGTTCGAGCCAAAAATAACCGCAAGCAATAAAGCTACTCCGCAAAGAAAGACGGGAACCGCGGCATGCCAGCGGCGCTCGCAAGTTCGGTCGGAGTGCCAGCCGTTTAATTGCTGCACCACAAATCCGGCAAGATACGGCAGCGAAGCAAATAGTGTGACGCGAATGTCACTTTGCCCGGAGAGACGTTTCAGAATGGTTGGCAGCCAAAACGCGATGCCGTATCCCCCGGTCGTTGCGCAGAAATAACACAGCGTCAGTACGATTACATCTCTCTGGGACAACGCTTGCCAAATCGTGTACGACCGGACTTTCTTCTTCGCGAGTTTCTCTTGCTCCAACCGAGAAGTGATCCACTCGCGCTCGCCCTGCGGAAGCCAGCCCGCCTCACGTGGCCAGTCCGTAAGATAGAAGACCGTGATTACGCCGACCACCATCGCGGGGATTCCTTCCAATATGAACAACCATCGCCAGCCTCTCAGACCAAGCCATGAAATCCCGAGCAGCAAGCCCGCAAGAGGCGAGCCGATAACGAACGAGAGCGGGTTCGCAGCGTAAAATACCGCTATGGCTTTGGCGCGGTCCTGTGTTCTGAACCAGTGTGATATGTAGACAATGACGGCAGGAAAGAAGCCCGCTTCCGCAGCGCCCACAAGAAACCGCACCAAATAAAATTCCCGCGCCGTATGGATAAAGGCCATAAGCACGGTTATGATTCCCCAGGAAATCATGATGCGGGCGATCCAGCGGCGCGCGCTCCAACGCTCGGCGATCAGTGCGCCGGGGATTTCCAACACCAGGTAGCCAATGAAGAACATGCCGGCTCCCAGACCGACCACCCGGTCGTTGAAGCCCAAGTCGCCCGGCATCTGGAGAGCCGCGGCGCCAACGTTCATGCGGTCCAGGAAAGCGATGATATAAAGCAGGAAGAGAAAGGGCAGGAGCCGCCACGCAATTCGTTTTCGCGCGCTTTGCGCGACCGCCAGTTCCGCAGGAGTAGCAAGCATGTGCCCTCGATTTGCAAGATCTCAGAAACCGGCGGACGTGTCCCGCGCTGTTTGTGCTTTTTCGTGGCTCAAAATTGCGCCGCGTAGTATACACAAAAAAGGCGCCGGCCTTTCTTCCATAAAATATCATCGCCTTGCGACAAGAACGATGATGGAAGGTGGGCCCTTGATCGCGCCTGATCGGCCACCTAGTCCAGGAGTTTGCACTCGCTGGCCGCTTGGGAATCGCGCCCACCGCCAACGTTGACCCCGAGCGGCGCCGAGCCATTCGTACATCGGGGCCCATGAGGGGCACTTTTGAGCCGATTTACAAGCCGTCTTCTGCTTTAGTCCAGCTAAACCACTGCTTTAAATTTTCAAGATTGACTTAACGATCCAAGCACACCTAATCTCCCTCCCAATGGCCTGCCAAAAGGAAAAACGGAAATGAAGAAGAATGTTCTATTTGTTTTATTCGCTTTTCTGCTCGCTCCTGTGCTTTCTCACGCCCAAGGACTGGGGAGCATCACGGGCAGAGTCACGGATCCTGCCGGAGCATCTGTGGCGGGGGCACAAGTCGTTGCGACTCAAGAGGGCAAGGGCTTTTCCCGCACTGCCACTACCGACACAGAGGGGCTCTACGTGATCCCCTCTCTGCAACCCGCGACCTACATCTTGACTGTCGAAGCCAAGGGCTTCAGCACCTCCAGGGAAACCGACTTAACCTTGCTCGCGGATCAGACGCTTACCGTGAATATTGGCCTCAAGTTGGGGATGACGACGGAAGTCGTTACCGTCTCGATGACTGCTCTTCAAATCGATACGTCGACATCCACGCTCAAGCAGGTCATTGAGCAGCAGCGCATCTCTGAACTGCCCCTAAACGGACGTAACGCCGCGCAACTCACCCTATTGGTCGCGGGAGCCGTCAACTCCCCCAACGGTGGCGCCGATCAGGGTGCGACGAAAACATTTCCAGGCGCCGTCACTTATTCGGCGAACGGCGCCCGCCAGAATTCGATTAGCTATCAGCTCGACGGCGGCAACTACGTGGACGAATACACCAACGTCAATCAGCCCTTTCCGTTCCCCGACGCGCTCCAGGAATTCAGCGTCCAGACCAGCAACTACAGCGCGGAGTACGGCTCCAACGCGGGCGGCGTCGTCAACGTTATCACCAAGTCCGGCACAAACAGTTTCCACGGAGACGCCTTCGAATTCGTTCGCAATCCTATTTTCAACGCCCAGAATTTCTTTGCCACACCCACGACTCCCGATCGCGTCAAGCGCAATCAGTACGGCGGCACACTCGGGGGACCCATCATCCACGACAAAACTTTCTTCTTTGGCGGCTATCAGCGCACGGCATTCCGTAACCTCGTCCTTGGCAGTCAAAAGGTCGTCGGTCAGACCGACATCTCCAACTTCCTGACTCCCAAGAGCGCGGCTTGCCCCACTTGCGGCGCTCCCACCACTGCCGCAACCGGCCCTGCCGGCGTGATCAATCCAGCCGTTGCAACGCTCCTCGGCATCGACCCAGCCACTGGCGCTGCGCTCGCTTCTCCAAAGTTCAGCTTGGCTGGCTCAATTCCCGCCTTGTCAAACCCGACCGTGCCTTTCTCTAAGCCCGACACTGAAAACTTCGACTCCGCCATGGGCCGCGTCGATCACTCCTTTAGGCAAAACGACAAGCTGAGCGGCCGTTACGAATTCGATCGCTTCACAAAGGCGCCCGTTTTTAACCCATTGCAGCTCATCTCTTACACGGACGCCACTTTTGCAATCACGGCGCAAAACTTCTTGGCGCACGAAACGCATGTTTTCTCTCCACAGCTCGTCAATGATTTCCGCTTCAGCTATTCCCGCGAAGTCTCCCACCGCGGCCCTGGATCCAATGCCGCTAGTGTCTCAGCCTTCGGTGTGTCGCTCCCGTTCCAACCAACTCCCAATGCCATTCAAGGCGTCGGCGTTCAAGGCGGCTTCACCTTCGGTGACAACCCCGCCGCCTTCTTCACTCGCAACAACTACACTTGGGCCAACGACATCAGTTGGGAAAAGGGCAAACACGACTTTCATTTCGGCGGTTCCATCGAGCGCAGCCTGGTCGACTTGAACAACCAGTTCAACCAGCCCGGGATCTTCGGCTTCGGCACACAAGACAACTACCTGTTTGGCGGCTCAACTTTTGCCACCTATCAGCTTTTCCTCGCTGGCATCCTCTCGGACGGTGCTGGCGTGGGCAATGGCTTCGCTCTCCAGCAAGGTGCGGGAGAGTTCAAGAACAATCGCGCGAATTTTATCGGCGTCTACGTCCAGGACAACTATCGGGTCACGCGCCGCCTGACCCTCAACCTCGGCTTGCGCTACGAGCCCGCATTCCCTTGGAGTGACACCGGAGACCGCTGGGCTCAAGTCAACCTGGCCGCCATGGCCGCCGGCACCGTTTCCAAGGTCTATCCCAACGCGCCTCCAGGCGTGTTCTTCTCCGCGCAAAACGGCGTTCCCAGCGATCCCGGCATGCCTAAGAATGCTCTGAACACCAATTGGACCGGCTTTGCACCCCGTTTGGGCTTTGCCTATGACGTTTTTGGCGACGGCAAGACCAGTCTGCGCGGCGGCGGTGGCATCTTCTACGACACGCGCGTCATGGGTATGCTCAGCAACCGCTTTGTGGACGAGTGGCCTTTCAGTCCCCAGTTCATTCTTTCCACTGCTGGCAGTAGCGCTCCGACCGCCGCTTCCAGCCCCGGTTCTTTCAGCGACCCCCTCTGCCAGCAAGCGACGACTCAAGCTGCCCTTAATTGCAGCGGAGCGCAAGCGGCCAGCTACCCGAAGTTCCCGAGTCCATTCCCCGCGCCCACGAACTTTGGATATATTCCACCGTTCAACGAGATCGCTGTCAGCTACGACCCCAGCGGCAATTACAAAGTCCCTACTATTTATGAGTGGAACCTCACGCTCGAGCGACAGTTGCCTTCTAACATTCTGTTCCGTGTGGGGTACGTCGGCTCTCGCAGCCTCCACATTCTTGAAACTCAGTACTACAATCCTGGAGTCCCCGCGGGAATCCCCGGTTGTGGTCTAGGCTCTGTTTCCTCACCGGGCAAGGCAGGCACCGGGCTCGCGAATTGCACTGTATTTATCGGCAGCGGCGGCAAGTTCAAAACCAACACCTTTTCGTCCACAGTTCAGGCCGACATTACGGACATCAACGCCAGCTACCATTCGCTTCAAACCTCCATCGAAAAGCGGATGTCTCACGGCCTTACCGTCCTGGCCAACTACACTTACTCCAAGAGCCTGGATGATCTTCCTTTCGGTGAGGGCGTCTCGGGCTTCGATGCAGGTTACTCGACACTCCCGTTCAACGCCCCGGGCCGCCACCAGTTCGACTATGGACCGTCGAGTTTTGACCACGCCCACGTCTTCACCGGGTCTTATGTCTGGCACTCTCCTAGCATCAAGAGCTCCAGCACCCTTGTTCGCTATCTGTTGGGTGATTACGAGATCGGCGGCATCGTCTCCGCCGCGAGCGGCCGCCCCATCACCGTGCTGCAAGGAACTGAGCTCTCCAGCACAGGCATTGGACAGGACCGTGGCACTTTCATTTCGGGTGTCAGTCCCTATAGCTCCAACTCATGCGGCGTCACTGCCAAGTGTGTCAGTTGGCTCACTTCGGCTGCTTTTATGTCCACCGCTGCGCTCAAGACTGGGTGCGGCCCTCCAGTCACCCCAGCCTGCGTGCTTCCCACATTCGGCAATGCCGGCAAGAACGTTCTTCGGCTCCCGAAGACTTCCAACTGGGATGTCCAGCTCTCCAAGTACTTCAACTTCACGGAGCGCTGGAAGCTCCAGCTTCGCGCCGAATACTTCAACGTCCTCAACCATCCAAACTTCGCGCCTGAAAGCGCCAATGGCACAGACCAGATCAGCGCCTTTGACAAGTTGAATGGCAACTCTGCTTTCGGCACTTTCCGTGCCGGCCAAGTCGCTGATCCGCGTGTCGCTCAATTAGCGGCGAAACTCTTTTTCTGACTCCCCCAACATGCAGGAAGCAGCACCCGGGGCGCCTTTCGACGAGGGCGCCCCGATTTTTGTAACTTTATGGGCGAACGGGCTTAGAATCCTGCTCTTGATCGGAATGTCTTGACAAAGTTCTGAGGTGAGAAACTATGAAAAAACTCTGGCTGCTGTCTTTGCTTGCGATTCCGTTTCTGGCTGTGAAATCTCAGGAGCCGGTACCAGCAGACTTCGAGCACTGGCCACCTGCCGCTTCGCAGCGCATTGCCCAGGCGCTTGCCACGGAAGCTGCTGCCGATCCTCGTCACTTGGCTGTAAAGCAGCTTGCGGATTATCCCAATGACTCCTTCTTATTGGCTCACAGGGAAGCCGACGGTCAGCCCGAGCTGCACGAAACCCAAGTAGACGTGTTCTTCGTGCAATCTGGCTCCGCTACCCTCCTTGTTGGAGGCACACTTCTAAATGGGGAAACCGTTGCACCTCACGAAAAACGCAACGGCATCATTCAAGGTGGGACCCGCCAGAAGCTTGCCGCCGGAGATGTAGTCCGCATCCCCGCTCACATGCCCCATCAGCTCCTCCTCGATGGCGCCCACGAATTCACCTACTTTGTGATCAAGGTGAAAGGCTACTAGAGTTGTTGATTGCCAATATTTGGAGAGTGGAATTGTCATTCCGAGCGAAACGAGGACCTCTTCTCCTCCGCGCGGTTTTTCTGCGGAGAATCTGCTTTTCGCTAAGATCTTGATTTGGTAATGTCGCGCGGAACTCCTCTGAAGGAGTCTTTCTTCTTTCTTCTAACTAGCGCCGGGGCCAACCGCCACAACAAAATAGGTCGCTGGCGTTGTGCCCACATTTTTGATTCCGTGCTCGTCGTTCGACTCCACGAATCCCACCGAGCCCGGCCCGAGTTGGGAGCTCGCGCCGTTCACCGTGATTTCCACTGTTCCTTCTCGAATCAGCCACATTTCGGAGTGCGTGTGACGGTGCGGAGGATGAGGCGCGCCGCCGGGCAGCAGCGTCGTTTCATGTACCTCCAGCGATTCTCCCGTCGCCAGCTTGCCTTTCAGAACGTCGCGAATTTGCGCGTTATTTGGCGTTCGAACCTGCAGTTTCTCGAATGGATACATCGCGGACGGCATCGCCTTGTCTTGCTCGGCGGCGGCCTCGGAAGCATGAATTGCCGGAATCAGCACTGCCGGTAACATCGAACACAATTCACGCCGCGTCATGGACATGATTTTCTCCTTTGGATGCACTCGAACCATCGTTTAGGCAATTCGAAAAAATAGTGCGAGAAGCTCCTCGACTTCGAGACCAAGAATCTTTAGCATGCCGTCATTTGTCAAGAGGGGCGTTTGCGCCAATACTTTGGAAGGACAAGGGCCACTAATTGAGCGGACCGATCCGAACTCAGGAAGTCGGCAGGCAAGGAGAGCCCGTTCTTTCGAGCGAGCCCAACTTAACGCAATCCCCGGAACTAAACCGCGAATCCGCCCAAGTCACTGCAACTGCTTTTCTTGTTCTGTTTTGCATTGTAGGCATGGCCCTCTGGGGCCTTCCGTTTTATTACGATTTCATGGTGCAGCAATTTGGTTGGACCCGCGGGCAGGTGACCTCCGGCAATGCTTTGAGCAAATTAGTTGTTGGACCTATCTTCGGGTTGGTTGCTGGATGGATGGTGGATCGCTTCGGGCCGCGCCGGCTCATGATCGCAGGGATTTTGATGGCGGGCGCGGCGCTGATCGGGCTGGGAAGCATCTCGACGCTCGGCATGTTTTATTTTTTCTACATGCTGAACGCGCTCGGATATGTGTGTGGCGGGCCGCTGCCGAATCAGGTGCTCTTGTCGCGCCGGTTCGAACGCTCTCGAGGGAAAGCCATGGGTTTTGCGTACCTGGGAATCGGGCTGGGCGGCGCCGCGGTGCCATGGATTTCGCATACGCTCGTTCAGCACTTTGGCTGGCAAGCCGCGCTTCGAACGCTCGGTCTATTGATTCTGCTCATCGCGCTCCCCGCCGCGTTTCTTACCAAAGACGCGCCAAAGCCAAGGGAAAATCGCATCTCCGCAGGGCCGCCGCAAACGCGAAGCGCCTTCACGACCCTTCCTTTTTTTCTGCTGACTCTCGGGAGCATGTTTTCCATCGCCGCAGTGAGTGGCGCGCAGCAAAATCTGAAACTTTTTCTAAGCCTCGATTTGCACTTTTCGCAGGGCCAGGCCACGCGCGTTTTGTCGCTGGTGTTGGCTTTCAGCATCGCCGGGCGGCTGTTAATGGGCTGGCTCGCGGATCGTTTTCCAAAAAAATACGTCATGCTGCTGATTTACTTGCTGGTGGCGACAGCCGTTCCGCTGCTGTTTGCAGGACACTCGCGGGCAGCCGTGTTCACGTTTGCGGCGGTATTCGGGATCGCGCTTGGCGGCGACTACATGATCGTTCCGTTGATGACCGCGGAACTTTTCGGCGTGCAACTTCTCGGCCGGCTGCTCGGCGTGATCTTGACTGCCGGCAGCGTGGCTGAAGCAGTATCTCCCTGGCTGGTGGGACGCTTGCGCGACAGCACGGGAAGTTACGGCGCAGGATTTCTCGCGCTGATTGGAATGGCACTGCTGAGCGCGGCCGCGGTTGCGGGTTTACCGAAGGGACAGAAATCTCGATGAGCACGCTTCGAATTCTTCGGCTGGGGGCGGTGAAGGATGTTGCGCGTTTTCAAGAACACGTTCATTCACTTGGCTTGACGATTCCGTGCGACAGCGAAATCGTACAAGGCGCCGAATCTCCGCTGCGTAAATCTTTAGTGCGCGAAAGAATTAAAATCGGTAACCGCATCGCCGTTCAACCAATGGAGGGATGGGACGGCACTGCGGATGGAAACCCCAGCGAACATACGATCCGGCGCTGGAAGCGATTCGGTGCGAGCGGCGCAAAATTAATCTGGGGCGGGGAAGCGGTCGCAATCTCACACGAAGGGCGCGCGAATCCGAATCAGCTCGTGATTGCTGAGCACACGCTCACGGGATTGGCGGGATTGCGAAAAGTTCTGATTGAGGAGCACCGGCGGACGACTGGATCAGACGAAGGACTTTTGGTCGGATTGCAGTTGACGCATTCCGGAAGATTCTGCCGGCCAAATGTTCACGATAAACCGGAGCCGCGCATTCTCTACCATCATCCGATCTTGGATCGCAGGTTGGGATTATCTCGTGACTCTCCAGTGTTGAGCGACGGGGAGATTGGCGCGATCATTGAAGATTTTCATCGCGCTGCAAAATTGACGCAGGAATTAGGATTCGATTTTGTTGACGTTAAACATTGCCACGGCTATCTGGGGCATGAGTTTTTGAGCGCGCACACGCGAGAAGGGAAGTACGGCGAAAGTTTCGAGAATCGGACGCGATTTTTGCGTGAGGTCGTGCAAGGGATCCGCGCGAATTCGCGGGGCATGCACATTGGTGTGCGTTTTTCAGCGTTCGATTCGGTGCCGTTCTGTCCCGATCCATCGCAATCGGCGAATGGAAAATTGGGTCCTGGAATTCCGGAATCGCAAGAGAATTTGATTCCGTACCGGTGGGGGTTCGGCGTGAACCAGAACGACCCCACGAGGATCGACCTGACCGAGACGATCCGGTTTTTATCTTTGCTCGAAGAGCTGGACATCCGGCTGGTGAACGTCACGGCGGGGAGCCCTTATTACAATCCGCATATTCAACGGCCGGCGATTTATCCGCCTTCGGATGGATATCTTCCTCCAGAGGATCCGTTGATGGGAGTGACGCAGCATCTGAACGTCACGCGGGAGTTGAAAGCGCGATTTCCGAAGTTGATTTTTGTGGGGACGGCTTATAGTTACCTGCAGGATTTTCTGCCGAACGTCGCGCAAGCCGTGGTGCGCGAAGGGTGGGCGGATTTGGTGGGGCTCGGGCGGATGGTGCTGGCTTATCCCGAGATTCTGTGGGATGCGACGGAAGGGAATGAGGTGCAGCACAAGCGAGTTTGCAGAACGTTCAGCGATTGCACGACTGCGCCGCGGAAAGGTTTGCCCTCGGGTTGCTATCCGCTGGACGGCTACTATAAGAGTTCTGAACTGGCGGCGCAGTTGAAGGCCGCAAAGGCGAAGCAATGAAGATCGGATCCATCGTTCAACGTCAACAACTTGGGCGCAAGGTGCAGGGCATTGCAGCGGCGCTCTTACCGTTTGAAGCGGATGGACGAATCGCGGTTGAGGCTTTTCAAAACCATTTGCGCGCCACACAGGACGCCGGATTGATGAATGCCGTGAATATGGACACCGGCTACGTTAATTATTTGAGCGACGCGGAAAAACTTGACGTGCTGCGCTGGACCAGCGAGGCACTGGGCAAAGATGTGCCATTTGTGGGCGGCGCGTACATTGAAGGGCAGACAGGCGACGTCGTTGCTCTCTACCGGAAGCAGATGGACGCCATTGTTGCGCACGGTGGAATTCCGATTCTATTCCAGACAAGCCGGCTGCACGGAAAAACGGCGACGGAAAAGGCAGAAGTCTATCAGGCCGTGAGCCGCGGATACTCGCATGTGCTGGCGTTCGAGCTGGGGCCGATGTTTGCGCCGAACGGCGAGATTTTTGATGAAGAAACTTTCCGGCGCTTGATGGACATTCCGGAGGTTAAAGGGATCAAGCACTCCTCGCTGGATCGATTGATTGAATTGGAACGACTGGTTCTTAGAGATGCGCAGCGGCCGGATTTTCGCATCTACACGGGAAACGACCTGGGCATCAACATGATCGAATACGGCTCGGACTATTTGCTGGGGCTCGCGACACTGGCCCCGGAAAAATTCGCGGAGCGCGACCGTTTATGGGAAGCAGATGACCCTGCTTATTACGCTTTGTCGGATGCGCTGCAGTATCTCGGGAATGTGGCATTTCGCGAGCCTGTTCCTGCTTACAAACATTCGGCGGCGACATTCCTGCACCTTGCCGGGAGAATTCCAAGTGATTTGACACATGCGAAAAACCCGAAGCGGCCTACTTGGGAGGCTGAAGTTCTCCGGGACTGTGCCACGCGGCTTAGTTGTTGATTGGAGAGTGACGCGCGATTCGTTGCCGCTGGAGCGCCCCTCCCCCCCGTTTTTCATAAGTGTTCATTCTAAAGGGACTTACGCTGCATCAAAATTGTGCAGGATATGGCCTTCCGCGATGTTCTTCGTAATTGTTGATTCTAAATAACTCTTAGCGCTCCCAGAACACTTTACAGAAATGTTCATTCTAAGGAGTTGCAAAGGAAGATGCTGTCCTCGCCAGATGCGCGGTGCGGAGGGCCCGTCAAGAGAAGACTCAATATCCCGGATTTGTGAGGTAAGGCTATGACAGCGCAGGTATACCCGACAGCAAGTATAGTACAGGTTAATGGATAGTCAAATGAAAAAAGGGCCAGTGTCCTTAATTTGGCAGGCGCATCATTTCGAGCCCAAGGCTGCAGGATGTTTGGTTGAAAGAGGCGGACCTGGCGTTCGCCGGGAAGGCACATCTTCGTAGTCGAGATTGAATCAGGACGCTATAGTAAGGCGTCTCCCAATTTTTTAGGCGGGATGGAGGCGTCTGGGTCGAATGGCAGCGGGGCAGAGTCATGTGCCCGATAAGCCGGGCGGGCACAATAGTAGACGAACCGCATCATAAGGGTCAGGCGAGCGCCCCCGAATCAGAAATCGCGGTTATTTGAAGGTACTAAGGGGTCTGGTAGTCTTATTCGCGCTATAGCCGGAAACTGGGAGTGATGGTGGCTGGATGAATGATCTCTTCAGACAGGCTGTTTCACTTTCGCTCGTCGGGAAATGCGTTGCCGCCGTTGTCGGAATCCTCCTTATTCACGCTACGTTTCGCCTACTGGAACAAACGCTGCCCCGGCGCTTTGGCCGGGCCGATGCGCGATATAAGGTTCGGAAGTTCGTGGTCTTTTCCGGATACTTCACGATCCTCCTTTTCATCTCCATCCTCTTTGAAGATCGCCTGGGCCGCCTCAGTTTTGCTATCGGGGTCACCGGCGCGGGTGTGGCAGTAGCCCTGCAGGACGTGCTGGCCAGCATTGCGGCGCTTTCTCCATCGGTTTTTCAAAGCTTTACACTGTGGGAGACAGAGTTCAGATCGGCGATACGAAAGGTGACGTGATCGACATCGGACTCCTGCGAACCACGTTGATGGAAATAGGGAACTGGGTGAGCAGAGACATGTACAGCGGCCGGATCGTTCGCATCCCCAACAGCACGGTCTTGAAAGGGTCCGTTTTCAACTACTCGCAGGGGTTCCAGTTTATCTGGGATGAGATTAAAGTGGTGTTTGCAACCACCAGCGATTGCCAGCTTGCCAGGGAAATGCTTTTACAGGTAGCCAAAGAGTCGATTGGCGAGTATCTGGTCGAGGCGCAGACCTCCTGGAAAACTATCAGTGACAATTTTCGAAGCGAAAATCCTCCATTGGAACCTACCGTCGCACTCGTCGTAAATGCCGGGTCGTTGGAATTCACCGTCGACTACGTGGTCGACTACAGGAAACGAACCGCAATGAAAGATCGGTTGTTCGCGAAAATCGTCCAGGAAGTCGCGAATAGCAACGGGCGGCTCGGATGGGCATCATCGGGAGTTACTGTCATCAGCCAGCCGGTGACTCCGGACGCGGTCGAAACACGCCCATCATCTGCGACCCGCAGCGCAGGCCACACGGCAGGTTCCCATTAATGCCATTGGGCTTGGGTCCATGGATCACGCCTTACTTGAATGTATAAGGCGGTAACCGGGTGCGCCGTGAAAAGGCGGTGGTCCACAGCGGGAGTTAAACCCGCCCGGGAACTGGTTCGCTCCACCCGGTAGCAATCAGAGCAGCGGTGAAGGCAACGAAACTGCTGAAGCCTCTGGTGCAGAGAGTCGCTAG
>WNEZ01001415.1_pt1 | contig 35349 bp, 39 predicted proteins | sample 5400521 | NCBI WGS metagenome assembly WNEZ01 (sample SAMN13153339, study PRJNA577476) | soil metagenome | isolation source: 120 cm saprolite under Douglas fir tree site 2 hole 1 replicate 1 | place: USA:California | collected 2015-04-18 | reverse complement strand
CCATCGACGACTGCGAGCCACTCGGCGGTGCGGGCGTAGCGCGCATCATGCGTATCGAACTCCACGCCGTATTGCTTCGCCTCCTCGGCCCACCACGACGACACGACGTTCAACGACAGCCGGCCGCCGGAGATGTGGTCGATATTCGCGGCCTGCTTGGCGAGCAGTGCGGGCGGATGGAAAGTCGGACGTACCGCAACCATCAGCTCGAGCCGGTCGGTCACCGCCGCCAGCGCGGCGGCCGTGGACCAGGCGTCCAGCGCGGGCGCCTCCGGTCCCTTGATGTCGTTGAGATTGAGCTCCGCGATCAACGTGAGGTCGAACCCTGCCCGTTCACTCGCGCGCGCGAGCCGCCGGACGTACGACCACTCCGCCTCCATGCCCTCGTCCTCGACGTTGCGCAACCACCCGCCGAAGACCGGCAACCAATATCCGAAGCGCATCAGCGGGCCCTCCCTTCCTGCTCTAGGAAATCAGCCAGACGCGCGAACGGATCGAACCCCACGACGCGCGGTGCGTCGGCGACGAAGTTGGATAGCGCATTGATGTCGTAGTAGTAGAGACGGCCATCGCGATCGTCGATCGCGTACTCGATGCCGCCCACCTCGATGCCGCAGGCCTCGGCGATTCGCTCGACATCTCGCACGACCTGCCGAGGCGGCTCGTACCCTTCGACGCGCAGCCCATTGCGGGGCGCGTCCGCTGGACACGCCGTGCGAACCAGCTCTGCCCCTTCGGTCGTCTGGCAGACATCGGCGGGGCAAAGGTTGAACGTCTCGCCCGATGAATACACGCGGATGCCGTACAGGAAGCGCCCGCCCAGCACTTCCACTCGCGTGATGCGGCCTTCTTCAGATGTGATGAATTGCTGGACCAGAGCCGTTTGGTCCGGCCCCAGCTCGAGGCCGCCGGTCGCCGCTGCCGCGGCAAGCTGGGCCGGCGTGTCGAAGCGTACAATTCCGGCTCCACTGCCGCCGATGTTTGGCTTCACGACCACGGGAAACTCGAGCTCGTCCGCTGCGGCCGGCGCATCGGCCGGATCGTTGATGACGCGGGCCGGAGGGTAGGGAAGGCCGAGCTCGCGGAGTACCGACAGTTGCAGCGCTTTCGACGTCTCCGCCTGGTAGGCCCGCGAGCCGTTGATGACGCGCACGCCGTGCCGCTCCAGGTGGGCAAGAAACTGGTGTGTGTAGAAGACCGCGTTCCCGTGCCCACGCAGCCATGCGGACGGGCTCATGCGGTTGAGAACCAGCTCAAACGGGGGCGGGCTGCCGGGATCGAAGCTTTGACGCTCTGCATGAAGGCGTGCATATGGCGTTCCACGACGGTCCAGCTCGGCGAAGAGCGGCGTGAACCAGTGCGGGTGTTCGTAATAGATCCCGATCATATCGTCACCCCTGCGGCGAGCGACGCCGCTTCCAGCGCCGCCCGTTCGATGCGCTCGGTGAGCGCGGGCTCGGGAACGCCGGCGCGGAACTGCGCGTCCGTTCCATAGATCCCCGTCGCGACAACGAGGGCGCCCACGCTCGCGAGCAGCGGCCGCAGGCCGTGATCGACGGCGAGCAGATGGCTCGGCCCACCGCCGGTGGCGATCGCGATCGCGACCTTTCGCGCGAGCGCGTCTGGTGGAAGGAGATCAAAAAACACTTTGAGCAGGCCACTGTACGTCGCGCGGTAGATCGGTGTGCTGACGACTATGATTCCGGCGTCCAACACAGCCTGAAGGGCATCGGCCACTTCCCGATCTTCGCGGCGACCGAGCAGCGCGTCCGACGGCAGCTTGGCGAGGTCGATGAGTCGAGAGGGGCCGGTGCCCTGCCGCTCCAGCGCCGTGAGCGCCAGCTCGAGCAGCGTGCGCGAGCGCGAGACAGGTTTGGGGCTGCCGGACAACCCTACAACTGGTGCGGTCACTGTTTCCTCCTCAAAAAGCGATCGGCCGCGACTCGAATCGAGGAGTCGCGGCCGATCGTGGTGCGTCGTTTTGGGGGCGGGAGCCCCGCGTTGTTTATTTCATCTTATCCCGCATGCCGACGCGCCCGACCGTCCGCTCCCCCCCCGTACAACACAGGGGGCGGCAGACGCGGCAACACATCAGCATGGTGACTGGCTTCATTGCAGGCGAAACCTAGGCGCGGTTCCGCGCTTCTGCAACTATCCCATCCACGGTGAGTCCAAACTCCCTATAGATCCGCTGATACGGGGCGGACGCGCCGAAGCGCTCGATTCCCATGATCACACCCTGGTCGCCAACCCAGCGATACCAGGATTGCGGCGCTGCCGCTTCCACGGCGATGCGCGGCACGCCGGCCGGCAGCACCGAGTTCCGGTAGTCGTCCGATTGCCTGGCGAAGTACTCGAGGCAGGGCATCGAGACCGCACGGGGCCGTTTGCCTTCAGCCTTCAGCTTCTCGTAGGCGCCGAGAATCAATTCAACCTCCGACCCAGTGGCCATGAGCACGACGTCAGGGTCGCGCGAATCGGCGAGGACGTAGCCGCCCCGGTGCAGCCCCGTAGCTGCCGCGTACTTGGTGCGATCTACGACGGCGACTTTTTGGCGTGTCAGGACCAGCGCCACCGGTCCGTTGCGGTGTGTGATCGCCGCGCGCCACGCCTCGACGACCTCGGTCGCATCTGACGGGCGGATCACGGTCATGTTGGGAATCGCGCGCAGCGCGGAGAGCTGCTCGATCGGCTGATGCGTCGGTCCATCTTCGCCCAGGCCGATCGAATCGTGCGTGAAGACGTAGATCGGCTTGAGCTGCGTCAGCGCGGCGAGACGAATGGACGGCCGCATGTAGTCGGAGAAGATCAGGAACGTCCCGCCAAACGCGATGAATCCGCGATGCAGCGCGATCCCGTTCAGCGCCGCGGCCATGCCATGCTCGCGGACGCCGAAATGGAAGTTGCGGCCTGGGCCGCCCCCCTTGATCTCGGTGTTGTTCGAGCCCGTCAGGTCCGCTGATCCGCCGATCAACTCCGGGAGCTTCGCGGCGATCGCATTTAGCACCTTGCCGGACGCCGCTCGCGTGGCCTGTGCATCCTTCGGGCCGAACACCGGCAACGCCGCATCCCACCCCGCAGGCAACCGCCCGGCAAGCCGGCGCTCCAGCTCGGCGGCGAGATCCGCATGAGCGGCGCGATACGCATCCCATTTCTTCGTCCAGTCGGCCTCGAGCTGCGTGCCACGGGTCTTGGCGCTACGCCATTGCTCGAGGGCCTCGTCCGGAACGTAGAACGGTTCGAGTGACGGCCAGCCCAGGTTCTGCTTGGTCGCTTTCACCTCGTCGGCGCCGAGCGGCGCGCCGTGGGCCTCGGCGGTGTCCTGCTTGTGCGGGCTACCCCACGCGATGTGCGTCCGCACGATGATGAGCGACGGCCGGTCGGTTGCGCGCTTCGCTTGTGCAATCGCCGAATCGATCGCCTTGAGATCGTTGCCATCGGTGATTCGTTGCACGTGCCAGCCGTAGGACTCAAAGCGTTTCGCGGTGTCGTCGGAGAAGGCCAGATCGGTCGATCCATCGATCGTGATCCGATTGTCGTCGTAGAAGCCGATCAGCTTGCCGAGCTTCAGGTGACCGGCGAGCGAGCACGCCTCGTGGGAGACGCCCTCCATCAGATCACCGTCGGACGCGAGGAAATAGGTGTAGTGATCGATGATCGAATGGCCGGGGCGGTTGAAGAGCGCCGCGAGCTGCGCCTCGGCGATCGCCATGCCGACGGCGTTCCCGGTTCCCTGTCCGAGCGGTCCCGTCGTTGCTTCCACGCCGGGGGTGACGCCCTGCTCGGAGTGCCCCGGTGTGCGGCTGCCCCATTGCCGGAACTGTTTGATGTCGTCGAGCGTGAGATCGTACCCGGTGAGATAGAGGACGCTGTACAACAACATGCAGGCGTGACCCGCCGACAGAACGAACCGATCGCGGTCCAGCCATTCGGGGTTCGCAGGATTGTACCGCAGATGTCGCTGCCACAGCACATAGGCGAGCGGCGCCAGCGCCATCGCCGTGCCGGGATGTCCCGAATCGGCTTGCTGCACGGCGTCCATCGCGAGCGCGCGGACAGTGTTGATGCAGAGCTGATCGATGTCCACGCGGGCGACGGTCCCGGTCACAGTAATCCGGACTTGGCGGCCTGCCAGAGTTTGGTCAGACGGTCGAAACCATCTACCAGCAGCTCGACCTGTTGCGGCGACGCCGATGCCTGGGCCGCGACCTTGAGCTCCTCGACCAGCCTGGGCATCTCGCGGCGCCCTTGTTTCGCGCTTTCGACGCCGATCTGTGTCAGGAGCCCGAGGATTTTCTGGCGCATTGCGGCGTCCTTCGGGACCTGCCACAGGTATTCGGCTGCCTCTTTCCCGTCGGCACACATCTGACCGAGCGGGTCCATTAGCGGTTGGCGCGATGGGCGCGGTGCTTTGGGATCGTTCATAGGAGCAGATAATCTAACATTGCCTGCGCGTTTGAATGCCTCTAGCTTGCGAGACCCATGATACCCGTTCTGCTCGCGGTGCTCTTGCAGGCGGTACCCGCTGACTCTGGGGAAGTGCACCTCCGTAACATTCGCCAGCTGACGTTCGGCGGACAGAATGCCGAAGCCTATTTCTCGCGCTCAGGACGGCAGCTCATCTTCCAGCGTCAAGAGGCGGACTCCGGGTGCGATCAAGAGTTCGTGATGAATATGGACGGGACCGGCCTCCATCGGGTGTCCAGCGGCAAGGGCCGCACGACGTGCGGCTACTTCTACGATGACGACCACCGAATCTTCTACTCGACGACCGAACATGCCGGCGCGGCATGCCCGCCGCGACCCGACTACTCCAAAGGGTATGTGTGGGCCCTGTACGACTACGATATCTACGTCGCGAATGCCGACGGCAGCGGAGCTCGGCGGATCACCAATAATCCCCAGTACGACGCGGAAGGCACCCTCTCGCCGGACGGCAAGACGATCGTTTTCACGTCGTTGCGCAACGGTGACCTCGACATCTATACGATGAGTGTCGATGGGAGTCACCTGAAACGCCTGACCACGACGCTCGGCTACGACGGCGGCCCGTTCTTTTCGCCCGACAGCAAGCAGATCGTCTATCGCGCCTGGCATCCGCAGACAGCGACCGATTCCTCAGATTACCGCAGCCTGATCGCGCAAAACCTCGTGCGGCCGGTGCGCATGGACATCTGGGTGATGGATGCCGATGGATCGCATCAGCGCCAGGTCACCAACCTGGGCGGCGCCAGCTTCGCTCCCTATTTCCACCCCGACGGCAAGCGCATCATTTTCGCATCGAACTACAAGAACCCGCGCTCCCGCAACTTCGATCTCTATCTTGTCAATACGGAGGGGTCAGGCCTCGAGCAGATCACGACGAACGTCGAGTTCGATGCCTTCCCGATGTTCTCGCCGGATGGTCAACACCTCGTCTGGGCCTCGAACCGCCACGGGAAGGTTCAGGGAGAGACCAACATCTTCATCGCCGACTGGATCGAGAACCCGTGAACCCTGCCCGTCCTCCACAACCTCCACCAACCTCCACCACCCCTCCACAAGCTCCGCGCAAAACCGCGCGGGAGGAGGCGATCGCCTGGCTGAAGGCGATCGGAGCGGCTCTGCTGATCTGGATCGTGCTGCGGTCGTTTCTGGTCGAAGCCTTCCGCATCCCTTCGGCGAGCATGGAAAACACGCTCCTCGTCGGTGACTTCCTGTTCGTGAACAAGGCAATCTTTGGCGGCGAGCTCGAGATCCCGCTGACCCACATTCACTGCTGCCGGATGCCCGCATTCGGCACGCCAAAGCGCGATGAGGTCGTCGTATTCCGCTCGGTGGAGGACTCGACCCCCGACCTGAACATCGTGAAGCGCCTGATCGGGGTGCAGGGAGACACGCTGCAGATGGTCCACGACACCGTCATCCGCAACGGGCAGCGCCTGGAGGAGCCGTACGCACTACACACCGCGCTGAGTCCTCCTCCTGATGACCACTACCGCGGTCAGATCCGGGCCTTGCAGCTCCCGCAGTATGTTGGTCGAGATCCCGACCACTATCATCCGACGACGCACGACTGGGGACCGATCGTCGTGCCGCCGCAGCACTACTGGGTGATGGGGGACAACCGCGACGAGTCCTACGACAGCCGCTTCTGGGGGTTCCTGCCGCGCGAGCACATCCGGGGGCGTCCGCTGTTCATCTATATGAGCGTGGCGTCTCACCCATTTCGGATTCGGTGGAATCGGTTGTTTCGGCATCCATCGTAGACCGTTTATTTGTAACGGTAAGTGATTCGGCCGCGTGTCAGATCGTAGGGCGAGAGGTCGACCGCGACGCGGTCACCTTGCAGAATGCGGATATAGTTCTTCCGCATCTTGCCGCTGACGTAGGCCAGTACTTCATGTCCATTTTCGAGTTTTACGCGGAACGTCGTGTTGGGAAGTACTTCTGTGACGGTCCCCATCATCTGTATCGCGTCACCAGCCACGCGGGTCCTCGCTCATAAGCTCCTTGGATCCATGGTTGCGTCACGCGGCGGCTCCATCCCGCGCGTGATGTAGAAAGCATGGCGGCTACAGCCCGCGCACGTCAGGCTGATCCGTTCCGAGGGCAAGAGTTCGCCGCCCCCGCCCCGGAGAAGGCGGCGTCGCGGCGAACGCTGGATCGTGCGGGTCCCGCACGAGGGACACACGAGTGGCTCATGCGCCCGGTCTGCAGCGATGAGCGCCAGTGCTTCCGGCGCCCGGTACTCCTTGATTCCCCGTCTCCCCACGGCGACTTCCCTCCGGTCCGAAATCTATACTACACCTGATCTTGACGCGCTTCCCCCGGGGGCTATCTCTCTCCGGCAACAGGAGCCTCTCATGGACACGCCTCGCACCCGTCCCAGTGGCCGGACCACAACACGTCCCGCGTTTGAGCCCATCGTGACCGTCGAAATCGACGCGGTGACGCCGTCGGACCGCGGCTTCACGTTGACGGGCCAGGGTGCTGACCGGACGGAATACCGCCTCGATATGCACTTCGAGCTCCCGCTCGATCCCCGCACCCGCACGGTCCTGGGGGAGCTGTTATCGCAGTCCGACCTCACGATCTCACGGCGGGGCAGCCGCAATTCTTGACGCCTCCGCGGGGGTCGTGTAGCTTGCCGCCACCTTTACCACCCCTTTCATGCCAGCCGAGCTTGGTGGTTCCCAAATCTCGTCCTTACTCGAGGCCCTTCCCGGCATCGCCAGCGTGCTGCGCAGTCCGGTGGCGGACGCGCTCATCAAGGCGATGCGCGGCGCGGCTGGGTTGGCGGATTTCATGCCCGAGGATGCTGAAGAGCTGGTGCGCTACGCGGTGCGGCGGGGACTGATCGGCCCCGACGAAGGGGACCGGGTCCTGGCGGAGATTCAGGAAGGGCTGCGCAAGAAGAAGCCGGTCGTCAAAAAGGCTCCCGCAAAAAAGAAGAAGGGCCTCCCCCGGCGCTAGATTCGGAAGCCGCGGACCAGCCCACGCAGTTTCTCGGCTGCCTGGAGCAGATCTCCGGCGGCCGCTGCCATTTCCTGGGTTGAGGCTCCCTGTTGTTCCGTCGCCGCCGTCACCTGTTCGGCGCTCGAGGCGTGCGACGCGGCGCGGCTCACCACCAGCTGCGCCTGCGCGGCCAGCTGTTCGGTCACGCCACGGTTCTCCTGCGCCGCGCGCGTGACGCGCGATGCCGCCTGCTCGACTTGCTCCACCGCGGCGACGATTTCGGTGAGGCCGCGAGCCGCGCCCTCCGCGACCGATTCGATGCCGCGTACCTTCGCCTGGCCCACGGCCATCGTCGCGGTGACCTCGTCGACCTGTTCCCGGATCACGCGGGTGGTGCGCGCGACGTCTTCGGCGGCGCGAGACGACTCGTCGGCCAGCTGCCGCACCTCCTCGGCGACGACCGCGAAACCCCGGCCGTGTTCGCCGGCGCGCGCCGCTTCGATGGCCGCGTTCAACGCCAGCAAATTGGTCTGCGAGGAGATCCGCTTGATCAGGTCGACAAAATCATCGATGGCGGAGCTCTGCTCCGCGAGCTGCGTGACCTCCGTGCCCGTCGTGCGCACGACCTCGCGGACGTCGAGCAGCGTCGTTCCCGCAGCGGCGATGTCGTGGCGATGCCGGTCCGCGACGGTGCGAATCTCCTCGCCCAGCCGCGCGACGCGGGACGCAGCGTCCGCCATCTCAGCGGTCGCTTTGCGCTGCTGCTCCAGCGCCGACTGGGTCGCGTTCAGCTCGTTGCGCTGATTCTCCGCGCCGCTCGCGATCTCGAGCATGGCGCTGGAAACCTGGCTCGACGATGCGGCCAGCTCCTCGCTCACCGCCGAGAGATCGCTCGCCGATGCGGCGATCTTGTCGGCGGAGCTGACGACCTCGGAGACGATTCCCCGGAGTCGCTCCCCCATGTGCCGCATGGCGTCGGCCAGCACCTGGAATTCGCGCGGCATCCGTCCGGTGGTGACGGGCCGGAGGTCGCCGCTCCCGAACCGCTCCGCGGCCGTCACGAGGCGTACCAGCGGGCCTTCGACCCAGCGCAGCGTGAACGCGCCGACGACGGCACCGACGAGCGCCGTCGCGATCAACACCAGCCAGAGCACGATCTCGCGCTCGCGAGCGAGCGCCGCCAGTCGTTGGCCGACCACCCCGGCCTTCTCAGACTGGCGCACCGACAGGTCGCGCACCAGCCGCGTCAGCTCGGTGACCTGTGGGCGGGCCCCGGCCGACAACGCCTGCGCTTCCCGCGGCCGGGCCAGATCGAGATCGGCGTGCGCGAGTGAGTAATCGACATGGATGGCTGATTGCAGCTGCTTGATCCGGTTCACGGTGATCCGATCGGCTTGGGTCAGCCCCGGCAGGCCGTCGAGCCGATTCTGGTAGCGGAACGCGGAGTCTACGGCGGTCTGGAACTGATCGCTGACCTGTTGTCCGCGATCGCTGAGATATTGCTCCGCCGCGCGGATTTCATCGAACACGGCCGTCACCAGGCCGTTCCCCACCTCGCTCGATTCCCGGAGGTGCCCGATCTCATCCGCCAGCGAGTGACGCAGCGTCGCCAGCGACGTGACGCCGACGACCGCGGCGATGACGAGTCCCGCAAGCAGCCCCGAAAGGCCAAGAATGATCCGCCAGCGGATCGTGTCGAGCGAGGTCATTGCCCGGGCTCGAGTGTAAGCTGGCCATCTCGTACGGTGCCGATCACCACCGCCTTTGCGGGGACGTCACCGTGGGCATCGAAGGCGATCGTGCCGGTGACGCCCTGGAACGCCGGCAGATCTCCGCCGATACGCGCCAGCCGGTCCCGAATGGCGCGGCGATCGGCACCCGATTCCCTGAGTACGCTCGCCAGCAGGTGGATGATGTCGTACGTCGAGGCGCCGCGGTGATCGGGGCGCTCTCCCGGGTAGGCACGCGCGTAGGCACCAACGAATTGCGCGTTCCGCTCACCGGTCTGGTCCACGAGGTAGGCGACGGACATCCTCACGCCCTCGGCCAATGGACCGTTCTTCTCGATGCCGCTGAGAGCGTCGCCCCCGAGGGTCGTCCAGTGGACACCCAGACGCCCCATCTCTCGCAGCGCGAGCTCGGCCCCAACACGGTCGGTCGCGAGCATGAGCGCGTCCACGCCCCCCCCCTCCTGGCGCAGGCGGGAGAGGTAGGGCTCGACGCTGGGCGTGGCAGAGAGCATCGGATCTGCCTCTACTATGTCGCCGCCCAGGCGCTTGAACTCCGCGGCGAAGCTGAGACGCAGACCTCGACCATAGTCATCGTCCAGGTAAATCACCCCGACGCGTTGCGCACTCAGCTTCTGACGGGCGTAGCGGGCCAGCTGCGCGCCATGACTCAAATCGGTGGGGCAAACGCGGAAGATGAAGGGATTGACTCCTGAGAGATCGGGGCTGGAGGCCGACGGCGAGATCATCACGAGCGGCCGTCGGGCCTCTCCGTAGACGCGCCCCGCTGCCAGCGAAGCGCTCGACGTGAGATGCCCGACGACCGCGACGACCGCAGGATCATCCGCCAGCTCCTGCGCAATCCGGATGGCGACGTCGGGACGCCCGCTGTCATCCATGACCCGCAGGGCCAGTTGTCGACCACGAATCCCACCGCGTGCGTTGATTTCCCTGACGGCCAACTCCGCCGCGTGCTGCATCGACACGCCGCGAGGCTGTGAGAAGGGGCCCGCTAGGCCGAGGACAATGGTGCTGCGGCCTCCACGAGAGCAGGCGGTCAGCGAGAGAATGGCGGCGAGGACGGCCCGGCACCTGCGCATGAGCGGGCAAGGTTAAGCCTGCGAATGGGATAGCGCAATATCCACGCGCTTTCCACATTACGTGTATGGATGCGATTCGGCGGCTGTGCGGATTTGCGGCGGGACTCGAGCGCCTCCTCGCCGCGAAGGGCGCCGCCGAATTGGAAGCAACGTGGGACGAGCTGAACCTGGGCCAGGTGGGATGGGAGGCGCTTGCGCTCGCGCGCCGCGCCAACACGGAAGCATTCGAGCCGGCGCTCGCGGAAGTCGATCGCCGCTTGCTCGCCGCGCTGGAGCGCTGCCGCGCGTTCCTCGATCCCCACATCGTCACGTTTCGCGTGCCGGAGCTGGAGCGCTGGCAACATGCCGCGGCCGCTGCGCTCGTCGGCGCACGGTGGGGCGTCGCCGGTCTGCGCACCGTCATCGCCGACACTCAGGCGCCGCTGGGCCGCCGCTACTTCGCGTTTCTCGCGCTCGCCGAGCGCCATCCGATCGAGGCATGGCCGCTGTTTGCGAAGTACCTGCAGACGCCTGGCGCGCACCACGCGTTCGTCGCCGCGGCGGTCGAGGCGGCGCGCTACTATCCCGGTCAGGCGCCCAATGTGATCGCACTGTTCCAGCGGATTCGTGGTGACGAGATGCTGCGTCGCTTTCTCGCGCCGAAGATTCTCGAATCCCTCTATGTGCTCGGCGACCCGGCAGCCCTGCCACTGTTTGAGGAATTGCTCGTCGCCGGCCATACCGACGCCGACGCCGGCCGCTGCGAGATCACGCGAGCGCTCGTCGCCGTTCGCAAGCTCACCGGGCGGGTAGCGGCCAGCAGCAAGTTCCCCGATCCGGAAGAGCCGACGGTGATTCGGGCGCTCGATGAGGCGCAGCGCATCTTTGAGGAGGAGAAGGACCGGCTCGAGCCGGTCGTCGTTATTTGACGAAGGCCGCCAGTTTCGCTTTGTACGCGTTCCCGCCCAGGTCGTAGGTGTCGTTGTGCCCCGCCCCCTCGATCATCACGAACTCCACTGGTCCACCGGCGGCCGCCGCCACTTCTCGCCCCATCGTGATCGGGACGAGCATATCGGCAGTCCCGTGGAAGATGAGAATAGGACAATGAACGCGGCTGATCGCGCCGACATTGTCCAGCTGGAGCCGCACCAGAAAGCGCGGGAAGATCCCGTAGTGTTTGGCGGCCATCGCACGCGCGCTCGTGAAGGGGGACTCGAGAATCAGTCCTGCCACCCCATGTGTCGCCGCCGTGTGTGTGGCGACGGCGGTCCCCAGGGAACGGCCGTAGACGTAAATGCGATGTCGATCGATTTCCGGACGGGCGACGAGCGCATTGTAGGCGAGATCAGCGGCCTCATACACACCGGCCTCGGTCGCTCGCCCGCCGCTTGCTCCATAGCCCGGATAGTCGACGACCAGGAGCGCAGCATTTGGCGGCCGGAAATCGCGAATAATCGGCCAGATGGCGCCGATGGTCTCGCCATTGCCGTAGAACCAAAGAAAGGCGGCGGAGGGCGGCGAGGGGCGACGAAGGGGCGGCAAATACCACCCCACCAGCTTGGTCCCGTCGTGCATCCTCAATTCGATCTGCTCCCCATACCCAAGGGTCTTGAGCGGATCCGGCAAGTTCGCCCGCGGTGCTGGGAACGTGATCTTCTCTTGCAGCGCCCACAGCACGACCGAGAGGACGACGTACAGCCCCGCGAGTCCCAAAACGATGGCCATGGCCGGTGTTAATTTGTGGCCCAATGGACCGGGGAGACCCGCAGCTCGTCTCGCGCGCCCGGGGCGCGTTGCTGGGCCTTGTCGCAGGCAATCAGTTGGGCGTCCCTACCGAGCACATGGGCACGCCGGACGCCATACGCAAAGCCTTCCCGAACGGCGTCGTCGATCTCGCGCCACCACCCAAGAACTCCCCCTACGATGACGATGCCGCGATGGCGTTGTTGCTCGGCGAATCGCTGCTGGCGTCCAAGGGGTTCGACGCGAACGACGTCGCGCGGCGCTGGGTGAAATGGATGAAGGTGGACGGTCGCGGAATCGGCTTCACGACCAAGCGTGCCCTCACCTTGATCGACCGCGGGAAGGAGCCGTTCGAAGCGGGCCGGCTCACGAATCAGGAGAATCCGGGCCGTTCGGCCGGCAACGGCAGTGTCATGCGCTGCATTCCCGTCGCGCTGCGCTACCACGACGACCCCGATCGCCTGATTCGCGTGTCGACCCAGCAGGCGGCGATCACTCACGCCGACGAGCGGTGCACGTGGGGCGCTGCCGCGGTGAACCTGGCCGCCCGGGAGCTGCTGCACGGCAACATCTACTTCGTCGACGAAGTGATGCACCGCATCGGCGACCGCGCACCGCGGGTGCTGCGCGAGGCGATCCATCGCGTGCCGCGCGAGCGCGAGAGCGACCTCCCGATCGCGCGAGCAGGTGAGGCGGGCTACGTCGTGCACTGCGTCGAGATCGCGTTCTGGTTTGTAACGCACGACCGCTCGCTCGAGGAAGCGCTCATCGCGCTCGCCCAGGCGGGCGGCGACACCGACACCAATGCTGCCGTCGCGGGCGCCCTGCTCGGCGCGCGGTATGGTGACGTCGCGTTGCCGCCCCGCTGGATCGACCGGATCACCGGAGCGCAGGGCATCGCGCAGCTCGCCGAGCGTCTCGTGTCGGCGCTTTGAGCTAGGGCTTCTTGGCAGGTGGTCGTGCGGCCGGTCGCGCGGGCCGGTAGTGAGCGATGCGGTCCATCACATCACGGTCGTTGAGTGTAATCGAAATCAAGCGCCAATCACGAGCGCCGCGCCAGTTGAGCCGGATGAACCGTCGGCCCTTGGTCCATTCCCACATGCTACGCTCGCGGCGCTGCGGGACGCCCAGGCGCTTGCGCATGTCGTCCTGGATCCGGCGCACGAGCGCGACCTTCCCTGAGTCCACGAATGAGATGACCGATGTCCGGCTCTCGATGACGTTCGCGCTCAAATAGAAACGCGCGCTGTCCACGGGGTCGCGCACGCGAACGCCGCAGTCCATCACCTGCGCGGTGGTGTGCATCGTCTGACAGGCGAGAATGTCGTCGCTGCTCTGGGCCATGGCGCGCGCTTGCGTCGCGAAATCGCGATACGGCATCCCGGGCGCGAACCCGCGATATGCAAACGGACGCGGCGAGGGCAGGCGCGGCGACGGCGGGATCGCTTGCAGGAAGAGCAGCGCGACGAGCACAGGTGCCATGGCGACAATATATGAAAAAGCAAACGGGCCCGGTGTGACCCGGGCCCGTGCTTCTGAGCTGGAGTCGCTCAGACCTTGCGGACGTTCTGTGCTTGCAACCCCTTTGGTCCCTGGGCGACGTCGAACTCGACGTTGTCACCCTCGGCGAGGCTGCGGAAGCCCTCCGCCTGGATCGCTGTGAAGTGGACGAACACGTCTGGACCCGACTCCTGCGCGATAAAGCCAAAGCCTTTCGCGTCGTTAAACCACTTCACCTTACCCTTTGCCATACCGTTAAGACCTCTGCACAATGGGGCACGGCCCCGGACTGGAACGACCCACGCCACCGCGGTCGTGGGACGGGCTCAAACAAAAATCCGCGAGACATTTGGTCCTCGCGGAGCGCAGACATCCGGTGACGGTGCCACGTATGCTTGAACCGCGGGCTAAGGTATGGAACGTCGTGGGGGCTGTCAATCAAGAGCGATTCGTTCTTAGTGGCGACACTATGACAACATCATCATGGCAGTCCTCATAAGTCCCCCATTCACGCGTAGATTCTGTGCTCCGCGACTCGTTTCCACCGATACAAGGAATATCGATGCGCCTTCCGCTCTCGCTGCTCGCCGCCTGTTTGGCCGCCACTCCGCTCAGCGCGCAGTCCAATGCCGCGCTCATGGCCAATGACCACTACACTCGCTCGCATGATTACGACCTGGTCCATCAGCGCATCGAGGTCTCCAACTTCGACTGGGATTCCACGTCGTTCGACGGGCAGGTCACCACCACGCTTGTCGCACGACGCGCGAGACTCGACTCCGTGATCCTGGACGCGGGTGCCAAGCTCCAATTGAAGACCGTCACGGTCGCCCTCGGCGGAGCGCTGCGTACCGCGCGTCACGGCGACACACTGGTCGTTTTCCTCCCGAAACCGATAGGCTACGGAGACACCGCACGCTTCACGATCGCGTATCACGGCGTGATCGAGAACGGCCGGGGCCTCACGTACATCAATTCCGAGGGCCGACCACACCGCCCGCGTCAGATTTGGAGCCAGGGCGAGGACCACGACAATCACTATTGGTTCCCTACCTACGACTTCCCGAATGACAAGATGACCTGGGAAGTCGTAGCGACCGTGCCCAAAGGTATGAACGCTGTTTCCAATGGCCGCCTTGTCTCCGACCTCGTCGCCAGAGACGGCTCGCGCACGCTCGATTGGCGACAGGACAAGCCGTCCGCCACGTATCTCGTCTCGATCGTCGTCGCGCCGCTCGTGAAGGTCCACGATGCGTGGCGCAACGTCCCCGTCGATTACTACGTCTATCCCGAGGACTCGGCGTTGGCTCGCCCGTTATTCAAGATCACGCCCGACATGATCGACACGTACTCGCGCCTCACGGGGATCAACTATCCCTGGGCGAAATACGCGCAGACGACCGTCGCCGACTTCTTCGGTGGCATGGAAAACGTCAGCGCCACTACCCTCGTCGATTGGCTACCGGGCCCGCGCAATTACCAGGACCGGCCGTGGTATTCGTGGATCCTGATTCCACACGAGCTCTCGCATCAATGGTTCGGCGACTACGTGACCACAGAGAATTGGGCCAACATGTGGCTCAACGAGGGCTTCGCCGAATTCATGCCGGGACAATACTGGGCGGGGAAACTGGGGGCCCGTGCCGAAGAGGACTATTACCAGGACGAGTACGATCAGTTCATGCAGATCGACCAGCGACCTGATCGATCATGCCTTCGACAACGCCACGACCGACGACCTGCGTCAAGCCGTGCTCGACGCCACCGGCGAGAACCTCGACTGGTTCTGGGAGCAATGGATCTATCAGGCGGGCTACCCTGAATTCGTGGTCTCCGCGAAGTACGACTCGAGCACATCGACCGCTGCGCTGGTCGTCCAGCAGGTCCAGAAGGATTCGTCCAAGGCCGACAGCACCGGTCTGCGCTACACGACGCCTTCGGTGTTCCGCATGCCCGTCACGGTTCGCGTGGGTACCGCGCGGGATGACGTCACGGCCCGCGCGCAGCTATCGCAGCGCGAGGACACGATCCTGGTCCGCGGCGTGACGAGCGCGCCCACCATGGTAATTTTCGACGACGGCAATGCGATCCTGAAACGACTGACTTTCGACCAGCCCACCGCGTGGCTCGCCACCCAGCTCCAGCGCGACCCGAACCTATGGAATCGTCACTGGATCATCGCGCAGTTGGCGCATCGCACGGCGGACACAGCCGCGGCCGCGGCGGTTGTCAAAGCCGCAACGAGCGCCGACTACTTCCTCGTTCGCGTCGCTGCGCTCGGCGCGCTGCCTAGCTTCCCCGCCGCAACAGCATTGCCCGCACTGCAGACCGCGATGACCGATACGTCGGCGCAAGTCCGCGCCGCGGCCGTCGAAGCCCTGGGCAACGTGGGCGGCGCACCAGTCGCTGCCCTCGCGCGCCAAGCTTGGACCCGCGATTCCAGCGACGCGGTGCGCGCTGCCGCGGTGACGGCTATGGCGCTCACGGACACGGCCGGCCGCCGCGCCATCATCCTCCAGGCGCTGGGGACGCCCTCGTACCGCGACGTTATCCAGATCGCAGCGTACCGCGCGATTGCCCAGACCGGCGATACGACCCTGATCGACTCAGTGGACGCGCGCTCGGGTGATCACTTCGCATCGCACGTTCTCGCGGCACTCGCGGGCCGCGGCAGCGCGCATGCGCTCGACTTGCTGGTGAAGCGGCTGGACGACGAACGGCCCTTCGTGCGGCGTTGGGCACTAGAAGCGTTCCGCTTCTCACTGCCTCACGCAATCGGGCAGCCAAAACTCCAGGCGATCAGCGCGGGACTCAAGTTCCCCGACACCAAGCGGGCGGTTGCCGACTTGCTCCAGCAGTGGCAGAATGGGGGCGAGCAGTAGCGTCGGGCGCGGAGCTTAAGCTATTGTGGTAACGTCATTTATATACACTACTGCTGGCTGATGGCCTTTGTGCTGTCCGGTTTTAGAGCCGTACGGAAAGCCAGGAGGGCATCATCGTAGTTCTTGAGCCGACCCGTCAGCGTCGTTGCAACGGTGTTCGGATCCCGTCCTGCCGCCTTCTCACACGTCGGCAGCGCGCTGGTCAATGAGTCGAGTCGCGTTGTGAGCTGCTTCGCCAGGACCCTCATTGTGTCGGCGTAGGCCGTCGCCTGCATCTTCGGGCGACCGCTGACGATGAAGGACCGCGCTGTCCCGCACAGCCCGCCGAGGCGGCGAGCGGCACGGCGGCGCGTCAGCGAATCCGCTTGCTGCGTGCGCACGACCCGGTTGACGCCGTCACGGATCTGCGCGACGCCGCGCGTCGCGGTCTTCAAGCCTTCCATGTACCGGATCTGTTCGATCGTCGGCGGTGGAGGGGGAACCGGTGCCTGGGCCGCCACCGGTGCCGGCGGCACCGAGTCCCTGTGCGTGACCGTATCCTGTTGATACGCGACGAGCGTGACAACCATCACCAATCCCAGCAACATCGCTGATAGCTCCTCTAACAGTTGAATTCCTGCTCCGTTATTATCTCGGGATGGCCGTTCCCGCAACTACTCGCATCATGCGGACCTTTGAGGACCGCGCTGAAGCGCTTGCTCACTTCTTCCAGCGCGCCGGTGAAGCACCGCGTCTCATCGCCTACGACGACGCGGTCGGCTTGCCGCTCGATCAAGCACTCGCGGCCCTCGAGTGGACCGCGCAAGTCGGTATCCTTGCCGCCGAAGACCTCGTGCATGCCGCGCGCCTCGGCCCGGATTCGGCTGCCGTCGTCGTGGAGCGCCGAGACGGCGACAACCGGGTCTTCGTGTACTTCGGTCCGCGCATGGATGCGCCGCCCGCGGACCCATACGAAGGTACCCTGCTCTACGATGAGCCGGGAGTCCGCTCGTACATTTTCGCACAACGCGGCCATGCGATGGCGCATTTTCTGCGTGCCACGCACGGACTCGGCGCGGCGTTGAGTCTCTTATCACGGCGCGCGCCCGAGCTGCGTCACATTCGCCGTTGGACGCAAGCCTTATTCGCCGAGCCCGCCGTCGGCCGTTCGACACAGCTGCTCGCCGGCTGGTACGCGACGAGTGGCGCCGGATTTCTATTCATTCCGGCCGATTCAGACCAGCCTTTTGCCTACTGCGAGGTGGCCATCGAGGGGTAAATACCCCGATGTGGGAACGTGCGTGCTGTGGATACACAACTCCACATGATGTGGATGATTGCTGGAATGCACGTCACAGTCGTCAGTTACTGTCCACAAGGCATGCACATCGAAGTGAGCTAACCCGAAGAAACATCGGCACTTGCGCGCTTTTTGGGCCCCCCTATATTGATGTCACGCGAGTTGGAGGGAAGGGTTGGGACCTGGCGTCTCAACAACGCCTTCAACTCGAGTCCGAACGGAAATTCCGGGGAGGGCGCCGATGCAACCAAGGGCTCAGGCGCTCGTTGATCCGGGAGTCAACTCACCGGGTCGGACAGCTGGGGCCAGTCGCGTTGCCCTAGCCACGTCGAAATGGTGCCTCGACGTGCAGTGCGGAAGGTCGGTCCGCGACCCGATCTGACCCGTAGCGCCCACATTGGTGAACCGAGCGACCCGACGGGGTTGCTTGGGGATGGAAGCCGGAGCCTCTGCTTGCCCTACCGAGGACGAAACAGTCCATAGGTGGCGGCGGAGAGAAGAACGAAGGGCGCAAGCCCTCGACTCCGGGTAACCAATGTGTCGGAGCCCCCGGGCGCGCTTATTGAGCCGTCCCGGGGGCTTCGTGTTTCTACGCCGCTCCCAGCTCGCGCCCCAGAGATTCGGCAGCTCGGCGCGCAGCTCCGGAGCGATCCGGCCGCGGGACGTGTTCAGTTAATTCGAGTTAGCGCGGCGGGAGCCGGAGTCTTGGAAGGTTGGTGTCCACTTCGTGAGCCTTGTGGAAGGGCAGCCTCGGCCCGCGAATGGGCACGAGGTGCGCGATCGAGTTCGCATAAAACTCGAGCAGCGGCCGGCCACGCGGCAATACCACCAGTGTGTCGCCGTCCGCGACGACCAGCCGCCGCATCCGCAGCATGCGCCAGGCGCGATCCCAGACCTCGGCGATCCGGGCGCCGCCCCGTACGACTTTGCCGTTCACCTCTTTCAACCGATCGCGCAGCTGGTCCATGCGCTCGAGCAGCGCGTCCTTCTGGACGACCGTCTGGCCGAACGAGAGCAGCGCGGCCGCGGCCAGCGGCACGGGCGTGACGGGAATGATCGCCCCGATGCGCACCTGCATCTCACGGGCGAGCCGTTCGAGCTCCGGCAGGCGCGCTTCCTTGGGCAACGTCAAGACGTCCGGGGGCGCCGTCTTGAGCCAGGCGCGCAGCGACAGCGGCGTCCCAAAGTTCACCGCGACACGCCCATAGCGTTTGAGCCGGCCGGTCAACAGCCGGACGGTGTTGCTGACGAGGTAGGAGAGCACCGTGCCGAGCTGGGCGAGCCGGCCGGGCCGGTCTCCCTCGTGAATGAGCTCGCGAATCAGCGAGCGGTCCTCCAGCACGCGGTCGTAGTTCAACGCGACCGGCACGAACCAGATGTCACGGTCGAAGGCCGGGTCTGTCAGCGTGCGGCAGATGTAATCGAGCAGGCCGAGTTTCGGGGGCCGCAGCTTGCCGTCGCGCGAGAGGCCGCCCTCGGGGAAAATCCCCTGGGTGACGCCATTGCGGGTGATGAGCTGGACATAGCGCTCGAGCACCGTGTGATACAGCGGCTCGCGGAACCGTCGCCGGATGAAGTACGCCCCGAACGACTTGAAGACGTACTCGAGCGGCCACGCCCGCGCCCACTCGCCGACCGCGTAGCTCACGTGAACGCCGCGGGCGAGCACGTACGCCACGACGACGTAGTCTGCATTGGACCGGTGATTCATGAGGTAGACCACGACGTCGCGCTTGGGGATTCGCTCGAGCGCGGGCTCATCCTGGTAGTCGACGCTGGTCTTGTAGAGGAGATTGACGACGATCTTCGCGACGTTGTACCCGACCTTGTAGTACGACATCACGTTGAAGTGGGGGATGATCTCGTCGAGGTATCTGCGAACCTGCCGGCGCACGGCCCGTTCCGACATTCCGTGCTCCGCCATGTGCGCCTGCACCGCGGCCGTTATCTCGGTATCGTCCGCGAGCGCGCGTCGCGCGAGGCGCGGCTCCTGCTTTTTATAGCGGCTTAAGCGGGCGCGGAACTCGTGAATGAGCCTCCCTCCTTCTTCAGCTGCGCGTATCCCATGCCCTTGAGGCGCGAGATCCGCATACTCATCGGCGGGTGCGTGGCGAACCGGTCGGCGAGCCATCCCTCGCTGTTCGTGAGCCTCCGCCCCAGCGGGTCGCAGATGCACAGATGCGCGGCGCCGCTCTTGATCGACGTCGTCGGTGCAGATGCTCCCTCGATCTTCCCGAGCGCGCTGGCCAGCGCCAGCGGATTGCGCGTGAATTGCGCGCTCATGGCGTCGGCGAGGTATTCACGCCGCCGGCTGACCGCCAGCGCGAGGAGCTGAGTCACGAGCGGCGCGAGGATCCACGAAATGATCCACAGCGCGAGCAGGATCGCGATCAGCGGGCCCGCGCTCTTTCCCTTCCTGCCGCCCCCGCCCCGGGTTGGGATTCCGCCGCGCATCATCCGGCCCATTCCTTCGCGGATCAGCAGCACGGCGCCGACGAGCGCGGCCAACGTCGTCATCAAACGGACATCGAGATTCTTGACGTGTCCCAGCTCGTGGGCGATCACCGCCTGGAGCTCGTCGCGGTTGCAGATCTTCAGCAACCCGCGCGTCACCGCGATGTGCGAGTCGCGGGGATCGTGGCCGGTCGCAAATGCGTTGGGGTCGTCGTCCGGGATGATCCAGAGCCGCGGGCGCGGAATCCCGGCGGCGATGGCCATCTCGTCGACGACGTTCGCGACCTGGCGTTCGGCGTCGGTCTTCGGATCGATCAACTCCTGCGCGCCGGTCGCCCAGAGAACCTTTTCCGGCCCGGTCTTGTAGGTGTACCACGCGGTGATGATCGCGACCGTCGTGAGCAGGATACCGACCCAGGGGAACGGGTGATGGCCTTGCAGTGCCCAGACGTAGTCGCCGCCGAATCCCAACCAGGCGAAAAACAGGACGAAGCCAATCACCAGCCAGGTCGTGCGCCGGCGATTGGCTTCCTGTTGTTGAAAGAGATTACCGTCGGGAGAGGTCAACCTGCGGTACCGCCCGTTCAGCTTGATCTTCGATCTCCCAGAGATCCGTCCGCTCCGCGTGTGCCAGGCCCGCCACGAGTGTCGTGGGGAACTGCTGCTGTTTGGTGTTGTACTGCGTCGCGGTGTCGTTATAGAGCTGCCGAGCGAACGCGATCCGATTCTCGGTGGACGTCAGCTCTTCCTGCAGCTGGCCGATGTTGCCGGTCGCCTTGAGCTCGGGATAGCGCTCCACGGTAACCAGCAGCCGCGACAATGCGCCTGAGAGCGCATTCTCCGCCTGGCTGATCTGTTTGATTCCTTCCGGCCCAGACGCATTGACCTTCACCGCCTGATTCCGCGCCTGGATCACCGCTTCGAGCGTGGAGCGCTCGAAATCCATGGCGCCTTTGACGGCGTTGACGAGATTCGGGATCAGATCGTGGCGGCGCTTGAGCTGCACGTCGATCTGTTTGAAGGCATTGACGGTCTGATTCTTGAGCGAGATGAGGCCGTTATACGCGCTCACGACCCACAGACCGACGATCACCGCGAGTACGAGCAGCACCCACATGTTATCGATCTCCTGTTACGGATGTGTGATGTAGGGGCGCAGCATGCTGCGCCCCTACCACGACATTACGTGTTGTGTGGCAGGAGTTTCGCAATTGCCTGGCGGATGGTCTCCGCCAGCCCGCGGTCGTCGGAGCCCAGCCGGGCGATCGGGTGATCGGCGTCGACGTGCAGCTCCACGCCGCGCGTCACCGGAATGCGGCGCCAAACCGTCGGCCCACTCGTCTCCTTGTCGGCGTCGCGCGTCAGCCAGGCGGTGAGGGCCCGGCCCGATCGGCCGCGCGGCATCCCCTCGACGCCCTTCAGCGGCAGGCGGTCCGGCGTGGGCAGCGAGCTGCCCAGCACCTGGGCACAGCGCCGCTCCAGCACGTCGCCCGTCTGATCGTGCATGTCCTTGGTGATCGCCGCGAGCGTCGCGCCTTCCATTTGCCGCAACTTGATCGCGAGCAGCTGCAGGAAGTGCCGGTACGAGTAGGTCGCGGCGGTCCCGCGCCCTTCCGGAGGGCTCACCAGGCCGCGGGTCACGTAGAATCGGATGGTCCGCTCGCTCGGTGCCGCGCGTGCGGCCGCGTTGATCGGCGTCACCGCCGACGCGTCGAGCACCGCGCCGACCACGACGGAAAGATCCCGCAAGTTCCAGGGCGCAAGGTTTCGGTATTCCCGCAACACGTGCAACGGATCGGTGTGAGCGACGGTCGTCATGCATCCATCGCGCCCGACGAGCGGTCGCGTTGCAGGGCGGATGAGACCCAATCCGCGACCTGCTGAAGGTTGAATGGCTTGCGAATCACGGTACAGCGGTGGTGGTTCAGCCAGGTGCGGACCTCTTCCGCCTCGGCGTCGCCCGTCATGATCGCGATGTGCCCCTCGAGCGCCGGCCAGCGATGAATGATCGCCAGGTAGAGGGCGAGCCCCGACATCGTGGGCAAATGAATGTCGAGCAGCAGCGCATCCGCCGTTTCGGCCGCGAGGATCTCGTAAGCCGATTCCGCGGTCCCGGCGCTCAGCACGCGATAGCCATGGCGCTCGAGGAACCGCTCGAGCACGCGACGGAGACCGGCCTCGTCGTCGACGATCAGGACGCTCGGGGGCTTGCGCGGCGGCGAGGTCATCATGAGGCGCTCGCCGCTATACGGTTCGCGGGCGTCAGGGTGAGCGCCTTAGAACGCGCCGGCGTGAGGAATCTCTGGACGATGCGGGCGGTCGCTTCGTCCGCCGTGAGCGACAGGCGCATTTCACCGGCGGTCAACCCGAGATACTTGCGGGCATGCTGTTGCAACGTCTTCGCCTGGGCGTAGCCGAGCCGTTTGGCGACATCCTCGATCGTGAAGCCCGGGTCCTTGAGCAGGCGGTGCGCATACAGTACCCGCGCGGCGGCAAGGATATCGCGCGGGCTGGGCAAGCCGGCGCGCGCGAACCAGCGCGCGCAGGTTCCCCGGTCCACGCGTGCCTGCGCGGCGACCTGCTGAATCGTCTGCACGGCGCCGGGGGTGCGCATCGACTCCGACAGCACCCACCGCAATTCCGGCGGCAGGGGGGCGAGCGCGGGGGCGAGCTGGTCGAGCAACCGATGCGACGCCGACTGCATCGCTTCCTCCGACAGGAGGTCGCGCAAGCGCTTCGGATGGTCTTCGGTGGGACTCAACACGACCTGAGTGATGCCGCATTTCCCCATCGCCAGGAGCACCGGGGCGAGCTCGGGGGTCATCACCGGCGTATAGAGAATGAGCGGGAGGGACGGGAACAGCACGCGCAGGCGCTCCACCTCCTGGCCCCGGGCCCCGCCCAGCATCGGATCGACGACAGCGATCTCCACCGGCCGGCCGCGGATCGTCTCGAGGGCCATATCCCAGGTGGCGGCACGCGCGAGGCCGAAGGGTGGCACGACTGCGCCGCGCAACCTTTGGTATTGCAGATCCGAGACAGCCGCGAGTACCAGCATTCCCCTACACGTCCTCCGCAGAAATACCTGATGCCGCAAAATCGCCCTACGATGCCGCAAAAATGCCCTAAACGAATCGATGCACTTCGCCCAAGTTGGCTGGTGTTTGCGACCCCCAATCACCAGACCACGGAGGCATCATGTCCCGCCGCATCCGCTTCGCCCTAGCGTTGGTCCTCGTGTCGCTCGCGCTCACCGCCTCGGCTTGTGCTGATGCGTCTGGTCCCAGCGGCGTGTGCGATCAGAGCAATCCAGTCACCTGCCGTTAACGATTACTCACTGAGTGTCGCCAGGGAGGCGGAAACCTCCCTGAGCGCCTCAGTTTCGGCGACGGGATTCGAAGTCCAGCCCTCGCCGCTCTCGGCCACGCATCCCTCTCGCAGGCCGCTGGCTAGGCGTTCGATCTTAAAAACGAATTCGTGCAACCCGTGCGCTGTCGCGATTTGGAGCGCGCGGTGGAGTTCGTCCTCCGCCCGCCTGAAATTGCCGAAGCGTGCGAAGCCGATGCCCACCTTCATGTGATAGTCGGCACGAATGTTCGGCACCGCTTGATCGCAGTCGTCCAGCGCTCGCTCGCGCCAGCGTTCGAAGGTCACGCGATCACGCCGGAACGACGCGCAGTTCATGAGCTCGATCTTTGCGTTGGCGAGGTTGTCAGCGATGTGCTCGCGCCGGACGACTTCCGCCAGCGCTCGTTCCGCTCCTTCCACGTCTCCAATTGATGCGAGCAGGAGCCCAAGGTCGTTGAGCGCTCGAAGCCGCGCCGCATCGTCCTCGTACAACTCATAGGCGCGCCACAAGTGTGGCGCGCCCTCGTGTGGTTGGCCGCGACGCTGGAGGATGTTACCTAGACCGTGCTCCGCTTGCGCCTGCACGCGCGGGAATCCCGCCGCGCTCGCGTCGTCGAGGACAACGCGCCACGAAGCTTCCGCCTCGACGAGGTTGCCGCGAAAATGCACGACGTTGCAATGACCTACTCGGCTCAATAGAACTGATTGACGGTCACCGCTGGCTTGCGCGAGCCGCCCAGCTTCGGCATAGGCCTCTTCCGCTTGCCCGAAATTCGTTTGCACGCGACGCACACGGCCCAGTCGCATCCACGCGGAGATCGCATCCGATGACGGCAGGCGTCCGCCGCCAACGGTGATCATCGTGAGTAGCGCGTCTTCCGCTTCGTCGAAATGCGATTCCTGCTCAAGGTACAGCGCGTACGCGAACAATGCGGGAGCGAGGAGGCGAATGTCGCCGTCGCGATGCGCCTCACCGGCCGCGCGCACGATGCAGCTCAGATGCGACGCCTCAGTTCCCTCGCCGGAAAGCTCGGCGCAATAACGCTCGGTGGCCGCCCATTGATAGCGGAACACATCGGGAGTGGGTGGCTCGCGGTCGGGAGCGAGCAGATCGACGAACCGCAATGTCAGAAACGCTCCCTGACCCAGACGGACGTCTGGGGAGGTGGCTGGTTCATCAGCCACCCGTTGCAGGAAGACGGCGTGGGGCAGGCCCGCACGGCGAGACTGCAGTTCAGTGCTCACGCGCGGCCCTATGTGCACCGGACATGCCGGACGGCAAGACCATCACGGGCACCAACATAGCGCTCGTCGTCCCGGTGCGTTAGCCCGCAAATGGCGCGTTTTCTGGCTTTTCGCCGGGTTTTCCGGATGCCGCAGGGTTTCGCCGACACGCTATAAGCAGCACATGTCCAAGGGGTTCACACTCCTCGAGCTGGTCGTCGTGATCGCGATCGCGGCCGTCCTGGTGGCATTCTGGGTACCCCGGGCCGCCAGTCTGATGGATTGGATCGAGACCGAGCGCGCCGTCCGTGATGTGACGACGGCGCTCGCGATCGGACGCAACGGCGCCGTCCTGCAATCTACTCGGGCACGCATCACCATCGCTCCCGACACGTTGCGAGTCGATCGATTCGGGGCGCAGGGGTGGGAACCGTGGTGGCGGACGCCTGGTCCGTCCAGTCACGGCGTCACGCTCGCGACCTCGAATCCTGTGGTGATCTTCGGGCCCACGGGGATGGGCTGGGGTGTGTCGAACACGACGGTCGTTCTGCGCCGAGGGTCTCAAGCCGAAACGATCACCATGTCGCGTGTGGGGCGCGTGAAGCACTGGTAGATGCAACCGTTCTGTAGGTCGATGCATCTAATTCTGTGAAACCTGATTGCGATGCAGGACGTAAATCGAAAGGTCGCGGCCGAAGTGTGACGGCCACTTCGCCCGACCGCCAACCCCGGGGAGATTCTCGCCCCGGGGTTTGGTCTCTTACAGAGCAGGCTTTTTAGAGCGCTGGCCCGACGTCCTCGTCGAGGAAGACCAGCGTCTGCCTGCGGCCGACAATCCTGACCAATGCGTCGTAGACCTTGGGGTCCAGTACGGTGCCGGAGAGATCCGCCATCCGCTCGACCGCCTGCTCGGGCGTCATCTTCTCCTGATACGGCCGCGCGGTGGTGAGCGCATCGTAGACCTCGGCCGCGGCGATCACTCTTCCCCCCAACGGCACCTCCTCGCTGCGCAATCCATCGGGATAGCCCGTGCCATCCCAGCGCTCGTGATGGCTCTTCACCATGGCGACGATGTGCCCCAGGTGAACGAGCGGCGCGAGAATCTGGGCACCGATGATGACGTGCTGCTTCACATGCTCGAACTCGTCGGGGGTGAGCGGCCCTTCCTTATTAACCACCGCGTCGCGCGTCCCGATCTTGCCGAGATCGTGGAGCCGCCCTGCCATCCGAATGTGCTCGACCTCTTCCTCGGCAAGTCCCATTTCGGTCGCAATATTCGCAGACAGATCCGCCACCCGCGCCGAATGCCCGCGCAAATAGGGGTCTTTTGCCTCGAGGGCATTGACGAGCACCTCAAGGGTCGCTGTGGAAATCCTCTCCAGGCGGTGCCGCTCGCGGTGCAGCTCGGCCGTGCGGGTCGTGACTTCTTCCTTGAGCCACTGGTTGAGATGGCGATTCTCGAGATGCATCTCGCGGCGCTTGAGCGCGCGCTGGACGGCGCGGCCCAGATCAGCGAGCTCGATCGGCTTGGTGAGATAATCCATCGCGCCGCGCTGCATGCAGAGCGCCGCGCTGGTGGCGTCGTTCACGGCGGTGAGCATCAGGATGGCGAGATCGGGCTCGATTTCGAGCGCCTGCGGCACGAGGTCCACGCCGCTGGTGCCCGGCATGCGGATATCGGACAGCATCAAGGCGACCTTATGGAGGCGCAGCTGTTGCAGCGCCTCGTCGGCCGAGCTTGCCGCGTACACCTCGAACTGCTGCTGCCTCAAGTATTTCCGCAGCGCGTTCCGGATCGGCTCCTCGTCATCGACCACGAGGACGGTGACGATTCCCGGGGGGGGAGCGGTCAACCCGATTCTCCTTGAGAAACCAAGGCCAAACTAGGAATCGGCTGCAACGAACGCCAGGTCTACAGGGGCGGGGATGAGGCGGGCCGCATGGGCGCGCCTCAACAACTCGGCGACGGCCCGCCGCCCAAGCTCGCCGTAGTCCACCGTGTAGGCGTTCACGTACATGCCGACGAACCGGTCGGTGCGCGCGGTGTCGAGCCCGCGGCTGAACCCCTGAGCATGCGCCAGCGCCTCGGCCCGATGGGCGAGACCGTACTCGATACTGGCCTTCAGATCGCGCGCGATCGCCCGCGTGAGCTCGTCGCCCAGGTCGCGCCGAACGACATTGCCGCCGAGGGGCAATGGAAGCTGGGTCTGTAGATACCACCACTCGCCCATGTCGGCCCAGAGATGCAAACCGCGGTCGGCGAACGTCAGTTGACCCTCATGGATCAGGAGCCCGGCATCGGCTTTTCCCGCGGCGACGTAGTCTTCGATTTGATCGAACGGCACCACGACGTGTCGAGCGGCGGGCTGATAGAGCCGCAGCGTCAGGAAGGCCGTGGTCAGCTCCCCCGGCACGGCGACCAGACGGCCCGTAAGCGCGGCGCGTGGTCTCGTCGGCGGAGGCTCGCGGCTCACGATGAGCGGCCCATAGCGATCGCCGATGCTCGCGCCGTGGGCGAGCAGGGCATAGCGATCCGCGAGATACGCGTAGGCGTGCAGCGAGACCGCGGTGACCTCGAGCTCTCCGGCCAGCGCGCGCCGGTTCAAGCTTTCGATGTCGCCGAGCTCGTGCACGTAACGGCGGCCGCCGGTGTCGATCTTGCCCGCTGCCATCGCCCAGAACATGAAGGCGTCATCGGCGTCGGGGCTGTGCGCGACATGGATTGTGCGGGAAATCGTCGCCGTCATGATGTCGGTCTCCGCGGGTTCTCCGCGTGGCGCACGGCTTCGGCATGGAAGTTCGTCAACGACCTGCGGTGGTCGTCGTACTCCGGGCGTTTGAGCGCCAATTCCGCCTGCTCGTGGCGGAGGAAGTCGGCGTAGGCCCGTTGCTCCTGGGCCGTGTTCCCTTGCTCCCGGTAGGCGTGCGCGCGGAGGACATAGATGAAAAGGTGATTCGGCACTGCACGCTGAATGGTGTCCGCCTCCGCGAGCGCTGCGACGGGATCGCCACCCGCGAGCTGTAACAAGCCAACATCGTAGTGTGCGTCCGCATCCAGCGTGGGTAGCTGGCCGTAGGCGCCGAGCGCCATTGGAAGAAAGAACTGCACACTGTCTTGCTTCCCCGCTTCCGCCAGGATCATGACGCGATCGAACAAGCGGTTCGCACGCTCCTTCGGAGACATCTGCGAAATGTCGGGCGGTCGCACGCCACCGCTGCTCGCGAAAGGCGCAGCCGGCTCGTCGTTGCGTGCGGGAGAGGGCGCGCTTGCGCGCATGGCGACCACGGCGATCAGGGCGCCGAGGGCGGCGCCGGCAAGCGCCCAAGGCAACCCAGCGCGCCACCCAGTGGCGCCCACGGTCGCGACGGTCGCGCCGCACTTGTGACAGAAGCGGGCCGTCGAAGCGAGTTGGGCGCCGCAGGCCTGACAGGTCATGGGTGGAGAATGTAACCCGGGCTAGCGGCAGACAGGAAAGCCGGTAGAGTAGGGCCCCATGGCGGGCACAGAATACGGCAAGCACATGGGAGAATTGAAGCGCGGCGAGCAACGCTGGGACGTCTATCTGGAGGGCCAGCCCGACACGTCACTGGGCGCGGTGCGCGGGCGGATTCACTTCGTGAGTGGCCAGCTCCACAAGGTGACCGGATGGATCTTCCTCGAATGGCAGGAGAAGGATATGCAGGAGCGGTTCGGGGAGTTTTCGGCGGTCGAACTGTTGCACTTCGTGGAGGCGTTGTAGCGCAGAAGCTGCACATTCGGTCAGACAGTTTGCACATTTCCACAGGGTAAACACCCCCTCAAGCGACTTTTCGTGCAATTGGTGCACGGATTTCTTGACACCCCCCCTTAAGCCCTCTACTTTCCCGTATGGCCCGCCGCTTGCAAAGTGTCTCACCGACTCGGGAAGGAGACCCCGCTCAATGACAGCAACGTTGGAACCCACCATCACCGGTGGGAAAGCCGCTACCGGCACATCGCCGGCGGATGTGATCCGCCGTGCGAAAGAAGCAGGCGTGCAGATCGTGGACGTGCGGTTCACGGATCTGCCCGGCACTTGGCAGCATTTCTCGATTCCGTTGAAGGAGCTCGAGGAAGACACGTTCACGGACGGTTTGGGATTCGACGGCTCGTCGATCCGCGGTTTCCAGGCCATCAACGAGAGCGACATGCTGCTGATGCCCGATCCGGCCAGCGCTTTCGTTGACCCCTGTTTGGAAGTGCCGACGCTCTCCCTGACGTGCGACATCGTGGATCCGATCACGCGTGAGCCCTACTCGCGCGACCCCCGCTACGTCGCGCGCAAGGCCGAAGCGTTTCTGAAGAAGAGCGGCGTCGCCACGACAGCGTACTTCGGGCCCGAGGCGGAGTTCTACATCTTCAACTCCGTGCGCTTCGATCAGAACGCGCATGAAGGCTATTACCACATCGATTCCGAAGAGGGCATCTGGAACAGCGGCGCGAACGGGACGCCCAACCTCGGCCACCGTCCGCGTCACAAGGAAGGCTATTTCCCCGTTCCTCCGACGGACCGTCTCCAGGACCTGCGCTCCAAGATCATGCTGGCGATGATCGCCGCGGGTATCGAAGTCGAAGTGCACCATCACGAGGTGGGCACGGCGGGCCAGACCGAAATCGATATGCGCTACAGCACGCTGACGCGCATGGGCGACCAGGTCATGATGTACAAGTACATCGTCAAGAACGTGTGCGCCAAGAACGGCTACACAGCGACGTTCATGCCGAAGCCGATGTTCGGCGACAACGGCTCAGGGATGCACGTGCATATGAGCCTGTGGAATGGTACGAACAACCTGTTCTTCGACAAGAACGGCTACGCGCTGATTTCCGACTCGGCGCGCTGGTATATCGGCGGGCTGATCAAGCACGCGGCCGCGCTGCTCGCCTTCGCGGCTCCCACAACGAACAGCTACCGGCGTCTGGTGCCGGGCTATGAAGCGCCGATCAACCTGATCTATTCGCAGCGCAACCGGTCGGCGATCTGCCGCATCCCGATGTACTCGACATCGCCGAAGGCCAAACGGCTCGAGTTCCGGGCTCCCGATCCGTCGGCCAACCCGTATCTCACGTTCGCGGCGCTGTTGATGGCCGGCCTCGACGGCATCAAGAACAAGATCGAGCCGCCGAAGCCGATGGACGTGGATCTGTACGAGCTGGAGCCGGAAGAGCGGAAGCACGTCAAGAACACACCGGGGAGTCTCCTCGAGTCGCTGCAGGCTCTGGAGGCCGACCACGCGTTCCTGCTCGAGGGCGGAGTTTTCACGCAGGATCTCATCGACACCTGGCTGAAGATGAAGCGAGTCAAGGACGTCGACGCGGTGGCTCTCAGGCCGCACCCGTATGAGTTCTTCCTGTACTACGACGCTTGAACTGAAACGGCGGTAGGAGTTGTAGGGGGCGGTAGGTGGCGGTACACCTACCGCCCCTTACCGCCTCTTTACCGCCCCTAATCTCCTATGACCACCAAACGCGAAATCCTTGAGTCAGCGAAAAAACAGGACGTCAGTTCGCTGCGCCTCCAATTCACCGACATCCTCGGCGTCAACAAGAATGTCGAAGTGCCCGAGAGCCAGTTCGAAAAGGCGCTCGAGGGCGACATCATGTTCGACGGTTCGTCCATCGAAGGCTTCGTCCGGATCGAGGAATCGGACATGGTGCTGCGGCCCGATCTGGACACATTCCGCGTGCTGCCGAACGGTGACGCCGCGGGCAAGGTCGCCCGCGTGATCTGCGACATCTACAATCCTGACGGCTCGTCGTTCGCCGGCTGCACGCGCCAGGCCCTGCAGCGCCAGATCACGAAAGCGAAGGCGCTCGGCTACGAGATGATGGCCGGTGTCGAGGCCGAGTTCTTCATCTTTCAATTGGATGCGGAAGGTGAGCCGACCACGGTGACGCACGATCACGGCGGCTACTTCGACCAGACTCCCGTCGATCGCGCCGAGGAGATTCGCCGCCTGATCGTGAAGGAACTCGTCGCGATGGGATTCGAAGTCGAAGCGGGGCACCACGAGGTGGCGCCGGGGCAGCACGAGATCGACTTCCGCTACGCCGAGGCCCTCGAGACGGCCGACAACCTCGCGACATTTCGATTCGTGGTCCGGAACGTGGCGTACCGGCACGGGTTCCTGGCGACCTTCATGCCCAAGCCGATCTTCGGACAGAACGGGTCGGGCATGCACACCCATCAATCACTGTTCCGGAAGAGCGGCAACGCCTTCCACGATCCGAAGGGGCAGTGGGAGCTGTCGGATGTCGCCCTGTCGTATATTGCCGGCCTCCTCACGCACGCCCGCGGCTTCTGCGCCGTGACGAACCCGCTCGTGAATAGCTACAAACGGCTGGTGCCGGGGTATGAGGCGCCGGTGAACGTCGCGTGGTCGATGCGCAATCGTTCGCCCTTGATTCGCATCCCGGACCGGCGCGGCACGGGGACGCGGTGCGAGCTGCGGATGCCCGATCCCTCCGCGAATCCGTATCTCGCGCTCGCCGTGCAGCTTGCGGCCGGGATCGATGGGGTGCAGAAGAAGCTGACCCCGCCCGATCCGGTGAACAAAAACATCTTCGAGATGAGTTTTCGCGAGCGGCGGAAGTATCGCATCGACGAGCTGCCCCGGGACCTCCACGAGGCGCTCGACACGCTGGAGAAGGACGACGTTATCAGAGACGCGCTCGGGACGCACATTTACGAACGATTCGTCGAGGCCAAGCGGGGCGAATGGCAGGAATACATCGGAAAGGTCAGTGAGTGGGAGCTCGAGCGGTACTTAAGTGTGTATTGATGCTGGGAGTGGGGATCGCGGCCGGCGGGTGCGATATCCTGCCACGGCCAGGCGACACAGAAGGACTGCAGCAGGCAGGACGGTGGGAGCAGCACGGCCGCATCATCGTTGAACCCGACCCGCGCTACACGGTGGTCCACCTGCGCGTCGATACCAATGTCATCGAGCGCCACGACGTCCTGCTCGCGCGGTTCGATTTCGATCCGAGCGACGCGCTCGGTGATGAGTACGCGCTGACCGTCGCGCTCGATCTCGGCGACGCGCGGCGGCTCTCCGCCGGCCATCACTATCCGCTGGGAGACTCGATTCCGGCTTGGGCGACCGCGACGTGCCTGTGCCGGCCGCTGCGACCGGATTCCGTGCGTGGGACGTACATGATGCAGACCCGGGGCTCGCGGCAGATCGCCGGGCGGATCGACGCGACGCTGTATTTCACGGCCTGGGACGATCCGACCAAACACGCCACGTATCGACTGCGGCAGCGGATTCACGGAGTGAGACCCTGATGGGCGGATGGACGGATGATCGGATGGGCCGTTGCGTCCAGGCGTTGTTGGTGGCGATCGGCATCAGCTCGGTCGATCGCTTATCTGGCCAAACTGCCGATCAGCCCATCCGCCCATCGGCCCATCAGACGATCGACACGATCATCATCGAGAACGGCAACATCTTCGACCACGCCGACGCGGCGCCCGGTTGGGTCGCGCACCTCGCGAACCGGCTGCATGTGCGGACGCGTCAGGGGGTGATCCGGCGACGCTTCCTGCTGAACCGTGGTGACCCCTTCGATCGGGCGCGCATGGAGGAAAGCGAGCGGTCGTTGCGCACCCTCGGGGTGTTTCGGTCGGTGCGGGTGGACACGGTTCGTGCCGAGCCGGGCGGCAAGCTCGCGCTGCGCGCGGTCACGTCCGACGGCTGGAGCACCCAGCCGCAGGCCAGCTTTACGAGCGTGGGCGGCGACAAGACGTGGGACATCGGGCTCATCGAGCGCAATTTTCTCGGCACGGCCACCGAGGTGGCGCTCATATATGGCCGCAACCCCGATCGCAGTCATTTCGATTTCGATTTCTTCAATCCACAGTTCTACGGCCGCCGTACGGCGCTCACGCTTCGCTACCGGAATCTATCCGATGGCCGGCGCGGTGAGTGGCGGTTCGGCTTGCCGTTTCACGAGACCGCCGCGCCACATGCGCTCGAGATCTATGGTGAAGCGGCTCGGGAACGGGTGCTCCGGTTTCGCGACGACGCGCTCCTCGACAGCACGCGCCATCACCTGCTCCGCGCGGGAGTGATCGGCGGAATCGCCGTCGCCAGATCGAGCCACCACTACACCCGGCTGTGGGGCGGGTGGGAGTGGCGCCGCGAAGACTTTGGCGCCACCGATACCTCGCGGGTCCCGTATTCGGTGTTCACGACGTTGCGCGCGGGCATCGATGTCGGGTCGGTGCGGTTCCGGGTGCTGGAGCACTTCAACTCCTACGCCCGGCGCGAGGATGTGGACCTCTCGCCCACGTTGCATGCGGGCGTCGCGCTGTCTTCGGGAGTCGGGTACGAAGTGAGTGGACAGACGTCGGCGGTCTGGAAGCGCGGATTCGCGGTCTTGAGCGTGAACGCCACCGGGTTGGACACGACGCGCACGGTCGGGCAGCTGACCGTCGTGAGCCAGGACATCCCGCGCCACACGTTGATCGCGCACGCCGAAGGTGGACTTGTGACGCACCCGAAGCCCGGCGCGGAGTTCGATCCGTGGGTCGTGCAGCGCGGGCCCAGATTGTTCGGGGTCCATGATTTCAGCGGCACGCGCACGACCTGGTTCGTGCTCGAGGACCGAATCCTCGTCGCCGACGACATTCTGGGGCTGCTGGCGATGGGCATCGCGCCGTTTCTCGATTATGGAGGCGCGTGGTATGGCGACGAGCCGGCGCGACAGGGTGGTGATGTCGGACTGTCGCTGCGCTTCGGCCCGACGCGGGCGGTGCGCGGGGAAGCCGCGGAAATGGCGTTTGGTTACCGGTTCGGGGACGGCGTGAAGGGTAAACGCTGGGCGTTCACGTTGCGGAAAGGCTTTTCATTCTGAAGTGAAGGAGGCAGCGATGGAGCCAGCTCAGGAGATCTTCGACGTCGTGCGGGCCGGTGATACGGGACGCCTGCAGGCATTGCTCCGGGCCAATCCCGGCCTCGCCACCGTCCGCAACGAGCGCGGCCACACGCCCGTGCTCATTGCGCAGTACCGTGACAAGCCCGAAGCGGTGGCGCTGCTCCTCGCCGCCGAACCGGAGCTCGACATTTTCGACGCCGCTTCGGTGGGCCGGACACAACGTGTCGCCGAGTGGCTGGAGCGCGATCCCGGGTTGCTGGACGCCAAATCGGCGATGGGGTTCTCACCGCTCGGGCTGGCCGCCTTCTTCGGGCATGAGGACACGGTGAAAATGTTGCTGGCCCGTGGCGCCGATCCCAGGGAAGCTATCGGGCTGGCCGTCACGAAAGGACGTCTCGAAGTCCTGAAACTGCTCAAGGGGCAGGCATGATGAACAGGGTCGACTGGATCGGCTGGCTGGCGACCGCCGTCTTCCTGGTCTCGTACTTCACCAAGACGCCCAGGGGGTTGCGCCGGGTACAGGGCGTTGCCGCAGGCCTGTGGGCGCTGTACGGCGTGCTGATCCACTCGCTCCCGGTCATTGTGGCGAACATTCTCGTTGCCAGCGTGGCCGTGGCGTCGTCGTTCAGGAAGGCTTCCGCTTGGGCTTCTCCTCCATGAGCGCCATCGGGTTGTTGTCGGGGTCGTGAAAGAACGCCATCCATAGGTCGTAGTCGGCCGCTTCGTGCACGCGATGCGGCTTATCCACGAATTTGACACCGCGTCCCGCGAGGGAGCGGTGTATCGCTTCGATGTCCTTCACCTTCAGATAGAGAACCGAGCCGGGGTGATCTTGTTCGGCATTCTCGGGCGGCGACAACATGAGCCGCACCGAGCCGATCTGGAAGAACGCAAGTGACGGCGGCGCCTGAAACAGGAGCGGCAGGCCGAGCGTGTCGCGGTGGAACTTCACGGCGCGATCGATGTCGTGGACGACGTTGGTCACCTGTGCGAGCTCCATTGCTCCTCCGGAGAAATTAGTTAGCTTATGCTAAGTAATTATGGAACCCGGTTCCCGTCAAGCCCCCGCCCCCGCCCCCGCGGCCCGGGCGATCGCCGACCGCCTGCACTCGGCCGCGATCCATCTGCTGCGCCGGCTGCGAGTTGAAGACAAAGCGCTCGGTCTGACCGGTCCGCGAGCGTCCGCCTTGTCAGTGACCGTGTTTCGAGGACCCCTCACCATGAGCGCGCTCGCGGATGCGGAGCAGGTGCGACGGCCCACGATCACGCGGCTCATCGACGGATTGGAGCGGCGCGGACTGGTGCGACGCGTAAGCGACCCAGCCGATGGCCGCGTGCAGCTGGTCGAGGCGACCGCAGCGGGGAAGCGCCTGTTGCAAAAGGGCCGGGCGCGACGAGTTGAGCGACTCAGGCAGGGTGTTGCGCAACTATCCAGAGACGATCAGCAAGTGCTTGCTCGTGCTGCGCACTTGATGGAGCGGTCCGTTTTGGTGAGCTTTTGACGCCTCGGCGCCGTAGCCAAGTGGTAAGGCAGAGGTCTGCAAAGGGCCTCTGCCTTTTTCTTGGGTGGTCCTTCGCAGTCCTAGCTAGTATCGCTGCTTCGACTTAACAGATCGGGCTATCTCCTCGCGAATCCGGGTTTGTCCATCATTTCCCGCGCTGTCTGCCACCATTTTCGCCACCAGTGGATCGTGGCAACCAAACCCCGGACTTTAACCCGCGATCCCCTGAACCCCATCTATTCGCGTGGCCAGGTGAAGCTATCAACCGTACCATT
>WNEZ01002299.1_pt1 | contig 35396 bp, 27 predicted proteins | sample 5400521 | NCBI WGS metagenome assembly WNEZ01 (sample SAMN13153339, study PRJNA577476) | soil metagenome | isolation source: 120 cm saprolite under Douglas fir tree site 2 hole 1 replicate 1 | place: USA:California | collected 2015-04-18 | reverse complement strand
ATGCGCAGGCCACCATCATCACCGGCAGCAGAAGAAGCATCACTGCCAGAGGACAATGCACAGCGATGAATCTGGATGTCCGACGCTGGTCGGAAGAGAGGTGAGTGCTCATGCTTATTCCTTTCCAGAGAAACAATCGGTTACACCAATCTCTTAGAGTATTCTTAGTTCATCCGTACCAGTTTCAGCAGTTGACCCAGACCAGGCCGCTGCCCGTACATCAAGACACCAAAGCGATACAGGCGCGCGGCAAACCAGGTGCAGGCGAGAATGGTCAGCAGCATCAAGGCGACCGTTACGACGATCTCCCACCAGGCCACCGTACCCGCAGCAAGACGCAGCAGCATGAATATCGGGGTCCAGAACGGAAGGTAGGACAGCACCTTCGTCACGGTCGCATCGGGAGTAGCGACCACGAAAAAGAACAGCACATAGCCACTGCTCAGCAGCAGCAGGGGAAGCATGATCACGCTTTGCACCTCCTCCTGCCGTTTGACCAGTGAGGCCAGTCCGGCAAACAGGGTGGCATACAGGAAGAACGCCAGCAGAAAGTAGAGCAGGAACAGCAGGTAGAACGGGATGGACACGCCGGTGAGGTACTGGCTGAAGCTTCCCGCATGTGCCCCGAACAGCGCGGCCTGCACAGGGGTTTGCAGCAGCAGCGCCCCAATGCCGACCACCACCACGCCACCCATCTGCGTCAGGCACGCTGCCCCGATGCCCACGATCTTGCCGGCCAGCAGTTGGAAGGGGGTCGCGGCATTCACCAGAATCTCCATCATACGGCTGCTTTTCTCTTCCGCCACTCCCGTCGCCACGATCCCGGCATAGACCTGGATAGAGAAAAGCCGGCAGCACTTTCGCTCGTCAGCTGAGTCGTCTGGCTAGGCTTTGTCTGCACGACGACCAGGTCAGGTGGAGCGGCGAGGCGCTGAGTCTGAGACGAGGTGAGGCCCAGGCGATGAGCGGTATCGAAAAAGGTGAGTTGCAAGGTCAAACCCTGGATCGCGGACAGGTTGGGATCGTTGGTCGAACTGTTCGTGGTGTAATAGGTAAAGCGTACGTTCTGGTTCGTCGGACGCTCAAGCACCAGCAGCATATCCAGCTTGCCATCCTTGACCTGGCTTTGCAGGCTGGGAAGGCGCGTCTGTGGCTGGATGCTCAACACATAGGGAGCGGAGCTTCCAGTGCTTGTTCCATTCAATGCCGTAGTGATGTCAGCGGTCAACTCCGCCTCGTTCAGACCGGCGACCGAGCCGGCCTCGTTCACCACGACGATACTCGTTTGCCCACTGGAACTAGAACCGGAGCTCACAAGCTGTATCACCGTCGGGATAAAAGCAGCAAGAAACACGATCACCAGAAGGAGCACGCTGGTGATGATGAAACTACGCCTTTTCACGAGGTTTCTGTACTCGCGCCCGAGAATCAAGCCAATATTGCGCAGGTTGTTCTGGGCAGCAGCGCCCGAACTCACCGCGACGGCCCCTTGCTGTTGTTCCGCCGCGTTCTTTTCTGGCGTTTCCACGGTGTTCGTTGCCATGGTTTCTTTTCTCCTGTCTATGCTGAGAGAGCAGAGGGAACGTCTGGGAGGGCGCTCATGCCTACCAGTTCAATGAAGATGTCGGTCAGGGATGGCTCGGCGATTTCGAAACGGCTGATGATGCCGCCGTGCTGCAGCGCGGCTTCCACAATCACATTGGGGTTGAGATTGGCCTGGATGTGCATTTCGATGTAATCCTCTCGGCGCCTGGTGACCTGCACGCCCGCCAGCTGCTCCAGCCAGGCCGCCTGGGCATCGTTGTCGAGTTTGAGGCGGGCCACCTGGCGTCCAGGCTTTCGTTTGACCTCGCGCACGCTGCCCTGCACCACGCTCTGCCCTTTGTTGATAATCACGATCTCCTGGCAGAGTTCCTCGGCTTGCTCCAACTGGTGCGTGGAGAAGATGATAGTTTTGCCCCGGCGATGCATCTCCACAAACGCCTCTTTCAGCACGTTCGCGTTGACCGGGTCCAGGCCGCTAAACGGCTCATCCATCACCAGGATGGTCGGGTCATGCAGGATGGTTGCCAGAAACTGTACCTTCTGCTGATTGCCTTTCGACAGTTCCTCGATCTTCTTCTTGCGATTGGCGCTGATCTGAAACCGGTCGAGCCACTCCGTCAGCGCTTTCTCGGCATCCTGCTTCGACAAGCCGTTCAGCCGCGCCAGAAACAGCAGTTGCTCATCCACGCGCATTTTGGGATAGAGTCCGCGCTCCTCCGGCAGATAGCCCCAGTTCCGGCGCGGCACTTCACGCACATCCTTGCCGTTCCAGGTGATTGAGCCGCTATCAGGCCGCAGGATATCCAGGATCATGCGCATCGTCGTGGTTTTGCCTGCGCCGTTGGCCCCCAGGAAGCCGAAAATCGCTCCCTCCTGCACTTCCATAGACAAGTCTTTGATAGCCCGAAATGGTCCAAAAGATTTTGAAACGCCTTGAAGCCGGAGTTCCATGAGCACAGATCCTTTCGCGAAACAAACATCAAGCCACTGCTCGACGCAGCAGCAGATACGAGGCCAACAGGTAGAACGCCGTCAATGGAAGCAGCAAGAGGGCTAGCTCAAACGCCGTATACTGGCTGAACCAGGCAAAGAGCGCGTCCCACCAGCGGAAATACGTCCAGACCAGCGAAAAGAGGCTTATGAGTAGAAAGACGATGAGCAAAAAAATCAACGTCCCGGCTCTGCCAAAGCGCTGGTGGATGCTGCCGACGACGAACCCGAGAAAATACAGGTTCACCAGGACCATAAAGTAGACCCAGAATTGCTCGATGAGCGAGCCGTCATTGAAATACGGCAGGTGAAAATAATACAGTTCTATGCTCCATCCTCCCGTCACGATCTCTAGAAGCGAGCAGAGCAACCAGAGTACCGCCGTGACCGTGCTGACCTCAACCGCCATGACCGTCGTGCCCAACACGTAATCGGTTCTGCGCACGCCAAAGCCGAGGGCAAAAGGGAAGGTATCAGTCAAGTTCATAATCCCCCACACAAACATGATCACACAGATAGTGATGAGTCCACCGGGATAGAACGGCGTTTTTCCTCCAAAGAGCAGGGTGATTATGAGAATAACGATCAGCGCTGCGAGGAACTGGAGCAACAACACCATCCAGGGCCCGAAGAACCAGGTCAATTTACCTCTGGTGTGCATTTTTATCACCGTGCGGACAGCATTCATACACTTTCCCGTGCCTTTCTGTGAGACGCCGTGCTCGTCAGGTGGATCATCAACTGCTGCAAAGAGACGGGCGTCAACTCTAAGCCCAGCGCCGCCGCTTGCCTGCGCTCGCCCGCGTCCACGTTCCCCAGCAGCGTCGCTGAGACCAGCGAGCCAAATTGCTCGCCGCCGATCTGCGTCAGGCCCTCGGTAAAGGTCGCAACCTGGGACGCGGAGCCGGTAACCGTAAAGGCTCGCGAGCGCAGGGCTTCGGCCTCCTCATCGATGATCAGTCGGCCCTGGTCAAGCACCAGCACCTGCTCCAGGAGCCGGCTGACCTCGTCAATCAGATGGGTCGAGACCAGGATCGTGCGTGGATGCTCGACGTAATCATCGAGCAGGCGCTCATAGAACAGGCTCCGGGCCACCACATCCAGGCCCAACGGCTCGTCGAAGATCGTCAACGGCGCGCGTGAAGCCAGCCCAACCACGATCCCCAGGGCGGAGAGCGTCCCTCGGGATAAAGTTCTCACCTTCCGCGTCAACGGCAGTTGAAAATCCTTGCTTAACACGCTGGCATAGTCGGCGTCCCAACGCGGAAAAAACGACGCGGCCATCGCCAGAACATCGCCCACCCGCCAGCGTTTGGGATACGTCTGGTTCTCCTTCATAAAGCAAATCTGGCTCAGGACGCGCCGGTTCTCGTACGGCTGCTCGCCAAAGACGAGCAGTGTCCCGCCAGTCGCGAAAAGCTGCGCGGTCAGCAGGCGCAGGAGCGTGGTCTTGCCTGAACCATTTCGTCCCAGCAGCCCGTAGATCTTGCCCGCTTCGAGAGAAAAGCTGATGCTATCGATAGCGGTGAGATCGCCAAATCGTTTTGTCAGGCATTCCGCCTCGACAATCGTGCTCATGGCACTTTCGCTCCCTTCTGAATCATCTCGATCACCTGCTCCTCCTCAATCCCCAGCCGTGTCGCCTCGCGTAGCATCGCCACCACATATTGCTCAAAGAACAGCTCCCGGCGCTTCTCCATCAAGCGTTCGCGTGAGCCCGTCGCGACAAACATGCCCAGACCCCGCTTCTTGTACAAAATGCCCTGATCCACCAGCAGATTCACCCCTTTAGCCGCTGTGGCCGGGTTGATCTGGTAGAGCGCGGCAAACTGATTGGTCGAAGGCACCTGCTCCTCCTCCGCCAGCCTGCCAGCGAGGATATCCTCTTCGATACGCTCGGCAATCTGCACAAAGATTGGGCGATTCTCGTCGATTAAGTACTCCATTGCTCCATCACTTACCTGGTTAGTTACTCATGTAACTAACTATAGCGCAAAAGATGGCCATTGTCAAGGGGTCTTTCCCCTGGTCTTTCGGCTCAATCTTTGCAGAAATCTGAGCTTGGGAAAGTCTTTCGTTCACACATTCGCGCACTATAGGTTATTGAGAAGAGGAGAGTGTCATGGCCTTTGAACACAAGCATTGGAGCAAGATCATATGCACGAGGTTCATTGGGATCACTCTCCACTTTTTGCCTCGACTCCTTTCGCCTGGGAGTGGTTGGAGATCCAGGCAAAAAGAGGTTGAGCAGCGAACACCAGAGAAGCATATGGGCGAGGGCGTACGTTTGGGAATTCCAATAAACTTCGTTTTTCCGACGAAAATGGCCGTTATCACATCAGTGACGATGATCGAAGATTCCCCAGGGCTAGCCAGACAGGAACATATCGTCTATTATAGATACTATCGATGGGTCTGCAACCAAAGGAATCGTTATGAACAAGCTGAGCCCTGAAAATCTCTTTGTCCCTTCTCAGAAGAATGTCCGCTCCATCCTGGCCCGCTATAATTTGCCGCTCACACGCTTTTTGCATGCCACTCATGGGATCGAGAACCTCACTCTTCTTGTTTGGTCCCAGAGAAAAAAGTATGTGCTTCGAATATATCCTCAGAAGAAAAAGAGCCGCATTACTCCTCTCACCGCGGTCCTCTGCCTGGCAGGTGGGGCGCTTGGCATATTCTTCATCGGCTTTGTGCGGGACCCGAAGGTGGCTGGTATGGGATCGCTGTTGCTGGTCTTCCCACAAATGTTTCTGTCTGGCGTCCTCATTCCGGTGCGTCATGCCAGCGGCCTGCTGGCGCTTCTGACGTACATGATGCCGATGACATATAGTGTGGACCTGGCGCGAGCTGTCTTCTACTGGGGCAATGCTGAATATAGTCGCATTGTCTTGTACAATCCTATGCTTGACCTGGTGGTCACTGCTGCGTTCTTTGTGGTTTTCTCGGTTGTTGGAACTATCCTGTTCACGCGCGCTGAACGGTGCCGGTAGTGCGAGATAGCAAGTGGGGAGCCTGGCAGCCGCCTATCCATCCATTGGCAGGTATGTGATTGGTGATTCGTCGTGCGAGATGTCAAGTGAGGAGCCTGGCGGCCGCAAAGGCTGCCACTACATTTCACTCATCGAATTCTGATGGACAAAGTACCAGGTAGCCCAGTTCTTCCAGTTTGGCAAGGATGCGGTCGGTGCACTCTGCGATGGTCTGTTTGTCGGTCTCGAGAACGAGTTCGGGCGACTCCGGCTCCTCGTAGGGGTCGTTGACGCCGGTGAGATCGGGAATTTTGCCCGCGTCGGCGAGTTTGTAGAGGCCCTTGGCGTCGCGCTGGCGGCAGACCTCGACGGGACACTTGACGTAGACCTCGACGACATTGCCGATTTCCTGGCGTGCCCAGGCGCGTGTTTCCCTGTAGGGGGAGATGGCGGCGGCGATGCTGATCACGCCATTGCGCGTGAGGAGCGCGCATACAAAGGCGATACGCTTGATGTTGGTATCGCGGTCTGCGCGGCTGAAGCCGAGGCCTTTGCTCAAGTGGGTGCGTACGACATCGCCATCCAGCACCTCTACGCTGCGTCCACGGGTTCTCAGGCGCTGTTCTACGGCTTGAGCAAGGGTGCTCTTACCGGCGCTGGGGAGGCCTGTGAACCAGATGGTTACGCCTTTCTGTGTCATGCAGGTTGGTTCTCGTTTCTAGAGATGTTGTGTTTTAATTATGGCACAGAATTGTTGTGTTGTGGTGGATGGAGAGTGTGAGGCTAAAGCGTCCCCCTGATCCTTACGAAAAGCGTTCCGGTAATGCTCATAGGCCTCTATGAATTAAAGGAGTTCGATATTGCAAAGTCCCGTATTGCTGAATAGTCGTTTGCTATCTAGCGGGCGAGTGTGCGATACTAAATTAAGAGAGCAGGTGAAGGTCAGACACCCCATAGCTCAAGCTAGGGGCTTGCGTACTGGGTGGCATTTCATCGGCTGTAGCAAGCCAATTTAAGGTCTGACTAGCCTCAGCCAGGGCATCTGTGCTGGATACAATCAACACAGCCATCGGGCTACGTTCGGAGCGAACATATAGGTACCCTGGGATGCCTGCTCTAGTCCCAGGCTCTACGAGCGTTGGTTAAAAGTCCTGCGGGGTAGGGACGGTGCTGACGATTTTAGACAACCGCTCACGAACATTGGCGAAGAGCACCTCACGGTTGCGTGGAACCGGGCTTCATCTTTTTTGAAGCTGCCTGAACGGGAGACCACGTTTCTCCCGTTCCCCCCGTCAGGGGTTTGCCCTGTGGGGTAACCATTTTTTCCTCCCCGCGTCTAAAGCCGGGGGTATCCAAAATGGAGTGTACTGATGAAGCGCGTTGTTGGTATTTCCGAAATTGTGCTGTGGACGGGTGACAAGGAGCGTGCGCTGCGTTTTTATCGCGACCTGATCGGGTTGGAGGTTATTTCACCGCCTACGCTGCCCAATGTATTTCTCAGGGTTGGCGAGGGCAATGCTGGCATCCCGCAGATGATCGTGCTTGTGCCCAAGACGGAGGCGGTCAGGGCTCAACCGTCCGGCTACCAGCTCCACCATATGGCGCTGGAATTGCCCGAGGAGGCATTCGAGGCTCAGCACGCGGCACTGGTGGCGGCCGGCTACCAGCCTCGTGATGGTAAGCACCCGGTCCTGGCGAGTCGAACGATGTATGTTGATGATCCCGATGGGAATGAGGTGGAGTTTATTTGCCGGGCTCCAGCGTAGTACGGGTGGTTCCATCTCATTCTCCCGATATTTGCCCCTATGAGAAATTGGTATGCAGACAGGCCATGCAGGGAGGGCGTATGGACGAATACAGTGCGCTTGCGCGTGGGGCGATTGCCGAAGACGAAGACTGGGAGAGAGCGCTGCAGAAAGTACTTGAGCAGGTGTGCGACATTACTGCTGACGTGGCGTTCTTGTTTGCAAGCGAGGCCTACGCGGAGCATTTTTCCGAGATGGTGCGCCGGGTGCGCAGAGAAACGGGGGCAGCGACGCTGGTTGGCTGCTCCGGTCAGGGTATTATCGGGTCCGCCCAGGAGCTGGAAGGTGTGCCAGCCCTGTCGCTATTGACGCTGGCCCTGCCCGGGACGAAGCTTCACGCGGTACATTTCACGCAGGAGATGATCGAGGATTGCGCTTCCCCGTACGCCTGGCACGAGCAACTGGAGATTACACCTGACGAAGTGAATGCCTGGTTGATCTTCGCGGACCCTTTTCAGATGGACACTGAGAGATTGATTGATGGGCTGGCGGAGGCGTACCCTGGCCGACCGATGCTGGGTGGGCTGGCTTCGGGCGATACGGCGGAGCGACGCACGTTTATTTTCCTGAATGATGATGTCTTCGACGAGGGCGGCGTGGGGCTGGCGATTGGCGGCGCGTACACTATCCTGCCACTGGTTTCGCAGGGATGCGAGCCAATCGGTGAGCCGTGGACGATTACGAAGGTACGCGGTAATCTGATCGAGACTATATCGAACCGTCCGGCCTATGACCTGTTGATTGAGACGCTGCAAGAGCTCCCCATTGAGATGCAGCGGCGCGCACGCTACAACCTGCTGGTAGGACTGGCTGCCGACGAGTACCGCGATAGCTTTCCGCGTGGTAGTTTTTTGATTCGTCCCCTGGTCGGTGTTGAACGGGAGAAGCGCGGGCTGGCGATCGGCGCATTTCCAAAGGTGGGGCAGACGATCCAGTTCCAGCTGCGCGATGCTGCCGCGGCGGATCGGGATTTGGTAGAGCTGCTGGAGGAGGCGCGTGCGAGCCTGAGCGCCAACAGGCCGGTTGCCGGAGTGCTGTGCTCGTGCAATGGGCGCGGCATCGGGATGTTCGGCACGCACGACCATGACGCGGGTGTAGTTGCCCGGCAGTTGGGGCCGCTGCCGCTGGCGGGTCTGTTTTGCAATGGTGAGATTGGACCGATTGGTATGCGGCCATTTCTGCACGGGTTTACGGCAAGCCTGGCGTTGGTGGTGAGGAAAAGTGTAGAAGCGAAAGATCCATCAAGATAAGACAGACGGATGATCTCGCCCAACAGGTGCGTCCGCACCGGGTCGGTGAGCACGAACTCTGCACCTGCCGCACGACGGCGGATCGTGTCCTATTCGGAGGCGCCCGGGTCAATCAAGCGGACAAACACCGCCCGCGTCAGTTGGCGGTGCTCCTCTGAGGGCAGGGAGACATAGGTCTCCTCGGCGTGCCTGGTCAAAACCCCCTGCACACCACCGAGCCGAGATTCACTTGACGAAAACATTTACCACATCGTACACTACAAGTTGGTTATTCTAGAGGTAATCTACAACTGGTGAAAGGAAGTATATGTTCTGACTGTATGTGCGACTAACGCTTTGTGAAAGGAGGGAACACCCATGCGCCCCGACAAAAACGTGTAACGTATTTTTTCTGCCGACACTGCTCTGCTTGCTCGCCTTGCTCATAGTTGCTTGCAGCGGTAACGCCAATCCTTCTCCTGCCGGTCACAAGCCCGCCTCTCCTGATAAGCAAGTCGTGCGTCTCCCTATAGGCCCAACCGACTTCGGCACCCTTGATCCAGCCCTTGTGCAGTCCCTTATAGATGCGCAAGCCATTGGAACAATCTTCACCGGCCTGGTCGAGTTTGACCACAACGTGCAGGTTCGGGACCAGCTTGCCGCATCCCACGAAGTCAGTTCAGATGGGCTCACCTGGACCTTCCATCTCAGGCCGAACCTCAAATTCAGTGACGGCACGCCACTGACCTCGCAGGACGTGGTCTACAGCATCAATCGCGCCTTGCTGCCTGCGACCAGGTCTGAGGTGGGCTACTACCTCAACCTGCTCAAAGATTACGAGAAGATCACGACAGGCAAGGTCCCGACCCTCATCGGCGACAGCCTCCTGGCCCCCGACCCCAATATCGTCAAGATCATCGTCAGCAAGCCAGCCGCGTACTTCCTGCAGGCCCTGACCTACCCTACTAGCTATGTCGTCGAAAAGAAGCTGATCGACAAGTATGGGGTTAAGTGGACAGAGCACTTGAGTGAAGGGGGCGGTGACGGCCCCTTCAAGGTGCAGAGTTGGGCCCACACCAGGGGCCTGGTGCTTGTACCCAATCCCAATTATTATGGGCCGCAGCCCAGGATCCAGAAGCTTGAGTTGCTGCTCTCGGGCGACCCGGACACCACCTACAACAACTACCTGACTCATCAAATCGATACGACGGGTGTGATAGGGGTTCCACCACCTCACCTGGCCGAGGCCCGGACTGGCCCTGATTTCCATGAGTATCCCGTGCTCAGTATACGATACCTGACGATGAACTACCTGGCGAAGCCGTTCGACAACATCCATATTCGCCAGGCATTTGCCCTGGCTATCGACAAAGAACTGCTGGCCAAAACGGTGTTTAGAAACGCGGTCTTGCCCACCAACCACATTGTGCCACAAGGCATGCCCGGCTATGATCCGAACCTGAAAGGCCCGGCCGGGGTCAGCAGCCTCGCAGGAGATAAGAACCTGACCAGGCAACTGCTCCAGCAGGGCATGCAGGAAGAGCACCTGACTACTTTCCCCTCGGTGACGTTCTCCTACTTCACTGAAGTGAAGTCGATCGTGGATGCGACGCAGGCCATCATCCAGATGTGGCAAAACGTGCTGGGCGTCACCGTCAAGAGCGAAGGCTTTGCTTTTGACAAGCTGGTCAGCCTGGAGAGTGCCACCGTCAACAATCCTGATGGTCTGCAAATCTGGACCGCAGGGTGGATTGCCGACTATCCTGATGCGCAAGACTGGCTGTCCACCTTCTTTCAGCAGAGGTCGAGCAACAACCAGATGAACTACGGCCAGAACCAATCATCTGATGTAACCAGGCAGCTTCAGGTGCAGCAGGTGCTGGCCCAGGCCGACGTCAACCAGAATCAAACCGAGCGCCTGAAACTCTACAACATGGCGGAAGAGCAGATTGTTGATGACGTGGGCTGGATCCCCATTTACCAGGTCAAAAGACAACTCTTGCAAAATCCCAGGCTGGTCGGCATCGTCTACAATGCTTTAGACATCATCCCACCGGATGACTGGGGCTATATCTATATCACACAGTAGGTCGGCCCCAGGCAGCTTACGTGAGTTTGTGCTCAATGGCATAGCGCGTGGCCGCACTGCGGGAGTTAATGCCCAGTTTGCTGTAGATGGAACTGAGATGAGCATGCACCGTGCGCGGACTGATGACCAGTTGCTCAGCCACCTGCACATCGGAGAGCCCCTGTGCCACCAGCCCTATCACTTCGACCTCGCGGGCGGTGAGGCCGTCGGGGTAAGTGTGTGCTGATAGAGTTGGGTTGGGAATTGTTACAGGTCCCCGTGCGGCGAGGGCTTGATCCGGGGTCATGGTGCGCCCCTCAGTCCAGGCTGCAGCAAAAGCTTTCTCGCCGAGGTGGGAGCGGGCGGCAGCCATTGCCTGTTCATAGTCAGCAAGATAGACAGGTGGGAGCGGTGTACCCATGGCTTCACGCAGGGCCTCGGCGGCACCCCAGAGCCGTGCTGCCCAGACGAGTTCTCCTTGCGCTGCGACTACATCGCCCAATTCTTTCAGACTGGTCGCAATCAACCGTTGGTCGCCCACCCTTCTTGCTGTCTCCAGACTCTGCTCACAGCGAGCATGTGCTTCTGGGTAGTTGCCCTGGTGAGTTTGCACCTTGGCTAACAGGAAGAGCGCCCAGGCTAAGCCGGTGGGGTCTCTCGCCTCCTTCCCCGTGGCCAGGCTCTCTTCCGCGAGCAGACGTGCGGTAGCAGCATCGCCTTGCTGGAAGGCTATTTGTCCCAACAGGCTGAGTGTTTCGCCGATCCTCCCCTTGTCGCCCATTTCTCGGTGGCGAGCCAGCGCTTCCTCTGCCAACAGCTGTGCTCTCATCAGATGGCCTTGGGCAAACAGCATTTCTGCCAATCGCTGGCGCGAGGAGGCCATGCCTCCCTTGTCTCCTACTTCGCTCAGAAGCGCGAAGCTCTCCTCGAACATGGTGTGTGCTCTGGTATATTCCCCCTGAAGGCTGGTCACGCTCGCCAGGCCGTGGAGCAAACTGGCCATGCCTCGCTTATCCCCTGCCTCTCTCGCAATTGCGAGACCTTCTTCGTGTCGGGAGTGAGCTGCTGCAAGATCGCCCCTCCAGTAGGCAATCACCCCGAAAGGGAAGAAGGTCCTGCCCAGCTCGACTTGGTTGCCCAGTTCTCTCAAGAGCAGCAGGCTCTCCTGGCAGAGGTTCTCGCCGAGAACAGTATCCCCGTGAGCCGCTGCCAGCTGCCCAGCAGCCCGCAGGGCCTTCGCTCGCACCAATGTTGCTCCTGCCTCGCTTTGGGCCAGGGCGTGTTCCAGGAAGGTGCTCCCTTCCCTGAAGTGCTCGCGCCTGGACCAGAACCACCACAGAGCTCCACCCAGGCGCAGAGCCATCTCGATGTTCTCCCGCGCCTCTGCTCGTGCGAGCAGCCAGTTCAGTGTGGCCCGCAGATTGTCATGCTCTCGCTCTAACCGATCAAACCATACAGCTTGCTGGGGTCCCCAGAAGGCGGGCTCGGCCTCCTCTGCCAGTTGCAGGTAGTACGCAGCATGCGCCCGCTGTGTGGTCTCCATCTCCCTGCTCGTGGCAAGCATCTCCAGTCCATACTCACGGAGCGTCTCCAGCAGCATGAGCCGTGGCTCCTCCTCTTCTCGCTCGGTTTGATGCAACAAACTCTTGTCGAGCAGCGAGCTCACACCATCCAGGACCTCTTCCGCTCCCCCATCCAGCGCCCTACAGAGAGCCTCGATGGCCTCTAACGTGCAACCGCCCACGAAGACCGCGAGGCGTCGGAAGAGGCGCTGCTCCTGTGTACTCAGCAGATCATAACTCCACTGGATCGTGTTGCGCAAGGTCTGCTGCCGCACTGGCACATCCTGTGCTCCGCTCGTCAAGACCTGTAAACGGTGCTCTAGCCGCTTGAGGAGGGCCTGTGGTGAAAATAGTTTGATACGAGCAGCGGCCAACTCGATGGCCAGCGGCAAGCCATCGAGGCGTACACAGATCTCAGCAAGAGCAGAGGCGTTGGTGGCGGTGAGCTGGAACGTCGGTTTGACGGCCTGGGCGTGCTGGAGGAAGAGGGCGACTGAGGCATACTGCGTGAGAGCCTCAGGCTCAGAAAGGTGCTTGAGATCCGGTACTGCCAGGGGTGGGACGGGATACTCGTGTTCCCCCTGGACATGCAAGGTGGCGCGGCTGGTCACGAGGATGGTCAGGTGGGGGCAACTTGTAAGCAGGTCCGTCAGGTGCGGGGCTGCCGTCACCACCTGCTCGAAGTTGTCGAGCAGCAATAAGAGATGCTTGTCCCTCAGGAAGACTGTGAGGAGGTCTAGCAGGGGTCGCGCTCCACTCGCTTTGAGGTCGAGCGCCTGGGCGATGGTAGGAATGACCAAACCGGGATCGCTGATGGGGGCCAACGGGACGAAGGAGACGCCGTCGGCAAAGTCGTCGAGGAGGTCGGTGGCGACTTGCAAGGCCAAGCGAGTTTTGCCCACGCCGCCCGTGCCCGTGAGGGTGACGAGACGGACGTCTGGGCACCGTAGCAGGGTACAGGTAGCAGCTACCTCCTGCTCGCGCCCAATGAGAGGGGTGAGTTGCGCAGGCAGGTTGTGTGTCGAACTGCGTCCAGGCTCGACTGGTTCCCGTGCGGGAAGTATGTGTATCTTGTCTTGCATGGCCTACTCCTCCCCACTTCGCCTTCTTCATGCCGTCCAGGTCTCATATGATCTTTCTTGCACCTACCAGGGATATGCTCAGCAACTTTTGCCCTTTATTATACGCTAATTTCCATCGATTTGCTGAGATCGAATCGCTATGCACAACTTCAGACGGCAAGAGGCTTGTTGGTGGAGGAGAGGGAGGGCTCGTTAGTCTGTAGGGGTGGGGCCTTTATGGCCGCCCGTGCCAGGGGACCGTGTGGCCCGCCATACCCCAATCTTGTGCCCCTTTGCACGCGGCCTCACAAAAAAATCTACCCGTGAGGGGCTTGCCCCCACCCTGGAATCTACGACAGGTGGTTAGGGCTCCAAATTGACATAAGCCCCCAGGCAACGCTTGAAAGCAGCAGGTGTGAGCCATCAGATGACCAGCGCATGATAATGGCCTGGGCAGCCGGAGCAGGGTACTTCGTCTGCACCAGCAAGGAGGCGAGCTTGTGACCATTGACACAATCATAGAGATTGATGATGTTGCCAGCAGTGTAAGCTGCCAGGATACGGCCATCTGGGCTCCAGGCAAGGGCGGTCGCTCTCTCGACCACCATCAGCAGCGCTCCATCATGAATTGGCAGCAGCGGGGCTTGATTCAGCCCCAGGGCCACGAGAGCTTTATGGCTGGGAAAGAGCTGTCCAGGTGGTTGGAGCAACCCTGTCAAGCCAATTTCATCGATGAGATAGCGTCCATCCGGCGACCAGGCCGCAAAGTCCGTGTTCCAGGTGTACATGGTGGACACACGTGACGTGTCTTCCAGTGAAATGACGTGAGCCGATCCTGGTTGCCAGATGGTGAACGAAGCATCCCCGTCAGGGTTCCCAATTGAACCAGGCTGGGATGAAGGCACTGCTGGCAGGGAGAGCGTTGAGAGTGGCATCTCAGGCACGAGTGTTCCGTTGGCCCCCCAATGATAGGCCAGAGCTGGGGGGAAAGGCTGGAGGGCAAGGGCAGAAGTTGAAGTGCTGAACACGATGGACAGGGCGCGACTGAGATCCCATTCGGTATGCAACGGCCCGGAGGCAGGCTGTTGTTGCAGCAACACCTGTACACTGCCACCATCCTTGTCCATCAACACGACTCCATGTACCGATGGCTGTTGTGCCGCTATGCCAAAGGTGAAGGCGAGACGCTGGCCGTCGGGAGACCAGGTAACGTGCTCATAGTCAATCACCGGCAGACCGCCTCCAACGGGGCTATCAGGGAGGATTTTCTGCACCGCCTGTCTCACAAGCGGAGAGAGCGATGCGCTGAGCCCACGCGCGATGGCATCATCAGGATGCAACTGTCTGAGGAGCTGGCTCGAATGTGCATCGTACAGGTCTACCAGGCCAGGGACGTAGCTGTCCTGCGGGCAGCCCTGATAGCCGAGTACTGCGATGAAGTGACTATCTGGTGACCACGCTGCATCCGCAAGGCAAGCGATACCATCCCGCCGGGGTAGGGTGGGCATAGTTGCAAAGGAGGAAGAGGCACCCGATGCCTGGAAGAGGGCAGTTGTGAAGCCGTTCACGATGAACGAGGAAGGTCCGCGATTCAAGGCGAACAGAATTACCAGCAACAGCAGCAAGCTCAGTGTGCTAGTCAACCGCCATCGCCTTCTATAGCGCAGCCTATGAGGAGAGCGTTGCCAATCCAGCACTATCGATGCTAGCCAGGAAGATTTCTGGCTGCCAGCATCGCCAAGCGGATCGAGGCCCGTGAACTCGACCTCGTCATCCTCTTCTGCTGTTTCCTGCTCAGCATGCTCAAGACTATCCATAGCTGTCCCCGCGGTATCGTTGCAATTGGTTTGCAGAGCGCATGATGACAAAAGCGTGTCTGAGAAGCTCCTTTGTAACGCTCTTACAAACCTATGCGATCTAGCATCAGGTGTTCTTTTCAGACACACTTTCAGTTTACTGTGCTGAAGGTCAGCAACACATCGACGGAATCGTCTATTCGATTACCTATTTTCTGAAGAGGTAGAGGAGATGAGAGAGAAGCACGTAGACGAAATTACCTAGATGTCTGGTTTATAGCGACTTTGGCAGGGCAGGGGCAAGCCCTGCCCCTACCATGACACGCAGCGGCGCACCAAGCCATATCATGGTAGGGCCCCTTGCGGGCGCCCTGTCAGATCACGTGAGTTTGTGCTCAATGGCATAGCGCGTAGCCGCATTGCGGGACGTAATGCCCAGTTTGCTGTAAATGGAACTGAGATGGGCATGGACCGTGCGCGGGCTAATAATCAACCGTTCAGCTACTTCAGTATCCCTCAGTCCCTGGGCCACCAGGCGCAGCACCTCGACCTCCCGCGCGGTCAATCCATCGGGGTAGGTGACTCGTGCCATCACCGGAGGAGTCGATGGCTGCCCTGCCAGAGTTGGCGTAGGCGTTGTCGCTGGTTCCTGCATAGTGCGGGCGGCGAAGGCTTGCTCAGGCGACATGGCGCGTCCCTGTGCCCACGCGGCGGCAAAGGCTTGCTCGCCAAGGTGGGCGCGTGCGCTAGCCACTGCCTGCTCATAATCAGCACGATAGACAGGTGAGAGAGGTGTACCCATGACTTTGCGCAGGGCTTCGGCAGCACCCCAGAGCCGTGCTGCCCAGGTGGGTTCACCCTGGCGTATAACCAGGGCTGCCAAGCCTTCCAGACTGGCTGGGATAATCCGCTTGAAGCCGAACTCTCTTCCGAGTGCCAGACTCTCCTCATAGTGAGACTGTGCCACAGCGTAGTCACCCTGGGCAGCGGCAACCTGTCCGAAAATGACGAGGAGTTCTGCAATGTCTGGTCGATTTCCCATTTCCCTGAAGAGGGCCAGGCTCTCCTGGATGAACGAGGATGCTATGGCAACATCGTCTTGACTGAGAGCGGCTTGCCCTGCGGCATGAAGTGCATAAGCCAGGCTCATCTCATCGCTCGCTCTGGCGAGCGCGAGATATTCCTCAAGCAGAGGTTGTAATGCTGCCTTCCCAGTTTGCGAAACAACGAGCGCTTTCGCCAAGCAAAAAAATGCCTCCATAATAACGTGATTGTCCTCTGACGCTCTTGCGAGTGTGAGACTCTCCTCCGCACAGGAGTATGCCTTGTCGTACTCGCCTTGCTCGCTGTATACCAATGCCAGATGACAGAGCGCATAGGCACGACCTACCTTGTCTCCTCCCTCGCTGAAGCGTGCCAGACATTCCTCAAGCAGCGAACGGGCTCTCGTGAGCTTACCTCGATCGAAATCCATTATCGCCAGGTGATGGAGCGGCCGGGCCATGCCGACCATGTCTCCGAGTTCCCGGTACAGTACCACGCTCTCTTCGCTCCGCCTCTCTGCCTGCTCATAGTCTCCCTGATTGAGGAGCAGTAGTCCAAGACCATTGAGCACGCCTGCTCGCACAGGTGCCATACCTCCCTCACTTTCAGAAAGCGCCCGCTCCAGCCATTGACGGCCTTCACTCAAGTGGTTATGTGTCAACCAGAACCACCACAGGGCGTCGCTCAACCGTAGAGTCAGTTCTGCTTCTTTTCGCTCTAGCAACCAGTGCAAGGCCGTCCGCAGATTCGCATGTTCCCGCTCTAAGCGAGTATACCATTGCTGTTGCTCGGCACCGAAGAGTTTCGGCCCTACCTTGCAAGCTCTTATCGATGAGCGAAGTCACGCCATCCAACACTTGCACCGCCGTGCCTTCGTTGCCAGGAGAGCCGCAGAGCGCTTCGAGCGCCTCCAGAGTACAACCACCGACGAAAACAGAGAGCCGTCGGAAGAGCCGCTGCTCCTGTGTACTCAGCAGATCATAACTCCACTGGATCGTGTTGCGCAGGGTCTGCTGGCGCACTGGTATATCTTGTGCCCCGCTCGTCAAGACCTGTAAACGGTGCTCTAGCCGCTTGAGGAGGGCTTGTGGTGGAAACAGCTTGATACGAGCTGCGGCCAGTTCGATGGCCAGCGGCAAACCATCCAGACGGACACAAATCTCGGCAATGGGACGAGCATTGACGCTGGTCACCTGGAACGCCGGTTTGACGGCCTGGGCGCGCTGGAGGAAGAGGGCGACTGAGGCATACTGCGTGAGAGCCTCAGGCTCAGAAAGGTGCTTGAGATCCGGTACTGCCAGGGGTGGGATGGAATACTCGTGTTCTCCCTGGACATGCAGGGTGGCGCGACTGGTGACCAGGAGATTGAGGGCAGGACAGAAGGCCAGCAGGTCCGTCAGGTGTGGGGCTGCTGGCAGGACCTGCTCGAAGTTGTCGAGCACGAGTAGCAAGTGTTTGTCCTTGAGGTAGGCCTTCAGCAGGTCCAGCAGGGAGCGCGCTCCGCTCTCATTAATGCCGAGTGCCTGAGTGATGGCGGGAATAACCAGATCGGGGTCGCTGATGGGAGCGAGTGAGACGAAGGAGACCCCTTCAGCGAAATCGTCGAGCAAGTCGGTGGCAACCTGGAGGGCAAGGCGTGTTTTACCGACACCGCCGGTGCCAGTGAGGGTGAGGAGGCGCACCTCTGGGCGGCGCAGGAGGCTACAGGCAGCCGCCACCTCCTGCTCGCGCCCGATGAGGGGGGTGAGTTGCACGGGCAGGTTGTGTGTCGAGATGTGTCCTAGGTCGGGTGGTTCTCGCTTGGGCAGTATGAATATGTTGTCCTGCATAGCCGGTTCCTCTCCCCACAACGCCTTTGTCCATGCTTTATGATCTGTATTACTACTACCAGGGACGGTTTCATGCATTTTTGCTTTTCATTATATACGATTCTGCGTTCATTTGCTCAAAGAAAATTACATGGTAGGTGCAGCAGGATGGGTAAGAGATGGGGAGGCGATCCTTGCGGTCGCTCGCTCGTTGGGTGCCAGAGACGGTCATGCTTCCATCGATTGCCCGCCGATGGACAAGGGCTACACGGGCGACCATAAAGGCCCACCCATCCGCTCCACTCCACTCTCGCCCCTACGGACGGTGAGGAGCTTTTCCTTGGGTTGATGCGTATTGGGCGACTGCAAGGGTCGCCATTACATTCAGGTTGCGCGCATGGCTGGTATGTTTTCCTATAGTTGGCTGTAGCGGGGGGCGATTGGCTTGTGATAAGATGGGTACAAACGTGATACACAGGCCAGGAGGCGAGTGATTATGCAGAAAGAGATAGGAACAGTACAAGTTAAGCGAGCATTTCCAGAGATGCTGAAGGGCGGGGTAATTTGCGACGTGGTGAACGCGGAGCAGGCGCGCATCGCGGAAGAGGCGGGGGCGTCGGCGGTAATGGCGCTGGAGCGCGTGCCGGCCGATATCCGCGTGCAGGGCGGCGTTGCCCGCATGAGCGATCCCGAGTTGATCATTCAAATTAAAGAAGCGGTCACGATCCCTGTGATGGCGAAGTGCCGCATTGGTCATTTTGTCGAGGCGGAAATTTTGCAGGCGCTAGGCGTGGACTGTATCGACGAGTCGGAGGTGTTGACGCCGGCCGATGAGCACTTCCATGTCAATAAGCACCTGTTCGCGGTGCCGTTCGTGTGCGGGGCACGCGACCTGGGCGAGGCGCTGCGGCGCATCGGGGAAGGCGCGGCGATGATCCGAACCAAAGGCGAGGCGGGTACCGGAAATATCATCGAAGCGGTACGGCATATGCGGGCGATTATGGATGGCATTCGCCGTTTGCAGACGCTGCCAGAAGAGGAGTTGATGACGGAGGCGAAGAACCTGGGCGCGCCATATGAACTGGTGCGCGATATCGCCCGCACGGGCAAGCTGCCGGTGGTGAACTTCTCGGCGGGCGGCGTGGCTACTCCGGCCGACGCGGCTTTGATGATGCGCCTGGGCGCGGAGGGCATCTTTGTTGGCTCCGGCATATTCAAGTCGGGCAATCCGCTGGTGCGGGCAAAGGCGATTGTGCGCGCGACGACGCACTACCAGGACGCGGAGATGTTGGCAGAGGTGTCGAGGAATCTGGGTGAGCCGATGGTCGGCATTAACCTGGATACGCTGCCGGAGCGAGAATTGATGGCACGCCGCGGGTGGTGATGCATGGAAAAGTACAACCTGAAGCCACGTATCGGCGTATTAGCATTACAGGGTGATTTTGAAGCGCACCTAAAAATGTTGGCCGAGCTGGGAGTCGAGGGCAAGGCCGTTCGACTCCCTCAACATTTGGACGAATTAAATGGTATAATTGTACCAGGAGGTGAGAGTACCACCATCGGGAAATTGATGGTGTTGTACGGCTTGCACGAGGTGTTGCGACGGAAGATCCAGGAGGGTTTTCCTGTTTGGGGGACCTGTGCAGGACTGATATTATTAGCGCGTGAGACGGATAATGGGCTGGCGGGCCAGCCGTTACTGGCCTCGATGCACATCCGAGTTCGGCGCAACGCGTTTGGTAGTCAGCGGGAAAGTTTTGAAACTGATCTGTCTGTGCCAGTGTTAGGAGAAGCGCCGTTCCATACATTCTTCATCCGCGGTCCGGTGGTTGAGTCGGCCGGTCCAGAGGTAGAGGTGCTGGCGACGCTCGACGATGGTTCCATCGTTGCTGTCCGAGAAGGAAACCTGCTAGGCACCGCATTTCATCCGGAGGTTGCTGGAGACCCACGTTTTCATCAGTACTTTCTCCGCATAGTACAGGGCGCTAAGGGGTAAGGGCGCGATTCACCGGCCCGGCGGGCACGATAAATCGGCCGTTACAACTTGGTATGGGAGCACTGGATGATACGACCGGTACTATATGTTGACCTGCCGGGGATCATCTACTCTATGGACCGCCGTGCTCGCAGTAGGCAGCACGAGTTAGCCAATTTCGTCTGCTGGCTCGAGCCGGTAGACAATCGTGTTTCCCTGCCGCCTATCCTACGTGATATCATCCCGCTCAATCCTACCTCGCGCACGTGGATCTGTGAGGAAAACTGGCGTATCCTCGGGTTTGCCCAGGTGCGGGAACGCCCTTCTCGCATTATGTGGGACCTCTCCTACCTTGCTTCTATGGTACATGGTAATGTAGCGAGCGACGAGGTTTTGATGGCCTTGCTCGAATACATGCTGGAAATTGCATCCACACACGGTATCCTGCGTATTTTTGCCAAGGTCGAGGACGAAATTCCGGAGTTGGAGCTGTTCCAGCGCGCGGGGTTTCAGCGTTATGCCCGCGAGCTGACCTACATTTATGAGCCGGAGGGGCTGCCGCCGGGGATCGACCTGCCTACACTACGGCGCTGGAATCGTCACCACGTGTGGGGGTTACACCAGCTGTATCGCTCCATCACCCCGCAGCGGGTGCAGATGGCGGAACTGCTGGAGAATAGTGAAGAATTTGCTCAATTACACGTCGGGTCGCTGCGCCGGCTGCCGTTCTCTCTCTCGGGAGGGCGGGAGAACTACGTGTGTGACCTGGGCGTTCGTTTAGGGGCCTGGCTGCAGGTGAGCCGGGGTCATGGCTCGGCGCCGCACCAGATCTCGCTTATTGTGCATCCTGAACATGCCGAACTGGCAGAACCTCTGCTGAAGTTTGGCGTGAGACGGGCACTGGAGGGGGGCGTACGGCGCATCTATTGCCAGGTGCGCGAGTACGAATCTGCTGTTATTGCTGCCCTACGTTCCAGTGGTTTTGAGCATGCCGGGACGAAGTTGCTGCTGGTGAGGCACCTGGCCTTGCTGGCAATGAACCCACGCACCGTGCCGGCGCTGGAGCAACGGGTGGTCTATGGCGTGAGGGGACTGGGAACGGTCAATTCGCGCCAAACTCAAACTACGAGGTGAAAAAACTGCTTATGCAACATGCGATCACTGACGATCTGGAGGCTCTGCTGGGGACACTACCGCCCAGCATCCACGACGCGGTCAATCGGCTTGAGAACCGAAGCGAACTGCTGGAGATCGTGATGGACCTTGGGCGCTTGCCCGAGGGCCGATTCCCGGAAGGGGAGGTGATCCTTAGTACTTCGCCTGTGGGCTATGCCGACCTGGAGTACGTGGTTGAGCGTATCGGTGAATTTGGCGACGATAACCGGGCGGGTATTGAGCGGACACTGCACCGTATCAGCGCGCTGCGCAACCGCAAGGGGAAAGTCGTTGGCTTGACCTGCCGTATTGGCCGGGCGGTACTTGGCAGTATTGCGCTGATTCGCGATATTGTCGAGCAGGGCCAGTCGATATTGATTCTTGGACGCCCGGGTGTGGGTAAAACCACCCTGTTGCGTGAAATAGCGCGTGTCCTCGCTGACGAAGCGAACTTACGCGTCGTGGTGGTGGACACCTCCAATGAGATCGCGGGCGATGGTGATATCCCGCATCCCGGCATCGGGCGCGCCCGGCGCATGCAGGTGGCACGCACGGTGGAGCAGCATGCTGTGATGATCGAGGCGGTGGAGAACCACATGCCCCAGGTGATTATCATCGATGAGATTGGCACCGAGTTGGAGGCGGCTGCCGCGCGCACTATCGCGGAACGCGGCGTGCAACTTGTTGCCACGGCTCATGGGAACTCGCTGGACAACTTGCTCGTCAACCCGACGCTCTCCGACCTGGTGGGTGGGATTCAGACCGTGACCCTGGGGGACGAGGAGGCACGGCGGCGGCATACACAGAAGAGTATCCTGGAGCGCAAAGCGCCGCCGACGTTTGACGTGGTGGTCGAGCAGCAGAGCTGGCAGGAGTTGATTATACATCGCGATGTCGCTGACACAGTGGACAATATGCTGCGCGGGCAGACCATTTTTGCCGAGGAGCGCATGCGAGATGAGATGACGGGCGAGGTGACGCTGCGGCGTATCACCGCAGGTGGGATGGAGGTCCCGCAGTGGGGCGTTGGAGGCATGTCACGGCAGGGGAGTGCGATGAATCGAGGCGCGGACAATGGCTGGGAACCAATCCGCCAGATGAGGCAGCAGGGCGTCCATAGCGGCGGTGGAAGCGAGCGCATGCGCGGCCGCAGCCAGGCGCAGATGCGGGCGCTGGCTCCTACGGGCACGGCCCCGGCCGATGTTGGACATCGAGGCGCGGCCACGCTCGTAACGGCCAATCACCCGCTGCTTGCCGAGAGGGAGTACCTGGACACGGAGGAGGAGGCGCAGCTATTGCAGATGCGCACGCTGCGAGTCTACCCGTTCGGTGTGCACCGCGACCGGCTGGCACAATCGGCACGGCTGCTGCACGTGCCTGTGGTGATCACGAATGACCAGAGCCAGGCCGATGCTGTGATCACGCTGAAGAACTACTATCGCCGCCAGCCGGAACGGCTGCAGCAGGCAGAGGAGCAGCACAAGCTGATCATCATCTTGAAGAACAATACGGTTGCGCAGATGCAGCACGCGCTGGCGCGCATCTTCGATATTCCGTTGATGGATGTGCCGCCGGATGATGACGAAGAAACCGGTAACGGTAACAATGGAAAAGCTACGGCTGATCCGACGACGCGAGTGCTGCTGGAGACTGAAGATGCTATTCACCAGGTGTTGAATAAAGGCCTGACGACTGCCGAGCTGCCGCCAGCGAACGCCTATGTCAGGCGCCTGCAGCACCAGATGGCGACGCGTTATAACCTGATCTCGCGCAGCCGGGGGAAGGAGCCGAACCGGCGGGTGAAGATCTTCCGTACGAGGGAGGAGTAGTAAACGGGGCGACCGCGAGGTCGCCCTTTTTGTTTATGGCGAGTTAAATGTGTTGTCTCCTGTCGCCAGTTGCGCTATAATCCTTTGCAAAGCACCCAGGCAGTGCGGCGTGGGCTCGTTCAATGATGCACGGAAAGGAGTTGTATTAGTTATGCGTTCAATTAAGAGAGATATCCTTAGCGAAACCTCTCCGGATGTAGAGCGAGCGGAAGCGCGGCCCGAATTGGCGGCGAGGTCAGTGACCATCGCAGACATCTGGGAGGCGCACAAACTCCTCATGCCGCTGCTTCATCATACACCGCTCAGCCTTTCGCGCACACTGCACGATAAGACGGGCGCCGATGTTTACCTGAAAGCTGAGAACCTGCAGCGGTCTGGTTCCTTCAAGGTGCGAGGTGCGAGCTATAAAATGTCGCGCCTGAGCGAGCAAGAGCGCCGCTGCGGCGTGATCACCGCCTCGGCGGGCAATCACGCGCAGGGCGTGGCAATAGCCGCGGCGCAGTATCATATTCCATGTACGATTGTCATGCCGGAGACGGCTGCACTGGCCAAGGTTGTGGCCACGCAGGGCTATGGAGCCAGCGTGGTGCTGCATGGTTTTACCTATGATGATGCATACCAGCGCAGCCTTGAACTGCAGGCGGAGACGGGTGCGACGTTTATTCACCCCTTCGACGACCCGGATGTGATCGCTGGACAGGGGACGCTGGGGTTGGAGATGTTGAGCGACCTGCCAGACGCCGACGCGGTGGTGGTGCCGGTGGGAGGAGGAGGTTTGATAGCAGGCGTGGCTATCGCCGCTCGCGCACTGAAGCCCAACATTACGATTATTGGTGTGCAGGCGGCGGGCGCGCCAAGTACCCGCGCGGCTCTTGACGCGGGAGAACCCTACAGTTTGCCAGCTATTAACACGGTGGCCGATGGGATTGCTGTGAAGCGGCCAGGGGAACTGACCTTTTCCATTATCCAGCGCCTGGTGGACGACGTTGTGCTGGTGGATGACGAGGCGATTATCAGCGCGGTGCTGCTGCTGCTGGAGCGCAGCAAGATGCTGGTCGAGGGCGCGGGCGCCGTGGGAGTAGCGGCGTTATTGAGCGGCGCGGTCAAGCTCGAGGGCAGGAAGGTGCTGGTGCCCCTTACAGGCGGCAATATCGATATCAACCTCGTGGGGCGCTTTATCGAGCACGGTCTGGCCGTTGCCGGTCGTTATTTCGTGATCCACACGCGCCTGGACGATCGCCCCGGCGAGTTGATGCGCCTGCTGGGCATTATTGCGGAGATGCGCATCAACGTGATCGACGTGAGCTATGAGCGCATCTCCAGCCATTTACCCATCTTGCAGCGCGAAGAAACGATTACGATGGAGACGCGCGACCGCGAGCAGTGCGATGAGCTGCTGCGGCGCTTACGTTCGGCCGGGTATGTGGTAAAAGAGGCGCCGGGGTGGGAGTAGGCGCTACCCCTGCGCGATGATGAACTTTAACGAACAAGATCGGTCAGGTGTTGTCACCCTGAGCGCAGCGAAGGGTCTCTCTCGATGGGCACAGAGATGCTTCGCTGCGCTCAGCATGACATTCCCGGTTTTGGGTGTTAAAGTTCATCATCGCGGATGCGGTCTGGGAGACCGTGTCCCACGATGAATCGGGGACCTACGCCGTCTGATAGGTGGTAAAAGAGGCGCAGGCGTAGGAGTAAAAGCTACCCCTGCGGCAGGAGTGGCAGGATGCGCTGTTTCAGTTGTTCGTTGATTTGATCGGCGGGCAGGCTGGCATCGATGACCTGGAAATTGTATTCCCCGACCATGGCGTCGAACTCCTGTAGCAGAAGCGCCTGGTACTTGACGAAACTCTCGAAGAGATCGGCGCCCAGCCGCATGTCCATGCCCGATTCCCAGTAATCGAAGCCGCCGCTTTGCAGGACGCGCGGTATCAGGTCGTTGATGCTCACTTTCAAGTAGAAGATGGCATCGGGCTTCAAGGCCAGGCCGTAGATAGAGCGGATCCAGGTGGGATCGGCGCCGCGCACGAGGGCACGGGCCATCAGGGAGTAGATGTAGCGGTCGGTCAGAACGATGAAGCCGGCGCGCAGGGCGGGTAAGATCTGGCTTTCGAAGCGGTCTACGAAATCGGTGGCATAAAAGAGATTCAGTGTGATCGGGCCGAGCGTGTGACCCTGCTTGGCCCGTTTGAGACCCGGCCCTGCCAGGACTGAACGCGTCATCTCCGAGTCGACCACTGCATAGCCAGTGCTCTCCAGCCAGGGACGCAAGATAGTGAGCTGGGTCGAACGACCCACGCCATCGGTACCTTCAATGACGATGAGACGGCCGGGTAAAAGCTCCTCAGTCTCTTTCAGGTGAATGGCGTCGATACCGTAAAAATCGAGCCTGGTCATGGAATTCCTCTCTGTTGCGCTTCTGTGGTGGACGTCTTGACCACTGACTCTCCAGCTCGTTCCCGGTATCCCTGTCGACGCAGAAGCTGTGTATCCTCTGTTTGGGCTGGCCGCATCTCCCGTGCCAGCCCAGCCCATGCTGCCCGCTGCGCGGGCGTATGTTTATTGCGCGTGCCCTGCAAGTAGGGGCGAATGATTTTGCGCATGCGCCGCTGCTGCTCTGGAATGGGCAACGTGGCATCCATTACGGTTAAACCAAATTCATCGATCATTGCTTCGTATTCGTTGACGATGCGCTGCTGGAAGAGGCGGAAGCTCTCGTGCGGGTCATTGCTCAAGCCCAGGTCCATACCCGATTCATAGTATTTGAGTTCGATACGCCCTGTCAAGATGCGGTTGAGGGAGACTTCCAGGGGGACGCGATAGTAGAATGCCACGGTGGGTTTGACGGCGAGCTGGTACAATTCGCGCACCCACTTGCGGTCAACATTGCGCGCAACGTCGCGGGCAAAGGCCGTGTAGATATAGCGGTCTGCGAGCACGATGGCGCCCGCCTTGAGCGGGGGGATGATGTCGTGTTCGGTACGGTCCGCGAAATCGGTGGCGTGGATGAGGCTGAACGAGGTTGGCGTGAGCAGTTGCTTCTTCTTGCCCTTGCTCGTTGTTTTCTTGACGAGCGGTGACGAGTTCCATTCGCTGAAGAAGACGGTGTAGCCTTCGCTGATTAGCCATTGTCGCAGCAGTGCAATCTGCGTGCTCTTCCCGGAGCCGTCGACCCCTTCTACGACGAAGAGGCGACCGGGATACTGGTGCAATCCATAGGTCTCCATAATAGTCCTTTTACTTTATAGGAAAATTGGGAATGGTATAGAAGGATTATTGTTGAATGGAAGGCTTTCTGTCAAGGGTATAGGGCATCGATTTTGTAAAAACATTAAAAGCCCCGGTGAAATTGGTAGGTGTGGATGTTGCTGCCCGGGGAGAATAGCTTGAAGGCGGTCTTGTCGCGGGGGCGATTCGTGTTATACTGTGGGTAACGAAAACGGTCGATGTATATTTATCCATGTACGCGGGAAAGGATAGGGTAGTTATCAGCCAGATACTGCATATCAATATACCTACTGCACAGGGGCACCTGGAGGGTATTCTGAAGCCCGAAGAGGCGGGGGTAAAGCCCCGTTATGCCGCGCTGGTCTGCCACCCGCATCCCCTCGGGGGCGGGACGATGCATAATAAGGTGGTGTTCAAGGTGGCGCAGACGCTGCAATTGCTGGGCATGCCGGCGCTGCGTTTCAACTTCCGGGGAGTGGGACACAGCTCTGGATCGTATGACGAGGGGAGAGGTGAGATGGATGATGTGCGCTATGCATTGGATTTTCTGAGCCGCCGCTATCCCGGACTGCCAGTGGTGCTGGGCGGCTTCTCGTTTGGCGCCTACGTGGGGCTGCGGGTTGCCTCCATCGATGATCGCGTACAGGCTATAATCGGCCTGGGGGTGCCCGCGCGCATGTTTAACGGCGATGCGCTGAAAGGCTGCCAGAAGCCCAAGCTTTTTATTCACGGGACGCAGGATGAGCTTGCTCCCTACGAGCAAACCTTGCAGTGGTTCGAGCAATTGCCGGCGCCAAAGAGTATGGTGGCGGTGCGCGGGGCGGATCATTTTTTCCAGGGGCACCTGGAGGAGGTGCAAACGGTCATCGTCGATTTCGTGCGGACGCTATCCGGCTATATTTCATACGCCTCCAGGTAGGATGCCTGACTTCTAGAATTGCATAATAGACAGGGCGTGGTGAGCAATTACCGCGCCCTTTTAGCTGCATATTTCTCCTGTTCTGCAACGGTGCAAAAGCTGTTTTATTTATATCCTAACGCGATATTAGAACACAAATTTGGGGAGATGGCTTTTTTATTTATCAAGACAGAAGGACTACTCTACTTGGAACTGCTCAGTATATATGGTATTCTCGCCTGAAAGAGCGTTTTCCCTTTATTTAGATACATAAGAGCGTTCTGCTCGTAGGGTAAAGAAAGGAGAAAGGTGCTTCCCTCTCTCTTTTTTTCTGGGAGTAAGGGGCACCTGAGGCTATACATGAGTACTTTAGAAGTGGCTACAGATAATTTATCACCTGTCTTATACAAAGAGATAGTAGAGATTATTTCGCAAAATCTCAAAAAACCGCAGAGACTGCTCTGGGCAAAAGCTAGTTCCACAAGTGCCACCCTGCGCTTCGATATTGACCAATTAGCTGTGGCCGTGGCAAACTCCTTTGCCTCCAGCAACAAATATCCTTTTGAAAACAGAGATGGTACTACGTATGCCAGCATCCATATGCCTACGGGGGCGGAAAAAGAAGCATTTAGTGACCAGATACAGCGACTCATTGTAGATGAGCTTCAAACTCTTGTGCGGGCGCAGATGGGGCAGGAGTCTATTGAACAATTTGTTACCAGCCTACTCAGGCCCATTGAAACGAAAAACATTGTTGGGATGCCCTATTCTTTAGAGAAGCCCTATCCCTTTGAAAAGCGGAGGCTGCATCTCGCACCCAGAAAAACCGCTGAGGATCCCTGGCTTAAGGGGCACAAACTGACTTTGCATGTAGGGGATATCAATACATTTATGGGACAGGTCATGCAAGGCATTTGTAACTATGTTGAACAGCAGCAGGTGTGTGATATAGAGGACCTGGAGAATGTACGCGATGCATTGAAAGCAATGGCGAATAATCCTAAATCTCCTTTGAGACGTCTGCAGGACCATATCACGAAACAATCACTGGCTCGTATCCAGCGCGAAGCCAAAGTCGGGTATCTGGCCTATCTTCATCGAGGTATGCAGATGTGGAAAGCGCAAGGCAAAGAGGAGGGCATGAAGCTCCTGGGGAACCTCGTAAGCCGCTTAAGGAGAATTGATACCTACATTCGCCAGGCGAAGGAAGATGCCCATTTCCAGGTATCCTATCAGAATGCCACGTTTAATTACCGGACGCTTTTTTCGCGGGAAGATGCCTTTGATATGCTGCCAATCATTCCTGAGATCGAAGGATTTTTAGGAGAGAGCACTGATCAGGTGCAGGGGTCGAAAACTTTTGTCTCTGGCCTCAAATTAAAATTGAATGGACCAGTCCAGATTCATGGAGGAGGTGGACGCTCCGTCTATCAATATTACCTGGCATTACTTAATCCCGACAGTAAAGAATACCTTGCACGAGAAGCGGAAGCAAACTCTCGCCTCCGTTTTCAAGAGAAGGTCCTCAAAGTGGCTTTGCTGTACTACTTCGTCTTTATCAATATGGATGATCCCGCGTTTGATCCAGTTGCGAGCTTTGAGCGAGAGGTTCTCGAAGTACTTCGCACCGGCACTGAAGATGCTAAAGTTACTGCTTTGCAGACAGTGCAACGGAGGATTGTTTCTTGTGAAAAGAATATTTCTCTCCTGAGAGGGACGCTTGAAAATTTTCTTGACCATAGAAGTATTGGTCCTGCTCTCGCGCCAAAAAAGCTGGTTCTGAGTTTGAAAAGGAGCATCCTGGTCAATGATATCGATAGTATGGTCACGCACTCTATCTTCTTTCAGGAGGACTTTGAAAATAACGGCGGACGCGATGTACTGAAATATGTTGCCGTTGAGGATGCCAATGCCAGCGCTGAAGCATTGTGTAAGCTACCCCTGCAGATCATTTTTGAGCCGATGTATTATTACGAGACAGATGATAAGCCTGAAACATTCACCATGACCTACGAGACAGCAGGTCTCCAGGCCTTGCCTATCTTCCTGGCTCCTCGCATAGAAGATGCTAAGAAGTATAACGTGATTGAGCAAGCCAACCGTGTTATGCTCTATTATCGTCATCACTCTGAGATGTCACCCGATTCAGCGCAAGCCTTTGCCTATCGCTTTACTTTTCTACTTCTGGCCTATGTTTTCATCAAGGTGCTGGCTGATAGTATTTCAACAGTAGAAAAACGAAAACTGTTCTTGCCCATCCTCTGCCTTCATGCGACTGGGAAAGCACCGGATCAACAGGATCAGAAATTGGATGAAGAGACATTCATGCACGCGCTCTCCAAATTACTGTCTCATATGCTTGCTGAAGACTATCTCTCGAACTCACAAGGCTTCCACATAAACACGGTGCAGGGGCAAGGCCCGAATGCCTATAAACTCGACAGTGCGCTCTATTCACTCTACACCGGTCTTCCACGGAAGTTCCAACTCAATCAATCTCTACCATTAACGATGGTACAGGCGCCGCAGACCTCACATCATGCACATCATGCATTGGAGAAGCTGGCCGTCATCGTTGTGTCCAGCCGAAAATGCGATGTTAATCAGAAAACGCCCGAGCAATATCAATCGACTGTGTTTGGCGAGTTCGTAGGCATAGAGCGCCTTGAGGATGAGTATGTTCGGGTGGGTACACTTTCCACATTTTCTATCAATCAAGAAGCGAGACAGATGTACAGGCGACCGGAGGCGATCATTGAACAGGTCAAAGTATGGTATGCATTGGGATATCGACATTTTCTTTACATTGCCCAGGCTCCCTATAGCAGCACACTGCATATTTCGGACAAGGCCGGTAACGAAGAACTTTTCTTCATGAACCGCGACATCATCCAGGCAATACGAGACGTGGAGAAGGATATCAAAATCTATCCTGTCTTCTGCGATAAATACTACGTGGTCAATCATAGACGAAAGGGACGGACGCCGCAAAAGGTTGACTCGCTTTATATTGATGATATCGGCGAACTCTCTCACTTAGTGAACGATCCAAGCAAACGTTCGCTAGTCTTCTTTAACCTCTTCAGTGGGGCCAGTGTGAGGGCTCAAGTCTATAACGGGGTCATGTCGTATGCGACCTTGATGAATGTCTATGAGAACGATCCCACCTACGACCAGTATATCTGGTCTGATATTTTGGGGAGGAGCATACCAGGATCGTTAAAAACAGAGCTGCTAGATTTTCTGACCTTGTTACATTTTGCCCGTTACGAAAAACCACGGGATTTTGGATTTAAACTCGATCCTTACAAGCGCATTATTGGTGATACATCAATAGGCAAAGTCAGCATTTTCCCAAACATGAAAGGCAGTGTGCGCTTTAATGCGCTTGCCTTTTTGACATTGGTCAGGGCTGTTTTGCATGCACATAGATAGAGAGGGGGTCAGATGGAAGAGCAGTACATCTCCTTTGACCATGAGCGTGAAAAACGCCGCCGTTTTGCCACCGATCTGGGAAGACTCTTTGAGATCGGGTTTAATACTGGATTGTTGGCTGCCATCCAGCACAAGAAGACACTGGTTTCTCACTTTGACGATCGCTACCAACACGATCTTAGTCACTTGAGCTTTCCTGTACTGGCGGAGGTGATGTACAAACGGCAGGGAATCGTCAGTTCCTGGGATAAAGAGACACTGGAGCGCTGGCTACTCTTCTTTGTGCAAAAGGGCTTTCTTGCCGGTGAGAACTTTTTTGCAGAGTATCTCCAATCGTTCGCCCATATCAATCCCTATACAACGCGAGAAATCGTCTATTTGCAATGCAATTTCTATGGCGAGAATAGTTTTGGCACGTATACGAAGAACGACCAAAGTGTCGCGCAGGAGCTGATGGAGCAGTTTCACCAGCAGGGCTATACCTTTTCATGGACAGACGATAACTTCCGCACGTACAGCAGTAAAGGTAATTTTCTCAAAGCTGATACCCTGCTATTGCTGAAAGTCGGTAAACAGTGGCGTATTCTGAGTGTTGACGAGTCCGTGTTCTCAATCAATGCACTTGCAGAGGCAACGGACCTGACCAGCATCGAGCACATACGCAGAATGCTGGCGCGAGAAATACACTATGTGCGTTCAAAAAGCGTCTTTGCTAATTTGAGCTTTGATACTGATGTTGAGACGGCCTCGACAGAGATCATATCTGGCAAGTTGCAACATTATTTTACGGCGTTTAAACGCAAGGATAAAGAAAGCGCCAAGTTCATTCAAGCTGCCAGTTATGCTTACAGTTTCTACGACTTCCTCACCGAGAAAGGTATTCTTGCAGCCAACGATGAGGCCATATTGAACGTCGTTGGCTATACAGACCGCGGTATGAATGCGATGACGGTCAGGAAAGAACAAATCCAACTCCTGGCAACCTGTGCGGAAATCTATAAAAAGCATGAGGCAGATGAGGAAATTGCGGGTGCATGCCACCACGTCCTGGAGACCATCCAGCGAGCGGCGGCAAAAAGCTTTATCGATGGGAGAACTTTCACGAACAGGCTGGTTCACCTTGCCGATGATGATGAAGGAGTACGTTGGCTCGAGCACACGGAAACGCTGGAGGACTTTGTTAACACACGTAGCCCGCTTGACCTGGCATGCCTTAGTGCCGAGGTGCGTAACCGCCTGGAACCGGGAGAGTACGAGGGAAGGCATATACTGGATATTCATGCTGCCCTCACGAAAAAAGAATTGGCCGGTCACACGCCCTATCTCTTTTTAACGGGGAACCCTGGTATCGGCAAAACCACTGCAATCGTGAATTATTTGAAAACCCGAGCGCGGCAGGGAGAGGGCTTTCTTTTCCTCTATATCAGTCCACGTAAGCAGGTCAACCTCGATATTATCAAGAAATTTCAAGAAGATACAGGAGAACCTCCCTGTGAAAACCTGTTTGCCCTGACAACAAATTCGCTCATCATCCGGAACAATCATACTCATCCGACCGTTCATTATTATTCTCAGCAACGACAGGATACCTTCCGGGCGAACGGAGTTGAGTTCCTCTGCGCAGAGGGAGAACGAGCGAAAGAGCAGCGTACCTCGCGACGGCATCTGGAGGAGATCCAGGAGGGGCTGCTCATAGACAAAGGCGAGCGCATCAGTGGGGTGCTGAGTAGCTTGTGCCGAGCCCTCCAGGCATCAATTACCACACTGGAGCCAAAGGCGATTGTGGCGACTGTCGCCATTCAATCACTCAAACGTACGAAGAGTGGAAAAGATACCCTCCAGCACCTTGAGATGATCTTCCAGGGAGCATATAGTACGCATGGCGGCGTTATTCCTGCCCAGATGGAGAAAATTGGTAAACGGATTCAACACCTGTTTGTAATGATCGATGAGGTGACCGGTGATGAGAGTGGGGCTGAGTTTCTCGAAGGAATCCATGCGTTTTTACACAAATATGACCTGATCGACTCGAAGTATGGCATCAATACAAAGATTATCGTTGCTGATGCCTCTATTATTGATCCCCAGATCATCCAGCGGCACCTTGCAGAGACAACCTATGAACCCAATAAAATCTATTTTCGACGTGTTGTTTCTCAGGAAGCTGCCCCGCCCCTATCTATCCAGTCGTCTACCTTTAAACGCAAACCGGCTGTCGTCATCAATGCGAATGCCTATCCAGCGAGCAAACTTCATGTCACCTACAAAATCGGCGTGAATGTGCTCCGCTATGATGAAGAATCCTTTATTGAGCGAAGCAAACAACTGCGTCCAGCGGTACAGTCTCGCATCACCAAAGATATTGTAGCAGTCATGGATCAGCCTGACCCGCCCCAGGTTCTGGTATATATTCAGGATAAACAACGCCTGGCACAGTTGATTCAGGAGATCAGCAAAGTACGCGATGGAGCATTTCATGTGAACCAGGACTACCTGGAGATCCATGCGAATATCTCGGAGGAGGATAAAAAATCTATTGCGGAGATGCAACACAAGGTCAATGTTGTCTTTATGACGGCTTCGGCAAGCCGTGGCCTTTCTTTCCACAGGGCGAGGCACATTCTGGTCGATATCCCTCATTTTGAAATTGAACAGAACCTGATGGAGATTCTCCAGGTGATCTATCGTGGGCGCGGAGGCGATTATGATCAACAGGAAAAATGGCTCACGTTTTACCTCGCTGACGGTATAATCTATACTGACACAGCAGACCGGGAATTATCGGTACGCGAAAGCATGCTCCATTTGCTCAATGTGCTATTGATTCTCAAAACCTCTATGATGACGCGCATCGTGGGAAGCGGGAAGCTTGGAGTAAACCAGCAGTTTATGATGATCCCAATTGGCGGAAAATCAGTTTCTGCAGCCGGTGATACTTTTACCTCCCGGATGAGTCGACTGATCAAAGAATTACAAGATGTCTCACACAGCAATTGGAAAGATCAGCGTTTAAAATACGTTTCCGAAAGCCTTACACATATCCTGAGCGATGCACGCATACGCTTGATTGCAAGCAACGATGGACGGAAGCAGGCTGATGACGAGTCGGCGGGGCAGGCCTATCTAACGCTGCTTCCCCTGTTTGCACACAACTTTTCCACTGCGATCGGTAAAGGATTTCAACACCTCTTAGATCTGCCTGCCCTGGAGAAAGGATATGTTTCAGGCAACCTGTTGGTGGTACCAATCGGTGGAAAATCGATGCAAGAAGAGTATTGGATGGAGGTGGAAGATGTATTCGAACAGAAGGACCGGAAACTCGACCTGCTTACTTGTATGCGTGAACTCAGCAAAGATCGCCATTACCCGGAAAGCATGCAAATGGCCCTGAAAGATGCGATAGCATTGATAGAATCTCTCAGACAGATTCCAGAAGTGAAAAAGCCTCATTACCAGCAGGAAAGCAATCATTCTGATCAACACTATGCGCTGCCGCTGGTAGCGTTTCTTACATACGATGTGATGAAAGCCTACTTTGGAAGCAAACCCGAACGGGAAGAGCAGACCGAAGCATCATTTCGTGCATTACTTGCTTCCTATGTACGTACACTCTATCCAGCGGATAGCATGCTGCCTATCGGTAAAAACTACGATGTGTTTCCGTTTGTGGTATTTCGCTGCCTCAACCTTGCCGAAGCACGCCGCAAGATGTTTACGGACAAATATCTCTTTATGTCGCATGAGTTCAATATTCTGAACATGTTGTTGTCGAGCAAGGAGTAAGCCCATCAGAGAGTAGCGACGGAATAGGTATCTCGATATCTTGCTTAGATACCTGTCTCGGTGGCCCGGGATAACAGAAGAAGAGGCAGAGCATGGAGCTTTTATGAAAGCAAAGCATAAGACCAATCGTAGAGGTGCTGATGATCCCCGACCTGAGTGGAGATTCCAACAGCTTGGTGAGAGTCGGAAAGAGTACCTGAAGCGTTACCAGCGCGAGTACCACAGACAAGAATGGTATCCTGGTCATCAGAAGGAACGCATACAAGAAACGAAGGACAGACGAGCGGAACTCCAGGAGTGGTATACGAAATACAAGGCAACGCTTCACTGCAAGAACTGTGGAGAGTGGCGCCCTGAGTGCCTGCAATTCCATCATCGTGATCCCAAGCAGAAGGCGTTTAATATTGGAGAGTGGATCAGGAATGGGGTGTCACTGGAGACACTTAAAGCGGAGATTGCGAAGTGCGATGTACTATGCGCCAATTGTCACGCGGTTGAGACGCAGGATGAACGATACAGGAGGAAGGGGATGCGCTTTTGAGTGGAGCCGGTGGGGAGGATCGAACTCCCGGCCCTCCGCTTACAAGGCGGAAGCTCTACCGCTGAGCTACACCGGCAAATTCTGTGAATCGACTTCTCTCTGAACTCTCTTTTAGGGCGTCAAGAAGTAATTGACGTAGACGATTTTACCTCTCACGTGCCTGGTGTGTCAAGCGTTTTTTCTACGCGCCCAGGGTTTTTCGAAAGTCACCTCTCGAGATCTTTGCTCGCGCCTGCGGCGCTCGCAGAGAAATAATTGTTGAGTTTGTTGCGAGCTGAAAGCTCGCAACAAACTCAACAATTATTTCGCAAAGCGGCCCGCATGCGGGCCGTCTTGTGGCCTAGCGGTCTGGCTCGCTCAACATTGTCACGAGATGTCCGTCGGGGGGTGAACAGAGAAGATGGACCCGAACGGTTGGTGTACGATTGCTGTTGGCTCTATACCCTTGCTGATATAAGAGGAACGCAACCCCTTGAGGTCGTCCGTTTTGAAGTACAATTCGACGCTGCCAGGTTTGGGAGTTGCCTCCGTCGCCTGAACGATACCCAAACCAATATTGCTTTGTCCATCAACGAGGTTGCGGAATACAGGAGAATTCTGCGCTGGATCGTGGCCAAAGCCGAGCTCCTGGGTGAAGTAGGCGAGCGAAGCTTCAAGGTCTGAAACGTAGAACAC
>WNEZ01000388.1_pt1 | contig 35442 bp, 48 predicted proteins | sample 5400521 | NCBI WGS metagenome assembly WNEZ01 (sample SAMN13153339, study PRJNA577476) | soil metagenome | isolation source: 120 cm saprolite under Douglas fir tree site 2 hole 1 replicate 1 | place: USA:California | collected 2015-04-18 | reverse complement strand
CCCTCGATCAGGTTGTCGCCCAGGACCACGCACAGCTTCTCGCCCTCGGCGAAGTGCTCGGCGAGCGCCAGCGCCGCCGGGATGCCGCCCTCGCCCTCCTGGTAGCTGTAGTTGAGGCGCCTGAGCCCGAACTCGCGCCGATCATCGGCCGGTCGAAGACCGGGAGCAGGTGCTTGTTCGTGATGCGGGTGAGCGGCAGGAGCCGCGTGCCGAGGCCGCCCGCGAGCACGACGCCCTTCATCAGTACGAGAGTCCGCCCGCCGCCGCCGGGCCGACGCCCTGGCGGCCGAGGCCGAGCTGCTGCAGCGGCGCGAAGCCGACGAAGCTCTGCGGCACCGGGGTCCGGCCGAAGGAGCCGAGCCCGAAGAGCGTGAGCTGCACGCGGAAGAGGCGCTCGTCGGGATTGGTCTTGTCGGCCACGCCCGCCTGGAGGACCCAGCAGTTGCAGCGCGAGATGAGGCGCAGGAGGTAGTCGCGCTCGAGGAAGTGCGGGCCGAGCGTCGTCGGGCCCACCGTCGTCGTGCTGAGGTCGTAGCGCGAGAGGAAGGTGAAGCCGACGTAGTCCCCCAGCCGGAGGTAGAACGCACCGTCGAGCTCGTTCACACCGCCGCTGTTCAGGAGCGGGGACTCGATGGGGCGCGTGGGCGCGGCACGGTTCACGTCGCTCTGGATGAAGCGGTAGGAGATGCCGAGCGTCGTCGGGCTCTGGAAGTTGCGCACCGTGCTGGGCGGCGTCCACCACGGCTCGCGCACGACCAGGCCGGTCGAGAGGCCGCGGATCTCGTGCTGCTCGGCGCTCACCGTCGTGTTGTAGGTGATCCCCAGGTAGTCGAGCGGCGTCAGGCGGAGCCCCATGTCGATGTCGCTCTGGTGGCTCTGGCCGACCAGCGGACGCGAGACGTCGTAGCCGTGCAGGATCGAGGCGCGCAGCAGCTCGCGGGGGGCAGTGGCGATGGCCGGCACGCCGGGGGCCGGAGGCGGCGCCGGCGGGCTCACCAGGTCGGGCAGCGCCGACGCCGAGAGGCCCTGCGGCAGCGTCTCGGGGTCGACCGGCGTGAACGACGGCGCCGGCGGCGCGCTCTCCGCCGCCGGCGCCGCGCTCTCCGCCGCCGTCGGTCCGCGGCCGAGGAGGCGCGTCGTCAGCCCGTAGGAGAAGAAGTTCCGCCGGTTGACGGCGTCGCGCTCGTCGAAGAGGAAGCCCTCGCTGAAGAGCGTGGCGCCGCAGTTGTTGCCGGGCTTCTCGCCCGGGGCCCCGGTGCACGCGGGGAGCTTCACGTCGAAGATCGGACGGCCCACCTGCGGCACGAAGAGGTACTGGACCTCGGGCTCGAGCGTGTGGCGGAGCTTCTCCAGCCCGAGGTGGCGGAAGGTGAACACGCGCGCCAGCTCCGTTCCCATCTGCCCGTGGATCTCGGCCAGCTCGCGCGATCGATCGCTGCCGAGGCGCGGCAGCTCGGGCGCCGTGCGGAAGTGCGAGGTCGCCGCCACGCCCGGGTCCGGCACCACGAACGCCACCTGCTCGTCGTTGGTCAGGTGGTAGGCGGTCTCGCGCACCTGGCCGGAGAGCGAGCCGCGCAGCGCCCGACCCAGCTGAAAGGGCACCGTCAGCTCGGGCGCCAGGTCGGCACGCAGGCCGTCGAAGCCCTTCTGGCGCTGGTAATCGATCGCCTGGCCGGCGAGGTGCGCGATCAGATGGTCACCGAGGAGCGGGATGGAATGCTCCACTTCGAGGCGGGGGAGCTTCTCCAGCGCCACCGCCTGCGGGTCGATCAGGTCCTGGTAGTAGGCGCTCTCGGCCGACACGTAGCCCTCGTTCCACGTCTTGATGAGGCCCGTGCGCGAGGTGGTGAAGCGCGTGCTGCGCAGCGCCAGGTCGCTGCGGCTCGAGAACGCGAAGGTGTTGATCTCGCGCAGGAAGAGGTCGTCGCTCACCGCGAACATGTCCAGGTAGAACTTGCTCCCGCCGTAGAAGGGCGAGATGTGGTGGCCCGCGATCGCGAAGCGGTTCACCGGGATGTCGGCAGGGGTGCCGTCCGGCTCGAGCGTGCCCTTCGTGTTCTTGCGGACGCTCTCGTTGTAGTAGGCGGCGGTGAAGGCGCCGTGCGCCTCGCGCGAGAGCGTGTAGCGGTACTCGCCGATCAGCCCCACCCGCGCCTCGCTCTCCAGGTCGGTGGCGATGGTCGCATCGGTGCTCTTGCTGATGGCCCAGAAGAACGGCTGCTCGTACTGGAAGCCGCGGCGGTTCGAGTAGCCGATGCGGGGGATCAGGAAGCCGCTCTGCCGCTGCGTGTTGGCCGGGAAGACCATGTAGGGAAACCAGAAGACGGGCACGTCCTTCACGCGGAAGGTCATGCCGTGCACGATGCCGGCGCCCTGGAGGGTCACGTCCGTCTGCCGGCCGGCGATGCTCCACGACGGCTTCTCGAGCCCGCCGCACTGGCAGGTGGTGAAGACGCCGTTCGCGACGCTGTACTGGGGGCCGCCCTTCTTGTCGAGGCGGCCGGCGCGCAGGAGGAAATCGCTCGGGTGCATGTCGGCGTCGGCGTTCTCGATCCAGCCCGACTCGTCGTCCAGGTTCAGGTGCGCGAAGTCGCCCTGTATCGTGGTCTCCGGGTCGCTCAGCACGACGTGGCCGCGCGCCTCCGCGACCGCGTTGGTGCGGTCGTAGACGACCTCGTCCGCGGTGAGCGTGGTGTCGCCGCGGGTGAGCGTGACGCCGCCGCGCGCGGTCAGCGTGTTGGCCGCCTGGTCGTAGGAGAGCGACTCGGCGTCGACCGCGACCTCGCGCTCGGAGCCGGTCGGCTTGGGCTTGGCCACGCGCGGGCGGCCGCGGGGGCTGACCCCGGTCACGGTGAGCGGACGGGTCTTGCTGTGCACCTCGATGCGGATCTCGCCCAGCACCGAGGGACGGGACACCGTGTAGGTCACGGGCTGGCGCACGAAGACCGTCGCCGTGGTGCCGCCGCCGGGCTCGGGGAAGAGGCGCACCGCGCTGACCACGGGATCGGCGACCTCGATCGCCGCCGGGCGCGGGACGCTGAACCCGGAGAGGAAGAGCGTCAGCTCGCCGGTGAAGGTCTCACCGCTGCTCGCCGGGCCGCTCGGCACGCCGGCCGGCTTGGCGCCCGGCGTGCGGTCCTCGATCCCGACCCCGGGCTCCGCCGCGACCGTCACCGTGGTGGCCGCCCCCGGTCCGGAGAGGACGCGGACCTCGGCCGCCCGTGCGGGCAGTGCGGCGGCAAGGGCGAAGCCGAGCGCGAGACGATGCGCGCGCCGCACTCGCCCGATCCTCATGAGCCCGCCTCTGTAGCATCGGCTTCCGGGGGCTGCCAGGGTTGGAAGAGCTCCGTCGCGCCGCCCCGGCCGCCGAGCACCGCATACGCCTCGCCCACCAGGAAGAGCGAGCCGGTCACCAGCACGGCGTCGTCGACCTCGGCCCGATCGACGGCCGCGTTGAGCGCGGCGCGCGCATCCTCGAGCGCCTCGGCCGGCACCCGGGGGGCGAGCGCCGCCGCGACCGCGCCCGGGTCGGCGCCCCGGCGGCTCACGCGGGTCACGATCACCCGCTTCACGCGCGGCAGGAGCGGCTCGAGCATGGCGCGCCAGTCCTTGTCGCCCATGACCGCGAACACGAGGACGAGGGGACGATCTCCCACCACCCCCGGCAGCTCGGCGGCCAGCGCCGCCGCCCCGGCGGGATTGTGCGCGCCGTCGAGGAGGATCAGGGGTCGCTCGCGGATGACGGCGAGCCGGCCGGGCCAGCGGGTCCTCGTCAGCCCCTCGCGCACGGCGTCGCTCGAGCACGGGAAGCGCTCGCGCACCAGCGCGAGGGTGGTGAGCGCGACCGCGGCGTTGTCGTGCTGGAACGCGCCGCCGAGCCCGAGGCGAAGCCGGTCCCAGGTCAGGCCGAGGCCGGAGAAGGCGAGCCCCTCGCGCCCGGCCTCGAGCCGCGCGTCGACCCCGACCCGGGCGACCGGCGCCCCGACCTCCGCGGCGCGCGCGAGGACGACGCGCATCGCCTCCGCGGGCAGGCGTCCGACCGCGAGCGGGACGCCCGGCTTCGCGATCCCCGCCTTCTCCGCCGCGATCGAGGCGAGGTCCGGTCCCAGGTACTCGACGTGATCGACGGCGATCGAGGTGATCGCCGTCGCCGCGGGCCGGACCAGGTTGGTCGCGTCCAGGCGGCCGCCCAGGCCGACCTCGATCACCCCCACGTCGATGCCGACCCGCGCGAACCACTCGAAGGCGATCAGGGTCGCGAACTCGAAGTGGGTGAGCGCGATGCCGGCCGGCTCGAGATCGGCGCGCAGCTCGGCGACCAGCTCGACCACCGCCGCGTGCGGGATGGTGCGCCCGCCGACCCGCATGCGCTCGCTGAAGTCGATCAGGTGCGGCGAGGTGTAGAGGCCGGTCCGGTACCCCGCGGCGGTGAGCACCGCGTCCAGCATGGCGGCGGCCGAGCCCTTGCCGTTCGTCCCCGCCACGTGGAGCGCCGGCCACCGCGCCTCGGGGTGTCCGCGGCGCGCGACCGCCGCCCGCATGCGCTCGAGCTTCAGGTCCCATCCGCTCGAGACCTCGAGGCCGGCCAGCCAGGCGATGGTTTCCTCGTAGGTCATCCCGGTCTCAGCGCGCGCGACGCGGGCGGCGCCGCTTGGGCGCCAGCGGCGGGCCGGCGAGCAGGTCGAGCAGCCGGGCGAGCGTCGCGCGCAGCTCGGCGCGCGGCACGATCGCGTCGAGCATGCCGTGCTCGAGCAGGAACTCGGCGCGCTGGAAGCCGGGGGGCAGCTTCTGGTGGATCGTCTGCTCGATGACGCGCGGGCCGGCGAAGCCGATGAGCGCGCCGGGCTCGGCCAGGTTGACGTCGCCCAGCAGCGCGAGCGAGGCCGCCACGCCGCCGGTCGTGGGATCCGTCATCAGCGAGACGAACGGCACGCCGCGCGCGCGCAGCCGGGCGAGCGCCGCGCCGATCTTCGCCATCTGGAGGAGCGAGAAGATGCCCTCCTGCATGCGCGCCCCGCCCGAGGCCGAGACCACGACCAGTGGCAGCCGCCGGGCGGCCGCGTGCTCGATGAGCCGCGTCAGCCGTTCGCCGACGCCGCTCCCCATGCTGCCGCCGAGGAAGGCGAAGTCGAACACCCCGAGCGCGACCGGATGGCCGCCGATGCGCGACGTGCCGGTGACCACGGCTTCGCGGCGTCCGGTCTCGCGGCGCACCGCGGCCAGCCGCTCCGGGTACGAGCGCCGGTCGCGGAAGGCGAGCGGGTCGGCCGCGCCCACCTCGGCGTCCCGCTCGCGGAACGAGCCGCGGTCGGCGGTGATGAGCAGGCGCTGCTCGAGCGTGAGCCGCAGGTGGTGGCCGCAGCGCGGGCACACCGAGAGCCGCCGCTCGAGGAGCTTCTTGTAGTTGATCTCGCCGCAGCCCGGGCACTTCTCCCAGATCGTCGCGCCGCCGGACGCGGGCGAGGCGCCCTCGGGCTCGCTCATGCGCTGCGCGCCGCCGCCGCGGCGCCGATCGCGCGCCGGAGCTCGCCGACCAGGGTCGCCACGCGCGCCGGTGCGCCGCGCCCCTCCTCCTCCTCGACCAGCCGGGCGAGCGCGCTGCCCACGATGATCGCGTCGGCGAAGCCCGCGATCCACGCGGCCTGCTCGGGGCGGCTCACGCCGAAGCCGACGCCGAGCGGCAGGGAGGTCACCGCGCGCGCGCGGCGCACCAGCGCCGGCAGCTCCGCGGGCAGCTCGGCGCGCGCCCCGGTCACGCCCAGCACCGACACGAAGTAGAGGAATCCGCTCGCCGCGCGCGCGATGGTGCGCACGCGGGCGAGCGGTGTGGTCGGCGCCAGCAGCGCGATCAGGTCGAGCCCGGCGGCTTGCGCCGCGGCGCGCAGGTCGCCCGCCTCCTCGGGCGGCAGGTCGACGCACAGGAAGCCGTCCGCCCCCGCCGCCGCCGCGTCGGCCGCGATGCGCTCGACGCCGTAGCGGAAGAACGGGTTGTAGTAGCCGAAGAGGACGATCGGCTGCGCGATCTCGGCGCGCAGCTTCGCCACCAGCTCGAGGATGCGGGGCAGCGTCGTCCCGGCGGTGAGCGCCCGCGTCGCCGAGCGCTGGAGCACCGGGCCGTCGGCCATCGGATCCGAGAACGGGACGCCGAGCTCGATCGCGTCCGCGCCCTCGGCGACCGCGGCGCGCACTAGGTCGCGCGTGGTCGGCAGATCCGGGTCGCCCGCCGTGAAGAAGGGCACCAGGGCCACCTCGCCCCGCGTGCGGAGGGCCGCGAAGCGCTCGCCGATGCGACTCACGTGAGCTTCACCCCGAGGTAGTCGGCCACCGTCCCCATGTCCTTGTCGCCGCGCCCGGAGAGGTTGACGAGCAGGATCTGGCGGCGGTCGAGGCGCGGGGCGAGGCGGACGGCGTGCACCACGGCGTGCGCGCTCTCGAGCGCGGGGATGATGCCCTCGGTCGCGGTCAGGAGGCGCAGCCCCTCCACCGCCTCGTCGTCGGTCACCGTGACGTAGCTCGCGCGCCCGCTGTCGCGCAGCCAGGCGTGCTCGGGGCCGACACCGGGGTAGTCGAGGCCCGCGGAGATGGAGTGGGCGTTGCGGATCTGCCCGGTCTCGTCCTGCAGGAGGTAGGTCTTGTTACCGTGCAGCACGCCCACCTGTCCCGCCGAGAGCGACGCCGCGTGGGCGCCCGTGTCCATCCCGCGTCCCGCCGCTTCCACGCCGATCAGCTCGACGCGGCGGTCGTCGCGGAAAGCGTGGAAGAGCCCCAGCGCGTTGCTGCCGCCGCCCACGCAGGCGATGCACGCGCTGGGCAGACGCCCGCAGTCGCGCAGCATCTGACGGCGCGCCTCCTCGCCGATCACGGCCTGGAACTCGCGCACCATCAGCGGATAGGGGTGTGGACCGGCGACCGAGCCGATCACGTAGAAGGTGTCGCGCACGGTCGCGATCCAGTCGCGGAGCGCCTCGTTCATGGCGTCCTTCAGCGTGCGGCTCCCCGACTCGACCACGGTCACGGTCGCTCCGAGGAGCTTCATGCGAAAGACGTTCAGGCTCTGGCGGCGCACGTCCTCGGCGCCCATGAAGATCTCGCAGCGCATGCCGAAGAGCGCCGCCACCGTCGCCGTCGCCACCCCGTGCTGCCCCGCGCCCGTCTCCGCGATGAGGCGCGTCTTCCCGAGGCGCCGGGCGAGGAGCGCCTGGCCGATCGTGTTGTTGATCTTGTGCGCGCCGGTGTGCAGGAGGTCCTCGCGCTTGAGGTAGATGCGCGCGCCGCCCAGGCGCCGCGAGAGATGGTCGGCGAAGTAGAGCAGCGTCGGGCGGCCCGCGTACTCGCGCAGCCAGCGCGCGAGCTCGCGCCGGAAGCCCGCCTCGCGCCGGAGGCGCCGATAGGCGCGCTCCAGCTCGATGAGGGCCGGCATGAGTGTTTCGGAAACGTATCGGCCACCGTACTGCCCGAAGTGACCGGCGGCGTCAGGCAGTTTTGGCGCGGCGGATGAACTCTTCGATCTTGGCATGGTCCTTCCTCCCGGGGCGGGACTCCACTCCCGACGCGACGTCGACGGCGAAGGGGCGCACGGCGCGCACGACCGCGGCCACCGTGTCGGGGCGAAGCCCGCCCGCGACGAAGAGGCGCGCGGCCGGCAGCCCGGCCGCGGCGGCGGGATCGAGGGCGACGCCGGTGCCGCCCGGCTGGCCGGCGACGAAGCTGTCGAGCAGGAGATAGTCCGTCGCATAGCGCGCGCCGAGCGCGGCGAGATCGACGCCCTCGCGGGCGCGGAGCGCCTTGATCGTGCGCCGGCCCCAGCCGCGGCAGTCGTCGGGGTCCTCGTCGCCATGGAACTGGAGCGCGGAGAGGCCGACCCGCGCGGCGATCTCCTCGACGCGCGCGCGCGGCGCGTCGACGAAGACGCCGACCAGCACGGCGCCGGGGACGGCGTCGGCGATCTCGCGCGCGGCTTCGGGCGCCACGCAGCGCGGGCTCCCGGGGTGGAAGTTGAGGCCCACGAAGTCGGCGCCTGCGGCCACGGCGGCGCGCGCGTCCTCGACCGTGCACACGCCGCAGATCTTCACCTTCACGGGCACCGGAGCCACTCCGCGAGCGCCGCGCCCGGGTCGGACTTCTCCATGAAGGCCTCGCCGATCAGCACGGCGTGCGCGCCCGCCTGCACCATCCGGCGCACCTCGGCGGCCGAGCGGAGCCCGCTCTCCGCGACCACCAGCGCGCCCACCGGCGCGCGCGGCGCGAGGCGCTCGGCCGTCGCGAGGGAGACGTCGAGCGTCGCGAGGTCGCGGTTGTTGATGCCGACCAGCGTCGCACCGAGCGCCGCCGCGCGCTCCAGCTCCGCCTCGGTGTGCACCTCGACCAGCACGTCGAGCCCGGCCGCCCCCGCCGCGGCGAGGAGCTCCGTGCCCTGGCGCGCCGTCACCGCGGCGACGATGAGCAGCACGGCGTCGGCGCCGAAGGCGCGCGCCTCGTCGACCTGGAAGGGGTCGATGAGGAAGTCCTTCCGCAGGCAGGGCAGTCCCGAGGCCGCGCGCGCCAGGGCGAGGTGCTCGAGCGCGCCGCCGAAGTACGGGCCGTCGGTGAGCACCGAGAGCGCCGCCGCCCCGGCCGCCGCGTAGCCGCGCGCGATCGCCGCAGGGTCGTAGGCCGCGCGGATCTGACCGCGCGAGGGCGAGGCGCGCTTCAGCTCCGCGATCACCGCCGGCGCCGGGCGGGCCGCAAGCGCCGCGCGGAAGCCCCGCCGTGGCTCGGCGTAGAGCGGCCGCTCGCGGAGGGCCGACACCGACACCGCCGCGCGGCGCGCCGCCACCTCGTCGCGCTTGGCCGCGAGGATGTCGTCGAGCACGCTCACGACGCCCGTTCCGCATGCTCGCTCGTGAACGCGACCAGCTGCGCGAGCAACGACGACGCCCGCCCCTCGTCGATCGCCGCCGCCGCGGCCGCCGCGCCCTCGCGCAGGTCGGCCGCACGACCCGCCACCACCAGCGCGGCGGCGGCGTTCAGGCAGACGATGTCGCGCCCCGGCCCGGGCTCCCCGCCGAGGATGGCGCGCACGCGCTCGGCCGCCTCGGCGACCGAGGCGACGCGGAGCGCCGTGGCCGGCGCCGCCCCGAGCCCCGCCTCGGCCGCCGTCACGGTGCGCGAGCGGAGCGCGCCGCCCGCGACCTCGACCACCGCGCTCTCGCCCTCGAGCGCCAGCTCGTCGAGCCCTCCGGCGCCGTGCACGACCCAGGCCCGCTCGACCCCCAGGCGCAGGAGGACCTGCGCCATCGGCTCGAGCCAGCGCCGGGCGAAGACCCCGATCACCTGCCGGCGCACGCGGGCCGGGTTGGCGAGCGGACCGAGCAGGTTGAAGAGCGTGCGGATGCCGAGCTCGCGGCGGGGCGCGGCCGCGTGCCGGAGCGCCGGCTGGAGCGCGGGCGCATAGAGGAAGGCGAAGCCGACGGAGCGGAGACAGGCCGACAGCGCCCCGGGCGAGAGGGTGATCTCGACCCCGAGCGCTTCCAGCACGTCGGCGCCGCCGACCGCGCCCGACACGGCCCGGTTGCCGTGCTTGGCGACGGGGACGCCGGCGGCGGCGACCACCAGCCCGGCGGCGGTCGAGACGTTGAGCGTCGCGGCGCCGTCGCCGCCCGTGCCGCAGGTGTCGATGGCGTCCGGCGGCACCTCGGGGATGGGGACCGCGTGCGCGCGCAGCACGCGCGCGGCCCCCGCCAGCTCCGCCACCGCCTCCCCCTTCATGCTGAGCCCGACCAGCAGGCCGGCCACCTGCGCCGCGCTCGCCTCGCCGGAGAGGATGCGCTCGACGCAGGCCGCCATCTCGACCTCGGAGAGGTCGTGGCCGTCGACCACGCGCGCGATCGCCTGGCGGAGCGGCACGGTTCAGGCGGCGCGCGCCGGCTGGCCTCCGCGCAGGCGCGCGAGGAAGTTGCCGAGGAGCCGCTTGCCCTCGGTGGTGAGGATCGACTCGGGATGGAACTGCACGCCCTCGACGAAGAGCGTGCGATGGCGCACACCCATGATCTCGTCCTCGGCCGTCCACGCCGAGCGCTCGAGCTCGGCGGGCAGGGTCGCGGCGTCGATCACCAGCGAGTGGTAGCGCGTCGCCGCGAAGCCCTGCGGCAGGCCGGCGAAGAGCTCGCGGCCGTCGTGCAGGATGGGCGACGTCTTCCCGTGCATGATGCGCCCGGCGCGCACGACCGCGCCGCCGAAGGCGGCGCCGATCGCCTGGTGCCCGAGGCAGACGCCGAGGATGGGGATCTCGCCCGCGAAGCGCCCGATGAGCGGCACCGAGACGCCCGCCTCGCGCGGCGTGCACGGCCCGGGCGAGATCACGACGGCGCCGGGGCGCAGCGCGGCGATCTCGTCCAGGGTGACGGCGTCGTTCCGCCGCACGTCGACGTCGGCGCCCAGCTCGCCCAGGTACTGGACCAGGTTGTAGGTGAAGGAGTCGTAGTTGTCGATCATCAGCAGGCGGGTCGCGGCCATCACAGCGCCTCCGCCAGGCGGACCGCCTGGATCATGGCGCGCGATTTGTTCACGCACTCGCGGTGCTCGGCCTCGGGGTCGGAGTCGGCGACGATGCCGGCGCCCGCCTGGATGTAGACGCGCCCTCCGCGAAACAACACGAAGCGGATCGTTATCGCGGTGTCCATCGCGCCCGAGAACGCGAAGTAGCCGACCGCGCCCCCGTACACACCGCGCTTGACCGGCTCCAGCTCCTCGATGATCTCCATGGCGCGGATCTTGGGCGCCCCGCTCAGCGTGCCGGCCGGGAAGGTGGCGCGGAAGGCGTCGAAGCAGTCGCGCCCGGAGGCGAGCGCGCCGCGCACGTTGGAAACCAGGTGCATGACATGGGAGTAGCGCTCGATCACGAAGCTCTCGGTCACCTGCACGGTGCCGGTCGCGGCCACCCGCCCGACGTCGTTCCGCCCCAGGTCGAGGAGCATGACGTGCTCGGCGAGCTCCTTGGGATCGGCGGCCAGCTCGGCGGCGAGCGCCACGTCCTCGCGCTCGACCGTGCCCCGCGGACGCGTGCCGGCGATCGGACGCACCGTCACCTCGCCGTCCTCCACCCGCACCATGACCTCGGGCGAGGCGCCGGCCAGCGCATGGTCCCCGAGCGCCAGGTAGAACATGTAGGGCGACGGGTTCACGGTGCGGAGACAGCGGTACACGTTGAAGGGCGGCGCGGCGAGCGGCAGCTCGAAGCGCTGCGCCAGCACGACCTGGATGACGTCGCCGGCGCGGATGTACTCCTTGGCGCGCGTGACGACCTTCTCGTAGGCGGCCTGGGTGAAGTTCGAACCCACCTCGCCCGGGGCGGCGTCGACGGGCGCGGGCTCGACCGGCGGCGCCGCCAGCCGCGCGACCAGCGCGTCGATGCGCGCCACCGCGGCGTCGTACGCGGCCTCGAGCGACTCGCCCTCGCGCACGTGCACGTGCGACACGACCTTGATCTTCTGCGCCACGTTGTCGAAGACGAGCAGGCTCTCGGCGAGCAGCAGGCAGGCGTCGGGCAGGCCCAGGTCGTCGGTCGCGCGCTCGGGCAGGCGCTCGAAGACGCGCGCCATGTCGTAGCCGATGTGACCGACGGCGCCGCCCGCGAAGCGCGGGAGGCCCGGCACCGCCACCGGGCGGTACTCCGCGAGCAGCCGGCGCAGCGCCTCGAACGGATCCTCGACCGTCTCGCGCACCGGCGGGCGGCCCGGCGTCTCCATCTCGACGCTGCGCCCCCGGCTGCGGAAGACGCGCGCCGGCTCGGTGCCGAGGAAGCTGTAGCGCCCCCACTTCTCGCCGCCCTCGACGCTCTCGAGGAGAAAGCCGTACGGGCCGCGGTGGATCTTCAGGAACGCCGACACCGGCGTCTCCAGGTCGGCCAGGATCTCGCGGCACACGGGGATCAGGTTCCCCTGCCGCGCGAGGGTCCGGAGATCGCCGCGCGCCGGCCAGGTGGCGCCCGCGCGCAGCGTGCGCGTCTCGCCCGTCTCCCTGCGCGCCGCGCGCTTCATTCCGAGGCCACGAAGGCGTGCTCGACGCCCTCGCGCTCGCGCAGCCGGCGCATCATCTCGGTCGCCTGCTCGGAGGTGGTGAAGCGTCCCACCTGCACGCGGTACCAGGTGTCGCCGTCACGCAGCACGCGGACCAGGGTGGCGTCGTAGCCGCGGGCGCGGAGCTGCTTCACGAGCCCGTCGGCCTCGTCGCGGACGCGGGTCGGGACGAGCACGGTCCAGCCGCCGCCCGGCGCCGCGACCGGGGCCGCGCTCGCCTCGGCCGGCGGCGCGGGCGGCTTCCCGGGGGCGGCGCTCGCGCTGCGCGGCGGCTCGGGTGCGGCGGGCCTCCCGGCGGGCAGCTCGGAGGGCACGTGCGCCGGCCGGGGAGGCGCAGCGGCCGGCGTCGGCCTGGCCGCGACGGCCGGCGGCGCGGGCGCCTGCGGCGACGGCTTCGCCGCCGGCGCCTGGCGAGCCGCCGCGGCGGGCGGCGGCGCGGCCTTCCCCTCGTCGTTCCCCTTCTCGCCCGGACGCTCCGCGGCGCGCTCGCCCCCCATCAGCTTGTCGTAGAAGCCGAACTCGGACTCGCCCTTGGGGCGTTGCCCCTCGGGCGGCGGCGCGGAGGTGACCGGGAGCCGCAGCACCTGCTGCTCGACGCCCAGGCGCCGCTCCTGCGCGCCCTTCCCGACGTAGAACCCGAGCAGGTAGACGAGGCCGCAGGTGGTGATCCAGGCGACGAGGAGGATCAGCCGATCCCCCAGCCCGAGCCCGCCACGCGCCTCTCTCGCCATCCCGCCTCCCTTCACATCCGCTCCGGCGCCGCCACGCCCGCGAGGCCGAGCGCGCCGCGCAGCACCCGCTGGACCACGCGCACCAGCGCGAGCCGGGCCTGGGTGAGCGCGGGGTCGTCGGTCAGGATGCGGTGCCGATTATAGTAGCGGTGAAAGGCGCCGGCCAGGTCGAGGGCGTGGAACACGATGCGGTGCGGTTCGAGGTCGCGCGCCGCGGTCTCGACCACGTCGGGATGGCTCGCCACCGCGCGCGCCACCTCGGCCTCGGGCTCGCCGAGCGGCGAGAGGTCCGGCGCCGGCGCGGGCGCGATGCCCGCCTCGGCCGCCTGGCGCAGCACGCTGGCGATGCGCGCGTGCGCGTACTGCACGTAGAAGACCGGGTTGTCGGTGCTCTGCCGCTTGGCGAGATCCAGGTCGAACTCGAGGTGGCTGTCGGACTTGCGCATGAGGAAGAAGAAGCGCGCCGCGTCCACGCCGACCTCGTCGAGCAGCTCGTCGAGGGTCACGTACTCGGCCCGGCGCGTGGACATCTTCACCTGCTCGCCGTGCCGGGTGAGGGTCACGAACTGGTAAATGACGGGGCGGATGCGCGCCGCGTCCGCGCCCAGGGCGCGCAGCGCCGCCGCCACCTCCTGGTGCACGGCGACGTGGTCGGCGCCGAGCACATCGACGACGGTGTCGAAGCCGCGGGCGAGCTTGTCGAGGTGATACGCGATGTCGGGCAGGCGATAGGCGGGCTCGCCCGAGCTCTTCACCAGCACGCGGTCCTGCGCCAGGCCGACCGCCGCGCCGCGCAGCCACACCGCCCCCTCGCGGCGCTCGACCAGGCCGCGCTGCTCGAGCGCGTCGAGCGTCCGCTGGATGGCCCCGCTCCGGTAGAGCCCGTCCTCGTTGAAGTAGTGGTCGAAGGCGACGCCCAGCCGCTCCTGGGTCGTGCGGATGGCGGCGAAGATCGCCTGCTCGGCGGCCTCGCGGAAGGCGGCGCCGTCGTGCTCGGCGAGCGCGGCGCCGTGGCGCTCGACCAGGCCGCGCGCGATGTCGCGGATGTACTCGCCCTGGTAGCCGTCCTCGGGAAAGCTCGCGGGGCGGTCGATGAGCTCCAGGTAGCGGGCGCGCACCGACTCCGCCAGCACCTTCATCTGCCGGCCGGCGTTGTTGAAGTAGTACTCGCGCTCGACCTGCCAGCCGGCCGCCGCGAGGAGCCGGGCGAGCGTGTCGCCGATGACGGCGTTCCGCCCGTGCCCGACGGTGAGCGGGCCGGTCGGGTTGGCGCTCACGAACTCCACCTGCACGCGGCGGCCGGCGCCCGCGGTCGAGCGCCCGTAGGCCTCCCCCTCGGCGAGCGCGTCGGCGAGCATGCGCTGCCAGAAGGCCGGCGCGAGGCGGAAGTTGATGAATCCCGGGCCCGCCACCTCGGGCGGTCCCTGGAGCCAGCCGGGAGGCGCCGCCGCCTCGAGGTGGCCGATCAGCAGCCGCGCGATGGCATGCGGCGGCCGTCCCTCGCCGCGCGCGAGCACGAGCGCGATGTTGGTCGAGAGGTCGCCGAACCTGGTGTCGCTCGGGACCTCGACCGCGAAAGGTGGCGGCTCGTTCCCGCGGAGGTCGCCGGCCGCGAGCGCCGCGCTCAGCGCCTGGCGGACCAGCCCCTCAACGTGGCGCTTCACGCCCGTCCCCGCGGCGCCAAAGACAGCCGCCAGGATGCGGGTCCAGGACGCGGGGAGCAGGCATGGTGATCCTTGTATGCGCCGCGGCGCAGGGGGTCAACCCGCGGCGGCGCGGCGACGGCGGGGCTCGGCGGGCTGCTTGCCCTTGGCCGGCGCGCGCCGGCGCTGCGGCTTCTTGGGCGCCGCTTTCTCGGTCGGGACGCCCACGCGCTCGACCAGCTCGACCACCGAGAGCGCCGCCGCATCGCCGTGGCGCGCGCCCAGCTTGGTGACGCGCGTGTAGCCGCCGGCGCGTTCGGCGAAGCGCGGCGCGATCTCGTCGAAGAGCTTCTTCAGCACGCTCCGCCGCTGGATCAGGCTCGCGGCACGACGCCGGGCGTGCAGCGTCCCCTGCTTGCCGAGGGTGATCACGCGATCGCCCCAGCGGCGCAGCTCCTTCGCCTTGGCGTCGGTGGTGCGCACCACCTCGTGCTCGAGGAGCGCGGTGACCAGGTTGCGGAAGAGCGCGCGGCGGTGCGCCGCCGTGCGCCCGAGCTTCACGCCTGCGACGCGGTGGCGCATGTCCTAGGGCGTCTCCTTCTCCCGCTGCACGCGGCGGCGGTCGAGCTCCTCGCGCGACGGGTAGCTGTCGAGCTTCATGCCCAGCGAGAGCCCCATCTCGTGCAGGAACTCCTTGATCTCGTTCAGCGACTTGCGGCCGAAGTTCTTGGTCTTGAGCATCTCCTGCTCGCTGCGCTGCACCAGCTCGCCGATGTACTTGATGTCGGCGTTCTGCAGGCAGTTGGCCGAGCGCACCGAGAGCTCGAGGTCGTCGACCGGGCGGTAGAGGGACTCGTTCTGCGGCGCACCCTCGCGCCGCTCGCCGCCCTCGCCCGGCGCCGCCGAGGGCTCCTCCTCGAAGTTCACGAAGATGCCGAGCTGCTGCTGGAAGATGCGGGCCGCGTGGGCCACCGCATCCTCCGGCCGCACGCTGCCGTCGGTGTGCACCTCGAGCACCAGGCGGTCGTAATCGGTGCGCTGCCCGACGCGCGCGTTGGTGACCGTGAAGTTCACCTTGGTGATGGGCGAGAAGATCGCGTCGATGGGGATCGTCCCGACGGCATCCTCCTCGCGCTTGTTGCGCTCCGCGGGTACGTAGCCCCGGCCCATGCGGATCACCAGCTCCGCGTCGAGCTCGGCGTCCTTGGCGAGCGTGGCGACGTGCTGGTGCGGGTTCAGGATCTCGACCCGCGGGCCGGCCTGGATGTCGCCCGCCGTGACTTCCCGTGGCCCCTTCGCCTGCACGCGCGCCGTCTCCTCGACCGCGCCGTCGTGCAGCTTGACGCGCACCTCCTTCAGATTGAGCACGATGTCGGTCACGTCCTCGGTCACGCCGGGGACGGTCGAGAACTCGTGCAGCACGCCCTTCACGCGCAGCGCGACGATCGCCGACCCCTGGAGCGAGGAGAGCAGCACGCGCCGGAGCGCGTTGCCGATCGTCGTCCCGTAGCCGCGCTCGAAGGGCTCGCCGAAGAACTTACCGTAGGTCGGCGTGAGGCTCTTCTCGTCGACCTCGAGCCGCTTGGGCTTGATCAGGTCGCGCCAGTTTTGCTGGGCGAGAGGGTCCACGCTCTCCGTGTCGAGGGCTTCGAATTCCATGCCACCTTCCTCTGCGCGCATCATTTGGAGTAGAGTTCGACCACCAACTTCTCGTTGATGGGCATGGTCAGATCGGCCCGCGCCGGGAACCCCTTCACGGTGCCGCTGAACGCCTCCGGCTGCACCTCCAGCCAGTCGGGCACGCCGCGCCGCTGCGCCAGCTCGAGCGCCTCCTGGATGCGGGCGACTTTTCGGCTGCGTTCCCGAACCGTAACGATGTCGCCGCGCTTCACCAGGTAGGACGGGATGTCGACCTTCCGGCCGTTCACCCGGAAGTGCCCGTGCCGCACCAGCTGCCGTGCCTCGGCGCGCGAGGTGGAGAAGCCGAGGCGGTAGACGATGTTGTCGAGCCGGCGCTCGAGGAGCTGGAGGAGCGTCTCGCCGGTCACGCCGCGCGTCCGGTCGGCGAGCGCGAAGTAGCGCCGGAACTGTCCCTCGAGCACCCCGTAGATGCGGCGCAGCTTCTGCTTCTCGCGCAGCTGGATCGAGTACTCGCTGAACTTCGGGCGCGCCTGGCCATGCTCGCCGGGCGGATAGTTACGCCGCTCGATGGCGCACTTGTCGGTGTAGCAACGCTCGCCCTTCAAGAAGAGCTTCAGCCCCTCGCGCCGGCACTGCCGGCAGACGGCCCCCGTGTATCGTGCCACGTCGACTCCTCAGACTCGCCGGCGCTTGGGCGGCCGGCAGCCGTTGTGCGGGATGGGGGTGACGTCCTTGATCAGGTTCACCACGAAGCCCGCGGCCTGGAGGCTGCGGAGCGCGGCCTCGCGCCCCGCCCCGGGTCCCTTGACGAAGACCTGCACCTGCCGCATGCCGAGCTCGGCCGCCTTGCGCGCCGCGGCCTCGGCGGCGACCTGGGCGGCGAAGGGCGTCCCCTTGCGCGAGCCCTTGAAGCCCACCGCGCCGGCGCTCGACCAGGCGATCACGCTGCCCTGCGCGTCGGTGATGGTGATGATGGTGTTGTTGAAGGTGGAGTGGATGTGCACCACCCCCTCCGCCACCATGCGCTTCACCTTCTTGCGCCGCGCCGGCGCCGCCTCGCTCGTGGCCGTGGCCGGCTTCTCGGCGGCGGGCGCCGCCTCCTTCTGCTTCGCCATCCAGTACCTCTATCCCTTCGAGGGCGCCGGCTTCTTGCCCGCGATGGCGCGCCGCGGCCCCTTGCGCGTGCGCGCGTTGGTGTGCGTCCGCTGCCCGCGGACCGGCAGGTTTCGCCGGTGGCGGAGCCCGCGGTAGGCGCCCAGGTCGACCAGGCGCTTGATGCTCGCCGCGACGTCGCGGCGCAGGTCGCCCTCGACCTTGTAGCCGGCGTCGATCGCGCGGCGCAGCCGCGTCGACTCGTCGTCGGTCAGGTCGTCGGTCTTGCGCCCGGGGTCGACCTGCGCCTGGGCGCACAGCTTGAGCGCCGCACTGCGCCCGATGCCGTGGATGTACGTGAGGGCGATCTCCATGCGCTTGTTGCGCGGCAGATCCACTCCGGCGAGACGTGCCATACCCTTACCCCTGCCGTTGCTTGTGGCGCGGGTTGGTGCACAGCACGCGCACCACGCCCGCACGACGGATGACCTTGCACTTCTTGCAGATCGTCTTGACCGATGCCCGCACCTTCATGTCTTACCTCGCGCGCCCCGTGATGCGGCCGCGCGACAGGTCGAGCGGCGAGAGCTCGACCGTCACCTTGTCGCCCGGCGCGATGCGCAGATACTGCATGCGCAGCGCACCCGAGACGTGCGCCAGCACCTGGTGGCCGTTGTCGAGCAGCACGCGCACCAGGGCGTTCGGCATCAGCCGCGCCACGGTGCCGCTGACTGCGATCGCGTCGCCCAGCATGTCGCGTCGGTTCTTCAGGGCAAGCTCAGGATATAGGGGCCGTTGCCGGTGACCGCAACGGAGTGCTCGAAGTGCGCCGAGAGCCTCCCGTCGCGTGTCACCGCCGTCCAGCCGTCGTCCTTCACGTACACTTCCGGGCCCCCGGCGCACACCATCGGCTCGATGGCGAGCACGAGACCTTCCTGCAGGCGCACGCCGCGGGCGCCGGTGCGATAGTTCGGCACCTGGGGGTCCTCGTGCAGGCTCCGCCCGATGCCGTGGCCGACGAACTCGCGCACCAGCGAGTAGCCCGCCGCCTCGGCGGTGTCCTGGATGGCGCCCGAGATGTCCCCCACGTGGCCGCCCGCGTGGATGGCCTCGATGCCCGCCGCCAGCGCCGCCCGCGTGACCTCCATCAGGCGCTCCGCCTCGGCCGAGACCCGCCCCACCGGGACGGTCATCGCCGCATCCCCGTAGTAGCCCCGGTAGCAGACCCCGAAGTCGAGCCCCACGATGTCGCCCTCGCGCAGCACCCGCCGGCGCGACGGGATGCCGTGCACCACCTCGTCGTTGATCGAGATGCAGATCGAGGCCGGGAAGGCCCGGCCCGCGACCGTGTAGCCCTTGAAGGCCGGCAGTGCGCCCTTCTTCCGGGTCAGCTCCTCGGCGAGCGCGTCGAGCTCCGCGGTGCTGACCCCGGGCCGGACGTGCGCGCGCACCTCGACCAGGGTCTCGGCAACGATGAGGTTCGCCCGCCGCATGTGGTCGATCTCGTCCTTCGACTTGAGCAGGATCATGACAGGCCCGCCGCCACCCGGGCGAAGACGTCCTCGCGGCTGCCGGTGCCATCGATCTCGCGCAGGAGCCCCGCGCGACGGTAGTGCTCGAGCACCGGCGCCGTCTCGCGCGTGTACACGTCCATGCGCTGGAGGATGGTCTCCTCGCGGTCGTCGGCGCGCTGGACGAGCGGCCCGCCGCAACGCTCGCAGCGTTCGGCCGCGGCGGGCGGCTCGAGGGTGGCCATCGTCCCGCACGACTGGCACACGCGCCGGCCCGCGAGGCGGCCGAGCGCGTCCGCGCGCGGCAGCGCGATCAGGATGACGCCGCCGAGCGGCTGCCCGCGGCGGGCGAGCAGCGCGTCGAGCGCCTGCGCCTGCGCCACGGTGCGCGGGAAGCCGTCGAGCAGGAAGCCGCCCTTGCACTCGGGCGTGTCGAGGCGCTCGGCCACGAGCCCGATCACGACCTCGTCGGGGACCAGCAAGCCCTGGTCCATGTAGCGCTTGGCCTCGAGGCCGAGGCGGGAGGCGCCGCGCGCCGCATCGCGCAGCATGTCGCCGGTGGAGATGTGGCATGCCCCGAAGCGGCCGGCGAGCAGCTTCGCTTGCGTCCCCTTCCCTGCGCCCGGCGTTCCCATGATGAGCAGCCTCAGCACGTCGGCCTACCGCCGCCCCCGGATACGGCCGCCCTTCATGAAGCCCTCGTAGCTGCGCGTGATCATGTGCGTCTCCATCGCCGCCACCGTGTCGAGCGCGACGCCGACGACGATGAGGAGCGCCGTGCCGCCGAAGTAGAAGGGCACGTTGTAGCGCGTGATGAGGATGGTCGGCAGCACGCACACCGCGGCCACGTAGAGCGCGCCGGCGAGCGTGACGCGCGTCAGCACACGGTCGATGAACTCCGCAGTCTTCTGTCCCGGCCGGATGCCCGGGATGTAGCCGCCGAACTTTTTCATGTTGTCGGCGACGTCGGCCGGATTGAAGGTGACGGCGGTGTAGAAGTAGCAGAAGAAGATGATGAGCCCGACGTAGGTGAGCATGTAGAGCCAGCTCCCCGGCGCCAGGTGGTCCTGCACCCAGCGCGCGGCGGGATGGTCGATGAAGCCGGTCACCGTGCTCGGGAAGAGGAGGATCGAGGAGGCGAAGATGGGCGGGATCACGCCCGAGGTGTTGATCTTGAGCGGCAGGTGCGAGCTCTGCCCGCTGTACATGCGCCGGCCGACCATGCGCTTGGCGTAGGTCACCGGGATGCGCCGCTGCGCGCGCTCCATGTAGATGATCGCCGCCACCACCCCGACCATGACCAGCGCTATGGCCACGGCGCTGAAGATCGACCACTCGCCGTGGCGCACGAAGTCGACGATGGTCATGGCGGCGTGCGGCATGCCCGCCACGATGCCGGCGAAGATGATCAGCGAGATGCCGTTGCCGATGCCGCGCTCGGTGATCTGCTCGCCGAGCCACATGATGAAGGCGGTCCCGGTGGTGAGCGTGATCACGGTCATCAGGCGGAAGTGCCAGCCGGGCATGAACACGACCCCGCCGCCCCCCGGCGCCTGGATGGTCTCGAGGCCGAACGAGATGCCGAAGCTCTGCGCGAGCGAGAGGACCACCGTGCCGTAGCGCGTGTACTGCGTGATCTTCCGCCGCCCCAGCTCGCCCTCCTTGGAGAGCTTCTCCAGGTAGGGAATCACCACCGTGAGCAGCTGGAGGATGATGCTCGCGCTGATGTAGGGCATGATGCCGAGCGCGAAGATCGAGAAGCGCTCGAGCGCCCCGCCCGTGAACACGCCGACCAGGCCGAGGAACCCGCTTACCTGCTTGAAGTAGTCGCGCAGCGCCGCGGTGTCGATGCCGGGCGTCGGGATGGCGACCCCGAGGCGGTAGACGGCGAGCGCCACGGCGGTGAAGAGCAGGCGCCGCCGGAGCTCGGGGACGCGCGGGGCGTTGGCGAAGCCCTCAAGCATCGACATCGAGCACCTCCACGCTCCCGCCCGCGGCGACGATCAGCTCCTGGGCGCGCTTGGAGAACGCCTGCAAGCGGATCGTCAGCGCGTGCGGCAGGGTGCCGTCGGCGAGGCACTTGACGGGACCGCGGCCGCGCACGAATCCCCGCGCGCGCAGCTCGTCCGGGCCGACCGTGCTGCCCGCCGGGAAGGCGGCGAGCTGCCCCAGGTTGACGATGGCGAACGGCACGCGCGAAACGGGACGGAAGCCACGCTTCGGCAGCCGGCGCTGGAGCGGCATCTGGCCGCCCTCGTAGCCGGGCTTGCTGTTGCCGCCCGAGCGCGAGCGCCGCCCCTTGTGGCCGCGGCCTGCCGTCTTGCCCTGGCCCGAGCCCGGCCCGCGCCCGACGCGCTTCGGCGCCCGGTTGGTCCCCGGCACGGGATGGAGGTGACCGAGATCGATGGGGGGTCCTTCGCTCACCGGTTACTCCTCCACCGCCACCAGGTGTGCCACCGCGTGCAGCATGCCGCGCACCGCGGGCGAGTCCTTGAGCAGGACGGCCTTGCCGCGCCGCGTGAGGCCGAGCCCGCGCAGCGTGGCCCGCTGGCGCGGGCTGGTGCCGATGGCGCTGCGCGTGAGCGTCGCCTTGAGGATGCGGTCCTTCATGTCCCGCGCAGCTCCGCCAGGGTCTTGCCGCGCAGCGCCGCGACCGCTTCCGGTGTCTTCAGCAGGTCGAGCGCCGCCATCGTCGCGCGCACCATGTTGTGCGGGTTGTTCGAGCCGATGCACTTGGTGAGTACGTTGGCGATGCCGGCCAGCTCGACCACCGCGCGCACGCCGCCGCCCGCGATCACGCCCGTGCCGTCGGAGGCGGGCTTGAGCAGCACCGCGCCGGCCCCGAAGTAGCCGGTCACCTCGTAGGGGATGGTGCCCTCCTGGATGGGCACGGCGACCATGCTCTTCTTGGCCTCGTCGATCCCCTTGCGGATCGCCTCGGGCACCTCCTTCGCCTTGCCGAGCCCGAAGCCGACGTGCCCGTTCAGGTCGCCCACCACCACCAGCGCGCTGAAGCTGAAGCGCCGGCCGCCCTTCACCACCTTGGCCACGCGGTTGATGTGGACGACCTTCTCCTTCAGCTCGACGCCGCGCGCGTCGGTGATGATGCGGCGAGGCCCGCCCGAGGAACGTTCCGCCATAGATCCTTTCTCAGAACTGCAGTCCGCCCTCACGCGCCCCCTCGGCCACGGCGCGCACGCGTCCGTGGTAGAGGAAGCCGTTGCGGTCGAACACGATCCTGCTGATCCCCTTCTCGAGGCAGCGTCGCGCGGCGAGCAGCCCCACCTGCTTGGCGGCGCCCACGTCCGCCGTCTTCTTGAGCTGAGCGCGCAGCTCGGGCGTGAGCGTCGAGACCGCGAGCAGCGTCTTGCCCGCGCTGTCGGCGATCACCTGCACGTAGATGTGCCGGTCGCTGCGGAAGACGGAGAGGCGCGGGCGCTCCTCGGTGCCGCGCACCCGCTTGCGCACCCGGGCCCGCCGGTGGCCGCGCGCGAGGGCGGAGGGGTTGGTTCGCATCAGCGTGTCCCCGCCGCGCCCGCCGCCGCCTTGCCGGCCTTGCGGCGGATGCGCTCCTCGGCGTACTTGACGCCCTTCGCCTTGTACGGCTCGGGAGGGCGCAGCTCGCGCAGCGCGGCGGCGGCCTGGCCGAGCAGCTCGCGGTCCGCAGCCTCGAGCGTGATCACCACCTGGCGGTCGACCTTGGCGGAGAGTCCCGCCGGCAGCCGGAAGTGGATCGGGTGCGAGTAGCCCAGGGTCAGGACGACGACGTTGCCGCGCGCCTCGGCGCGGTAGCCGACCCCGTTGATCTCGAGCACGCGGCTGAAGCCCTTGGACACGCCCGTGATCATGTTGGCGACCAGCCGCTGGCTGAGCCCGTGCAGGCTGCGCGCGCGGCGCGAGTCGTCGCCGCGCGTGACGACCACGTTGCCGCCCTCGACCGCGACCGTCACCTCGGGCACCACGCGCCGCTCGAGCTTGCCCTTGGGCCCCTCGACGCGCACCAGCCCGTCGCTGACGTGCACCTTCACGCCCGCGGGCACCGGGATGGGGAGTCTGCCGACACGCGACATGATCCGTCCTACCAGACCGTGCAGATGACCTCGCCGCCCACGTTCTCGCGGCGCGCGGCGCGATCGACCAGGATGCCCTTCGGCGTCGAGAGGACGTTGATGCCGAGCCCCCGGCGCACGGCCTGGATGTCCGCGACACCCACGTAGACGCGCAGGCTCGGACGGCTGACGCGCCTGAGCCCGCTGATCACCGGCCGCCGCTGCGCGTCGTAGCGCAGGTCGATGCGCAGCAGGTTGCGGGGCGTGGCCTCCATCACGGAGACGGCGCCCAGATAGCCCTCATCGACCAGCACCCGGGCGATCTCTTCCTTCTGCCGGGACCAGGGGACGTCCACGCTCGCCTTGCGCCCGTGAACGGCGTTGCGGATGCGAGTCAGGAGGTCGGCGATCGGGTCGGTCATCATGGGGTGGTCACCAGCTGGCCTTGGTGAGGCCGGGAATCTGCCCCTTGCGCGCCAGGCTGCGGAGACAGAGCCGGCACATGCGGAAGCGCCGGTAGAAGGCGCGCGGGCGGCCGCAGAGGGGACAGCGGTTGTAGGCCCGCACCTTGAACTTCGGGGGCCGCGACGCCTTCACCATGAGACAGGTCTTCGCCATGAGATCTCGTTTCCGTTCAGGCCCGGAAGGGCATCCCGAGCGCCTTGAGCAACGCCTTCCCCTGCGCGTCGCTGCGCGCGGTGGTGCAGATGACGACCGTGAGCCCCTTGATCTTGTCCACCTTGTCGAGGTTGATCTCCGGGAAGATCACCTGCTCGCGCAGCCCGAGCGAGTAGTTCCCGCGCCCATCGAAGGAGCGATCCGGCACGCCCTTGAAGTCGCGCACGCGCGGCAGGGTGACGTTCACCAGGCGGTCGAAGAACTCGTACATGCGCTCGCCGCGCAGGGTCACCATGGCGCCGATCGCGATGCCTTCGCGCAGCTTGAAGTTGGCGATCGCCTTCTTGGCTTTCGTGACCACCGGCCTCTGGCCGCTGATCGCCGCCAGCTCCTCGACCGCGGAGTCGAGCAGCTTGGGGTTCTGCGTCGCCTCGCCGAGCCCCATGTTGAGGACGATCTTCTCCAGGCGCGGCACGGCCATCGCGTTCGCGACGCCCAGGTCGCGCATCAGCGCGGGCGCGATCTCCGCGCGGTAGCGTTCGCGCAAGCGGGCGGGCATGGCTCAGTCGCCTCCCAGCGGCTCGCCGCAGCGCCGGCAGATGCGCTCGCCGTGGCCGTCCTTGAGGCGCCGGTGACCGACGCGGGTCGGCTTGTTGCACTTGGGGCAGATGGGCACGACGTTGGAGAGGTGGATCGACGCCTCCTTTTCCTGGATGCCGCCCGGCTGCTGCACGCCGCGCGGCTTCACGTGCCGCTTCACCATGTTGACGCGCTCGATGAGCACACGGTCCCGCTCGCCGAGCACGCGCAGCACCTTGCCGGTCTTGCCGCGCTCCCTGCCCGCGATCACCATCACCGTGTCGTCTTTCCGGAGGCGACTCAACGCCATGGCTCAGAGCACCTCCGGGGCGAGCGAGATGATCTTCATGAACTTCTTGGCGCGCAGCTCGCGCGCCACCGGGCCGAAGATGCGCGTGCCGACCGGCTCACGCGCATTGTCGATCAGCACCGCCGAGTTGGTGTCGAAGCGGATGTACGAGCCGTCGGTGCGCCCGACCTCCTTGGCGGTGCGCACGATGACCGCCTTCATGACGTCGCCCTTCTTCACCTTGGCGTTGGGATTGGCCTCCTTGACCGAGACCACGATCACGTCGCCGATCGAGGCGTACTTGCGCCGCGTGCCACCCAGCACCTTGATGCAGAGGACCTTTCGCGCACCGCTATTGTCCGCCACGTCGAGGACGGTCTCGGCCTGGATCACGTCGGCACCTCGGTCCCGACCAGCGCCTCGCCGGCGCCCTCGTCGCGTCCGAGGATCGCCTGCACCGCCCAGCGCTTGTCGTGCGAGAGCGGGCGGGTCTCGATGATGCACACCCGGTCGCCCACCCGGCACTGGTTCTTCTCGTCGTGCGCCTTGTAGCGCACGCGCTGGGTCAGGTACTTGCGGTACTTCCCGTGCCGGACCAGCCGGGCGACGACCACCACCACGGTCTTGTCCATCTTGTCGGACACGACCACGCCCTCGCGCTGCTTGCGCCGGTTTGCGCTCATTTGACTCCTCTGGGGGCCCGTCCAGTGCTCGCGCGCGGCTTCGCCGCGCGCTGCGGACCAACGCCCGCGCGGCTCCCGCCGCGCGCCCCGGACCCCGTCGGCCGGCGTGACCGCTCTCGCGGTCGGCCTCCGCCCTCATTCGTGTCCTTCACGGCTTCCCGTTGGCGGAGCACGGTCTTGACGCGTGCCAGGTCGCGCCTGGTCTCGCGCACCTTCATCGGGTTGGGGAGCTGGGAGGTGGCCCGCTTGAGGCGCAGGTGGAAGAGCTCGTCGGTCAGCTCGTGCTCGCGCGTGCGCAGCTCGACATCGCTCATGTCGCGCGCTTCCTGTGGTCTCATGCGGCGGCCCCGGCGGCATGGCGCTCGCGCGGTTGGGTGGCGAGCGAGAGCTTGGCGGCGGCGAGGCGGAGCGCCTCCTTCGCGTTGGTCGGGTCGACGCCCTCCATCTCGAACAGCATGCGGCCGGGCTTCACGACCGCCACCCACACCTCGGGCGAGCCCTTGCCCTTGCCCATGCGGGTCTCGGCCGGCTTCTTGGTGAGCGGCTTGTCGGGGAAGACGCGCACCCAGACACGCCCGCCGCGCTTCAGGTAGCGCGTCAGCGCGACACGCGCCGCCTCGATCTCGCGCGCCGTGAGCCAGCCACGCTCGGTCGCTTGCAGGCCGTAGTCGCCGAAGGCGAGGGTGGCGCCGCGCCACGCCATGCCCTTGCGCCGGCCCTTCTGCATCTTGCGCCACTTGACCTTCTTCGGGGCGAGCATGACGGGTCCTCACACGCCGAGCGAGGCGCGCTGCTCCTCTTCTTGGCGGGTCAGGACCTCGCCGCGGAAGATCCACACCTTGATGCCGATCACGCCGTAGGTGGTCCGCGCCTCGGCGAAGCCGTAGTTCACGTCGGCGCGCAACGTGTGCAGCGGCACGCGCCCCTCGCGGTACCACTCGGTGCGCGCGATCTCCGAGCCGCCGAGGCGCCCCGCCGACTGGATGCGGATGCCCTGCGCGCCCATGCGCATGGCGCGCGCCACCGCCTCCTTCATGGCACGGCGGAAGGCGACCCGCCGCTCGAGCTGGAGGGCGACGTTCTCGCCCACCAGCTGCGCGTCGAGGTCCGGGCGCCGCACCTCGTGAATGTTGAGAAAGCTCTCCTTGCGCGTCAGCTTGGAGAGCTCCACCTTCAGCTTCTCGATCTCGGCGCCCTTCTTGCCGATCACGATGCCCGGGCGCGCGGTGTGGATGTTGATCTTGGCCTTGTTGGCCGCGCGCTCGATCTCGATCTTGGAGACGCCGGCGTGGTAGAGCCGCTTCTTCAGGAAGCTGCGGATCTTGGTGTCCTCGTGCAGCAGATCCGCGTAGTCGCGGCGCGCGAACCAGCGCGAGTCCCAGGTCTCGATCACGCCTAGCCGGAAACCCTTGGGATGGACCTTCTGACCCACGCTCACGCCTCCTCGCCCGTGCCGCGGGCGTCGACGACCACGGTGATGTGGCTCGTACGCTTGAAGATAGTCGTGGCGCGGCCGTGCGCGCGGGGGAGGAAGCGCTTGGCGGTCGGGCCCTCGTCGACGAAGGCGCGCTTCACGTAGAGCGCGTCGACGTCGACCTTCTGCGCGGCCTCGGCATTGGCGACGGCCGAGCGCAACGTCTTCAGCACCGTGCGCGCCCCGCGCTTGGGCGTGTACTCGAGGAGCGCGATCGCCTTCTCGACCGGCTTGCCGCGAATGAGATCGACCACCAGACGCGCCTTCTGCGCCGTCAGGCGGACGAAGCGGCTGCTCGCCCGGGTCTCCATCACGCTCCGGGGGTCTTGCGCGGCGCCGGCGCGGCGCCGGGCGCGGTGCGTGGCGCCGCACCGGGCGCGCCGGGCGCCGCCCCGGGGGCGCCGGGCCCGGCCGTGGCGCCCTCCACCTTGCCCTTGCGGTCGCCCGAGTGCCCGTGGAAGGTCCGCGTGGGCGCGAACTCGCCCAGCTTGTGGCCGACCGCGTTCTCGGTGATGAAGACGGGGATGAACTTCCGCCCGTTGTGCACCGCGAAGGTGAAGCCCACCATGTCGGGCGTGATGGTCGAGCGGCGCGACCACGTCTTCACGACCTTCTTCTCGCCCGACTCGAGCATGGCACGCACCTTCTTCATCAGGTGCGCATCGATGAAAGGACCCTTCTTGACCGAGCGTGCCATGGCCTAGCGCACCTTCCGTCGCTGCACGATCCACCGGTCGGTGCGCTTGTTGTGCCGCGTCTTGAAGCCCTTGGCCGGCTGGCCCCAGGGCGACTGCGGGTGGTTGCCCTTCGAGCGTCCCTCGCCGCCGCCGTGCGGATGGTCGACGGGGTTCATCGCCATCCCGCGCACCTTCGGGCGCCGGCCGCGCCAGCGGATGCGGCCCGCCTTGCCGTAGGAGATGTTCTCGTGCTCGAGGTTGCCGACCTGTCCGACGGTGGCGCGGCAGGCGCAACGCACGCGCCGCAGCTCGCCCGAGGGCAGCTTGAGCAGCGCGTAGTCGCCCTCCTTGGCCATCAGCTGGATGGCCGAGCCGGCGCTCCGCCCGAGCTGCCCGCCCCGGCCTTCGCGCAGCTCGACGTTGTGCACCATCGTGCCCAGGGGAATCATCGCCAGCGGCAGGCTGTTGCCGGGCTTGATGTCGGCCTTCGGCCCGGCCTCGACCCGGTCTCCCACGCCGAGCCCGATCGGCGCCAGGATGTAGCGCTTCTCGCCGTCGGCGTAGTGGAGGAGCGCGATGCGCGCGGTGCGGTTCGGGTCGTACTCGATGGCGGCCACCGTCGCCGGCACGCCGAGCTTGTCGCGCTTGAAGTCGACCAGCCGGTAGAGGCGCTTGTGGCCCCCGCCGCGGTGACGCATGGTCATGCGCCCCAGGTTGTTCCGCCCCCCGGACTTGCGCAGCGGCGCCGTGAGCGAGTCCTCGGGCCGCGCCTTGGTGATCTCGGCGAAGTCGTGGCCGGTCTGGAAGCGGCGGCCGGGCGAGGTCGGGCGGTACTGGACGGTGGGCATCCCCTACGCTCCCTCGAAGAAGTCGATCCGGCTGCCCTCGGCCAAAGTGACGTAGGCCTTCTTCCAGTCGGGACGCCGCCCCTGGTGGCGGCCGATGCGGCGCATCTTCCCGAGCTGGCGGCTGGTGCGCACCTTCTCGACCTTCACCTTGAAGAGGGTCTCGATGGCCTGGCGGATCTCGACCTTGTTGGCTTCCCGGTGGACGCGGAACACGACCTGGTTCCCCTGCTCGTTCACCAGCGTGCCCTTCTCGGTGATGATCGGGCCCTGCACGACGTCGCCGGGGTTCACGCCGTCCCTCCCAGGCGCCCCGCCACCTCTTCGAGCGCGGCGCGGGTCATGATCAGGTGGGCGTGCCCGAGCACGTCGTAGACGTTGAGACCGCGGGCGACGAGGACCTTCACGTGCGGCAGGTTGCGCGCCGCGCGCTCGATCGCCTGGTCGGGCTCGGCGAGCACGAGCAGGACGCTCGCGCCCGCGAGGCCGAGGCCGTCGAGGCACTCGACCATGCGCTTGGTCTTGGGCTCCGGGAGGCGGAGGCCGTCGACCACCAGCAACGCGCCCGTCGCGTGCCGGCTGGCGAGCGCCGCGCGCAGCGCCGCCTTGCGCGCCGTCCTCGGCAGCCGATACCCGTAATCCCGCGGCCGGGGTCCGAAGGTCGTGCCGCCGCCGGCCCACAGCGGCGAGCGGGAGCTCCCCGCGCGCGCGCGGCCGGTACCCTTCTGCCGCCAGGGCTTCTTGCCGCCGCCGCTGACGAACCCCTTCGTCTTGGTCGCCGCCGTGCCCGCGCGCCGTCCGGCGAGCTGGCTCCGCACCACGGCGTGCAGCAGGTGCTCGCGCAGCGGGCCCGCGACCACCACGGCCGGCACCTGGACCTCCCCCGCCGGCGCACGGCTCTGCGAGACGACCGGTAGCGTCACCGTGTCCGCCGCCATGGCCTACTTGCGCTCCTCCGCGCCCTTGCTGACCACGACCGTGCCGTTGCGCGCGCCCGGCACGGCGCCGCGCACGAGGAGGAGATGCTCGTCCGCGCGCACCGCGACGACCTCCAGGTTGCGCGTCGTGACGCGCTCGGCGCCGAGGCGCCCGGCCATGCGCTTGCCCTTGAACACGCGGCCCGGGTACGAGCGGTTGCCGATCGAGCCGCCGTGACGGAAGTACTCGTGCGTGCCGTGCGAGCCCGGGAAGCCGCTGAACAGGTGCCGCTTCATGACCCCGGCCGTCCCTCGCCCCTTGCTGATCCCGCTCACCGTCACGCGCTCACCTGCCTTGAAGATGTCGCCCACCTTGATCTCGCTGCCCACCGCGGGCGGCTCGCCCTCGGAGAGGCGGAATTCGCGCAGCACCGCGAAGGCGCCCGTCCCCGCCTTGGTGAACTGGCCGGCGAGCGGCTTCGGCAGGCGCTGCGCCTTGGCGGGCGCGAAGCCGACCTGCGCCGCGACGTGGCCGTCGCGCTCGGCCCGGCGGGTGGCGACCACCGTGCACGGCCCGGCCTGGATGACGGTCACCGGCACCAGCGCGCCCTGCGCGGTGTAGACCTGCGTCATGCCGAGCTTCCGTCCGATGAGACCGCCGATCGCCATGGTCGCCTACTGGAGCTTGATCTCGACGTCGACGCCGGCGGCGAGGTCGAGCTTGCCGAGGGCGTCGATCGTCTGCTGCGTCGGCTCGAGGATGTCGAGCAGTCGTTTGTGGGTGCGGATCTCGAATTGCTCGCGGGACTTCTTGTCGACGTGCGGCGAGCGGTTGACGGTGAAACGTTCGATGTGGGTGGGAAGCGGGATCGGCCCGGCGACCCGCCCTCCCGTCCGGCGCACGGTGTCGACGATCTCGCGCACCGACTGGTCGAGCAGCCGGTGGTCGTACGCCTTGAGACGGATGCGGATCTTGTCGTTCACGCGCCTACTCGAAGATCTTGGTGACCACGCCAGCGCCGACCGTCCGCCCGCCCTCGCGGATGGCGAAGCGCAGGCCCTCGTCCATGGCGATGGGGGTGATGAGGTCGATCTTCAGCTGCACGTTGTCGCCGGGCATCACCATTTCCGTGCCCTCGGGCAGCGTGCACACGCCGGTCACGTCGGTGGTGCGGAAGTAGAACTGCGGCCGGTAGCCGTTGAAGAAGGGCGTGTGCCGCCCGCCCTCCTCCTTGGTGAGCACGTAGGCCTCGGCCTGGAACTTGGTGTGCGGGGTGATCGAGCCCGGCTTGGCAAGCACCTGGCCGCGCTCGATCTCCTCGCGCTTGGTGCCGCGCAGGAGGCAGCCGACGTTGTCGCCCGCGATGCCCTCGTCGAGTAGCTTGCGGAACATCTCGACGCCGGTGACGACGGTCTTGGTGGTCGGCTTGATGCCGACGATCTCGATCTCCTCGCCGACCTTGATCTTGCCGCGCTCGATGCGCCCGGTGGCGACCGTGCCGCGGCCGCTGATCGAGAACACGTCCTCGACCGGCATGAGGAAGGGCTTTTCGATCTCGCGCTTGGGCTCCGGGATGTAGGAGTCCACGGCCTCCATCAGCTTCTCGATCGAGCCCGAGCCGAGGTCGCCCGCGTCGCCCTCGAGGGCCTTCAGCGCGCTGCCGCGGATGATGGGGACCTCGTCGCCGGGGAACTCGTACTTGGAGAGCAGCTCGCGCACCTCGAGCTCGACCAGGTCGAGCAGCTCCTTGTCCTCGACCGCGTCGACCTTGTTCATGTAGACGACGATGGCCGGCACGCCGACCTGGCGGGCGAGCAGGATGTGCTCGCGGGTCTGCGGCATGGGCCCGTCGGTGGCGGCCACCACCAGGATGGCGCCGTCCATCTGCGCGGCGCCGGTGATCATGTTCTTGATGTAGTCGGCGTGCCCCGGGCAGTCGACGTGCGCGTAGTGCCGCTTCGGCGTCTCGTACTCGACGTGCGCGGTGGCGATGGTGATGCCGCGCTCGCGCTCCTCCGGCGCCTTGTCGATCTGGTCGAAGGCCACGAACTGGCCCAGCTTCTTCGCCGCCTGGACCTTCGTGATGGCCGCGGTGAGCGTGGTCTTGCCGTGGTCGATGTGACCGATGGTCCCCACGTTGACGTGCGGCTTCTTGCGCTCGAACTTTGCCTTACCCATGGCGGTGTTCCCTCCGTCGCCCTCTTAGCTGGCCGCGGCCTCGGCGAAACGCCCGCCGCCCGGCGGACGCGTCTCGGGGCCGATTCCCTTCGGCACCGGCTCGTAGTGCGAGAACTGCATGGTGAAGGTCGCGCGCCCCTGGCTGCGCGACCGGAGATCCGTGGCGTAGCCGAACATCTCGGCGAGCGGGACCACGGCGGCGATCACCTGCGTGTTGCCGCGCGGCTCCTGGCCGGAGATGCGGCCGCGGCGCCGGTTGATGTCGCTGATGACGTCGCCCATGAACTCCTCGGGCGTCACCACCTCGAGCGACATGATGGGCTCGAGGATGACCGGGTTGGCCTTCCCCATGGCCTCCTTGAAGGCCATCGAGCCCGCGATCTTGAAGGCGATCTCCGAGGAGTCGACCTCGTGGTAGGAGCCGTAGATGACCGTCGCCTTGACGTCGACGACCGGGTAGCCGGCGAGCACGCCCGACTCCATCGCCTCCTTCACGCCCTTCCCGATCGCCGGGATGTACTCGCGCGGGATGACACCGCCCTTGGTGCCGTCCACGAACTCGAAGCCACCGCCCGGCTGCACGGGCTCGACGCGCAGCACGACGTGGCCGTACTGGCCGCGCCCGCCCGTCTGCCGGATGAACTTCGACTCCTGCTCGACCGTCTTGCGGATGGTCTCCTTGTAGGCGACCTGCGGCTTGCCGACGTTGGCGTCGACCTTGAACTCGCGCAGCAGCCGGTCGACGATGATCTCGAGGTGCAGCTCACCCATGCCCGAGATGAGCGTCTGCCCGGTCTCGGCATTGGTCGAGATGCGGAAGGACGGATCCTCGGTGGCGAGCTTGTGCAGCGAGCCGCCCAGGCGCTCCTGGTCGACCTTGGTCTTCGGCTCGATGGCGATCGAGATGACCGGGTCCGGGAACTCCATGCGCTCGAGCACGATGGGTTTCGACTCGTCGCACAGCGTGTCGCCCGTGGTCGTATCGCGGAGCCCGACCGCGGCGGCGATGTCCCCCGCGTAGACCTCCTTGATCTCCTCGCGCTTGTTGGCGTGCATCTTGAGGAGCCGGCCGATGCGCTCCTTCTTGCCCTTGACGGAGTTGTAGACGTAGGAGCCCGTGCTCATCACGCCGGCGTAGACGCGCAGGAAGGTGAGCGTGCCGACGTACGGATCGCTCATGATCTTGAAGGCGAGCGCGGTGAACGGCTCGCTGTCGGCGGCGAGGCGCTCCTCCTCGTTCCCCGTGTTCGGGTTCACGCCGCGCATGGGCAGCACGTCGAGCGGCGAGGGGAGATAGTCGACCACGGCGTCGAGCAGGAGCTGGATGCCCTTGTTCTTGAAGGCGGTGCCGCACACCACCGGGACGAGCTTCAGCTGCACGGTCCCGATGCGGAGCGCGGCGCGGATCTCCTCCTCCGCGATCTCCTCGCCGTTCAAATACTTCTCCATGAGTCGCTCGCTGACGTCGGCGAGCCCCTCGATCAGGCGCTCGCGCGCGGCGCTGGCCGCGGGCAGCTCGTCGGGTGGGATCTCCTCCTGCCGGTAGCGGGCGCCGAGGCTCTCGTCCTCCCAGACGATCGCCTTCATGGTGACCAGATCGATCACGCCGCGGAAGTTCTCCTCGCGCCCGAGCGGGAGCTGGATGACGAGCGCGTTGGCGCGCAGGCGCTCGCGGATCTGCTGCACCACGTGGTCGAAGTCGGCGCCCACGCGGTCCATCTTGTTGACGAAGGCCAGGCGCGGCACGCCGTAGCGATCGGCCTGCCGCCAGACGGTCTCGGACTGCGGCTCGACCCCGCCCACGCCGCAGAAGACGGCGACCGCGCCGTCGAGCACGCGGAGGCTGCGCTCGACCTCGATCGTGAAGTCGACGTGGCCGGGCGTGTCGATGATGTTCACGCGGTGCTCGCGCCAGAAGCAGGTGGTGGCGGCCGAGGTGATGGTGATGCCGCGCTCCTGCTCCTGCACCATCCAGTCCATCACCGCGGTGCCCTCGTGCACCTCGCCGATCTTGTAGCTGATGCCGGTGTAGTAGAGGATGCGCTCCGTGGTCGTGGTCTTGCCGGCATCGATGTGGGCCATGATGCCGATGTTGCGCGTCCTCTCGAGGGGAACCAGGCGGGGCATGATGGGTGCGCGGGCCGGATCGCCTACCAGCGGTAGTGGGCGAAGGCCTTGTTGGCCTCCGCCATCCGGTGCGTGTCCTCCTTCTTCTTGATCGCCCCGCCCCGCCCGCTGGCGGCGTCCTGGATCTCGCCGGCCAGCTTGTCGACCATCGACTTCTCGGGACGGGAGCGCGCGTTCTGCACGATCCAGCGCATGGCGAGCGAGACGCGGCGCTGGGGGCGCACCTCGACCGGCACCTGGTAGGTGGCGCCGCCCACCCGGCGGGAGCGTACCTCGACCATCGGCTTCACCTGCTCGAGGGCGCGCTTGAAGACGCCGAGGGCCTCCTCCTTGGCGCGCTCGCCGACCAGGTCGAGGGCGTCGTAGAAGATGCGCTCGGTCAGGCTCTTCTTCCCGTCGTGCGTCATCGAGTTGATGAACTTGGTCACCATCCGATCGTGGAACTTCGGATCGGGCAGGATGTCCCGCCGCTTCACCTCTCCCTTGCGTGGCATGCTTCTTCCGTATGCGGGCCGGTCCGGAGGCGGCGCCGCGCCTTCGCGCGGCACGACCGCCCCCCTCCGGCACTGTCACTTCGGTCTCTTGGCTCCGTACTTCGAGCGGCCCTGCCGACGATCCTGGACTCCGATCGAGTCGAGCGTGCCGCGGATGATGTGGTAGCGCACCCCGGGGAGGTCCTTCACGCGCCCGCCGCGGATGAGGACCACGGAGTGCTCCTGCAGGTTGTGGCCGACGCCCGGGATGTAGGACGTGACCTCGATGCCGTTGGTCAGGCGCACACGCGCAACTTTTCGGAGTGCCGAATTGGGCTTCTTCGGGGTCGTGGTGTAGACGCGCGTGCCCACGCCGCGCTTCTGCGGCGAGCCCTGCAGGGCCGGCGCCGCCTGCTTGGCGCGCTGCTTCGCGCGTCCGCGCTTGACGAGCTGGTTGATGGTCGGCATGCGAAGCTGTCCACGTCCCTCAAGTTGCCTTCTCGGAAGGGAAAACGGGTTATTTACGCAGCCCGGTCGCGAGTGTCAAACTCCCGCTGGCGCGCCCCACTCGCGCGCACCTCACGAGACCACCTCCGGCGTCGCGGCCGGCGCGGGCAGCTCCTCGGTCCCCTCCGGCTCGTCGGTGACCGCCTCCATCCCGCCGTACTTCGTCACCCCGGTGCCCGCCGGGATGAGGCGGCCCATGATGACGTTCTCCTTCAAGCCGACCAGGCGGTCGACCTTGCCGTTGATCGCGGCCTCGGTCAGGACCTTGGTGGTCTCCTGGAAGGAGGCGGCCGAGATGAAGCTCTCGGTCGAGAGGCTCGCTTTGGTGATGCCGAGGAGGAGCGGCTCGGCCACCGCCGGCTGCCCGCCCTCGGCGAGCACGCGCTCGTTCTCCTCCTCGAAGCGCCACTTCTCCACCTGGTCGCCGATCAGGAAGTCGGTGTCGCCCACCTCCTTGATGCGCACGCGGCGGAGCATCTGCCGCACGATCACCTCGATGTGCTTGTCGTTGATGCGCACGCCCTGCAGGCGGTAGATCTCCTGCACCTCGTCCACCAGGTACTTGGCGAGCGCCTTCTCGCCGAGGATGGTCAGGATGTCGTGCGGGTTCGAGCTGCCGTCCATGAGCGGCTCACCCGCCTTCACGTAGTCGCCCTCGTGGACGCTGATGTGCTTGCCCTTGGGGATCAATACTCCCGCGCCTCACCGACCTCCGGCGTGACGATCACCTTGCGCTTCCCCTTGGTGTCCTTGCCGAAGGAGATGACCCCGTCGATCTCGCTGATGACTGCGAACTCCTTCGGCTTCCGCGCCTCGAACAGCTCCGCCACCCGCGGCAGCCCGCCCGTGATGTCCTTCGTCTTGGTCGTCTCGCGCGGCATCTTCGCGATGACGTCGCCCGCCGCCACGCTCACCCCCTCGGCCACGTTCAGGTGCGCCCCGACCGGGAGCAGGTAGCGCGCCTCGCCGCTCGGGATGCGAGCCGTCTGGCCCGCGACGTTCTTGATCGACACCCGGGGTCGCTTGTCGACGTCCTTCGTATCGACGATCACCTTCGTCGAGAGACCGGTCCGCTCGTCGACCTTCTCCTCCATGGTGACGCCCTCGAGGATGTCGCCGAACTTCACCACGCCCGCCACCTCGGTCAGGATCGGGATGGTGTACGGGTCCCATTCCGCGACCATCTCGCCGGCTTTCACCTTGTCTCCGTCGCGCTTCTTCAGCTTCGCGCCGTACACGACCGGGTAGCGCTCGCGCTCGCGCTCGCGCTTGGGCTCCGGGTAGTCGACGATCGCCACCTCGCCGTTGCGGTTCATGACGACGAGGTCGCCTTCTTTCCCCTCCACGGTGG
>WNEZ01000437.1_pt1 | contig 35510 bp, 25 predicted proteins | sample 5400521 | NCBI WGS metagenome assembly WNEZ01 (sample SAMN13153339, study PRJNA577476) | soil metagenome | isolation source: 120 cm saprolite under Douglas fir tree site 2 hole 1 replicate 1 | place: USA:California | collected 2015-04-18 | reverse complement strand
CGGTGATGTCCTCGAACCGGAAGTTGCCCAAGTTGCGGTACAACCGGTTGGAGCCCAGGTTCGACGTGAAATACAAGTCGACCAATCCGTCACCGTCGATGTCGCCCGCGGCCACGCCGCCGCCGTTGTAGTAGTACAGGTAATTGACGATGTTGACCGCGGAATCTTCCGGCACCGTATTGGCGAACGTGATGCCGCTCGCCTCCGGCGCCACGGAGACGAACAGCGGGGGCGCGGGTGCCGTGCGACGGCAGCTCGACAGGAGCGTCGCGAGTGTAAACAGAAACGACAGATCTTTGCGCAAGGGGCGCCAGTATAGCGTGAAAACTTTCCGTTCGCTCGTGGTCGTGCTGCTCCTCGGCGCCGTCGGTTGCCGGGAGAAGCCCATCGATCAGGGTGCGTTGATTACCGCGCGCACGGTCGGGCTCGAGCATCTCCAGCGGGGACGGCTGCCCGAGGCCGAGCAGGAGTTTAAGACGGTCATCGCGCTCGCGCCGCGCGATCCGCTGGGCTACGCCAACCTGGGTCTCACCTATCTCCGTGCCGGCCGCTACGCCGAGGCGGAGTCGGAGCTCGATCGGGCGCGACGGCTCGATCCCAAAAATCCCGACATCGCGCTCATCGTGGCGAAGCTGTACATGCTGACCGGCCGGCCGGCCGAGGCGCGGCGCGTGCTCGCCGGCGTTACGCACGACGCGCGGGTGTTCTACGCGCTCGCCGAGCTCGAACGCCAGAGCGGCGACAGCATTTATGCGGAGCGGTTGCGCCAGGTGCTCCAACGCATTCCGGCCAACCGCGCGGTGCGACTACAGCTCGCGGATGCGCTTCTGCGGCTCGGTCAGACCGATAGCACGGTTCGCTACCTCGAGGAGGTGCGCCGGCTCCGTCCCCAGCCGCCCCGCGAGGCCAAGCCGCATCTCGATGCCACGTTGCAGGCCCTGCGGGCCGGCGGAGTAACGAACGCCCGCGCCGAGCTCGATCGATTTCTGCGGCTGATGGAGGTCACGGCGCCCTATCAGGCGGCGCTCGCGGAGGTCGACGGGATCGAGGGGCCACTCGCGGGGCGGCCGGTCCTCACTTTCAGTCCACAATCGCTCATCGCGATGCGGGGTATCTCCGTCGATTCTTCCGGGCCCATCCACTTCACGGATGTCACGGGGGAGAGCGGTTTCCCGGACCTTGGCGCTCCGCCCACGGCATTGGCGTTGGGTGATTACGACGGCGACGGTGAAGACAATCTGTTGCTTGCTTCCGCCGCGGGGGCGCGGCTCTATGCCGTCCATGGCGGTTTCGTGGCCGAGGTCAGCGGGAACATGCCACTCCCGCTCCCGCCAGGCGTCAGATTCGCGGCATTCGGCGATTACGACAACGACGGCTGGCTCGACCTGTTTGCGATCGGTGCTGATGGTCGAGGGCTTCTATTGCACAATCGCGAAGGGAAGCGGTTCGACGATGTGACCGATGCTGCCGGGGTGCGCGACGTGGCCGGCGCTCGACGTGCGCTGTTCGTGGACCTCGATCACGACGGCGATCTCGACCTGCTCCTCGTGGGTGGAGGCTCACTCGGCGCTTATCGCAACAATCTCGACGGCACGTTCACGCTGTTTCCGAACGCGGACGGCATTGTCCAGGGCGGTACCGATGTCGCGTTCGCCGATGTAGACGACGATGGCCGTGCGGACGTCTTCGTGGCGAGCGTGACCGGCGCGGACGGCCTGTTCCACAACGACGGCGTGCGCGGCTTCACGCGCACGGCCGATACGATCCGCGGCCAGGGGCCGGTCGCGATGGGCGACTACGACAACGACGGCGCCATCGACATCTTCGTCGCCGGCAGCGGTCTCTGGCACAACAACGGCAGCGGCCATTTCACTCACGATACGCGCTCACCGACTCTCGTGCGCGCGCGGAACGCCACCGGTGGGACGGCAGTGTTTTTCGATTACGACAACGACGGCTGGCTCGATCTGATCGTCGCTGGGCCCCACGGGGCGTCGCTGTTCCACAACGACGGCACCGGCCGGTTCGCGGACCGCAGCCAGCTGCTGCCGCCGGCGATGCAGCGCGATTCGATCGGACCGCTCGTCGTCGCCGATATCGATGGCGACGGCGATCAGGATCTCATCTATGGTGACCGGAGCGCTGTCCACGTGCTCCGCAACGACGGCGGGAACGCCCATCTCGCTATGCGCGTGCGCCTGATCGCGCTGGGCGCCGGCAGCGGCAAGAACAACTCGTACGGCATCGGCGCCCGGCTCGACGTGCGCGCGGGTGAGCTGTACCAGACCCGCGTCGTGACGGAGCCGGTGATGCATTTCGGACTCGGAAGCCACTTCAAGGCGGATGTGCTGCGGGTGCAATGGCCCAACGGCGTGCCGCAGACGATCTATTTCCCCGGCACCGATGAGGACGTGCTCGAGCTGCAGCAGCTCAAGGGCTCGTGCGCCTTCCTCTATACATGGGATGGCACGCGGTTCCGGTTCATAACCGATGTCATGTGGCAGAGCGCGTTGGGAATGCCGCTCGGAATAATGGGGAAGGGGGAAGGGGGAAGGGGGATGGGGCCGATGTCCTACGCCCCGGCGGGCGCGTCGCAGGAGTATCTAAAGATCCCCGGCGAGGCGCTGCGGCCTCGTGATGGTCGTTACGTCCTCCAGGTCACCGAGGAGCTCTGGGAGACCGCGTATCTCGATCAGCTGCGGCTCGTCGCGGTGGACCATCCCGATTCCGTGAATGTCTTTGTGGACGAGCGATTCCCGCCGCCCGGTCCTCCGCGGCTGCGGCTGTTTCAGGCGATGCACCGCCGAGCGCCGTTGTCGGCCGTCGATGGACGCGGCAGCGACGTTCTCGATGACCTGCGTGAGCACGACGATCGCTACGTCTCGAACCTCACACCGGTCCGCTATCAGGGCCTCACCGAGCCGCACGAGTTGATTCTCGATCTCGACCGGGACGCGGGCCGACCGGGCACGTTCCTGTTCCTGCGCGGCTGGATCTATCCGTCGGATGCGAGCATCAACGTCGCGCTATCACAGCAGCATGAGCTGCACGCCGAGCTTCCGACGCTGGAGGTGCGGGACGCGCGGGGCAGCTGGGCGGCCGCGCGCACCGTGGGCTTTCCCTCCGGCAAAGACAAGACGGTGGTGATCGACCTGGCCGGGCTGTTCCCGACGCGCGATCACCACGTGCGGCTGCGCACGAACCTGCAGGTCTACTGGGATCAGGCGTTTGTGGCTGATACCGGGACTGGGGAAAGGGGAATGACGACACGCATCGCAACGCTCGCGCCCGTCTCGGGCGATCTCCACTTCCGCGGCTTCTCGCGAATGTACCGCCGCGGCGGTCGTTACGGTCCGCATTGGTTTGCGTACGACGACGTCACGAAGGAGTCGCCGTGGCGGCCGATCACCGGCGCAGCGACGCGGTACGGTGATGTGCGTTCGCTACTCGATCGGAGCGACGATCAGTACGTCGTGATGGTGCCAGGGGACGAGGTCACGGTGGAGTTCGACGCGCCTGCTGACGGGCCGCGGCCAGGATGGACTCGGGACTTCATCCTCTATTCCGACGGCTGGATCAAGGACTCGGATCTGAATACGGCGAACGGCACGACGATCGGCCCGCTACCTTACCACGCCATCACGTCGTATCCGTACGCCGCCGGCGACGCCTACCCGGCAGATTCGGCGCGCCAGCGTTACCTCCGCGAGTACAACACGCGGATCATCAAACGCCCCCGCCCCCCCCTCCACGGAGCGCTGGAAGAGCGCTGACCAGCGACTCGCGGCTCATGCCCAGGACTTGGTGGCGCCGGAGGAGGACGTCGAGGTCCACAGGGTAGAGTCCGTGCGCGGCGGGATTGGCGAGGCCACACACGTTCCGCGGGGCGATCGCGTTGCTCACCCATTGAACGAAGTTTCGCCGATCGGCGGGTGTGCGGACATGCCGTAGCCGCCGGAGGCTCGCGCGCGGCAACCCGCCGAGCTCCGGATCGCCCACGCCGAGGAATCCCGACCACGCAAGGCTCTCGGCGTCGCTCCACCTGACGCGTTGCCGCACTTCGGCGAACGACACCGTCGCGAAATAGATCATCGAGTGCGCTGCGAACAGATCGAAGCGAGCCATCGCGTGGTATGCCCCCGCGACCAGCGTGTCGATCTGATCGGCCTCATGGCTCAACGCGGCGTCATAACGAGCAAGGTCCTGCTCGGTCGGTCCCCCCTCCTTCTCGAACAGAAGACCCAGGCGCTCGATCGCCCGCAGGCTCCAGGCAATGCCGGTCGAGAAGAGCGGATCGACAAAGGCGTAAGCATGAGGGAGCATGGCCCAGCCTTTGCCCGCCGCGCGTGTCAGACGGTGTTGAATCCGTGGCTTGTACGCGAGGGGCATGAGTGGCTTCGCGTCGGCGAAGAGCCTGCCGATCGTCGGATAGCGTTGCAGCAGGCGACGCCAGATCTCGTCAGGCGCTCCCGACACCCTCTCCTTCAGCAGGAACCCCGCGCTCGTAACGCCGTGGTCGAACCGAAGCGAGTACATCCACCCTTCATCTATAATGTGGTGCACCGCCGCCCAATCGTCGGGATACGGGCCCGGCGCCAGTCCCGGTACGACATCAGGGAACAGGCGCACGCCATCGAAGTGGCTAAACAGGAGGCCGGCGTGCGTGTGCATCCGGCTGAGCGCCGAGGGGATCGCGAGCTGCTGGGCCATGAAGCCGCCGGGTCCAGACGCGTCGATCACGAAATCGACCCTCAGCGCCGTCAGCATGTCGGCCGTCACCACGGTCCGATCGCGGTATTCCACGCCGGCGGCCACCGCGGCGTGCACGAAGTGGTGATCCACGTCGGCACGCAGCCAGTGATTGTCGGCGATGTGGTCGCTCGGGCTTGCGGCAACGAGCAGCCGCTCGGTGCGCGAGCCATCCCGGGCGAACGGGCGCCCCGCGTGGTGGCGATAGAACGTGAAGCCGCGCTTCAGCCCGCGACGCAGCTCGGGGAAGCGAGCGACCCACCGGCCGTGGGCCGCGAGATCGTAGCAATCATCCAGCCCGTAGCGTGACGCCAAACGTTCGAGCGCAAGATTGGCAAGCGGCGTGCTCGATTCGCCGATGGCGAAACGAGGGTGCGTGCCGCGCTCGAGCAGGATGACATCGTGCCCCTGTACGGCGAGCACGCGCGCGACCAACGAGCCGGCGAAGCCCGAACCGACGACTGCTACGCGCACACGGAGCAGCGGACCGCGGGCTCCAGACGCCCGCTCAGATTCATCTGTTTGAGGCGCGCCACTCGCCCCGGCCGGCAGGCCTCACAGGCGGGCAGTCGCTCGACATCCCAGAGGTCGGCGCTCACAACGACGGGGCGGAGACCCACGCAGCGCTCCAACACGGTCTCGAGCTGCACCAGCGTCGGCGGGACGAAACGGCCAAGTGCTTGGAGCCGCTCCATCTCGCCGTTCCCGCCGCGCACTGGGATCACCGCGATGCGGCCGGCGCCGCGTGCCGCCGCGTATTCGACGGTGCGCACCGTCCAGTCGATCGATTCCTCCGCCGGGACGTATGGTGCGCCCAGCAGCGCGAACGCGCGCAGGTCGATGTCGTGCTCGGCGAGAAAGGCCGCGGCGCGGTCGAACCGCTCGAGATCGAGTTTCTTGTTGAGGTGCGCGGCCGCGACGGGATGAACGGTTTCGAGCCCGACGGCGACCTCGAGTTTGCCGGCGAGCAGCCCCGCGAATTCCAAGGTCAACGGGCCGACCGTATTCGCATGCGATTCCACCGTCACCGCGGCGAACGGGCTGGCGAGCTCGGCGATGCGCGGCAGATCCTCCGCCGGCACTGCCCGGCGGTCGAAGAAGTTGCTCGCGTTGTAGAGCTTCAGGCGATGAGGGACCGGGGGGGCCAGCGGATCCAATGCCTGCGCCAATTGGGAAGGGAGTGCCCCCGGTGGCGTCGGGCCGTCGAGTGTCCAGCGCCACAGGTCGCAGAACGAGCACGTGAACGGGCATTCGGCGCCGGCCAGAAACACCGTAACGCTGCGCTCCAAGCCGTTCGCGGAGCGCTCGTCCTCCACGACGGTGCCGTGCGCCTTCTGGGGATCGACGACAGGTTTCGGCGGCCGCAGCCGCCGAATCCGCGCATCAGGCGTGGAGTGCGTGGAAATGGCGGCGATAGCGGGCCTCGTCCTCGGTGAACACACGGGCGGCGGTGGCGGGCGTCGCCGAACCGTGCTGGAAGCGCCGCTTGGGGTAGACAGGCATCTCGTATCCCAGCACGGCGCGCACGCCGCGGCTCACGATCTCGCCCTTCAAGGCGTACAGGCGCTCGTGCGAGCCGCAGGTCAGCTCGGCGAACGGCACCGCTTCGGCAACGGCGATCACCGCGGCCCTCGTGTACGGACTGAACGAGACGAAGCCATAACGTCTCGCGCAGGCGTAGCCGCGTACGCAGCCGCGGCTGTAGCCGCCCGAGTAGGTGAGCGAGTGCTTGAGCGAGTCGACGCCCCAGCCCTCCTGATAGAGCAGGCGATTATTGACGACGCTTCTGATCGTCAGCTCGCTGTTCGCCTCGATCGGGTAGTCTTTGAGATTCTCGTCGCCGCCGTCGCCGTCCACCAGCAGACGCCACTCGGGGTAGCGCAGTCGGATCGCCTGGAGCAGCGCCAGGTTCACGGCCGCGCACTCCACGTCGAGCGGCTTGTAGTCCTCGATGACGGCGACGGCGCGCAATGGATCGAGCGCGCTGGACGGCACGTCAATTGTCTCGCCCAGCATCTCGAGTCCTGTGCGTTGGAGAAATTCGCGTGCCTGGCGGGCATCGTCGCCGTCACCGTCGAGCGAAAGCGTGAACGCCTTGAGGCGCGTGGGCGGCTGGCCCTGGTCGAGCAACAGCTTGTTCAGGCAAAGCAGCACGGAACCGCTGTCGATGCCGCCCGAAAACGGCACCCCAATGGAAGCGGCCGGCTCCTGCGCCGCGAGCCAGGCGCGGAGCTCGTTGTAGAGCGCCTCGATGTACTGGCGACCGATGGCCTCGAGATCGGGTGGCAGCGTGCCGCGCGGGGGATCGAAGAAGCGACGGTAAACGGGATTGGGGTCGGGGCAGCCGATGAGGCGCAGCGTGGTGACGTGATGCGCGGGCGCCATGCGCGTGTACGACGGGTGAAACTGATCCGCCCAGCCGCGCCTGCCCAGTTCTGCGGCGATCTCGTCGATCCGCTCGGCGACGATCAGGACCGGGCCGTCGGCGGCTTTGGCGAGAAAATAGCGCAGCGGCCGCTCGAGGCTCCTCACCAGGACTACGCGTTCGCCCTCCTGGGCGACGAGCGCGAACGAGCCGTCGATCGCAAGGACGCCCTTGGGATCCGCGGCGAGCAGAGAGCGCCGCGCTGCCGCGAGATCACCGGACCAGAAATGCTGCGAGCCATCCGGGATCAGGTTGATCACCTCCGCAATCTGTTTCATGGACGTTTCCCCGCGGGCCGAATGCGAATCGCCTGGCCGCCGCCGGGCGCCAACGCGATGCGCAAATGCGACGCACGCGTCACGGTCCGATGCGTGATAGACACGGGGAGCGGATTGGTGAGCCAGTTTGCGCCCGGTCCGTCGGCATAGACGTCGGCCACATAGCTCTTGCCTGGATCGAGGAACGTGAGCGGCACGTCGAAGGTGCGCGCTTCTTCATCGGTGATCGCGCCGAGGAACCAGTTCGGGCTGCTTTTCTCGCGCCGTGCGACGATGACGTAGTCACCGATCTTGCCGTCGATCACGCGTGAGGTGTCCCAGTCCACCGCGACGTCCTTGATGAACTGAAAGGCGGGCTGGTTCACGTAGTTCTCCGGCAGGTCAGCCGCCATCTGTAGCGGCGAATAGATCACGACGTAGAGCGCGAGCTGTTTGGCAAGCGTCGTACGGACACGCGCGTCTTCGTTCGTGCGGGCGGGTCCGGTCTTGCTGCGGAGGATGTCGAAAATGCCGGGTGTGAAATCCATCGGTCCGTCGAGCAGCCGCGTAAAAAACAGGATCGTCTCGTGCTCGGGGGGATTGCCGCCTTCGCCGCCCCACGCGTTGTACTCCTGCCCGCGCGCGCCTTCGCGGCTCATCATGTTCGGATACGTCCGGCGCTCACCGGTGTCGTGGATCGGCTCGTGCACGTCCAGCATGATGTGGTACTGCGCCGCCTTCTCGATCACATGGCGGTAGTGCTGTACCATGCGCTGGCTCCAATGCGAGTGCCCGCCCGTGATGGTGTCGGTCACGTACCCGGACTTGATGGCATCGAGGCCCAGCGACTGGTACAGCGCAAAGGCGCTGTCCATCTGCCGCTCATAGTTCTCGATTCCCCCTGAGGTCTCGTTGTGCACGATCAGCTTCACGCCCTTCGAGTGCGCGTAGCGGGCGAGCTCGACGAGATCGTAGTCGGGATACGGCTGGGTGAACGAGAACGCATTGCGGTTCTGAATCCAGTCGCCGTCCCAGCCGACGTTCCATCCTTCCACCAGGACACCGCCGAATCCATTCGCGGCCGCGAAATCGATGTAGTGCTTGGTATTCGCAGTCGTAGCGCCGTGTTTTGGGCCCGAGCTCCACGTCATCGTGTTGATGTGCATGCCCCACCAGATCCCGACGTACTTCATCGGCTTGATCCAGTCGGTGTTCGCGACGACGCTGGGCGGATTGAGGTTCAGGCCGATCACTGACGGCGACAGCTGGGTCACCTTGTCGGCTACCTGGATGGTGCGCCACGGCGTCACGAAGGGCGTGTGACCCCGTACCTTCACGCCATCCGCCATCGGCGCGAGATCGGCGTGCAGCGTGCGGTTGTCCATGCGTGGGCCACGGATGTTCATCTTCGCGTAGTCCACCAGGTTCGCCTCGTGGATCACCACAAACGTCTTGCCGCCTCTGAATTCCATCGTGAGCGGCGTCTGCACGCTGTCGAGCGTGCTCACCGGTCCCTCGGACCACAGCTGCTCGGAGCGGTCGAGCCGCGGCCGATTGGAGGCGATCCACCAGGCGCGTGCATTGTCGGCCATCGCAAATTCCGTCAGCTCGTCCGTGATCGCGAAGTCGCCGAGGCTCGCCTGCGCCGGGAACTCATAGCGGAAGGCGACGCCGTCGTTGAAGGCGCGGACGGCCAGGGTGAATTTCCGGTCCGGCGGTCCCGTTTCCGCAACGGACACCTTGAGCTCGTTGTGCTGATCGCGGATGCGCGACACTTCGCCCCACGGCTGCGTCCACGTCGTGTCAAACGTGCTCCTGCTCGAATCCACGATGCGGAGCCCATCGCGCAGCGATGGCGCGCCCCGGAACTCGAAACCGAGCATCGAGGGTGTCAGCAGCGGCCGGCCGTCGCGCTGCACCATGTAATAGAGCTTGCCCTCGTGGGTATCGACTAGCACGACGTTGCGGCCGTTGGGTGACGCGACGCGGAGCTGGCTCGTCGCCACCGACCACGGAATCAGGAATGCCAGCAGCGTAAGTCCGGACCTCTTCATGAATGCGCTCCACGCGTGGATGGTGTGATGCGGGTGCCACGGGGATATATTTGCCGAGTTGCCGGCTCCCTCAAGGGGTGTTCGATGATCAAGGTGACGCGCACGTTCCTGCCGCTTCTGCTCGTCCTCACCGGGTGTTCATACCGAAAGGCGGCGCCTCGAACTGCCGATTCCAGACCGCCAGACACGGTGCTCACGGCCGACGACATCCGACGCTCGCCGGGGCAATCACTCGAGCAGCTGCTGCTCGCGCGCGTCCCGGGTCTCACGATTGAGCGAGCCGCGGACGGTCATTCCAAACTCGTCCTTCGCGGAAAGAACACAATCCTCGGCGATGACGAAGTCCTGTTCGTCGTGAACGGCGTTCCGCTCGGTCCCGCGGTGAGCGGCAATCTCGCGGCCGTCGAGATCCATGATATCGAGACGGTGCAAGTACTGCGTGACGCCGTCGCCACGGCGGCGTACGGCGTGCGCGGCGCCAATGGCGTGATCATCATCCGGACCAAGGAAAACTAGCGCGGCCGAAAGAACAGCGGGCGATCGTTGTTGCGCGCAACGATGTACAGGTCGCCGCGCCGAGTGCGGAGCCGCTGAATGTCGCGCGACTCGCCGGGAACGACAAAGCCGCTCTGGTCCGCGTGCAACAGCGTAAACCCGCCGCGACCATTGCCCCGGAGCATCAGCCCGTAGCTCGCCATCATGCTGCCGATCTCCGGCTGCACGCCGCTGAAGTTTCCCGCCAGCAGGAGGTCCGTGTTTCCGTCGTGATCGAAATCGCCGGCCAGAATACCGTACACCGGCGCAATCTGCGCTGCGGACGGCAGTGCGACTAGCGTATAGGAACCGTCACGATTGCTGAGCGCCACCGCTGTCGCAAACGTTTCAGCCTGCTTCACGACCGCGTTGTTCAGCCCGCTGTCGAAAACCTGTTCGAGCGTCTGGCCCGCGTAGTCGGAGTACTTCGGATAGCGTGGCTTGAGGTAGGGCAGGGCGTTCGTCAGCTCGTCGCGCAACGCGAGCGGGACCGACTTGCCGTTCTCGTACAATGTCAGCATCTGCTCGGGGAAGCCGCTCCGGTCGAAGTCCTTCACGTACATCCGGGCGGGTTCGGTCGTGCTGGCGTGGAGACGGCTGTTGAGCCCGAGGTTGCCCACCACGAAATCGGGGCGGCCGTCGCCGTTGAAATCGGCCGTGATGATCCTATTCCACCATCCGGACGTATGCTCGAGTCCGCGGACCGGCAGGCGCTCGAGTTTGGTGCCGGTGTTACGAAACACAGTGATCGGCATCCACTCGCCGACCACCACAAGATCGAGACGGCCATCGTGATCGACGTCGACCCACAGCGCATCGGTGACCATCCCGACGCGGGCGAGCTCGGGTGCGACTCGCGCCGTCTCATCGGTGAAGTGCCCCCCGCCGCGGCCGTCGTTCTTGAGCAGCGTGCTGGGCGGATTGATGCCGTAGCGCCCGGGGACCACGCGCCCGCCGACGAACACGTAGTCGTTCGATACCGCCACGCGTGACCCGCTGGTCGCAAGCGGGGGCAGCCGGTCCGTCGTCTTCGTGAAATGTCCGTGGCCGTCACCGAGGTACAGCCGGTCTTCGAGCGCAGGCGCGAGATCGGAGAATTCGCTGCCTCCCGTCACCACGTAGAGGTCGAGATTCCTGTCGCCGTTCGCGTCGAAGAATGCGGCGCCCAGATCCTCCGAGATCGAGTCCGCCGCGAACAGCCGCTGATTGGTGGCGACGAACGTGCCGTTGGGGCGCTGTACATAGAGCGCACTCGGTTGCCCCTTGGCCCCGCCGATGAAGAAGTCGTCGAGCCCGTCGCCGTTCACGTCGCCCACCGTCACGAAGGGGCCTTCCCGCGACACCATCTTGGGCATGAGCGGCTCGCGGTCGAAGTCGACGAAGTCGTTTTCCTGGTGACTGAAATCCAGCCCGACTTGCGAGGTAACGTCTGTGAACAACAGCGGATGGGCGGATGGGCGGATGGGCGGTTGGAAAAGACCGTCGGACTCTCGTACCGTCAGCCGCTGATTCGTGCCGACGTGTGACATGACGCTCGTGCGACCGTTGGGCCAGTCGACTGTTACCGATTCGAGCGTATCGATCTTCCCCACGCCGAAGGTCAGCGTGTAATCGACGCTCGACTGGAATCCGCGCGTGGGCTCTTCTTCCTGCATGAACTGCGTGGTTTTGGACTTCAAGGTCACACGCGCGCCCACCGCGAAGCGGTTCGCACTGTCCCCCACGAGGTTGAGCTGCAGGAACCGATTAGCGGGAAGCTGGGCCCGCGCATTGTTGCGATAGACGAACGCTTCGTCGTTGACATTGTTCACCACGAGATCGGGCGCGCCGTCGCCATCCAAATCCCCATACGCGGCCCCATTGGAGAAACTTGGCCGGTCGAGGCCCCAGACTGAGCTCACCTTAGTAAACGTCAGGTCGCCGTTGTTGCGGAACGCATAGTCCGGCAGTTTGGTCGACGTCATCGCGTTGATCAGGCTCGTGAAATCGACCCGCTCCTTCCCGCCGTGCGTCGCCGCCAGCAGCGTTTGATCGTTGGACAGAAACGCGATGTAGTCCTGCGACGTCACGTCTTTGGCCAGGCCGTTGGCCACGAAGATGTCCTTGTTGCCGTCGAGGTCGAAGTCGGCGATCAAGGCGGCCCAGCTCCAGTCGGTGCGCGCCACGCCGGCTTGCCACGCGAGATCGCTGAACGTTCCGTTGCCGTTATTGTGCTGCAGCATGTTGTGCATGAGCTGGTGATCGAATCCCTCACGCGCCTTGGCGTCATAGAGCGTCCATGGCTCGAACGACTGCGTCGTCTTGAGGCGGTAGTCGTCTTCGGGGAGCATGTCGCTTGTGTAGATATCGGGCCAGCCGTCGTTGTCGACGTCGGCGATATCCACGCCCATCGAGAAGTAGCTCGATACGGGCAGCGCGTTCTCGAGCACCTCGCGGAACGTCCCATTGCCGTTGTTGAGGTAGAGGTAGTCGCGCTCGAAGAAGTCGTTGGCGACGTAGACGTCCGGCCGGCCGTCGCGATTCACGTCCCCGACCGCAATCCCCAACCCAAACCCGATCGTCGGCCCGTAAATGCCGGCCTGCTCGCTGACATTGACGAAATGGCCGCCGTCGTTCCGGTAGAGCTCGTGGCCGCCTAACGGGTCGCGCTGATTGCGCTCGTTCTTGACCGCGATGGTCCCGACGGGGCGCGGTGAGTTGCGGATGAGAAACATGTCTAAATCGCCGTCGCCGTCGTAATCGAAGAACGCGGCCTGGGTCGAGTAGCCCGTGTCGGCGAGCCCGTACTGCGCGGCCATCTCCTTGAAGCGTGGAATGCCGTCGGTCATGCCCTGGTTGATGTAGAGGGTGTTCGCGCGCAGCGCGCCCGGCTTCAGCCCTGCGTGACAGACGTAGATGTCGAGCCTGCCGTCGCCGTTCACGTCGGCGAGCGTGACGCCCGTCGTCCAGCGGCCATGCTCTTCGATGCCGGCCTCTTTCGTGATGTCACGAAAGCGAAAGTGGCCGAGGTTCAGATAGAGCCGCGGGCCACCTTCGTTCGATGTGAGCACGATCTCGGGCAGGCTATCCCCGCTCAAGTCGCCGATCGCGACGCCACCGCCGTTATAGAAATTGCGATAGGTGAAGACGTTGAAGTCGCGCGTCTCGGTGAGGCGATTGGCGAAGTTCACGCCGCTATAGCTCGAGGCCAGCAGTGTGAACAACTGCCCGTCACGGGATGCCGGCGGTGGCGCGTCATCGCGCTTGGTTTCGGAGCAAGCCACGATGGCGAGCAAAAGAAAGAGGGGCGCAGCGTGCTGCGCCCCTCTGTGAAGCGCCTGCGGCAATTAGTACCCTGGGTTTTGCGAGAGCATGGGGTTCGCGCTGATCTGCGTCTGCGGGATCGGCATCAGGACGTAGTAGTCCGCGCTCGCCAACTTGCCGCCGATCAGAGCCGATGCGGCGTCGGTTCGATTCGTGAACCTGCCGAACCGGACCAGGTCCTGCCGCCGCTTGACTTCACCGAACAGTTCGAACAGCCGCTCCCTGAGAAGCACGGTATCGGAGACGGCCGCTAGCGGAGGCGCGACGGGGTCGGTGCGGGCGCGCAAGGTGTTGAGGGTTGTCAGCGCCGGAGCGTCCTGCCCGAGCACGTGCTGCGCCTCGGCCTTGATCAGATACATTTCGCCGAGACGGAACCAGGCGAAGTCGTTACCGCTGTTTTGGGACACGTGCGCGGGGTCGGCCGGCCACTTGTAGAGTCGCGGGCCCTCGCCTTCGGTCGCCGAGCGGATGTTACCGATGCTGTCGGTGAAGACCAGCGCATTAGCGGGTGTATAGGCTGGACAGGCATTGTTCACCCGTACGGTCACCAGCGCACCAGTCAACACGTCCCTTTGAGGTCCGATCAGGATCGCGTTGCGACGCTTGTCGGCCGGATCGAAGGCGTTGAACGTCTGCGCCAGCGTCGAGAAGCCGTTCCATGGCGTGAGGGGCGCATACTGGCAGTAGTGGAGCGCCGCCATGGCGACACCCATTCCCAGATTGTCCGCGGCGATGAACTTGACCACAAAAATGTTTTCCCGCGACTTGTAGTTGTCGGCGCGGAAATTCTGTGGGAAGGAGTCGGCCAGCGCGTAATGGCCGGAATTCAGAATGCGGTCCGCCGCGGCGATGGCGGCTGCGCACGCATCGCCTCCGCTCACCGTCACACCCTGACACGAGTTGTATCCGTTGGCGTTGATGGGGCTCGCGGGCGTCCCGTCCTTGGTAAACACGCCGGCGTTCAAGTACATGTTGGCGAGGATGGCATCAGCGGCCCACTTGCTGAGCCGGCCGTTGTCCGCCGCGCCCCAGGTGTCTGGCAAGCCGGAATCGCGTGCCGCAATCAGCTCGCTTTGGATGAAGTCGAAAAGCTCACGGCGCGTGCTGCGGGGCTTCAATTGGATGTCAGTGGTTGTCACGATCGGCACGCCGCCGAACATGTCCAACAGGAGGTAGTAATAGAAAGCCCGTAATGTCCTGCCCTCCGCCACGTAACGCGCCTTGTTCGGAACGGTCGAGTTCGCCATCGCCGAAAGGAATAGATTGGCGCGCGCGACGCCCGTATAGGCGGTATTCCAGGCTCCATTGAAGAAATTCGTCGTCGCGATGCTCGTCGGCGTCCAGGTCACGTTGTGCAGATCGATCCACTGGCCGTTGTCGCTCCAGTCCTTGCCCCGGGTCGGCACGACGATCTCGTCCGTGGTGACCTCGTTCGCATCGTAGAGACCTCCTTCCGGCGCCGTGCTTCGCAGCTGCGCATAGACACCCGCGAGACCGGCCAGCACTTCCGGCTCGGTATGGAAGAAATTCCCGGGCGTGATCAGGCTGAGCGGAGTTTCATCGAGGTTGGTGCACGCTTGCGGCACGATGAGCAGCCCACAGAGCAGCGCCCCCGCTCCGAACGATATCTTCACAAATGGTCGCTTCATTGGACATCGCTCCCTAGAAGAGGAGACGGAGACCCCCCGTGATCGTCCGGGGGCGGGGATAGACGAGATAGTCGACACCGCGTACTGCCAGCCCTGTGCCCGAATAGACCTCGGGGTCGAGCCCTGAATACCCCGTGAGGAGGAACAGATTGTCGGCCGACACGTAGAGCCGCGCGCTGCGCGCCGAGCGCATCAGCCACGGCACGTGGAGGTCATACCCGACCGTGATGTTCTGTAGCCGCACAAACGACGCATTCTCGATCCAGCGAGAGGAGTAGATCGCGGGCTCATGAAGACCGGTCGGATCGGTCAGCGACGGCCGCAGGATATTGCTCCCCCCGATGGCGTTACCCTTGCTGGAATAGACCAGCGCCGTGTTATTGAACACGTCCTGACCCACCACCGCCCGGACCAGGAAACTGACGTCGAAGCGGTTCCAGGTGATCTGGCTGCTGAATCCCACGGTAAAGTCGGGGTTGGCGTTGCCAATGACGCGGTAATCGGCGGCGGCCGGGTTGCCACTGATCGTCGTCCGTCCGTTCACGCACCCCGTAGTGGCCGCGGTGCAGAAAAATACTTGCCGCCCCGTTGTCGGGTCGACGTCGAGGAACACGGGGCCGTAGAACGTCCCCAAGGCATACCCCGGGCAGTACCCCGGCCGACTTGGGTCGCAGACCATCACGCGTTCCGCTCGTACACCGCTCTGACCCTGTCCGCTGACGTCTCCGGACTCGTAGAACGGGCACGTCTTGAGCCCGGTTGTTGAATCCGCACCGCACCCGAGGTCAGTCACCCTGCTGCGGTCCGCGGCGAAGACGAGGCCCGCACGCCAGGTCAGGCCGGGTCGTGAGATTGCCAGAGCGTCAAGGGAAAGCTCCAGGCCGTGACCGCTGAGCCGGCCCACGTTTCTGAGCTGCTGGGGCGTCAGAGACGGCTGTGCGACGTCGACGGTCAGCAGCAGGTCCTTGGTGTTCTTGTGGTAATACTCGACGGTTCCGGAGAGCCGGTCGTTCAAGAGGCCGAAGTCGATTGCTCCATCGACTTGTGAGGTCTGCTCCCACTTGAGATCCTTGTTGCCGTTACTCGTCGCCAGAACTCCGCCATGAGGCGCGTCGCCCCACGGGTAAGTGGCGCCGCTGCCGCTCGCCAGCGTGATCTCCGTGGTATACGGGTCGATGGTGGGATTGCCCTGGAGGCCCCAACCGAGTCGCACGCGGAGCGCCGAGAACGGACCTCCCTGCATGAACCCTTCCTGCTTCAAATTCCACGAACCTGACAGCCCTGGGAACAGAGCCCATTTGTGTCCCGCCGCGAACCGGGACGAGCCGTCATAACGCACCACACCCGTGACGAAAAAGCGATCGTTCAGCCCAACGTTGGCCCGGCCGAAAAACGACGCGAGCCGGCTTTCCGTCGCGCTGGACGCAGTCGTTCTCGAGGTGGCGGCATCGAGGGCATTGAAACTGTAGGCGTCGGTGAAGAAGCCGATGCCCTTCCCTAGAACCCAGTTCGACCTGAACTTGCTGTACTCGTAGCCACCCACCACGTTGAGGCTGTGGCCCTCGCCGACTTGGCCGTCGTAGGTGAGGAGTGTCTGCAGTGTCTGTGTGGCGTTTTCGAGATCCTGTTGCTGCGCGAGGCCGTTCCCCAACGCCCTGCCCAGCGGGTTCGCAATGGGGTAGTACTCTTGGCGCCCGCCGTTGGAGTGGTCCAGCCCGACGTTGATCTTCGCGGTCAGACCGTGTACCACGTCGAACTCGGCCTCGGCGTTGCCGAGGGTCCTGGTCGTCTGACCGAGGTTGATGATCTGATTCGCCAAGGCTACCGGATTGCGTGTCGTAGTCCCGCCGACCTCGTAGTAGTGCGTCCCGATCGAATCGGTGACCGTAACTGGCTGCGTCGGATTGAAGATGGCGACATTCTCGAACACGCCGCCTTCGAAGCCACCCTGGTTTTCATAGGTGAGGTAGGTGTTGTTGACGCGCGAGCTCGTGACGTTGAGGCCGATCCGCAGGCGGTTGTCTAGATCCGAGTGCGTGGCGCTGAGCCGCCCCTGGATCCGCTCGAGCCCGCTCGAGAGCGTGACGCCCTGCTCGTTGGCGTAGTTCACTGACGCGCGATAGTGCGTGTCTTCGCTGCCGCCGGAGAACGCGAGATTGTGATTGTGCGTGACGGACGAGCGCGTGAGCGCGCCTTCCCAGTCGGTATTCGCACTTCCCAGAGCGCTGAGGTGGGAGGGGTCGAGGGCGTTGAACGTCGCCGACGAATCGCCGAAATGCTTCGTGAAGATCGTATCCGCCGGGCCATGTCTCCCGCTGAACGCGGTTGAATCAGCCCGCCAGTTCGCAACCGACCCCTGCACAAACGTGCGATACTCGTTGCCGTTCAGCACGCCAAGGTGGCGGGAGGGACTGGACGTCGACACATAACCGTCGTACTCGAAGGTCGCTCCGCCCGCCGCCTGACCGCGCTTCGTCTCGACGAGAATCACGCCGTTCGAGGCGCGGCTGCCGTAGATCGCCGTCGAGGCTGCGTCTTTCAGCACCGTGATGGAAGCGATGTCGGCGGGGTTCAACAGGTTCAGGGGGTTGCGCGCGAGCGACGGGTTGCCAGTCCACCCGTTGGCGTCCGGCTCGGTCGCCACGTTGTTAATCGGTACACCGTCGATCACGTAGAGCGGATCGTTCTTGGCGCTCACCGAGCTGCCGCCGCGGATCAGGATCTGCGCGCCGGCGCCCGGCTCGCCGTTGTTCTGAATGACCTCCACGCCCGCGGCGCGTCCCTGGATCAGTTGGCTGACATTGGTCTTCACGCCCACGTTCGCGGCCGATGCATCGACGCTCGCCACGGATCCGGTGATGGCTTCACGCCGCTGCGTCCCGTAGCCGGTGACGACGACGGCCTCGAGCAAGGACGCCTGCGGCGACATTTCGAACGCCGCCTCGGCCGTACCGCCGGCGCTGACGGTGACGACTTGCTGCCGCGGCGCAAACCCAATCCGTGTCGCCCGCACGACGACGCTTCCCGCCGGCACGTCGGCGAGCGAGTAGTTGCCATCGGGCCCCGTCAAAGTGGAGCGCGCTGTGCCTTGGATTTGGACTGTGACGCCCGCGAGAGTCTGCTTGGTCGAGCTGTCGACCACCTGACCTTTCACGGTGCCGGTATTCTGCGCGGCAAGGGGAGCGGCGGCGAGGGACAGCAGGGCGAGAATCGGAGCTGCGTGTCGAACGAAGCGCATCGATGTTACCTCCGCGGGCTAGTCCGCTGACCAACGGAATACGGTTATTGCATCCGAATTGCCGCCCGGGCGAGCCCTTGTCAAGGGTCGCCGGCGGGCGGAGTATCTACGCCCATGTTGCTGGCGTTTCTGTTGGTGGTTCAAGCTGCATCCGCGCGGGAAACCGCGCCCGTTCTAACATTTCCCACGCCCAGCCTCGACGACGCTGCCGCGTATGAGGGCTACACGGCCCGACTCTACCGCGACGCCCGCGGCAATTCCGTGGAGATCTACATCGAGGGGAAAACGGGCCGCGTGGTGCACCTCTGGGCCGATGCGCTCAATGAAAGCATCGGATTCACCGTAAGAGCCTCGGGCGGTCAAGAGGCAACGGCGGCGGTCGCATTCGACCAAGGGGGAGCGACAGTAGGTGCGACCGGCGGTCGCGGCGGTCGCCGCTGGTTGCGTTACTCGCTGACGGTGCAGGGCGGGCGGTCGCTACGCCTCGGACAATTCCTGCTCGGCTCGATGCGGATCGAGCGCGACTTCGGCTATGCGGGCCGTGTCGGCGATCCGATCGACGCGCCGACATTCGTGGTGCCAGAGATGACGCAGTTCGCCCAGCGCATGGGTCCGCCGTTTACCGAACGTCTCACGCCGAGTGTGCGACTGACGAGTACTCCGCGAGACTGGACGATGCGAGCATCGCAGCCCAGTCTCGACGGCAAGAATCATCTCTGGCTGACGCTGCGCGGCGACGCGCGCACCACTCGCGCCAACCTCGCCGGCGGTGTCCTGACGATTCGACCGCTCGGCGCGCGACCGGTCGCGTTCAGCGTCGAGATCGCGACCGATGGCCGTGCGCTCGATCCGCTCCGCCGCAATCAGATCTTCAGCACCGAGTTCCGCCGGTTCGCCGATTCGGCCGGATCGCCGCGCCTGGAGCGCGAGATCCGCGGCTTCGAGCTGCTCAGCTCGCGCCAGAAGCTGATGGCGGGGCTGCCGACCTACGCGACCTACTTCGGCCGCGACATGCTGATGACGGCGCTGCTCATGGAGCCGGTGTGGGCCGACACGATGCCGGAGTTCGTGATGGGTGCCGCGTTCGCCAAACTGGGGCCGGCGGGGGACGTGAGTCACGAAGAGGCGCTCGGCGGTCAGGCGATTCGCGAGAACGGCGCTGAATTCCTCAAGACGGGCAACCGCGCGCTGCTCCAGAATCTGCAGGCAACGCGCGAGAACTACTGGATGATCGACGACGATTTCCAGCTGCCTGTGGTTGCCGGTCACTACTTCGGGGACGCCGGTGTGCCGGTGGCGCGCAAGCGCGCGTTCGTGCGGCGCTGGGGCGTTGCGCTGCGGAAAAACCTCGCGTACGTGGCGGCGCAGGCGGCGCCGTATGCGCGCGAACAACTCGCGACGAACCTCGTGAGCTTCCGCCGCGACGACGACGGCTGGTGGCATCCCGGCAGCTGGCGCGACAGTCGCGTCGGCTACGCCGGTGGCCGCTTTGCCTTCGACGTCAACGTGGTGTGGGTGCCCGCGGCGCTGCGAGCGATCGGTGTGATCGACAGCGCGCTGCGCGCCCTGGGGGAGCCGGGGATCGACGGTGCTGCCGACATTGCGCATGAAGCGGAGGCGTGGCGCGGCAGCGGGCGGCATTTCATGGTGGCGCTCGGCCCCGCGGAGGTCGAGACGCGCGTACGCGCCAAGGTCGCGTCGCTCCCCGCCGAGGAGCGGGCGCATTGGGATTCCGTGCTCACGCACACGCAATTTCGGGCGGACACGTTGCGCTTTCCCGCCGTCTCCCTCGATAGCGCCGGCCAGCCGATCCCGGTCATGAGCACCGATCCGGCCATGTGGTTGCTGCTCGAGCGCCAGCCGGCCGAGCGTGAGGCGGAGCTGCTGCGCCCGTTTCTGCTGCCCTATCCCGTCGGACTGTTCATCGACGGCGTGGGTCTGGCGGTCGCCAACGACGCCTACGCGCCACCGGCGGTGTGGGCGATGTTCGAGCGGGACCTGTATCACTCGCCGCGCGTCGTGTGGGGACGGGAAGTGAACATCTTCCTCGCCGCGCTCGCGACACGCAATCGGCCCGGCGCCGTCGATTCGGTGCGCAGCGCCGTCGCGCGCTCCGGTTTGCAGTACGCCGAGTTGTGGAGTTACAAGTTTGAAGGAGGGGCCCTGCGCCCGGTGCGCTACGGCTCGAGCTCAGACGTACAGCTGTGGACGCTCACCGACCTCGCTGTTCAATATCTCCTCAACGGACGAAGGCCGACCCAATGAGCAATCTCCACGCGTTCGACCTGCTGTTCATCGCGGTCTACTTCATCATTCTGTTCGGGATCGCGTGGTGGGCCGCGCTGCGCGAAAAGCAGGTGAGCTCCGACTATTTCCTGGCGAGCCGCGACGTGGCCTGGTTCGCAGTGGGGGCCAGCCTCTTCGCATCGAACATCGGCTCTGAGCACCTGGTCGGCCTGGCCGGCACCGGCGCGAGCAGCGGTCTCGCTGTCGGCCACTTCGAGTGGCTCGCGTGTCTGATTCTGCTGCTGCTCGGCTGGCTCTTCGTTCCCTATTACCTGAAGAGCGGCGTGTACACGATGCCGGAGTTTCTGGAGAAACGGTACAACTCGGCATCGCGAACGTATTTCACGTGGGTCTCGGTGATCGGCTACGTCCTCACGAAGATCAGCGTGACGCTGTACGCGGGCGGCGTCGTGATTCGCGCGGTGACGGGATGGAATTTCTACACGGCGGCGATCGTCCTCATCATCGTCACCGGGCTGTACACGATCTTCGGCGGGCTGCGCGCCGTGGTCTATACCGAGGTCCTGCAAGCTATCGTGCTGATCCTCGGCTCGATTACGCTGATGGCGATCGGACTCTCGCGAGTGGGCGGGATCTCCGGGCTCGAGGCAAAAGTGCCGGAGGGCTTCTTCTCGATGTGGAAGCCGTCCAATCACCCGGACTTCCCCTGGACCGGGATCATCTTCGGCGCGCCGATTCTGGGAATCTGGTACTGGTGTACCGATCAGCACATCGTGCAGCGGGTGCTCGCCGCCAAGAACATCAAAGAGGCGCGCACCGGCACGATCTTCGCCGGCTATTTGAAGATTCTGCCCGTCTTTATCTTTGTGCTGCCGGGCATCGTCGCGATGGCACTCTTCCCCGAGCTCCACAATTCGCCCGATTCCGCGTATCCCACGCTGGTGACGCGGCTGCTGCCCGCCGGGATCAAAGGGCTCGTGCTCGCGGGGATGTTGGCGGCGCTGATGAGCTCTCTGGCCTCCGCGTTCAACGCGTGCTCCACACTGCTGACGTGGGACGTCTATCGCAAACTGCGCCCCGCGGCGACCGAGCAGCAGCTCGTGCGCGTGGGCCGCATTTCCGCGGGTGTCATGGTGGTCCTGGGCTTGCTGTGGATTCCGTTCATGAAGTACATCTCGTCCCAGATCTACATCTACCTGCAGAGCGTCCAGGCGTACATCGCGCCGCCGATCGCGGCCTGCTTCCTGCTTGGCCTGTTCTTCCGCCGCCTCAACGGCACCGGCGCGATGGCGTCGCTCGTCACCGGACTCGTGCTCGGACTGCTACGACTGATCCTCGAGCTGACGAACAAGGCGTCGGGCGGCGGTCTCGCCCCGGGCACGCTGTGGCACTGGATCGCAACAATCAATTTCCTCCACTATGCGGTCTTACTGTTCGTCATCTGCACGTTCGTGCTCTTCATCGTCAGCATGCTGACTCCGCCGCCATCCCCCGAAAAAACCGCGGGGCTCACGTATGGGGGCGCCGTCGCAGCGGGCGAGACGAGAGAGGACAGGAGGTTCGAGATCGGGCTGTCTGTCCTGCTGGTTGCGATCATCGGCGTGCTGTGGATCGTCTTCGCCTGATGAAGACGTGCGTCGTGCGTCGTGCGTCGTACGTCGCACTGATCGTCGCGGTCGGCTGCCGGCCGGCCGACCGCCAGGCGGTCCGGCCGTCGAGTTACGATCCCGCGCACGACATCGGCTCGCTCTTTTCAGACGTCCAGCTATCCGGCATTTTCCCCGATTCCAAGGAGTTCGTCGATGCGCGCGCGCGCTCCGATCCTCGGACCATCGAGGCGCGGTACGACTCGGCACGCCGTACGCCGGGGTTCGTGCTGCGCGCGTTTGTCGAGCAGAACTTCGTCCTGCCACAACCTGCGGGAGATGGGTACCACACCGTCGCGGCGCAGAGCATGCCGGAGCACATCAAGGCGCTGTGGCCGGTGTTGACGCGATCCGCCGACAGCACCGACATCCGCTCATCCCTAATCCCGCTCCCGAGTCCCTATGTCGTGCCGGGCGGCCGCTTCCGGGAGGTCTACTACTGGGATTCCTACTTCACGATGCTCGGCCTGGTGCAGAGCGGGCGCACCGACCTCGTGAAGAGCATGCTGGACAACTTCTCGCATCTGATCCTGACGGTCGGTCACATCCCGAACGGGAATCGCACCTACTACCGGACGCGCAGCCAGCCACCGTACTTCGCGGCCATGGTGGGGCTGTACGCGCGCGCCACGGACACCATGCACGCGATCGCGTACCTCGACGCGATGGTGAAGGAATACGCGTTCTGGATGGACGGCGCGGACACGCTGGCGCCCGGACACGCCTACCGGCGCGTGGCGCGCCTGCCGGATGGCGCCGTACTGAATCGGTACTGGGACGACTCGGAGGAGCCGCGGCCCGAATCGTACCGGCCTGACGTGGAGATCGGCCAGACGTTACCCGAGTCGCTCCGGGCCAGATTCTATCGCAACGCGCGGGCGACCGCGGAGAGCGGCTGGGACTTCTCGAGCCGCTGGATGCGCGACCCCAAGGACCTCCGCACGCTCGAGACGATCGATCTGATTCCGGTCGATCTCAACAGCCTTCTCTATAATGCCGAGCGCACGATCGCGGCCTGGGCGTTTGTCCGGAACGGCAGGGGCGATGACACGCTCTTCCGCCGGTTCACGCAGCGCGCCGACGCCCGCAAGCGAGCGATTCTCGCGATGTACGACCCCAAGGCGGGATTCTTCTTCGATCGACGCTGGCGCACCGGCGCACTCGTCACCGATCGGCCGTCGCTCGCGGCAGCCGCTCCGCTCTACTTCGGCATTGCGACTGACGATCAGGGCCGACGCGTCGCCGCGCGCCTCGAGCGCGACTTTTTGAAGCCCGGCGGCTTCGTCACGACGAACTTCGCGTCGGGTCAGCAATGGGACGGCCCCAACGGCTGGCCGCCGCTCGAGTGGCTCACGATCGAAGGGGCACGGCGCTATGGGCGCGCCGACCTGGCCGACAAGGCGGCCAGTCGCTGGCTTCGTCTGCTCGAGCGAACCTACGGTTCGACCGGACGAATGATGGAGAAGTACGATGTGGTGAACGCGAACAAGAAAGCAGGCGGAGGAGAATACCCGACGCAGGATGGATTTGGGTGGACCAACGGCGTAGCGCTCGCGCTCCTAAAAGGCTTGGTCCCACCGTTGAGATAGTCGTATCGCCGAGCTGATCAGTCCAACCATGCTGTATGTCTGCACGAAATTCCCCCACTGTTCTCTGCTTTTCGGATCTATATGCTCGGCAAGCAGTCCATGCCCGTTTCGGCATTGGAGCACGTACTCGAACATGCGGCGCGCTTCGTCGCGCTCGCCGATCGCGGCGAGCGCGTTGATGTACCAGAAGGTGCAGACCAGAAACGCGTTCGCCGGCGTGCCGAAGTCGTCGGGCGTCGTGTAGCGGAAGACAAAGTCGCCGCGCTTCAACGCCTTCCCGATCGCACGGACGGTCGCGACGAAGCGCGGATCGTCGTCGGCGACGAAGAACAGCTCGTTCAGCTGCAGCAGGCTGGCGTCGAGCGTATCGCCCTCGAAGGTGGCGACGAACGTACCGAGCTTGGCGTTCCAGGCGCGTTGTGAGATCACCTCGTGCATCGCGCGCGCGTGGTTGCACCAGTACGCGGCGCGATCAGCAAGCCCCAGCTGTTTGGCGATGCGGCCGAGGCGCTCGCAGCCGACCCAGCACATCACCGCTGAGAACGTGTGGACCTGCGTGCGGCCGCGCAGCTCCCAGAGACCGGCGTCGGGTTGATCGAACAGCTTGACGCAGCGCTCGCCCAACGGCTCGAGCCGGCGAAACAGCGATTCGTCGCCCTGGTGCACGAGGCGCCGATCGTAGAACACGTGCGTGGCGGCCAGAATGGACGAGCCGTACACGTCGTGCTGCGCCTGCTCCGATGCCTGGTTGCCGACGCGCACGGGCCCGATGCCGCGGTAGCCGGGCAGCGACTCGACGATGCGCTCGGGCGGCAGCCGATGGCCTGTGACGGTATACACGGGATCGAGCGGCCGGTCGGCGCCCTCCGCCACGATGTTGAGAATGAAGGTGAGGTAGCGCTCCATCGTCTGTGTCGCGCCGAGCCGGTTGAGCGCGGTCACCACGAAGTACGCGTCCCGCAGCCAGCAATAGCGGTAGTCCCAGTTGCGGCTCGAGTCGGCCGCTTCGGGGATCGACGTCGTCAGCGCCGCAACGATCGCGCCGGTGTCCTCGAAGACGTTGAGCTTCAGCGTGATCGCCGCGCGAATCACGGCGTCCTGCCACTCGAACGGAATCGCGAGGGAGCGGACCCAGTCGCGCCAATATGCCGTCGTCTCGGAGAGGAAGTGCTTGCCGACTTCGCCCGCCGCTTCCTGCAGCGTTTCATCGGGGCCGAGGACGAGCGTGACCGTGTCGTCGACGAAAAACGCGTTCTCCTCGAGGATCGACGTGATGGGCATGTCGCTGGTCAGCCGCAGCACGAGGGGGTTGCCGACGTAGCGGATGTGGTTGCTGCCGTGCGTCGTGGCCGCCAACGGCTGGCCGTAGCTCTGCGCCGGCCGCGCGCGCACGCGAATGCGCGGATGGCCGGCAATCCGCTGTACGCGGCGCACGATCATCATGGGACAGAACAGGCGCCCCCGATACTGGAACCGCGGCGCAAAATCGGTGATCTCGATGGCGCCGCCCACGGAATCGGTCAGGCGCGTGACGACCACCGGCGTGTTGTGCAGGTATTTCTGCTCGACGCGGACGCGGTCCAGCAGCTCGATCGCGAAGGAGCCGCTGTCGGGACCCGGCTTGAGCAGCGCACAGAACATCGGGTCGCCGTCGAAGCGCGGGAAGCAGGCCCAATTGATTTCGCCGGCGGGATCGACGAACGCGCCGACCGTGCCGTTGCCGATCAGTGCGAGATCGAGCGAAGCCATTGCTGCACCGCCTTCACGTTTTCGAGCCGCCAATGCGCTACCGTCTCCCCCGCACCCACCTTGATCGAGTGCCCGCCCAGCTCGTTAACGGACGCAAATCCGAATTCGTCGCTCGCGTCATCGCCCACGAACACCGGCGTCCGTCCGGCAAAGGGGGGTTCGCCCATGAAGTCGACCAACGCCCGGCCCTTGTCCTTCCCGGCCGGCTTGAGCTCCACGACGCTCTTGCCCTGCTGGAGACAATACTCTCCATCGAGGTCGGGAAGCAGCGCTTCCATCGTCTGTTGCACGAATGCCGCCTGGCTGGGGATGCGGCGGTAGTGCAACGCGAGTGAGAGCCCTTTGTCCTCGAGGAGGAGACCGGGCTGGTCAAAGATGGCCTGAGCGAGACGCTGGCGCACCAGTTTGAGGTCCTGGGTCGGCTCATGGCGCGTCGCGTGACCCGCGGCGTCGCGTCGCTCCGCGCCGTGCTGGCCGGCGACGGGCAGGTGCACGCTGGGAAACAGGGCATCGATCTCGATGATGGGACGGCCGCTCATGAGGGCGACCGCCCCGCCGGCGCATTGATACAGCTCTTGCAGCAGCTCGCGCAGGTTCTCCGAGACGCGTACCGCGGCCGGCGTTTCGGCGAAGTCGACGAGCGTACCATCGACATCAAAAAAGTAGGCCCAGTCGCAGCGTGGCTGCGGCGGGACGTGGGTCACTGCCGGCCGCTGGCGCTCACCGACCCGCTCTGACGCCGCTCGCCGCGCGGCACCACGAATTCCGGCACGCGGCCGCGCCGCCGGCTGCTGGCGGCGTCGAGCAGCATGCGGCCGGCCCAGCGAAACACGTTGAAGTCCTGGATCAGGCCGCGCATGAGCCGCATGCGGGTGCGCTGCTCGGTTGGCGGCATCGTGAGGGCGACGTGCAGCGCCGAGGCGCATTCGTCGGTGTCATACGGGTTGACGATCAACGCCTCGGGCAGCTCACGGGCGGCGCCGGTGAAGTGGCTGAGGATGAGGACGCCCCGCTGGTCATCGCGTGCGGACACGAACTCCTTCGCCACGAGGTTCATGCCGTCGTGCAGGCTCGTGACCGCGCACACGTCGGCGCCGCGGTAGTACTCGAAAATCTCGTCGGGTTGATGATGCTCCGCCATGAGAATGATCGGCGGATGCGTCGCTTCGGGGAAGCGCTGGTTGATACGTGTCGCGAGGTCCCGCACGCGCATCTCGTAGGCGCGGTATTCGTCGATGCGGACGCGCGTGGGCGCGGCGATCTGGATGAACGAGAACTTCCCGATCCACTCGGGTTTCAGCTCGAGCAGTCGTTCCACCGCGCGCATCCGTTCCTCGATCCCCTTGGTGTAATCCATCCGGTCCACGCCGATGCCGACAGCATGTTCGGGAGGGAGGTTGTGACGCTGGCGGATCACGGTGCGGCACTGCTCGACCGGCTTGCTGAGTAGTTCCGCCGGCGGCGGCCATTCGACCGAGATAGGATAGCGCTTGACCGACGTCGGCTTGCCGCGGTAGGAGACGGAGAAGGTCTCGCGATCCACGCGCGCTTCGAGGAAGCGGTCGACGGTATCGACGAAGTTGTTGACGTGAAACTGCGTGTGGAAGCCGAGAATGGTGCTGCCGAGCATTCCGTCGAGCAGCTCGTCGCGCCAGGGGCAGATCGCGAAGGCCTCGGGATTGGGCCAGGGGATGTGCCAGAAGGAGATGATGGTTGCCGCGGGCAGCGCCTCGCGGATCATGCGCGGCAGCAGCGCGAGGTGATAGTCCTGTACCAACACGATGGGATTGGGAGAGTTCGATTCCTGTTCCACAGTGCTCGCGAACTTGCGGTTGACGTTGACGTACTGCTCCCAGTCGCTCGTGCGGAAAATCGGGCGCACGTGCGCGATGTGGCAGAGCGGCCAGATCCCTTCGTTCGCGAAGCCATAGTAGTAGCCGGCTTCCTCCGCGGGCGAGAGCCACACGCGGCGCAGCTGGTACTGCGGATCATCGGGCGGCGGCGGCACGACGATGCGATCGTGCCCATCGACGACTTCGTGGTCCGCGTTCCCGCTGCCGTGTGCGATCCAGGTCCCGGAGCAGGCGCGCATGATCGGCTCCAGGGCCGCGACGAGCCCGCTCGCGGGACGCCACACCTCGATCCCGGATCCGCCCCGCATGTGGATGTAGGGCTCGCGGTTGGAGACGACGATGACCTCCTGGCCACGCAGCTCGCGGTGCAGGATCTCCCGCAGCGTCTTGGGGGTCCAGCCGAGCTGGTCTTCATCGCGCGCCCGGTGATCGGCTTCGATGTCCTCGATGAGCTGGCGCAGGTCGTGCGCAATCGGCCGCAGCTCGGGCGGCGTCGGGGGGAAAGGCCCCGCGCGCCCAGGGGCGAGGAACAGCGTCTCGCCGCGCAGCAGCCCGCGGAGTCCCTGGATCCAGCCGCGCCAGGACAGTTGGGCGATGATCACGGTGACGAGCGCGACCATGAGGCCCAGCCCCGCGAAAAAGAGAAAGAGATACTCGCGCGTCTCGCGGCTGCGTCGGGCGATGAAGCTCATGTCGTGTACCAGCACGAGCTGCCCGAGCGGCAATCCCCTCATCGTCGCGCTCGCGACCAGGGGGCGCACCGATACGAACACCGGACCCCCTGCCGTCTGCAGCAGATCGCCTGGCTCGGTGAAGCGGTCCAGGTCGGAGCACCGCACCTCTTTCGGCAGTGTGGTCGTCGCCACCGGCTCGCCATTCTCGGGCGGGCAAAATGCCACCGCGACCAGGCGCTCATCCTGCGTGATGCGCGTGAAGAACTCCTGGATACGGCGCGGGTCGCCGGTCCGGATCAGGTCCTGCAGCGGATCCTGGATCGTGTTGGCGATCAGGTTAGCGCGCGTCTCGAGGTCCCGGCTGAACCAGCGAAGCATCAGTCGGTCCGCGAGCGGCAGCGCCCCGTAGGCGAAAATGCCGACGGCGATCAGCAGCGGGATGACGAAGCGGAGCGAGAGTCGCACGGGTTTGTACATACCCAGGCATTGCAATGAGTTCCGCAATCTCGAATATTGGATCTAACTGGCAGCGCTTACACAAGCCTTTCAGCTAACGCCATTCCCGCAAACACCGCAGTCAGACATCCGATGATCGTCGCGCCCATGTAGATCGCCGCGCGCCCGTAATGACCCTGCGCCAGCAGTGCCAATGATTCGTAGCTGAATGTGCTCATCGTCGTGAACCCCCCGCAGAATCCGATGGTCAACGCCGACCGGACCTCCGGCGCGACGGCGCTCGATCGAGTCGCGTAGTGCACCACGAAACCGAGGATCAACGAGCCCACGAGGTTGACCACCAGTGTCGCCGAGCGTCCTTGTACCACGCGCTCCGTGCCGAAGCGGGCGAGCGTACCAGCAGCGCCAGCGAGCGCGATATAGAGGATGGTCAAAGAAAAACTCCTGCCGTTGATGGTTCAGGTAGGAGTCATCAGCCGGAAAGGGCGGTTGAAGGCGAACTCCATCGCCGGGGAGCAATATAAGCGGACGGGGAACGTAGGGGCGCAGCATGCTGCGCCCCTACTTGTTCGCCTACCGTCCCTTAGCGTCCCTTACCGTCGTATCTTTCTGCAATGGCGCACATCCGGCTCGCCCTGTCCCAATTTCGACCCACCAAGGGCGAGTACGCGGAGAACGTCACCCGGATTGGTGCCGTCATCACGCAAGCGGCGCAGCTCGATCCCAAGCCCGAGCTCGTCGTTTTTCCTGAGACCGCCACCTCGGGTTATTTCGTCGAAGGGGGCGTGAAGGAGCTCGCGGTCACCGCCGGCACGCTGGCGCGCGATCTCGCGGCCGCATACCAGGGCCCCACGATCGACGTCGTCGTCGGATTCTACGAGCGCTTCCAAAATCACATCTACAACTCGGCGCTGTACGTCACGCTCGGAAAGCAGAAGCCGGAAGTGCGTCACGTGCATCGCAAGGTTTTCCTGCCGACTTACGGCGTATTCGACGAGGAGCGATTCGTGGACCGCGGCCAGGACGGCGCGCGGTCGTTCGAGACGGGGTGGGGGGGGGGAAGGCCGCGATCCTGATCTGCGAGGACGCCTGGCACTCTCTTGCGGCGACCGTTGCCGCTCTCGAGGGAGCGCAGCTGATCATCGTGCCGAGTGCATCACCGGCGCGAGGGCTGGACGAGGAGGAGGCCCGTGACGGAGAGGCAGCGCTGCCGGTATCGGTGGTGCGCTGGGAACGCATCGTCCGGGGCATCGCCGAGGAGCACGGCGTGTTCGTCGCTCTCGCGAATCTCGTGGGGTTCGAAGGCGGCAAGGGTTTCCCGGGCGCGTCGGCAGTCATCGATCCGACCGGCAGGGTGATCGCGCGCGGCCCATTGTTCGAAGAGGCGCTGCTGACGGCGGACATCGATCTCGATTCATTGACGACGGCGCGGTCGGACTCGCCGTTGCTCGCCGATCTCCAAAGCGCGCTACCAGTTCTCACGAAAAGCTTGAGCGGGGACAAGCAAGATCAGAAAGTGCGTTTCGACCCAGCTACGAATGGGACTCCGACGCACGACGCACGACGCACGACGCACGTCGACATCGTTACTCACAAGCCTCCGGAGCCCGATCCACTGGCGATCGATGCCGAGCTGACCCGCAAATGGCTCGTCAGCTTCCTCCAAGACGAAGTGGTCCGCCGCCGGGGCTTCATGAAGGGTCTCGTGGGGCTGTCGGGCGGCGTGGATTCCTCGCTCACCGCATTCCTCGCCGTCCAAGCGCTGGGCCGTGAGAACATTATCGGCGTGCGCATGCCGCACCGCACGTCGAGTCCCGCGAGTCTCGCGCACGCGCAGCTCGTCATCGACAAGCTCGGGATTCCAGCGGTCACGATCGATATCTCCGACGCGGTCGATGGCTACTTGAAACAGGTCGGCGATATCGATCCGCACCGGCTCGGCAACGTGATGGCACGCGAGCGCATGATCGTCCTGTTCGATCTCTCCGCCAAGCACAAGGCGCTGCCGCTCGGCACGAGCAACAAGTCCGAACGGCTGCTGGGCTATTTCACCTGGCACGGCGACGATGCGCCGCCCGTGAACCCGCTGGGCGATCTGTTCAAGACGCAGGTGTGGGCGCTGGCTCGTCATGTGGGTGTTCCGGAAGAGATCGTCGCCAAGCCTGCAACAGCCGATCTGATCAAGGGCCAAACAGATGAAGGAGACCTCGGCGTTTCATACCTGCACGCCGACCGCATTCTGTACCACCTGATCAGGGGGGAGGAGCCGAGCGGCTTCCCCAAGGAAGAGGTGGAGATCGTGCGGAAGCGCCTCGACTCGACGCACTGGAAGCGACGGCTGCCCACCGTGGCCGTGGTCTCGCAGACCGCGATCGGGGAATTTTATCTGAGACCGGTGGACTACTAGTGGCGCAGCCGAGCCGGCACCCCCGCGAATCGGAGACGGTGTTCACGGAGTTGATGATGCCGCACCACGCGAACATTCTGGGGAACGTGTTCGGGGGGCACATCCTCGCGCTCGTCGACCGCGTGGCCGCGGTCGCGGCGATCCGCCACGCGCACCGCGAGTGCGTCACGGTCTCGGTGGACAAGGTGGACTTCCGCGAGCCGATTCACGTCGGCGAGCTGGTGACGGCGAAAGCGCGCGTGAACTTCGCGGGCCGCACCTCCATGGAGGTCGGCGTGAAGGTGCTTGCGGAGAATGTGCTGACGGGGGACATACGGCACACGAATTCGTGCTACGTCACCTACGTCGCGCTCGACGAGAACGGCCGTCCGACGGCAGTCCCGCCGATCGTGCCCGAGACGCCCGACGAAAAACGCCGCTACGATCGTGCGGCCAAGCGCCGCGCGAACAGGGTGATGGAACGCCGTTACGACCAGGGTCGGGGTGAGTAAAGTCGTACTGGTCCTGTCGGGTGGCGGAGCAAAAGCCCTTGCTCACGCGGGCGCCTTCCGGGCGTTAGAGCAGGCGGACCTCCTTCCCAGCCATATCGTCGCGACGTCCATGGGAGCGGTCGTCGGCGCGGCCCTGTGCGCGGGAATGCCGTTCGATCAGGTGCGCCGGCGGGCGATGGGAATCCGCCGCAAAGACGTTGCTCCGTTCGATCCGTTGGTGCTCGTGATGGGCCTGTTCGCCCGCAGTCTCTTCCCGGCTTCCGCACTCCGCCGCGCCATCGCCACCATCGTTCCCAGGACGCGCTTCGAGTACCTGAAGACTCCGCTCACGGTCACGGTCACCGATCTCGACAGCGGCGAGTTGTTGCTCCTGGGCGGACCGGAGCGCCGGGACATCGAGCTCGCGGATGCGCTGTACGCGTCCTGCGCACTGCCGCTCTACTTTCCGCCACTGGAATCGGGCGGCCGGCGCCTCGGGGACGGCGGGCTCCGAGCGGTGCTGCCGCTCGAACCCGCGCGCCAGATCGCGAAGGACGCGGACCTGTTCGTCGCCGTCGATGTCGGTCCGGGCTTCGACGAGCGAATAGGGCCGTCGCCAAACGGCGATCAGCCGCAGCCGCCCGACGCCCCCGTTCCGGCGCGCCTCCCGCGGGTCGTGCGGACGCACGGCGAAGCGATGCGGATCATGATGGCGGAGCAGACGGAGCGGGCGCTGGCGGATTGGCCAAAGGATGCGCCGCGGCTGGTGTATGTCCGCGCAGTAGCGGAGCGTGAAGCGACGTTCGCGGTCGACAGAATTCAGGAGTATGTCGAGATGGGTTACCAAGCCACGAAGAAGGCCTTAGGATAGCCACATGCGAGCATCGGAAGTCATGATTGCGGATCCCGTCGTCGCAGCGGCTGGTGCGACATCGTCTGAGGTCGCCGCGCTCATGCGGGTCAAGAACATCTCGGTCGTTCCCGTCGTCGATAATCCTAAAGACCGCCACTATCTGGGAACGATCTCGGATCGTGACATCGTCGCTCGGTGCGTGGGCGCGGGGCACGATCCAACCGATTGCTCAGCGGTCGATCACGCGCGCACCGACACTCCGGTCGTGAAACCCGATACTGAGTTAAGAGGATTCCAAGTCGCAAAGCAGATAGATCCGAATGATCACCATGTGCGCTCGACGATTGTGGTATTGAACGGCGATAAGAAAGTGGTTGGATTTATCCCGCACCCCGAAGAGATCCAGGGAATCGTGGTGGGTTAGGTGACGCACAAATTCTTCACCCTCGCCGAAGCCAACCGCACGCTCCCCTTGGTGAAGCGCGTCGTGTCCGATATCATGAGCGTCTATCCGCAGTGGAAGGATCTTGTGGCGCAGTATGAGCTGATCGCCGCAAAGGCGCGCCCGGAATGGGGCGAATCGCAGGAGCAGGTTGCGCTCAAGGGGCGCATCGATGCCGCCGCAGGGAAGATCAACGAATTCCTCGGCGAGATCGAGCAGATCGGCTGCGAGTTCAAGGGTTTCGACCAGGGGCTCGTCGATTTCCACGGCCGGCTGGACGAGCGCGAGATCCTGTGGTGCTGGCAGTTCGGCGAGGATCGCATCACCCACTGGCACGAGCTGGAGGCGGGATTCGCCGGGCGCCAACCCCTCCCCGAGGTCCTGAGCCGCACATGAAAGGCCTGTGGCTGTTCCTCCACGTCATGGGATTCACCGCCTGGCTCGGCGGCGGGCTCGCCGTCATGCTCAGCGGCATTACGGCCAAGTACTTCCCCGCCGAGCAGCGGCTGGCGGTGTACCGCGTCATGAGCGTCGTGACCCGGAATCTGATCGGTACCGGCGCGGTCCTCGTGGTGGTGAGCGGCTTCGTGCTGTCGGTCCCGTACTTCAAGAGCACGACCCCGCCATCCTGGCTCCTGGCCATGCAGGGTCTGGGCCTGCTGGGCGCCATCGTGGCCATCGGGATCGTGACTCCCACCGCCGCTCGGCTCGGCAGGCTGGAGCTCGACCCAAGGGGAGAACTGCCGGAAGGCTTCAGTGGTCTGCGGAAACGACAGGCCATTTTTGCGACAGTTGCAGGCGTTTTTGCCCTGCTCGCGCTGCTCTCAGGGACCGTCTTTAGATAGGAAATGCATCTCGTGGCATCTAGCGCGGCCGTTTCGAGCTGTGACCATCACCCCCATTTGGGGGTCGTTGTCGGAGTGCGAGGATTGGTTCTCTTCGACTTCGGCGGGGGTGGCAAACAGTCGTTCGCCGCTTTCGACCGGGCGTTTCGGGAGTCGGACCGAGCGCTCGAGCGGCTCGCCGGCATAGAGAGGCTGGGATTCCGCGCGATGGTTGACGCTCAAACCGCGTTGCTGTTACCCCGTCTCTCGGACGGCGCTGCGCTCCCGGCGCGAGCCATTGCCGATCAGTTCCACTCCTCGACCTGCGCGGTCGTGCGTCGCAACGAAGAGCTACTGGCGCGCTTGCACCAGTCCTATCACCTCGGCGTCGTTTCGAATTTCACCGGCAATCTCGAGCTGTGTCTCGAGGAGCTAGGCGTAATGCGTTATTTCTCCGTGGTCGCGGATTCGGGGCGGGTGGGGATCACCAAGCCGGACCTGCGGCTGTTCCAACACGCACTGAGCCACCCGGGTTTGACCTCCACGCCCGGCTGGATGGTGGGCGACAACTTCGAATCGGACATCCGGCCGGCCGCCGCGCTGGGCCTGTCTACCGCCTGGCTTACGCCGGTGAGCGAGAAATCGCGCGAGTCGGCAGGAATCCCGACGGTGCGGCTCTCCACTCTCTCCGAGCTCGCGGGAGTGCTCGAGTCGTGATGCAGGGACTCATCCTCGCCGGCGGGCGCGGTTCCCGGCTCGCCGCCGATGGCGTCGAGACGCCCAAGCCGCTTGTGGAGGTCGGCGGGCGCCCGCAGATCGTCAACCTGATCGAGACATTCACAGATCTGGGCTGTGAATCGATCATATGCATGGTCCGCGATGGCATAACGCTCGACGTCCCACGACCCACCGTGGTGCGGACGTGCCGGACGCCCTCGTCCCTGCACACCCTGGTCGCCGGCCTCGCGATCGTGCCGCCGGGCCCGGTGTTCTGCGCCATGGTCGATACGGTCATGCCGGCGGCCGACTGGCGCCGGCTGTTCCGCGGCGTGACCGAGCGTCTCGACGAGGGAGCAGCCGCCGCGCTCGCGGTGACGCCATTTGTGGATGACGAGCTGCCCCTGTACGTCACGCGCGACACTGCGGGTTTTGCAACGGCAATTCTCGACACACCTCCTTCACCCAGGTCCGGCGTGTCGCTGCTCGTGACGGGCGGCGTGTACGGCTTGAGTCCCGTCGCGCGGCGACTAGCTTCCGTTGCGGTCGCATCGTTGCATCGGATGCGCGCGTTCCTGCGGCTGCTCGTCGAGTTGAAGGTTCCCGTCGCAACCGTCGAGGTGCCGCGCATCATCGATCTCGATCACAAGCGCGACCTCGACGCGGCGGAGCGCTGGCTCACGGCGCGCGCCGGAGACGAACCATGAAGCGCCTCGTCGCGCTATATCGCAGCCCCACGTACTCGCCGGCCCAGCATCGCAGCAATGACACGGCGATTCTCGACGACACGATCGCCGGGCTGGAGCAACGTGGTTGGCAGGTCACCCGGACGGGCGAAGGCGACGTAGCGGCGGGCAGGCTCCCCGCCGCCGACCTCTACGTGAACATGTGCCAGGGCCCGGCAGCTTCCGAGCGGCTGCTCGATCTCGTGCCGCGCGAAGCACTGGCCGTCAATCCGCCTGAGAGCGTTCTCAACTGCCACCGCCATCGCCTCGTCGCGCGGATGGAAGCGGCGGGACTGCCGTTCCCACGCACGCTGATTGTGCCGACCGCCGACCCGCAGGCGCTGATTCCGCTTGTCCATCAGTTGAACGGCGACGGCCGGCCGGTGTGGGTCAAGCGTGGCGACGTTCACGCCGAGACGAGCGCCGACGTCGTGGCGACGAAAGAGGCAGGCGTGACGGACGCGATCGCCGAATTCGCCCGGCGGGGCGTGTCGCGTGTGGCGCTGCAGGCACACATCGCCGGTCCGATCTTGAAGTTCTACGCGGTGGCCGACGGCCGCTTCTTCTCCTGGTATCCGGCCGACGGGCCGCGCGATCGGCACGTGGAGATCGACGAGGACCGCCTGCGGGAACTGGTCTTTGCCGCCGC
>WNEZ01000480.1_pt1 | contig 35514 bp, 30 predicted proteins | sample 5400521 | NCBI WGS metagenome assembly WNEZ01 (sample SAMN13153339, study PRJNA577476) | soil metagenome | isolation source: 120 cm saprolite under Douglas fir tree site 2 hole 1 replicate 1 | place: USA:California | collected 2015-04-18 | reverse complement strand
GGGAGGCTATGCCTTGCGCGGTGGCGCGGCGGGGGCGGCCGTTGTGGGTCAGGCTGCGCTCGAGGACGCTGACCATGGAGCGGAAGACAGTCTCGAAGGCGGTCCTGGCGGATTTGCCGCTGCGGGCTACGTCAGTGGGCAAGGCCACCATGGGGCAGGAATCCTCGACGTTTTCAAAATGCTGGCGGGAGAGATAGGCGCGGACGACTTGCGGGCCGACGTCGCCGGAGGAAAGGTCTACTTTGACGCCTTCCCAGCAACTCTTCCAGTTGGGGTCGGTAAAGAAGCAGGTGAGGACTTCGGCGTAGAGGTCGCTCTTGCTATGGAAATAGCTGTAAAAGCCACCGTGGGTGAGGCCGGCGCCGGCCATGATCTGTTGGATGGAGACACTCTCAAAGCCGTGGCGGTTGAAGAGCTTGCGCGCGCTGTCAATGATGATTTTCTTGACGGCTGGGCGGTGGGCGGCGGGGTAAGGCATGGGGGGCTCCTTGTTCGTGAGGTGTTGAAGTATGCTCCGAAGTGGATTGCACTTTCCAGGAAAAGATTATCTTGAACATATTTTGGCGAGGTGGTGTCATGCGAGTGGGTCGCGCGGGAAATTCTGGAGGAATAAAGATGTGCGATAGCAAAAAGATTGGTGCATTGGTGAGTATGTCGACACGGAGGCAAGTGATCGCGGGGGTGGCTGTAGCGTTTGGCGGGCTGGGCCTGGGATCAGCGATGGGTTGGACGGCAACGGAGGAGGAGATTTCGCATACGGCGGAGTCGATTCACCAAGAGCCCGTTTTTAAGGCGAGCCGGAAGCGCGTTTATGAGGCGCTGACGGACGCGAAACAGTTCGACAAGGTTGTGCAGCTTAGCACGGCGATGAAGTCCGGCATGGCGCCGGGAGCCACGCCCACGGAAATCAGCCGTGAGGTGGGAGGGGCGTTCGCGCTATTCGGCGGCTACCTGACGGGAAGGCACCTGGAACTTGTACCGAACGAGCGAATCGTCCAAGCATGGCGAGCGGGAGGTTGGGATCCGGGGGATTACTCGATTGCGAAATTTCAGCTCGTGGAGCAAGGGGCGGGAACCAGGATCATATTTGACCATACTGGATTTCCCAAAGGCAAAGCGGAACATCTGGCGGAGGGATGGAAAATAAATTATTGGGAGCCGCTGGAGAAATTTCTGGGCTAGCTATTTTTTGAAGAGGTTTTCGAAAGCCTGGCGGGCGTCGGTGTGGCGCGGCGGCCCGCTGGGAGGTGCGGAACCGGGGGCGTTCGGCTGAGTGTAGGAAGTTGGCGCGGTGTCTTTTTCGATGGTCATGCGAAATTCGTAAAAGGTGCAAGCGTTCTTGGCATCTTTGGGAGAGATGCGCTCCTGGATGGGCTGGGTACATTCGAATTGCGCGCCGGAATCGAAGAAACGGCATTGTTTGCAGCAGTGCAATTCGGCCTGGCACTTGGGACACGTGCCATTGGGATCGAAACCTGGGGTCAACACAGCACCACAATTGGCGCAGCGCGCGCGCGTGACGGTGCCGACCATGCGCGGCGTGCGGGGGCCGAATTGATCGGCGCCGCGCGGGCCGCCAGCCGGCGGTTTGCGATCGTGCGATTTGTCCTTTTTATCGTGCTTTTCCGCGTCGCGGTAACCGCGGTGACCGTACTTTCGATCCACAAACGCCTCCGTCCGCCAGTCTCGACGGACTGCCACAACTACAACTTATGCTTTTGCGCTGTCGCGCTTGCCAACTTGGCTAGTATCCAATCGGATTGTTACACTCGGCCGGACGGCGCACTCATTCCCTAGAGATTGCTGGCAGAACCGCGAACGTCCAACGAGCAGGAGATGGGACCTCTATGTTTGTAGCGCTGTGGGAGTACGAAGTCAAGCCGGGTGATAAAGAAAGATTCGAGAAGGCCTATGGGCCGGACGGGGAGTGGGCGCGGCTGTTCCGGAGCGATTCGGACTACCTTGAGATTCGATTGATGCGTGACGCGTTTCGGCCGGCGATGTACCTCACACTTGATTTCTGGGATTCCCGCGAAGCGTATGAAAAATTCCTGGCGAAGCACCGTGCTGAGTACAGCGCGGTCGATGAGGCCACTGAAAGTTTGAAGAACAACGAGCGGCGAATCGGCTGGTACGAGCTTGTCGCGCCTTGAGCCACAAGCAGAAACTAACGTTTAGGCAGTCCCATCCGAGCTTTGCTTTCCCAGCCACATCTGAATAAAACCGTCGGGCGAGAGATCGGGTTGCAAAAATTTTCTTGGCGTTCCTTCGGAGCGGAGAAGGGCTTCGGCGGCGAGATAACCGCTGCGGACGGCGCCTTCCATGGTGGCGGGCCAGCCGGTGTCGGTCCAGTCGCCCGCGAGAAACAGACGCGGGATGGCGGTTTGTTGCTTGGGGCGCCAGCGATCGACCCCGGGCTCGGGCGAAAATGTGGCCGCCGTTTCCTTGATGACGGTGGCTTTCACCAGTTCGGCGTTGCGAGCTGCGGGGAGAGCTTGGCGGACTTCTGCTAAACAGAGATCGATGATCTCCTGGCGTGACTTCAGCAGGAGATCGTACGATGCGCTGATGACCAGTTGCAGGTACTGTCCTGAAACGGAGTTCCCTTCTCCGTTCGCATCGGCGTAGAGAGCCGTCTTGTTGAAGACCCACTGGGTGGTGGTGTCGAGGAGCGTGACGAAGGGTTCGGTCATCACCGGGCGGTCGAACCAGAAGTGGACGCCGGTGATGGGCGATACTTTGATTTTTTCGAGATTGGCGAGGGAGGGATCGCTCTGCTTGATACTTTCCGGGAGTAGTTCACCGAGGGCGGTGTGGGGCACGGCGAAGACGTAGGCGTCGGCGGATTCTTCGCGGGCTTCGTCGAAGCGAACTCCGGCGAGTTCGCCGCTTTCGATTTTCAGGCCACGGACTGGAGCGCGGAGAACTACTTCGCCGCCGCGGCGTTCGATTTCGGACTTGCAGCCGTCGTAGAGATTGGCCAGCGGGACGGCGGGGACTCCCATGCGATAGCCGGTGCTGTTTGAAAGAAAGGCTTTCCAGAAAACGTCGACGCCAAAGCGCGCGTCGGTTCGGCCGAGTTCTTCATCGAGAGCACTGACCAGGACGACGCGCCAGAAACGCTCGATGGCGCGTTTGGTCTGGCTACGGCGGCGGAGCCATTCCAGCATGGAGATGCCTCCGCTTTCCTGAAGATCAGCGGGCTTGCCTTGCGTCTTGAGGATGTCGAGCAAGGCGCGGGCGATGGAGAGTTTGTCGAGCAGCGTAAGCGGGGCGAAAGCGGCGAAGGAGCCTGTCAAATGAAATGGCGCGGGCAAGAAGCCGGCTTGCATTTCGCCTTGGCGGCCTTGCGGATCGAGGAAGAGGAGGCGGCCGAAAAATTTGATTTTGCCGGCGGCACCGATGCGGCGGTAGAAATCGTCGAGGTTGGTACAGCAGCCGAGGGTAACGTGCTGGCAATCAGCGCGACGCCGGCTGCCAGTCCCGCCAGCCCGCCGCCGATCACGATCACGCTTTTCAAGGATATTCTCTTCCGTGTGGCGGCCGAAGCGCGCCTTGGCGATGAACATCATTTTTTCCGCTTTGGAAAGACGAATGCGCTCGCCGAAGACGGCGTAGTCCAGTGACTCGATGTGGCCGAGGAGGGCGCTGTAGGTATGAACGAGAAGCCACAAAGCGCCGCGGCTGTCGGGGTCGATGAGGCCGAGGAGAGCGGCGCCTTCTTCGTAGAGTTGCCAGGCGCGCTCGGACTCGAAGCGGAGCAATTCGCGAACGCCGAGAGTGGCTTCGCTGCGGGCAAAGTCTTCGGGTGAGACACCATAGCGATGCAGATCTTCTTCTGGGAGATAAATGCGGCCGAATGTGTGGTCTTCGCGGACATCGCGAATGATGTTGGTTAGTTGGAAGGCGAGGCCGAGTTTTTCCGCGAGGTCCAGGGCGCGCGCGTCGGTGAAGCCGAAGACGTGGGTGCAAGTGAGGCCTACCGTGCCTGCTACGCGATAGCAATACTCGCGGAGGCGGTCGAAGGTGGGATAGGTTTGGACGGTGAGGTCCATCTCGGCGCCGCTGATAAGGTCGTGGAGATAGCGCGCGGGCATTTTGTAGCGCTGCATGGTGTCTACGAGCGCGGGCAAGACTTCCGCCTCACCGAAGGAAGCCTCCGAAGGCAACGGCATGGCGGCCGTGCCATCAAAAACCTGCGAATGTCCCGTAACGGCCTCATCGAAGGCGGCGCGCCATTTGGCCAGGCCGCGCTGCTTTGCGAGAAGGCTTTGGCTTTCATCCGAGACATCGTCTACGAGCCGCATAAAAGCATAAAGAGCGGCCAGGGCATCACGCTTGGGCTTCGGCAGAAGAAAGAAGGCGTAGTAGAAATTGCTGTGGGAGGAGCGGGCGATGCGATGGGAAGCTTCATACGACTCCGCGACAGTTGTGCTCAGCTGGGGCGCAGCACCCCAACCGGATCGGGACAGGTGCTGCGCCCCCACAACGGGGGGCGTTGGCGCGTTTTTCGTTGAACGCGAATCGCCGCCTGCGAGGTGCGCCACGAGAGCACGGCTCAGGAGCGCCGCTTGCTTTAGTTTGCTGACGGCGGGGCGGTGGTGGAGCGTGTCGTAGCCTGTCGTCTCGATGGCATCGAGCACGGCGAGGCCGCCGCGGGTGAACATGTCGAGGTCCACACTGAGGCGTCCGTCTACCATTTTTGCGAGGGGATGGCCTTCGGCAAAGAGGGCGCGAGTGCGGGCGATGAGATCTTTCATCAACCGAACGTAGCGCTCGTCGAAGCGGCGCTCGACAATGTCACTCTCGGTGAGTCCCTGCGCGGCGGCAGCATCGAGCGGAATGTAGATGCGGCCTATGTCCAGGTCGCGCCCGACATCTTGCCAGAAGTTTGCGAGTTGCAGGGCGGTACAAGTGGCATCGGACAGGTGCTGGCGCTGTTCATCGCGGTAGCCGCACAGATACAAGACCAGGCGCCCCACTGGATTTGCCGAATTCACGCAATAGCCCAGAACGGCATCCCAGTTGGGATAGCGCTTCACAGTTTGATCCTGGCGGAAAGCCTTCAGCAGATCGGCGAAGGGCTGCTTCGGAATGTCCTTTGCTAGGATGGTTTCGCGAAGCGCCACGAAGACCGGATGCGACGGCTTGCCTTCGTAACAGGTGTCCAACTCATGTTCCCACCATGCAAGCAATTCCAGGGCGCGTGCGGGTTCGGGAACTTCATCGCCGAGATCGTCAGCCCAACGGCAGTAGGCATAGACGTTGTAGAAATGCTGGTGGAGGGCTTTGGGGAGGAGCCAGGAGACAACGTTGAAATTCTCGTAGTGATGGGTGGCGAGCCAGCGGGTGTAGTTCTGCGCTTCTTCCGGCGAGCAGCCGGGTTTGGGCGCTTGGCGCGCGATGTCGATTTCGCCGGGGAGCAGCATCAGAAGAGAGGTTCCTGGCTTCGCTCGGAATGACGGTCCATACAAAGGCACCCGCTTGGGAAAGCGGCCGCTAAAGGGTCAAAAGATTGAAAAGATAGAAACTGCCGGCACCTCAGTCCCATTCGGAGCACGAGCTCTGCGCCTCGCTCGAATCTAAGAGTGGGTTTGAGTTGCACCGGAAAACTACGGCCGCACGGCCAGTTTGATTTCGCCGCTGCGCGACTTCATGCGGGCAAAGGCTTGCGGGAGGTCAGCGAGACGGATTTCTTCGGTGACGAAATCGCGAGCGGAAATGTCTCCGCGGCGGATGGCTTCGAGCGCTTCGCGAAAGAACCGCGGGGTGTGATGAAACGGGGAAATCAGCTTGATTTCCGAGTAGTGGATGGCTGCGGGGTCGATTTCCACGCGGGTGCCAGAAGGTAGGCCGCTGAAGAAATTCACGACACCGCCGCGGCGAACCATCGCCAGGGCCTGTTTCCAAGTGGCGGGATTGCCTGCCGCTTCGACCACGGAATCGGGGCCGAGTCCGTCTTCGGTGAGTGCTTTCACGGCGGCTGCGACGTCGGCCGTTTCCGCGACGTTAATGGTTGCTACGGCGCCCAGGTGCCTGGCGACATCCAGCGGCGCGGAACGGCGCGCTAAAGCGATGACGCGGACTCCGCGCCTGGAAAGCATGCGGACAAATTTCAACCCGATGGGGCCGCAGCCAATCACGGCCGCGGTATCGCCGGTGCGCACTTCCATCTCGTGGATGCCGCGGAGCACGCAAGCCAGAGGTTCGGCGAGCGCGGCGCTCTGGTCGTCAACCGAGTGCGGCACTTCCAGCATATTTTCCACGACGATGCGGCCGGGGATGCGCATGTAGTCCGCGTAAGCGCCGTTATTGAACAAGAGGTCGTCACAAAGATTTTCCTGGCCGCGGCGGCAATGATAGCAGCGCAAGCAAGGCGCGGAATTCGCGGCGATCACGCGCATGCCGATGCGCCAGCGCGGGTCCACGCGCTTGCCCACAGCGGCGATTTCACCGACCAGTTCGTGGCCAAAGACGGCCGGCGGTTGAATCATTTTGGCGTGATAGCCGCGCTTCCAGACTTTGAGGTCGGTACCATCGGTCAGCGCTAGGCGGACGCGCACCAGGACTTCGTCGGCGGCCAAGGCGGGCACGTCAATTTTTTCGATGCGAAGATCCTCGCTGCCATAGAGCACAGCCGCGGTCATCTTCGAAGGCACCGTGGCGTGGGTTACGGCTGCTTTCACTTGTTCGCCTACTTCCAGCTTCTTTGGCGTCGTCGTGCTCATGCGTGTGTAATCAAAATCTTGAGTGATTCCTCTGTTGGCTTTGCGGCCAGGTCCAATCCTTCTTGGATTCTAGCCAACGGAAAACGGTGCGTGACAATATCCATTACCGGCAGTTTCTTCTTCAGCACCAGATCGGCCCCTGCTTCTTGGATGTCCACAGCCGCGCTATAGCTGCCCAGGATTTCCTTTTCGTCGATGCCCACAGCCGCAGCGGGAAACTCAATCCGGGTCACCGGATCATTTGCCGCGAACAGAAGTATACGTCCCCCAGGCCTTGCCGCTGCCAGCGCATCCACGACAACAGACGGATGAGCCACTGCCACCAGTACCGCATCGGCGCCTCGACCTTCCGTCCGGGCCTTGATCAGTTCCACAAGCTTACCATCACTAGGGTTAAAGGACTCTAACGCTCCTAAAGTTAGACTTTTTGCGCGCCGGACGGCCATGGGGTCGCTGGTGTAGAGCTTGGCACCTTGCAGATTTGCAACCATCAGCAACTGGAGGCCGATGGGACCGCAGCCGGCGATGAGAACCGTCTCGCCTGCGGTTACGCGGGCTTTCTGAACGGCTTTGAGGATCGTATTGATGGGCTCGATAAAAGTGGCTTCTTCAAAGCTGACACTATCGGGCAGCGCGATGATTCCGCGTTCGGCCACCCAGGGCATGGCTTTCACGTATTCGGCGAAGCCGCCGCCGTTGGGGGTGAAACCGCCGGTCAAGCCCGTGGTTTTGTATTGTTTGCACTGCGAAAAGAGGCGGCGCTCGCAGTAAAAACACTTGCCGCAGGGGATGTGATGGAAGCTCATCACACGATCGCCGAGCTTCCACTTCGTTACGCCGCGGCCGGTTGACACGACTGTGCCGGCGATTTCGTGGCCCAGAATCTGCGGCGGGGGCACGTACGCATGATAAATCTTCTTGATGTCAGTGCCGCAGATGCCGCAGGCGGCAACTCTGATGAGAACTTCGCCGTCGGCGACTTCAGGAACGGGGACTTCTTCGACTCGGACAATTCCCTTTTCACGGTAGACCCCGGCGCGCATGGTCTTGGGGATAGGACGCAGAGTCTTCAGGGCTTCCAGCGTTGTGCCAGTCCGGCTCATCGGGCGGCTATCTCCTGAAGTTCTGGCGGAGGCCATCCGTGGCTCCGAAAGGACAACTCTTTGACGAAAGCCTCGAGAAAACGACTGAGTGCTTCGGCGGCGGTGCGACTTTGCCGCCCGAGACGAATGAGGGCAGGCAATTGGAGAGGATGGGTCGCCACGTGTTTGACTACACCGCCGATTTTTACTCGCCCGCGCTCGTCCACGGTCGCCGAAATATCAGCCGGCATATCCTCGTCAAAGCGGTCGCTGATCACGCGAATGGCAACGGCAGGAAGATTCTTCTGTTTCGCCACCGAGAGAATTGCGAAACTCTCCATATCCACGGCGTCGGCAAACGGCGCCAACTGCTGTTTTTCCTCTGCCGTGCCAATCACTTTATCTGTGGTCAAAAATATTTTAGCTTCAATCGCCTGGTTTTCGTAAGCAGCCATGAACAGGTTGCGGGAACATTCTATGGTTCTTGATTTCCCCAGATGTTGAACTGCGCGAGCAGCAAGAATGTCGCCAACTTTGTGTGCTGGCTTAAGGGAACCTGCGAAACCCGAGACGATACAAACAGTGTGTGGAATTGACATCGCTATTTCCGCGCCGCGGCGCGCATTTTCCATACCCATGCCAGTGACGACAAAATCTACCGTGGCACGGCCAATCTGGGTTCGAAACATCTCAAGGCCGTCGAGGTTCACCCGCTCCAGAGTTCGGAGCTTGCGCCAGGGGGCGAATTCGGCTTCGACGGCGAATGTGACGAGGATGCGCATCAATCCAGAGTCCAAACCGGCCGGGCTAAAGCCCGGCGCCTACAAATTCTACGCAGCGGCACGGGCCATGCGCTTGGAACGGCTCTTGACGATGTAGCCGTTGGCTTCGTACCAGCGAACCGCGCGCTCCAAGGCTGCAACCACCGGCCCCGCTTGGAATCCCAGTTCACACTTGGCGCGCGAGCAGTCCACGAACATCATGTGCCGGGCGATCTTCACGCCTTCGATAGGAATGCCGGGCTCGCGCCCGAGCAACCGCGAAAAGACGGTATTGGCGTAGGCTGCACCCAGCGCGAGTCCGTGAGGGATTTTCAGGCTGGGTGCGCGCAGACCCGTGATCTTGGCGAGCGTGTCGAGCATCGCCTTGAGTGTCAAATTCTCTCCGCCTAGCAGATAGCGCTCGCCCACTTTGCCCTTTTCAGCAACGAGTAAGTGTCCTGCGGCGCACTCTTCGACGCCGACAAAATTCAAGCCGGTTTCGACGTAGCCGGGCATCTTGCCATTCAAAAAATCGAGGATGATTTTTCCGGTGGGCGTTGGCTTCCAGTCCCACGGCCCCACGGGTGTCGTTGGCATAGCCACGATGACCGGCAATCCGTTTTTCGCGGCGTTGAGCGCTTCCCTTTCCGCCATCCACTTGGAGCGCTTGTAGTGGCCGACCATCTCTTCCAGTTTGGCGTCAGTGAATTCGTTGGGAAGCTGCGGGCGATCCACAGCGATGGTTGCGACCGTGCTCGTGTAGATCAACTGCTCGACGCCAGCGCGCTTCGCGGCTTCCAAAAGATTCTTGGTACCACCGACGTTGGAATCGTAAATCTCTCGGGAGCGGCGGGCCCACAGGCGGTAATCCGCGGCGACGTGAAAGATGCGCTGGACGCCTTTCATCGCGCGATCCAGCGAGGCAGGATCGCGCAAATCCCCGGTAACATATTCGAGCGACAAATCCGCAATCGCGCGATTGGTGCTCGAAGCCCGAAGGAGCACACGCACTTCATCGCCGCGCGCAACTAACTGCCGTGCCACGTGACTGCCGAGGAAGCCTGCCGCGCCTGTGACGAGAGTGGTCATGCGACTCTCATGCCTTCCTCGTTCGCGTGGGCTTCTTGTTCGCGCGGGACGCTGAACTTCTCTTCGGCACTTCTCACGCTACGGCGGTCATCGCTCAGAACGGGCTCAAGGAGGCGCGAAAAGGACTCCCACCACTTGCTCCCAATCAGCTTTCGCGCTTCCGATGTTTTCTGCTGCAAAACGGCATGGTCCGGATTCGCGGAGTTCGCTTTGCTGCTAGCGGGTGTAATCACAATCCCATCCACGTCGAGCGAGCGGGCATATTGGATTAACGCGGCCATTTCTCCCAGGTCAGTCTCTGCAAGAACGCGCATGTGCAGGCAGATCAAAAAGCCAGAGAGCCGGGCCGCGCGGATGCCCTCCACGGCGAGTTCTAACGCGTCTGCCCTCAGGCCTTTCGAGGCACAGCGCCGGGTACCAGGTTCCAGACGGATGGTCAGAAAAAGCTGCGACGCAGGCTGAAACTCATGAATGCGGCGACGGAGCAGGGTTCCATCGGTTTCGAGAAAAACAAAGTGACCGGTCTGGGTAATGGCTCGAACCAGATGCGAGATGCCGGGATGGTACAGCGGCTCGCTTCCTCCGATCCAAACGACCGGAGAGCCGCTCGAATTGATTTCGTGAATCCGTTCGAGGGAAACCGGATGGTTGGAATCGTGATGCAAGACTTCTGCGGCGTCCAAATATTGAACGGAACGGGCACCTTGGGCAGAACGCGACTTCTGCGCGAGCCGGGATATGGTGAGGTCCGCTGTAAGCCGCAGGGGGAACGGCAGCATGCGCCTTAAAACCCGCTGCGCAGCCGGAATTCGCTGGGCTGGAACTTCAGCGCCGCGTACTCGCCAGCGCTGCGCGACTGGTTGGAATAGCGCGCAAGCGCATAGACCGGAAAGGAATTCCGGTAGAGGTGGTATTTCAGGTAAAAAACGCCTGGGAATCCCGTGCCGGTGAAATCCGGCTCGCTCCAGGAGCCATCGTCCTTCTGCTGATGGACGAGGTAAGAAACGGCCTTGAAGATAGCAGGATCGCTGAGATCCGTTCCGGCAAGCAAACCGATCAAACCCCAAGCCGTTTGAGAAGGGGTGCTCGGGCCTTGGCCTTTGGTCGAGGGCATTTCGTAGCTGGCCAACGATTCCCCGAAGCTGCCGTCGGCCTTCTGCACCGAGCGGAGCCAGATCACGGCACGCTGGCAGTAGTCACGCGCAGTCAGGGAAACTGTTTCCAGCGCGCGCAGTACGCCACTGGTCCCGTAAATATAGTTGACGCCCCAGCGGCCGAACCAGGAACCGTCGTCGGATTGGTCCTTCAGCAAAAATTCCACGGCGCGTTGAACGGCGGGATGCTCCGCCGGCCAACCGAAACGGCCGAGGCATTCGACCACACGCGCGGTGACATCGGCCGTGGAGGGGTCAATCATCGCGTTGTGATCGGCAAAAGGGATGTTGCAGAGGAATTTCTGGTCGTTGTCGCGGTCGAACGCGCCCCAGCCGCCGTCGCGGTTTTGCATGCTAAGCAGCCACTGGATGCCGCGGCGGATGGCGCCTTCCATGCGCTTGGGGTCGGGATACTTCACGCGCTGGAGAGCCATCAGCACGAACGCGGTATCGTCGACGTCGGGATAAAAATCGTTGCGAAATTCAAAAGCCCAGCCGCCAGGTTCGGCGTCTCTGTTCTTGATTTGCCAATCGCCAGGCCCGAGCACTTGCTTCGAGAGCATCCAATCCGCGGCCTTGACGAGCGCGGGATGATCCGCAGGCAAGCCAGCTTCTTCGAGAGCTACCATGGCGATGCATGTGTCCCAAACCGGGGAAACACAAGGCTGCATGCGAATGCTATCGCCCTCTTCGATTTCGAAGCGCGAAAATTCGTTGATTTCGCGCCAAGTGAGCGGATCGTCAGGGCCGTGCCCCAAGGCCATCAGCGCGAAAATGGAATTCATCATCGCGGGGTAGATGGCGGCAAGGCCTTCGGTGCGCTCGATGTGATCCAGCATCCAAGTCTTGGCTTCGCGGAGAGCGCGCTGGCGGAAAGGTTTCCATGGAGATTTCTCGTACAACTTCAAGCCGTGGTCGAGCGCTAGGAAGACGTTTTTCCAAGAAAGGAGCTGCCCGCTCCAGTCAAATGCCGCGGTCTTGCGGGTGGGGTCCTTAAACAGTTCATCCACGCGGGCGCGCTCCGGCAAGCGCCAATCGGGCCGCAGCGAGGACAGGATGGCCATGGGAATCACGATGCCGCGAGTCCAGGAGGACATATCGTAAATATTGAAATAAAACCAATTCGGCAGGAGCATCAACTCCGGAGGGATCGAGGGAACCAACTCCCAGCCGACGGCGCCGACAAGGGCCAAGTAGAACCGCACGTAGGAATTGGTATGCTCGAGGCCGCCAAGACGATGGATGGTCTCGCGCGCTTGAACCATATGGCGCACATCCGTGGAGTCGCCCGCCAACTTTAAGGCGAAATAGGCCTTACAGGTCGCGTTCAACTCAGAAGGCCCACCGGGATAGATAGGCCAGCCGCCATCGGGGAGTTGCCGGCGTCGTACGTAATTTGCCAGCTTGGCGATGCGCTCCGGATCGGCCTTTCCCAGAACGTGCAAGTAGTAGATGTAATCGGATTCGAGGGTGGTGTCCGCTTCAAGTTCGCCCTGCCAGAATCCTTCTTCCGCTTGAAGGGAAAGGAGGTGGTTCGCGCCGCGTTCGATGGTTTTTTCCAGACGCTGCGACCAGTCCTGCTCGTGCAAAGGCATAGGAGCGGGCGCGACGGAAATCTCTTCTCCCATTCGGACGAATGAGGCCATTGGTGCTCCCCCAGAGCGAAACTTCAAGCTGGATTGTCCAGCGGGCCTGCCCAGCCAAGATCAAAATCGACCAAACTGCCGTATTGCGCGTCACTTCCCCACAGAAGCGACGCACCGGTTCGAGATTCAACTACACGAGTACTTTTAAATTATCGCCGCCTTCGTGGTAACGGTCAACGACTAAGATGCGGGATTCGCAACACCGCGTTGTCAAATCGAAATATTTGCTGGCCCTTCCAGCGTTCGCTGAACGAGTACATGGAGCAGCTCGGGCAACGGCTCGCCCGCGCGTTGCATGACGGATGGCTTTTCCTTCAGCAAACGTGCGGGAAGTTTGATCCAGGAAGGCTCCGCTGTGGGAAGAGTGTCCGCGGGTCCGCGCAGTACCAGCGCATCGGCGCGGTCGAGAGCTGCGCGAGCCGAATCCTTGAAATCCTCCTTGGCGGGATCGACGACCGCGAAATACAGGCTGGGTTTGAGGAATTGCAGCAAGGAATTGCTCTCCACGATTACAGGCGAGAGGTCCGAATTGTCCCCTGCGATTGCCTGTTGCAGCGCGGCTCTCAGAAGCGGCAGGCCTTCCGCAAGAAACCCCTGTTTCGTCCGCAGCCAGAAGGAACGTCTCGCCCCAGCCGCCAAAAAACGGGAGCTGTCTGTGCCGGTATCCGCTTGCGTCTCCCAATTGATGGCGCACACGTGTTCATCGGGGGCGCAATCGCAATTCTCGCCATTCTGCGCACAAACGCCGTGCCCATACTGCGTGATTTTCCCAGCGATCCAGCTGGCCTGTGGAAACGCGGAGATGACGTCGCAGACCAGTTGCGTTTTGCCGATGCTGCGCGTGTGTCCACCAACAACGATCAAGCGCCATTGCAGAAGCGGCTTCTTGTCATTTTCCGCCAAGCTTATCCTCTATTCCTTTAATGCGCGCGGCCAGCTCCGGGAGCCGGCCATACCAGGCAAAGAGCTCCTTGAATTTCCCCAGCGAACGAGCAGGCGTTCCCCAAACCGTCTCACCACTGCGAATAGTTTTTCCACCGAGCACACCGCTTTGACCGCCGATCACCGACCCATCTTCCAATTTGCAGCGCTCGCCAAAGCCAGCCTGCCCGCCTACAACCACGCGCTTGCCAAATACGCACGAGCCGGACAAGCCCACCTGTGCCGCAACCACGGTGTGTGCACCGATCTGACAGTTGTGCCCCACGTGGACGAGATTGTCCAGCTTCACTCCTTCGGCGATGCGGGTGTCGTCGAGTGAACCACGATCGATCGTAGTGTTCGCTCCGATTTCCACGTCATCGCCAATTTCCACAATTCCGGCTTGGGGAAATTTCCAGTACTTCCCTTCCCCCAACGCATAACCAAAACCGTCCGCCCCAATTACCGCACCGGAATGAATCTCCACGCGATGTCCCAGCCGTACGCCACCATACAGCGTAACCCGCGGGTGCAACCGGCAATTCTCGCCAATCCAGCAGCCCGCTCCGATCACCGAGTGTGCACCGATCTGAGTGCCGGCGCCTACATGCGCATCTTCGCCAATCACGGCATACGGTCCGATACCCACTCCGGCGCTGACACGCGCGAGCGGCGCGACGATCACAGTCGGATGAATCCCCGAAGCAATCGGTGGACGCCCCAACAAGAGCTCTGCTGCCCGCGCGAAAGCCACCTTTGGTTGAGTACTCCGCAATATAGTTTTACCAGCTAAAGCTACGTCTTCACCAGCAATCACACAGAGCGCAGCCGATGCGGCGGCCCGCTGCGCGTGCTTCACGGATTCCACGTAGATCAAATCGCGCGCTCCGGCGCGTTCCGGGGCGGCAACTCCGCTTATTTCGGCAGCGGTGTCCCCTTCCAGCCTCGCTCCAATCGCTTCGGCCAATTCCTTAGCAGTTCGTTTCATCATCAACCTCACTTGAAATCGTAGAGCAGTGGCTCGTCCTCCGGCCTGGTGTTCCACCGCCCGTGCACCCAAACCCACTGCTCCGGATACTTGCGGACAATCTCTTCAATCACTTTGGTGAATTTTTGCGTGTTCTCCAAAACGTCCCGCTCCGTGTCGCCAGTTCGAATTAACTGGACGTGTGGCTCGAAGCGCAACCGGTATTTTCGGATGCGCTCATCCCAAACGGCATATCCCGGCACAACGGCGGCGTCCGTATGCAGCGCCACGCGCGCGATCCCGGTCGTCGTGCTGGCCTTCTTCCCGAAGAAATCAACGAAGACCGCTTCTTCCGGCATGGTGTTTTGATCCGCCAGGATCCCAACCGTTCCGGCTTCTTTCAAAACCTTAAGCATCACGCGCGCCGATTCGTTCTTGAAAATCGGCCGGTTCCCGGACAAACACCGGTAGCCGTTCACGAGCGCATCGACCCTCGGGTTGTCGATTCGCCGGGCCATGTAGTGGAGAGGGAATCCATAGAGCGCGTGGGCGAAGGAAGATAACTCCCACGCGCCGATGTGCCCCGTCAGATAGATCACGCCTTTCCCGCGCCGCTGTCCTTCCAGAAAGTTTTCATGGCCATCGAGAACCACGATCTGCTCAATATTCTCTTTCGAATACTCCGGAAACCGGGCAAACTCCGCCGCCATCCAACCCAGATTCCGCAGCATCCCCCGCACGACTGTCGCGCGCCGCGCATCGCTCCATTCGGGAAAGGCGATCCGCAAATTCATTTCTGCAATCTTCCGCAATCCTGGCAGCAACGCATAGATAATTTGCACAACGCCCGCGGCAAAACTCCTTGCCAGCGGTCGCGGTAACACACCAAGCCCTTTCAAAATGATCCATACCGACGCGTATTCGACCCATTCTTTCATCGCTTAACGAAGTTCGCGCCTTTTCTCCGCCGGGCGACAGTATGCAAGAGGTCCGACGCTGGAAGATAGTGGTTCGATGTTAGACTCAGCTTTCTGTGACCGAAATAACTGCTCCCATCGCCGAGAGCCCGCGCACCAGCACTGTCGCAAAAGTCGGTTGGGCCATTCTTATCGTAGCGACACTCTATGTTTGCTACTTCAGCCATCTTGGCGCCATTGGTTTCGTCGGGCCGGACGAGCCCCGCTACGCATGGATCGCTCGCGACATGGTCGAGACCGGCGACTGGATTACGCCACGGCTGTACGGAAATCCCTGGTTCGAGAAGCCGCCGCTCTTCTACTGGGGCGCCGCGGTCTGCTTCAAGCTCTTTGGCGTCAGCGAAGCTGCCGCGCGGCTGCCGAGCGCGGTCTCTGCGCTACTCGCCACGCTCACGCTAGCCTGGCTGGCGCTGCGTCTTTACGGTGCGGAAACCGCGCGCTGGCTGCTGCTTCTGCTCCCGACCACTGTCGGCATGATCGGCTTCTCTCACGCCGCCGCCACGGATATGCCCTTCAGCGCGACGCTCACGGTCGCCATGGTCTGCGCCGCGGTCGTCCTGGGCCTCGTGCGCAACGAAAACACGCCGATTCTCCCGCGAACGCCTTGGCTGGCCCTCATTCTCTTCGGTTTCTTTCTCGGCCTCGCTGCCCTCGCAAAAGGCCCTGCCGCAATTATTCTCTCCGGCGGAGCCATTTTTTTCTGGGCGCTCTTTACCAAGCGCTGGCCCGACGCCTTCCGCCTCTTTCATCCCGTCGCAATCGCTTCCTTCTGCCTTACTGCTCTCCCTTGGTACATCCTCTGCGCCCACCGCAACACCGATTTCTTCCGAATCTTCATCATCGAACACAATTTCAAGCGCTACCTCACCCCCGAATTCCAGCACATCCAGCCCTTTTGGTTTTACTTGCCTGTCCTTCTTGTGGCCTTCCTTCCGTGGACCGCCGCAATGCTGTGGACAGCTATCGAAGGAAGCGCGCGGATTGCGGAATCCAAGAGACTCAGCCCTCATACTCTATTCCTGTTTTCTTGGTCCGGGTTCGTCGTCTTGTTATTCACCTTTTCGCAGTCAAAGCTGCCCGGCTACGTCCTCCCTTCGATTCCAGCAATTTGTCTGATCGTGACGCGCGCGTGCGTCGCCATGGCATCTGCCTACCGAAAATCATTTCGGTTCATCATTATCACAGCGGCTGTCATTCTGTTCCTTCTGTTCGCCCTCGTTAGAGTGGCAATGCCGCACATATCTCGCGCAAACGAGAGATTCGGAGTTATGGCTAGTTTGGTTGTCGCCCTAATGGGTGCAGCCAATATTTTTCTGGGCATCTTCTATCCATCGTGCTCCGCAAACGGCCTTCGCAAGATCCTCGCCGCTTCGTCAGTTGTGCCGGTTCTCTTCGCTGTTGCGCTGGCCGATGGCTTGTTGTCATCCTACTTTCTCTGGGATCCGTCGGGCCGATCACTTTCCGAGGAAATTCGGCACACGGGGATTCCTCCGGAGGAGTTGTTGGTGAGGTCCATGAGCCGCGGTCAGCGCTACAGTTTAAGCTTTTACGTTCACCACGAAATCGCGGAGTGGCAGGCGGAGCATCCCCGCGAGGGCTACCTCCTCTCGGGGAGTGCGTACTGCAGGAGCACGTTGGGAACGGATCTCACTTGCGAAGAAATTCCATTCAATTTGGAAAAGACGGGTTTTTTTCTCTACCGAATCGAACGGCGATTATCTAGTAGTCTTCACGAAAGCGGGCAGCCTCACTAGAAAAAACGACACGACGCGGTTCTCATACGTGCGCTTTTCGTCATCGTTAAAGCTCACAAAATTTCCGTGCGGGATGATGGCTTGCTCACGCGGCTCCGGCGCCTTCAGAAACATCTGTCGCGTGGTCTCGGCGAGTTCCGGATCGTCCAGCGCCTGAATATAGAGCGTGGGAACGCCGGCAAGGGTTGGCAATTTACGGGAGAGTGGCGGGTCGTCGCGGTGCGCGTAGTTCAAGTACTCGAAGGTGAACTCCGCCGCGCGCACCATGAACGGAAAACCGCCCAGGCCGTTGCGCTCCACACCCACTTTCACCATCTGCTTCGGCTCATCATACACCGAGTCCAGCACTAGCGCGCGAATACGCTTGTCGTTTTCCGCCTCGCGTAGCGCGGCGTAAGCGCCCAGGTTGTAGCCCCACAGCCCGAACCGCGTCGGATCCAAATCAGTCCGCGCGGCCAAGAGGTCCACCGCCGCGCGCACTTCGTCCACCTCGCGATAGCCGAGCGTACTGATACCGGCGTTCGCCCCGTGCGCCGCAAAATCAAAAATGAAAACGTTGTACTGGTGGTCCTGCAACGCCGATTCCAGCGTCAGCAGCTCGCCGCGGCTGGACTCGTAGCCATGGCACAGAATGATCGTCGGCGCACCCCGAAACCCGGGAAAGAACCACCCTTCCTGCTTGCCGATGCCCCCGGGCACCTCGAAATCCAGCACTTCGGGCCGCCCCGGAAAACTCGCCATGTTGATTTCCGTGCTGGAGCGCTGCGGTTTCACGATGCGGTAGACGAGGAAGCCCGCAATCGCAGTCGTGGCCAGGACCGCAAAAAATGCCAGCGCCATTAGAGCCGTGAACAACTTGGTGTACCACTTGGATGGATAGCGGAGCTCGTAAAGGATGTGCATTCGTCGACTGCGCAACTAGGCTGGCGGCGGATGCCGCTTCTCTCTACCTCACAATACAGATATGATGACTGGCATCGTAGCACAACTTTTCCGCTGCTCCGTGAGCCTGCGCATTTCGCTGTGTCTCCTCTTTTACCTCCTTCGCTTCCTCTCCCTCCTGTACTTCCTTTATGATGGGATGGCGTGGCAGGGGCCGCGCCGCTTTCCCTTCATTCATGAACATCGTCGATTTGCGACAGACCACGGTCCGTCAGATTGAGCCGCTTCTCGAAGAAGAAGCACGGCATTGGCGCGACGAATTGCACTGGGATTACCGAGGGGCGCTCGAGCTCATCAAGCGCTTCCTGGACGCGCACGCGCTGGCCGGCTGCGTGGCCTTTGAAAATGGCGTTGCCGCCGGCTATTCCTTTTATGTGCTCGAGGATCAGAAAGGCCTGATAGGCGGCCTGTATGTCTCCTCCAAGTTTCCCCAGGATTCCATTGGCCGGCGGCTCCTTGAGGAGATGCTCTTCTCCATGCGCGGCATCCCGCACCTCGCGCGCATCGAGGCCCAGCTGATGCCTTTTAGCGGCCCTGTGGACACTCCGCTGCTCGACCATGGATTTCATCTCTATACCCGCCAGTTCATGCTTCTGGATCTGCAAAAGGTACACGAAGCAAAATCCGGCGCCTCGGCGGGCATGCGCCTCAACCGCTGGAACGACCGCCACTTTGATCCTTGCGCCAAGTTAATCTATCTGGCTTACGCGAACCATGTGGATGGCGAGATCAATGACCAATATCGCAGTCGCGCCGGTGCACTGAAATTTCTAAAGAACATCATCCTGCTTCCGGGTTGCGGCCAGTTCGTGCCCGGTGCATCTTTCGTTCTCCATGAACCCGGCAGCGAGGAACTTGTCGCCGCGGTTCTGACCAGCGAAGTCTCCCCTGGCGTCGGGCACACCACGCAGATCTGCGTGTTGCCCGGCTACCAAGGGCACGGCCTCGGCCGCATGCTGATGCAAACTTCCGCCGACGCCCTTCGCACCATGAAATTCAGGGAACTCACACTCACCGTAACATCGGACAATCGCACCGCCGTCCAGCTCTACGAAAAACTCGGCTTTCGCACCATCAAGTCCTTCACCGCTGGCGTCTGGCCCCGCTGACCGGCCGCGACATCATAGTACTTTGTAACAGAAAGTACTTGACAACTCCAAGCGGCGCGATCTATCTTGGAACTATTAGTTGCCTTTGGGGAATGGCAGACACTCCAATGGAAACCACACTTCCAACTCCATCATCTGATTTTGGCAATTCGCCCGCTAACCCGTTTCGGGGGTTGCTCGCCGACGCCGTCCGTTTTTGGGAGCCACGCCGTCTTGTCTACAACTTGGTGCTCGCAGCCGTCGTGGTTGTCTGGGTTGTCACAACTTGGCCCCATTTCCGCCCGGCGCTCACGCTATCCTCGCTCCTGCTCCTTGCCATCCTCGCTCTACTAGCCAATCTTTGCTACTGCGCCGCTTACCTTGTGGACCTTCCCTTCCAGCATTCGTCTCTTAGCCCGGTCTGGAGACGACGGCGCTGGGCACTTTGGCTGTTGGGAACGCTCTTTGCCGTTCTTTTGGCCAATTATTGGATCGCTGACGAGATCTATCTTTTTGTCCGCTGATGGAGAGAGGCGGCCAGCGCCAGATAGGCTAGTTCGGGCGACTAATCGCGCATCGACTTCAATGCCCGGAGACGAGAGACGGAATTACTTCTTAACGCGATCCTTGAGCAGGTTCTTCAACTCACTCATGAATTCCTGCACATCCTTGAAGTCCATGTATACCGATGCAAATCGCACGTAGGCGACCTTATCCAGCTTCTTCAAACGGTGCATAATCATTTCACCAATTTCCGTTGTGGTTAGTTCGCGCTCCGTGGCCTCGTGTACCACGCCTTCGATTTCATCCACAATCGCTTCCAGCTTGGGAGTGGCCACAGGGCGCTTTTCGCACGCTTTCAAAAGTCCCTGCAGAATCTTCTGCCGCTCGAAGCGCTCGCGCCGCCCGTCCTTCTTGATCACCATGTAAGGAATCTCGTCGATGCGCTCGTAGGTAGTGAAGCGGCGGCCACACTTCAAACACTCGCGTCTCCGGCGAATAGTGTCGCCACCGCGGCCTTCCCGCGAATCAATCACTTTGTCATCAATGTTCGCGCAAAAAGGACACTTCACCGGGCTGTATCTCCTCGCTGGGCAAGGCTTTCGCCCACGGCTTCTTTTTCGTGCTCCGCCAGTTCGCGCAATTTTCCCAAAGACAAACCCTCGTGCGCCAACAATGGTGCACCGACAAGACTGCACGCGGCGAAGGTCACAAGGTAGAGAACAATGGCTGCCGCCGTCGCAGGCTCTTTTTCTACTCCAACGATTGTCGTGAAGGCAAGAATGGATGCCAGTTGTGAACCGCCACCAACAGCCGGCAATTGGATGATCGAGCCCACGAGCGTGAATGCCATCACCAGTGTGGCCTCGCGCAAGCTGATGGTCCCTAATCTTCCCCCAAAACTGCGCGACACCCAGAAGTAAACAAGCAGCACGAGAAACCAATGGATGGCCGAGTATGCCACGGCCTGCGCAAGTTGACTCCAGGTCCGGAGTATCTGGACGCCCCGAGCGAAACCGATGAGAATTCCGGCAATCCTTGCTCGCCAGCCGTGGGCCTTTAGCCAATTCTGCATCCGCCGCTCCAGCAACGCAGTTCCGTGCAGCCTCGCGTACACCAGAAACGCAATTCCCCCGATCACTCCCAAAACGAGTACTGACCCCGTTGTTCTCGTCGCTCCCACGACATAAGGATTCGACTTGAACAGCAACATCGCAACTGCCGCTATCACCACCATGCTGGCAATATCGAACACCCGCTCCAGCGCATAAATTCCGAACATATCCGCAACCGGCAGCTTCTCTTTTCTCGCCAGCAAAACAGGGCGAACCAGCTCTCCCAGACGGCTGAGCAGGAACATCGCGGAAAAGCCGGCCAGCGTTATTTTGTAAATTTCCCAAAAATGAGAGGGTCCAAGATTCTCTTGGAACACTTTCCATCGCAGGGCACGAAGGGCATAACACGTGTAAATGGCAACCAGGGATAAAAGTAGAAGAAGCGGATTTGCGCCGCGCATAGCGTGCAACAGTTTTCCCCAGCTGAAATTCTGATGGCGGAGGAAACCGCCCGATAAGTAAATGACGAGACCCAGCAGCAGCAGCCCGATCAGAACGACAAGAAACTTCCTCGACGATGTTTGCATGCGCTGGCAAGCCTAGCGGGAGCAAGCAGTTGCGTCAAGCTGCGAGTCCAGGCTCTCTTCAGTGCGCTCGTAACCTAGGGGCCGTGCGAAGTGCGGCGGGCGCCTTCGCTGGAAGGGCCGACGAGGTAGTTGCTAGATGACTGATTCTCTTGCGTCTACGGGGGGTGCTGAGTAAGATGCCGAGCAGAACGGTTGGCAATCAGTGATCCCGAGGGAACTTTTCGAGAGCATTTTACGTTCCATAGTTGGCAGGCCGAGATGGACTGCCAGACGGCCTTTGAGAGAGAAGCCGGCTCGCAGACACGCCTTGCACCGTAGCAGGTTATGAGGCTCATGATACGTTGGAGCAGGATGCCCAACTGGTCCAGCAATGCCTCCAGGGCGACGGGTCGGCCTGGGAGGAACTTGTGCGTCGGCACAGCAGGCGCATCTTTAACATTTGCTACCGGTTTACGGGAAACCGAACGGAATCCCAGGATCTGTCGCAAGATGTTTTCCTCCGGGTATACCGAACTTTGGGCAGTTATCGTTCGGCCCATGGCGGTTTCGCAACTTGGATGACCAGCGTAACGCGCAATCTATTGATTGACCATTATCGTAGAACGAAGAGGGACCGCGTGACCGATTCGCTGGACGACGCCATGCCGGTGGTCGAGAACAAGGAATCCGCGGGACGGCGCCCGGATGAGCAGGCGCTGCTCGGCGAGTTGAGCGGCCAAGTGCAATCGGCGCTGACGCGGCTTTCGCCGGAACTGCGCGAGGCGGTGATCCTGCGCGACCTGCAGCAATTGGAGTACAGTGAAATTCAGCAAGTTTTGGCGGTACCGGAAGGAACGGTAAAATCGAGAATCAATCGCGGACGCATCGAACTGGCGCGCATCTTGCAGCAGATGGGAGTTCGCCCGTCATGATGGAGATTGAAATTTCGAAGCTGGCGCACAGCATTTTATGAACTGGACCTGCGAACAAACCGAAGCGCGACTGAGCGATTACCTCGACGGACTTCTTCAGCCCGCCGAGCAATCCGCGTTCAACCTCCATGTGAATACTTGCGAGAGGTGCGCCCCGCTTGTCGCGGGAGTCGCGCGTACGCTGGGCAGTCTGTACGCGTTGGAACAGGTGGAACTGCCGGAGGAACTCGAGGACGCCATTCTGACAGCCACGGTCGGTGCGCCGAGCTGGCGCAACCTGAGGCGCTGGCTGCACAGCCTGCAATCGCCGCGTTTTGTTTACAGCCTGGCTTCGGTGGCCGCGACGATCGTCGTTATTCTTACGGCTTCTGGTTTCTCATTTACAAAACCGAAACTGGCGGATCTGCGTCCCGCCACGATTTATCGCAACACCAACAAACAGGTGCATCTCGTTTATGCTCACAGCGTGAAGTTCGTCAGCGACCTACGCGTCGTTTATGAGATTCAAACGCGCCTGAACGAAAACGAACAGAACCCCGCAACACGTGAGCAAACCATTCCGCAGGATTCTCCCCGCAAACAACCTGGCCGCACCGATAATACCAATCCGTCCACGCCCAAGCAGCAGAACCGTGCCGACGAAATCGGCAGGAATCTGCGGGTTCTGGCGGCGCAATTCCCCGTTCTGAGCGGCTCGATTGGGGAGAGGAGAATGCCATGAAGTGTGCCGTCCATTCCGATGTGGACGCTGCCGGCTACTGCCGCAATTGCGGCAAGGCCATGTGCTCGACGTGCGTACGTCCAGTCCGCGACGTGCTCTACTGCGAAGAGTGCCTGGCAGGCATCGTAGGCATCCCTGCTCCAGTGCCTGCCATCCCCGTTCCGACTGCAGAATCGCAGTACCAGATGCCCGCTTCCGGTTTGCCTGCAGTATCACCGAGCTACTCTAGATCGAATCCGGTGCTGGCTTTCTTGCTGGGATTTCTACCGGGCATGGGTGCCTTCTATAACGAGCAATATGGTAAGGGCATGATTCACCTGGCAATCTTTCTGGTGCTCTTCATTAGCGGTGTTGATGGCGCGATGAGCGGGGGAGCGGAAGCGGCTCTGTGGATCTGCGTCAGCGGACTGTGGATTTACATGCCCGTTGATGCTTATCGCACTGCAAAAGCGCGCCAGATGGGCGAAACTTTGTCCGACCCGCTGGACTCTTTTTCCAAAGAGCGCCCCATCGGTCCGATTCTTCTGATTGGTGCGGGAGTCCTGCTGCTGCTCCACAATTTTGATTGGTTTCCCTGGTACCGGATTTCGCAGTTTTTTTGGCCAGCGGTCTTGATTGCCGCGGGTGTTTTGATGATGCGCAACCGGCTTGACCGTAGGTCTTAGGAGGCTTTTTTCGATGAGTGACCGTATCCGATGCGCGTGCCGCCGCTGCACGATTCGCGGCCTGATGGGCCCCGCGGTCATTATCACCGTAGGTGTGCTTTTTCTCCTGGACCAAGTGCGCGGAGGCTATTTTTCGTTCGGCAATACGTATCCGGTTATTCTCATCGTCATCGGCGCAATCAGCCTTGCCGCTGCCGCTTCGCCGGCCGAAGGACACATTTCCGGGCCAGTTCCACCCGCGGCTCCAGGCGCACCGGGTTCCTTACCGGCCGTTCCGCAAAATCAAATGCCCGGTCAGGGACAAGGGCAATAGGGTTCTATGGCGAATCTTCGTCGGCGCACCAGCTCACTCTTCCCCGGCCTTCTCCTGCTCTTCGTTGGATTGTTGTTGCTCCTTCACAATTACCGCGGACTCGACGTCTTCACTGTGATTGGGCACTGGTGGCCACTTATCCTGATTCTATGGGGGGCGATCAAGCTGTATGAGCGCATGGCTGCCGGCCGCTCGGGCGATCCGAATGCGGCCAGCATAACCGCGAGCGAAGTTTTCCTTGTCCTGGGACTTCTTAGCTTGCTCGGCATAGTGGTTGCCATTGACTACGGCAGGCAAAATCTCCCCGGTCATGTTCGTGAGTTGGGAAATAGTTTTGACTTCGACCTGGAGGTCGCGCCTATGGCAGTTCCCTCAGATGCGCGCATCTCGATACGCAACGGCCGCGGCAACATTAGTGTGCGTCCTTCGGACGAGGCGCAAATCCGCGTCTCCGGCAAGAAGAATGCCAAGGCCTGGAATGAGAAGGATGCCCAGCAATTCGCGGATCACGTTGGCATGGAAATTGCGCAGAATGGCGACGGCTACGAAATCCGTCCTACAGGAGTCGGCTCGGGGGACTCGCGAATCAGCTTGGATCTTGACGTGGCGGTTCCAAAGAAGGCTTCACTGACAATCCGGAACGAGAAGGGCGACATCACTGTCGCAGACATGGCGAAGCCTGTCAGCGTGACAAACGGGGTTGGCGATGTAGAAGTTCGCGGAACGGCCGGGGATGTTAGTGTTGATACGAAGAAGAGCGACATCAAAGTTTCCGACACGAAGGGCAATGTCAAGATTTCCGGCCACGGCGGGGAGATCAATGTATCGGGCGCCACAGGCGGGCTAACGATCGACGGCGAATTTTACGGGTCAATCCGGGCAGACAAAGTCGCAAAGGGTGTACGCTTCCTTTCACGGCGCACCGATCTCACGCTCTCGCAACTCGCTGGGCACATGGAGGCAGGCCCCGGCAATCTGGAGATTTTTGACGCGCCCGGTAACCTCAGCTTGCGAACGCAGGACGACATCACGCTGGAGAACGCCGGAGGCAAAGTCAAAATCGACAATCGCAGGGGAAACGTGGACGTGCGGTATTCGTTTTTGCCGAAAGAGGATATTGAAATCAATAATTCTTCGGCAGGAATTACTCTGAGCTTGCCGGAGTCCGCGAGCTTTGAGATTGTCGCAGATTGCCATTCGGGAGATATCAACAGCGAGTTTCAGTCGGATTCGCTGAAGCAGACTTCGGGGACGGGGTCGGGCGATTCGCACCTAGAAGGAAAATATGGAAGTGGGCGCGGCCCGAAAATCATTTTGAAGACGAGTTATGGCTCGATCTCGCTGCGCCGAACGAGTTCCGATATTCCCGCTCCGCCGAAACCCCCTCGCGCTCCGGCGCCTCCCACATCAGAAAAGTCAGAAGAAAACTAAGCGCGCTGCTCAGAGAGTATGCTGGCTTGCCTTCGGAGAGCGGCTGATGTTCTTCCCTCGCTAACGCTCCGCCAAGCGGTTCAATTCCTGAAAAAATGTGGGAAAGGAAACGCCGGCGCAATCGGCGTCGCGAATCACGGTGTTTCCTTCGGCTGCCAGTCCTGCGACGGCAAACGCCATGGCGATGCGGTGATCCCCGCGCGGCTCGATCTCCGCTCCGCGCAACTTTCCCGCACTACGGCCTTCCACTTTCAACCCGTCCGAGCGCTCTTCTACGGACGCGCCCATCCGGCGCAAATTTTCCGCGAGTGCGGCAATGCGGTCGCTCTCTTTCACCCGCAATTCAGCGGCGTCGCGAATTTCGACGCCTTCTTCGGTGTATGGGCCAAGCGCTGCGAGCATCGGCAACTCGTCAATCACCAGCGGAATCTGTTCGCCGGCAATCACGCCACCCTTTAGCGAGGCTCCTTTGACAGACAAATCGCCGACAATTTCCCCGTGTGCACTCTTGGGTGCGAGGATTTGAATCGACGCACCCATGGATGCAAACACGTCGAGAATAGCAGTCCTCGTGGGATTCAAGCCGACGTTGTGAATCAACACGTTCGAATCGCTGAACAGCGACGCCGCAGCGATGAAAAACACGGCCGACGACAAATCCCCTGGCACGTCAATCGATTTGGCGAGGAGCCGGCTTCCGCCGCTTGGCCCGTCGAGTCCGTGAATTCGAATCGTCCTGCCGGCTTTCTCGATGGTGGCGCCGAATTCTTCAAGGGCCAACTCGGTGTGATCCCGAGTTCGCGCCGGCTCCGTCACGGAGGTCATCCCGTCTGCAAACAGCCCCGCCAGCAACACCGCGGATTTTACCTGCGCGCTGGCCATTGGCATTTTGTAGTCGATAGCCTTGAGCATGGCGCCGCGAATCTCCAGCGGCGCAAAATTGTCATCGCGCGCTCGAATGTCCGCGCCCATTTCCCGCAACGGCCCGATGACGCGCTTCATCGGCCGTTTTTGCAGCGAGTTGTCTCCGGTCAATTTCGACGAAAATCGCTGGCCAGCCAAGATTCCAGAGAGCAACCGCATGGTTGTTCCGGAATTTCCGGCGTCGAGCGGGCGCCAACTGCTCTTCAACCCGTGCAGCCCTCGGCCGGTCACGCGGACCGTGTCCTTTTCGATTTTTACGTCGGCGCCCAGCGCGCTCATGCACGCAAGCGTGCTGTGGCAATCCGCGGCGGCCGAAAAATGCCGCAGTTCGCTTGTGCCTTCGGCAATCGCCGCCAGCATTGCATAACGGTGGGAAACTGATTTGTCGCCCGGCAAGTCCAGTCCGCCGGTCAGGTGCTTCGCGGGTCGAATGGTCTCTTTTTTCACGCTCAGATTTTAGCACGCTGAGACTTTTCGTTTCGCAAACCGCCTTCCCGCTCAAGTCCGGGCATTTTTCTTTCCCTCCATTATTTCCTTTGCTTCCTTCGCCTCAATTACGTCCCTGGCCTCCTGTACTCCCGGCCAGTTTTTCGCGAGGTACGCCCTGTACCTCACCCTGAAATCCCGCGGTCCCGTGATGCGTATTATGAGGTGAAGAGAATTGTCATGTCCGCCCGCAGCACGTTCATCCATCTCGCCGGCAAAGCCGGGATCCTGTTCGGCGCGCTCTTTCTTGTAAGCGTACTTCTTGCCGCAATTCCCGCCCATCGCGCCCCCGCACAGAGCACCGAACAATCGTCCGGCTCGCCGTCACAAGAACCGCAACCAATGGACCACAGCAAAATGTCCGGCATGGATATGGATGACGCCAAGGTCAACGAAGCGCACGCCGTTCACGACATGACGCCCGGGCACATGGACGCTCACAGCCTGCACATGCACATGACGGCAATGCGTCCACAAACTCCCGAGGATATGCAGCGCGCCAACGAAATTGTGGCGCAACTTCGTTCCGGCATCGAGAAGTACAAGGACTTTCACGTTGCCTTGAACGACGGTTACAAGATATTTCTGCCGAACTTGCCGCAACCCGAATATCACTTCACGAATTACTGGAATGGCTTCCTCGAAGCCTTCACTTTCGATCCCGCGCGCCCGACTTCCTTGTTGTACAGAAAAACTTCCGGCGGATACGAACTCGTCGGCGCCATGTACACCATGCCCAAGCGCGCGACGGAAGAACAACTCAACGCTCGGGTCCCGCTCAGCGTCGCCATGTGGCATTTGCATACCAACCTGTGCATGCCGCAGAAGGGACAATTCCGCAAAGCGGACTGGACTAAATTTGGACTAAAAGGTTCGATCGCCACGCCGGAAGCTTGCGACGCCGCGAATGGCCGTTTCCAGCCCGTCATCTTCGGTTGGATGGTGCACGTCTACCCGTACGAAGACTCCCTCGACAAAGTCTTCGCCATGCACCACCACATGGATTAACAAGGCACCGATCGGCTGCCTGTTTCCAACTGGACGTTTCGAACGTGTTCGAGCCGTTTGCGTTGACTTGTCTCCAAGCGCAACCTAATATGGCGTGCCAATGGCGGTTTCCTCTCAATGATCGGGCTAACCGTCTCCCATTACCGCATCCTGGAGAAACTCGGTGGCGGCGGGATGGGCGTGGTGTATAAAGCCGAGGACCTCAGACTCGGCCGCCACGTGTCGTTAAAATTTCTCCCCGAACAACTTTCCAGCGAACCATTGGCGATCGAACGGTTTCAACGCGAAGCAAGGGCCGCGTCGTCGCTCAACCATCCCCATATCTGCACGATTTATGACGTAGACCAGTATGAAGGCCGGCACTTCATCGTCATGGAGTTTCTTGAAGGACAGACCCTGAAACACCGCATTTCGGGGAAACCGCTTGAATTGGAGCGCGTGCCGGAGTACGGTCACCAGATGGCGGACGCCCTGGAAGCCGCCCATTCGAGAGCCATCATTCACCGCGACATCAAGCCGGCTAATATTTTCCTCACCGACCGCGGCCAGGTAAAACTTCTCGATTTCGGACTTGCCAAGCTGATGCCAGAGCGCAAAGGCGCGGGCCGGGCCAAGCAGGCCGCGGGAAATTTTGGAGTCACCACCCAGGACGCTCATCTGACCAGCGATGGCGTGGCTCTGGGCACAGTTGCCTACATGTCCCCTGAGCAGGTCCGCGGTCAAGAACTCGACGAACGCACTGATCTTTTTTCCCTGGGCCTGGTCCTTTATGAAATGTGCACCGGGCAGCGCGCTTTTACCGGAAGCACGTCCGGCATCATTTTCGATGGCATCCTGAACCGTGCCCCTGTTCCGCCAGTGCGTCTGAATCCCGCGATCCCCATTCAGCTCGAACAGATTATCGCCAAGACCCTTGAGAAAGACCGCGAACTGCGTTACAGGTCCGCTTCGGACCTGCGCGCGGACCTACAGCGGCTGATTCGTGACACGGATTCGGCCCGCGCGATGCCGTATACCACTGGCCAAGCTTCCCGCCAAAAGCTACGCCGTCTCTGGCCTCATCTGGTGTGGGGCGGGGTTCTCGCCGTCTTGCTGATCCTGTTCGGGTTGAATGTAGGCAATCTGCGCGATCGCGTATTTGGCGGAGCAGCCCAGGCGCGCATCGAATCGATCGCCGTTCTGCCTTTTGCCAATTTGAGCAACGACCCGAAAACGGAGTATCTGAGCGACGGAATCACCGAAAGCCTGATCAACAGCCTCTCGCAACTGCCCAATCTGGCGGTCATGTCGCGCAACACGGTCTTCCGCTACAAGGGCCAGGCGACGGATTCGCAGAAGGTCGGTCGCGACCTGCATGTTCGAGCCATTCTCACGGGGAGGCTGATCCAAACGGGCGACGAGCTGATGATCAGCGTGAGTCTCGAAGACGTGCAGAACAGCCGGCAGATCTGGGGTGAGCAATACAACCGCAAGCTTTCCAATCTCGTGTCCGTGCAGCAAGAGATTGCCGGCGACATTTATGGGCGCTTGCGTCCGCGGCTTGCGGGAGAAGAAAAGAAATTGCTCGCGAAACGGCCTACAGAAAATGCGGAGGCCTATCAACTTTATCTCCAGGGCCTCTTTTATTGGAACAAATGGACGCAGGCGGATTTCAAGAAAGCAGCGGACTACTTCACTCAGGCTGTGCAGAAGGACCCTGGCTATGCGTTGTCCTACGCGGGATTGGCGGATAGCTACAGTCTATTAGGTGACGCCGGGTACCTCCCTCCATCGGAAGCCTGGCCGAAAGCCAAAACCGCCGCGATGCAGGCGCTGGACATCGACGATACCCTCGGGGAAGCACACACGTCCCTGGGTCTTGTGAAAGAACATTTTGAATGGGACTGGGCAGGAGCCGAAAAAGAATTCAAGCGGGCCATTGAGCTGAATCCGAACCTGGCCACGGCGCATCATTGGTACGGCGATTATTTGACGAACATGGGCCGCTTCGACGAAGGCATTGCCGAAACGAAGAAAGCACAGGAGTTGGATCCTCTCTCTCTCATCATCAATACCACCATGGGATGGCAGTTTTATCTCGCGGGTCAGAATGAGAATGCTGTCGAACAATTACGAAAAGTCCTGGATATCGACCCAAAGTTTTCGCCGGCCCGGCGCATCCTCGAAGAAGTCTACGCGCACATGGGCAGGCACAAGGAAGCCGTCGCGGAGCGGGAAAAAGCGTTGTCACTCTCCGGAGGCCCCGAACTGGCGGCTTCCATCGAAGAAGATTTCACCAAGTCCGGCTACAAAGGCGTCTTGCAAAGCTGGCTGGAAGGCCTGACCGAGCTCTCCAAGCACAGTTACGTCTCCTCCTACAGCATCGCGGAGTCCTATATGCGCATGGACCAAAAGCAAAAAGCGTTCGAGTGGCTTGAGAAGGCTTACGAGGAACACGACAGCGGCCTGGTTTCCCTGGCGGTGGAGCCGATGTTCGAAAATATCAGACCCGATCCGCGGTTCAAGGAAATTCTAAGGCGCATGAAGCTTTCGCACTAGAGCAGCAGCGCGCGTTCAGTCGGGGCAGCGCATATCTCCCACAGGCTGAGAACAGGCATTTATCGCAACGGGTAGTCTTTTTCGCCCGGCAAATGCCCGTCCACGTGCAGGATCTTCACTCCTGCACGCATGTTTCTGGAATCCACAAACGCAATGGAGCCTGGCAATGCCGTCAAAAGCTCATATTGCATGTCGTTCGAATACACGATCCTGGGCGGCGTCGCGGCCTCCGCCCGAAAAATCTTCGCCACCCAATACTGTTTGAACTGCGCTTCGGACATCTGATAAATCACTCGCAGCACCACGTCGCGCTCCCGAGCGGCCGGAGCGCGAATCAACAGAACGACTGGAAGCTTGGAACTCCAATACTGCCGCTCGCCGAGCAAAACCTTGCGTACTTCGGAGAGGCTCAGGTCAGTCACGGGCGTATCAGCGTTGACCACTACGGCGATGTCCGCGCCTCGCGTAGTCTGCGCGGCGGATGGAGAGTGGAGAGCCAAGGACGCCCACAGGATCGTCCAGAGAAATGTCACGATGCGTTTGCTGGTGGCATTCATATTCGGGCTCATCAAAACGTGAAGTCCGTCTGGAAGAATGCGCCGTTCACCCGCGGATCCGTTGGCAGCCGCTTGGTGTTGCGGTACTCCGCTTTGAAAGCCGCATAGTTCGTTATGTCGTATCGCAGCCCAAGAATCGAGCCTACCAGGTCTTGGTTCGTGAAAACCTGTTCGCTCAGCGGCACATGAGTATGTTCAAAGCGGTAGTAGGGCTTCAAAGTTCTTTCGAGCCACGGAAGCCGGTAGCCAACCTGAGCGTAAAATGCCTGGCTGTTGGTGATGAAGTTGGTAAGAATGTTGCGATGATTCACGTTGGCGAATTCGGCGAGGAATTCCGGGGTTTCCTTGGTCCAGACAATGTGCGCGGCCGAAATCCACTCGCGGAAATTATTTCCGTTGGGCGGCGTGCCGGGGAGCGTGATCTTGTCCCTGTAGACGGAGACTCCCATTTGCAATCCGTACAGTCTGGCCGGCCTGGAATAGAGGTTGGCCACCCATGCGCGATTGTTATTATTATCGCCCGCATCGCCAGGGCGGCTGATGGGCGAGCCGCGTCCATTCCCTACGCCAACGTTATAGCCGAGTCCCGCTCCCCCTGATGGAATATTTCCCTCGGCCAAAAATCCCAGAAAATGCACAGGGATAAACGTTCCGCCAAACTTGACCATTTCAGGCCGGCTGATCGTAGTCTGCAGCCAGGCGCCGTGATGGAATGCCGTGTTCCAGTAACCGATGGGTGTATGGTACCGCCCGAACGAAAGTTTAAAAAAGTCGTTGTAGTCGTACCGGATGATGGATCGTTCGACATCAACCGTATAGACCGCCCCCGGCTGCGCATTGAATGTAATTTCGCCAAAGTACGTTACTTTTCGCGAAAGTGCCGACGCCAGGTGAAGATCAAGTTGGCCCAAGCTAAATCCGCTGGTGGAACCCTTCTGGTCGGTCGCCGAAAAATCCACATCGCCGAAACCCCGGATCTGGAGCGACGGATAGTGCACTTCCATCTGCCCGGGCGCGGCCTGCGGTTCAGCCATTTCGTGTTGATGGCCAAGTCCGGGCGCGGGTGGTGGCGGCGCCTCGGCCATTTCCGGCTTTGCAACGGCGACGACATTCGCCGCCTGTACCGTAACGCCAGCGCTCGCAGCCGGCTTAGTTTCCAGCTCCGTAACGCGCTTCTCAAGCTGTTGCACTCGCTCGAGCAAGATTCGGATTTGTTCGGTCTGATCGGGTGGGGGCGGGCTTTGTGCCCACGCTGGACTAATTGCAAGAAACATCATCGCGAGGACCGGCACTCGTCGGCGCACGATTCCCTCCTCTGCCATTTTCTCGGGTCTTTGCCCGGAGTGACAAAACTTTCGTGATGAAACTTGAACACCGTCTCCCGACACTTGTTTCAGCGAGCTGCAACTGTGCTTCGGAGTCCGTGGAAAGTGCCGGAGAGTGGAGCGTATTCTATGCTCCGCGGGTCGTTTGTCAAAACAAGTTTTCTCGTAACCCTCAGTCTTCGCCTGCACGAGGCTGCCTGTCTTGCGAATGCCCAGCGAACTCTCCGGTAGCATCTCGGTGGGCAGAGCAGGTTCTAGGACGCCTAGCTAACTCTTCCTATCTCCAGCGCATCTCAGGTTTGATTGCTTAGCGGTACTCCGCCGCGTATCATTGCGGATTCATGCTAATCGTCCGGCCTCACCTGTCGAAGTCTCGCCACCTTGCCCACATCGCCCTTCTCGCGTTCATGGCTGCCCAGTGTTTCTTCACTCCTCCCGTCCATGCGCAGCAATCCACGGAAATTCTTCCCCTTAGCCAGGTTCGCGCGGGCATGCAGGGATACGCCTACACGATCTTCGCCGGCGATCAGGTGGAAAGGTTCGACCTGGAAGTCATCGGCATCCTGGACAATTTTCTCGGGCCCAAGCAGTCCATCATCCTCGTACAGTTGAAGGGTCCGAAGGTCGAACACACGGGCGTCGTCGCGGGAATGAGTGGCAGCCCCGTTTATCTCGACGGCAAACTCGCGGGTGCGCTGTCACTCAAGCTGGGAATCTTCACGAAAGAGCCCATCGCCGGCGTCACGCCGATTCAGGACGTCCTGAACCCGCCTTCCCAGCCTGTGGCGGCGCAGGTCGCCACGCAACAACTAGGGCTTCCCAGTGAACCTTCTACGCGCACCGGACTTCCTTCCGGCTCCGCGCTCGAACCCATCGAAACGCCCCTCGTTTTCTCCGGATTCCAACCGGCGGCGCTCCAACAGTTCGCAAATCAGTTGCAGGGCTACGGCTTCGTCGCAGCGCAAGGCGGCACAGCGCCGCCTCGTCCCGATGACGGGCATCTCGTTGCCGGTGACATGGCCGGTATGGTTCTCGTTCAAGGCGATGCCTCCATCAATTCCGCATGCACCGTCACGGCGGTACAAGGGGACCGCGTCTATCTGTGCGGCCATCCCTTTCTGAGCCTCGGTGACATTCAGATTCCCATGGCGCGCAGTCGCGTTGTTACCACGCTCTCTTCCGATCTCGCTTCCACGAAAATTGTCAATGTTGGTGGCTCCATCGGCACGATCACGGGCGACCATCTCACAGCCGTGACCGGCAAACTCGGCGCGGCTCCCACAATGATTCCCCTCGACTTAACACTTCTAGTCTCTGGCGCGGAACCCGCAAAACAGAAGACCCTGCACTTCGAACTCATCAATCACCCGAAGCTCACGCCGCTCCTTGTCGCTCTCACCACTTTCAACGGTCTCACGCAAAACTCTTTGTACGGCGAGGGCACAACCCTCCGCCTTTCCGGTGAAATTCGCTTGCAAGGCCACTCGCCGGTTCAAATCGAAAACACTTTCGCTCCGGGCGATTCTCTCTCTCCCGATGGACTCCCCATCGCCCTCACGATGCAAAATGTTTTTGCGCGCCTATTCGTCAATACGTTCGAGCCTGCCAAGGTGGACCGCATCACGCTGCGCGTTGAAAGCATTCCCGGCCGCAAATCATTCATTATCGAAAGCGCCTGGCTTGAAAAAGGCGAAGCCGCTCCCGGCGAGACGCTTCGCGTGCGCGTGCTGCTGCGTCCTTATCGCGGCGCCGCACACGTGGAGGAAACCACCGTGCGCGTTCCGGAACAAGTGGCACGTGGCACCACGCTGCGTATCCTGGTCAGCGACGCCGATTTGCTGAATCGAGCCTCGCGCGGCTTCGGCTTTGGCGGCGCCGGCAGCGGCCCCAACGGCTTGGACCAACTTATTGCACTTTTGAATCGCGAGCGCCGCAACGACCGCCTTTATGTTGGCCTGTTCGCTCCGTCCCCCACGCTTCTCTGGGACGACAAGGAACTGCCGAACATTCCGCTTTCGCAAATCAATGTCGTTGATGGCCGCCCCACTCCCGGCAGCGTCCAGGTGCTCCGCGAATCGTTAGCCAGTGAATCTTCCATCCCGCTCGGAGGCCCCGTCTCCGGCGTCATCTCTCTGAATCTCCAAATCCGGTGAAAATTTCAATGACCCACTCACCCAAGCGCTTTCTCAAAATTATGTTGTCCAGTGGGCCGCTGCGCCGCACCCTTTCTTTCTCCTTTCTTCTTTGCTTTCTTACCTCCTTACCTCTTCTTGCCGAGCACACTCGACGCTGGCGCCAATCCACGTACGATGAATTCCTCAAAGGCACCGCCCACGGCGTGGCAGTACGCAGCGATGGCCGGCTCGAACTCGCGCCCAAATTCTCATTGCTGGCCGACGCGGATGCTTCCTATCTCTGGTCCGTCCGCCTCGATCCCAAGGGCACGCTCTACGCCGCAGGCGGCTCGCCCGCGAAAGTATTTCGCTTCGACTTGAACGGCAAACCCAGTGTGATTTTCGATTCCACGGACCTCTCCGCACAAACGATCGCCTTTGACTCCAAGGGCACTCTTTATGTCGGCACTTCTCCCGACGGCAAGGTTTACCGCGTCTCGGCCTCCGGAGAAAAATCCGTATTCTTCGATCCCAAAACGAAATACATCTGGGACCTCGCTTTTTCGTCCGACGGAATCCTCTATGTCGCTACCGGGGACAAAGGACAGGTCTTCGCTGTCCCGCCCGACGGCAAAGGCGAACTCTTCTACTCAAGCGACGAAGCGCATATTCGCGTTCTTGCTTTCGACGCCAACGGGAATCTCATCGCCGGCACCGAACCCAGCGGCCGCATCCTTCGCATTTCTCGCCCTTCCGGAAAAATCGCCGCCGATGGCTTCGTCCTCTACGAAACTTCCAAACGCGAAGTCACCTCTCTTGCTGTCGCCTCCGACGGCTCCATTTACGCCTCCGCGATTGGTGAAAAGCCGCGTACCGGCGGGTCTGCACCCAACGTTGTGATTGCTACGCCGCAAGGCGCGACCACTCTTACAACGGGAGGCGTGATTACGTCCGGCCAGCCGCAGGCACAACAACCGTTCGTTCCTTTCCCTCCTCTTCTCTTCAGCAGCATTTATCGCATCAGTCCGGACGGCCTTCCGGAAGAACTCTGGTCCTCCCGCGAAGACGTGGTCTACGCGCTTGGCCTCGCCTCGGACGGTCGCCTCCTCGCAGGCACCGGCAACAGCGGCGCGCTCCTCGCCATTGACGGCCGCGGCGTCTTCGCGCATCTCGCCAAAGCGGGCTCTGCGCAGATCACCGGCATCGCCCGCAATTCCTCCGGCAAAGTTTTCTTGTGCACCGCCAATCCCGGAAAAGTATTTTCCGTCG
>WNEZ01000382.1_pt1 | contig 35785 bp, 39 predicted proteins | sample 5400521 | NCBI WGS metagenome assembly WNEZ01 (sample SAMN13153339, study PRJNA577476) | soil metagenome | isolation source: 120 cm saprolite under Douglas fir tree site 2 hole 1 replicate 1 | place: USA:California | collected 2015-04-18 | reverse complement strand
TCCCAGATGTCCTCCTTGTAACCGCGGCGGATCTCGATCTCGTCGCGGTGACCTTCGCTGGTGATCAGGCCGGTCACCGCGCCGGACATCTCGATCATGGTGTTGTCGGCGGTGGTCGTGCCGTGCACGATCAGCTCGGTCGCCGCGAGGAGCGCGTCGCGCGCCAGCCCCTCGCGCGCGGCGAGCTGCGCGATACCGCCCAGCACGCCCACCGACTGGTCGTGCGGCGTGGTCGGGTGCTTGTCGAGGACCAGCTTGCCGCCCGGGTCGACCAGCACCAGGTCGGTGAACGTGCCGCCGACGTCGATGCCGAGGCGGTAGGGCACGCTATTCTCCCATCACCTTCACCACCACCCGCTTCTTCCGCCGCCCGTCGAACTCGGCGTAGAAGACCTGCTCCCAGGGACCGAGGTCGAGCTTCCCCGCCGTCACCGGGAGGATCACCTGGTGGTGGATCAGAGTGCGCTTCAAATGCGCATCCGCGTTGTCCTCGCCCGTCTGGTGATGGCGGTAGTCGCCCGGCGGCGCCAGCTTGTCGAGCCACTCGACCAGGTCCTGCTTCAGCCCCGACTCCTCGTCGTTCACCCAGATGCCGGCGGTGATGTGCATGGCGGAGACCAGGCAGAAGCCCTCGGCGACCTTCGCCGCGGCCACGATCTCGGCGATGCGCTCCGTGACGTTCACCAGCTCGCGGCGCGCGCGGGTGTTGAACCAGAGGTACTCGGTGTGGGCGCGCACGCTACTTCCAGAAGGGTCCGAGCGCTTCCCAGTCGACGACCTGGAACTCGTCGCCGTTGCGCACCAGGCGCTTCCGCAGCCGGGGGAAGTCCGCGATGTCGACCGGACGATGCTCGCCGCCCATCAGGTAGACGAGGTCGACGGCGAAGGGGTTGCGCAGGTGGTGCCCGACCGAGGGCGCCGGGAAGCCCATGAAGTCCCCTGGCCCCACCTCCATTTCCTCATCGCCGATCTCGGCGATCCCGCGGCCGGAGAGGACGTAGATGAACTCCTCCTCGTGCTGGTGGGAATGATAGACGAACGACTCCTTGCCGGGCGGCACGCGCCCGATGAGGATCCCCACCCGCTCCAATCCCGCCAGCGCGCCGAGCGCGCGCAGATGCACCTCGGACCCCGGGTTGAGCGGGTGCGTGAAGCGAAACTCCGGCAGGGCGGCGATCGCCGCGGCCCGGACCAACGGGCTTCTCTCGACGCTCTCGGACATGCGATCCTCCGCCGCCTGGTCGCGCGGCTCAGCTACGCCGGCGAGCGCGCATCTCGGCCCGCAGCCGCTCCGTCGCCTCGCGGTCGACGGCCAGCGTCAGGTCCTCGAGCGAGCCGGCGAGGACGACGCCGTAGTCTCGTCGCGCGACCGCGATCGAGACGTACTCGTCGAGCACGTCGTCGAGCACCTTTTCCGGCGCGCGCCGGAGCGGATCGCCCCACCCGCCGCCGCCACCGTAGTGGTATTCGTACGACTCGCCCGCCGCGTGCTCGATGTAGCCGGCCTTGTCGCCCACCTCGAAGGCATGCGCGCCGCCGGCGCGGGCGATCAAGCGGTTCGGCGACCCCGGACTCCCGCCGGCGATGCCGGGCATCGGGTACCGCTTGCCGACGACGTACGTATATATGGTGGCGGGGGTCAGGACCTGCTTGCGGTAAAGGCTCCCGCAGTTGCCGCGGTACTCGCCCGCGCCGCCCGAGTCGGTCTCGTAGTCGCGCGCCAGCTGGCGGATCGGGAAGATCGACTCGTTGATCTCGGCCGTGGCGCGGATCAGGTTGCCGAAGGAGACGTTCATCCCGCCCCAGCCGTCCTGGCCCTTCACGGCGCCGCAGTAGGCGGCGAAGGTGTCCACGGAGTGGTCGATGAACATCTTCCCGTCGCGCGGGTTGGTCCCGAAGATGACGGTCGGCATGCCCATCTTGTAGACCTGCGGGCAGCTCCGCTCCGGCACCACGCGCTCGAGCGCCTTGCAGACCGCCTCGCCCACCTCCGTGCCGGGGTGGTGCGTGCCCGCGGCGACCGACTTCCCGTCGGGGGGGTTGAGGCAGCAGCCCCTGGGCACGATCAGCTCGATCGAGTCGAAGAAGCCCTCGTTCTTCGGGATGGTCGGGTCCATCATCGACGCGAGCTGGGCGACGACGTAGCCGCGCGTGTTGCCGAAGGTGGAGTAGGCCTGGATGTCAGGGCGGTCGTCGGAGCCGGTGAAGTCGACGGTCAGGTTGCTGCCCTTCACCGTCACCTTGCAATGCACGTGGATGTCCTTCTTCCCGTGCGGGTCGTGGTCGACCCAGGCGTCCGACTCGTAGGTGCCGTCGGGCCAGCGCGCGACCTCTTCCTTGAAGCGCCGCTTGGCGTACGCGATGATGCCGCGCACCGCGGCCCTGACGGTGGCCGTACCGAAGCGCCCCAGCACCTCCTGCAAGCGCGCCACGCCGAGCTGCGCCGCGCCCACCTGGGCGCGCAGGTCGCCGAGGAAGGTCGGCGTGCGGTTGTTCACCGCCATCATGTACTCGACGTCCCGGCGCTTCACGCCCTTTTCGTAGATCTTGACCGCCGGGAAGCGCACGCCCTCGGCCCAGATGTCCGGCGCGTTCACGTTGTAGCCGCCCGGGGCGCCACCGCCGGTGTCGGCGTGATGGCACTGGATGGACGCGATCAGCACGCACTCGCCGTCGTGGAAGACGGGCGCGAAGATGTTGTAGTCGGGCAGGTGGCCGCCGCCGTGGTACGGGTCGTTGGCGACCAGCACGTCGCCCTCGAAGAGCCCGCCCGCGCCGAAGAACTCGACCGCGAAGCGCACCGGCAGGGTCGAGGAGAGCATGAACTGCGGGATGCCGACGGACAGCGCCGCCAGCTGCCCCGCGCCGTCGAGGATGGTCGCGTTGCGCTCGTTCGACTGGTTGAGAATCGGCGTCGTGGCCGTCAGGCTCACGTGCGTCGCCATCTCGTAGCAGATCGTCTCGAAGGCGCCGAGGATGATCTCGGTGGTGATCGGGTCGGCGGTGGTGACGCGGCCGGCGCGGGCGTGCCGCGGGCGGGGCGCCGGCTTGCGCGGCCGGAGGGAGCGCAGGGTCTTCGGGACCGACGCGCGACGCATGCGTCGTGGCTATACCGAAAGCTCGGGCGGTGACAAGGGCGGGCGTCCTAGCGGCGCGCGTGCTTGACGAACGTCCCCTGCTCGTACTCGCGGAAGGCGACCCGGAGCTCCGCCTGCGTGTTCATCACGATGGGACCGTACCATGCGACCGGCTCCCCGAGCGGCCTCCCCGCCGCGAGGAGGAAGCGGACCGGGCGCTCCTCGGTCGACACCGCGACCGCGTCGCCGGCGCCGTAGACGACGAGGGAATGGTCGCCGCACACGCAGGGGCGCGCCATGTCGAAGTAGCTCTCGCCCACGGCCTCGCGCGCGTAGGGATCGCGCTCGGGGTCGAAGTAGCCCTCGCCGTCGATCACGTAGGCGAAGACCGTGTGCGTCGGCTCGATCGGGTGCGTGAAGGTGCGCCCGGCGGGGAGCGAGACGTCGAGATACTCCGGGTCCGTGACGATGTCGCGCACCGGCCCGCGAACGCCCGCCACCTCGCCGCAGATCACGCGCACGCGGCCGCCTCCCGGCACCTCGGCGACGGGGATGTCGTCCCGCTTCACCTCCTGGTAGCGCGGGTCCATCATCTTGTGGCTCGCGGGCAGGTTCGCCCAGAGCTGGAAACCCCACATCCGGCCCTCGTGGTCGCCCTTCGGCATCTCCTGGTGGATGATGCCGCTGCCGGCGGTCATCCACTGCACGTCCCCGGCCGCGATGACGCCGCGGTTCCCGAGGCTGTCGCCGTGCTCCACGTCGCCGGCGAGCACGTAGGTGATCGTCTCCATGCCGCGGTGCGGATGCCAGGGGAAGCCGCGACGGTACTCGGCCGGGTCGTTCGAGCGGAAGTCGTCGAGGAGGAGGAAGGGATCGAGCCGCGGCACCTCCTGGAAGCCTAACGCCCGCCTCAGGTGGACGCCCGCGCCCTCGACGGTCGGCTTGCTCTTCCAGACCTTCTCGATCCTGCGTGTCGAGACCATGTCACATCCTACCGCCGCGGCCGGAAGCGCGGTAGCGTCACCTCGTCGTTCACCTTGTCGAACACCACCTCGACCGGCAGCCCGACGCGCAGCGCTTCGTTCGCGCAGCCGACGACGTTCGCGTGCAGGCGGATGCCCTCCTCCAGCTCGACGATCGCCACGTTGTAGGGCACGTCATCGAAGAAGGCCGGATGCTGCGGGCGGTGCACGACGATGAACGAGTAGACCGCGCCGCGCCCGGAGAGCGCCACCCACGTCCCGCCCTCGGCGAGGCAGCGCGGGCAGAGGACGCTCGGCGGCCAGCGAACATGCCCGCACGCGGCGCAGCGCTGCGCGCGCAGCTCGCCCGCGCGGCAGCCCTCCCAGTACGGCGCGCCGTCCTCCGTGATGGCGGGCAGCGGCTTCTCGATGACGAACATCAGGCCGCCCCGCTCGCACGACGGGCGCGGGGCAGCGGCGCGGCCTCGACCGCGCGCAGGAAGTCCGCCACCGCGCGGTTGAACGGCTCCGGCTGCTCGAGCATGGGGAGGTGCCCGCAGCGCTCGAGCACCGCCAGGCGCGCGTGCGGCACCTCGCGCAGGAGGCGGCGGCTCCCCGAGAACGCCACCAGCCGGTCGGCGCGGCCCCAGACGAGGAGCGTCGGCTGGGCGAGCTGGCGGAGCGGCTGGCGGCCGGCGGCGATCGCGCCGACCAGCGAGCGCGTGACCGCACGCGCGAAGTCCGGGTAGTCGGCCGACGTCAGCCGCTCCTGGAGGAGACGGCGGCGCTCGCCGCAGGCCGGCAGCGACCGGTCGTACATGCAGCGCTCGAGCGCCCACGGGAGCGCGAGGCGGAGGACGCCCGGCCGCGCGCCCGCGCCGATCGCCCAGCGCACCGCGCGCACGCCCGCGCCGAACCCGCCCGCCGGCGCGACCAGCACCAGCGCCCGCGTCCACGTGGGATACGCGAGGGCAATCTCGGCCGCGATCTGCCCGCCGAGCGAGTTGCCGATCACCACCGCCTCCTCGATGCCGAGCTCGCGCCCGAGGCTGCGGATCACGCCGGCATAGAAGTCGATCGTGTACGGCGCGTCGGGCTTCGCGGAGCGTCCGTGGCCGGGGAGGTCGGGGGCGATCACGCGCCAGCGGTCGGCGAACGCCGGCATCGTGTACTCCCAGTTCGCGTGCGTGGCGCTGAGCCCGTGGAGTAGCACCAGCGCGGGCCCCTGCCCCGCCTCGGCGACGTGCAGGCGGATGCCGTCGACCATCAGCTCGCGGGCCGTCATCCGCGAAGCACCGCCACCGTGTAGGCGACCGTGGGGGGCGGCTCGTGCGGCGCGCCGCCGTAGCCGGTCACCATGGAGAGCTCGGCGTCCGGCACCTGGCAGTGCGACGTGCCGCGGATCTGCCGCACCGCCTCGGCGACGTGACCGAAGCCGGAGAGGTGCCCCTCGGAGAGGAGGCCGCCCGCGGTGTTGGCCGGCAGCCTTCCCCCCATGTCCAGCTCGCCCGCTTCCACGAAGGCTCCCACGTCGTCCCAGCCGGCGAAACCATATGCCACCAGCTCGTGCATCACGAGCGGCGTGAAACCATCGTACAGCTGGACCACGTCGATGTCGCGCGCCGTGCAGCCCGCCATCCGGTACGCGGCCCGGGCAGCCTCTCCCCCGCCGCCGCGGCCGTCGTCGTGGGGTCGGATGATCTCCGAGGAGTGAACCTGACCCAGGCCCGAGATGAGGGCGGGCTTCTGGCGGAGGTCGCGTGCCCGCTCGGTGCCGGTGACGATCACCGCCCCGCCGCCGTCGGTCACCAGGCAGCAGTCGAGCAGGCGGAGCGGGTCGTTGATCATCCGGGAGCTCTGGTGATCCTCGAGCGTGATCGGCTCGCGCTTCTGCGCCAGCGGGTTCGTGCCCGCGTGCTTCCGCCACGCGACCGCGATGTGGCCGTACTGCCGGCTGGTGATGCCGTGCTCGTGCATCTGGCGGCGCGCCACGTGACCCATGAAGGTGATGGCGCCGACGTCGCCGTAGGGAATCGCCCAGGGCGACCCGAAGAGGGTCGGGATCACGCCCTGCGGGTTGTTCTGGCAGGCGAAGCAGCAGAGCACGGTCGAGCAGAAGCCGGCCTCGATCGCCATGACGGCGGTCTGCACCATGCCGATCGCGGTGGCGCCGCCCAGGTCCATGGTCGAGCAGAAGGACGGCGTGATGCCGAGGAAGGCGGCCACGCGCGAGGCCCAGCCGTGCTGCTCGCCCATCACCGCCGGCATGAGGGCGAGGACGCCGTCGACCGCGTCGCGCGCGATGCCGGCATCATCGATCGCCCTCTTCGCCGCCTCGAGGGTGAAGCCCATGGTGCTCGTCCCCGGCAGCTTGCCGAAGCGCGAGAGGCCGATGCCGGCGATGGCGCAGCGGTCGCGGAGCCGGCTCGAGTCGCCCATCCTACGCGCGGGGGAGCGCGAGCGTCGCGGCGCCGATCAGCTTCCGCTCCCCCGCCTGGTTCTCGGTCCAGATCTCGCACTCGACGACGCGCTCCGTACCCTCGTCGGCGACGCGCGTCACGCGGCCGCGACAGGTGAGCAGGTCGCCCGGCCAGGTGAGCTTCGCGAAGCGCGTCCTGAACCGGCGGATCGAGCCCACGCCGCCCGCCCGGACCAGGAGCTCGCCCAGGTAGCCCATGGAGAGCATCCCGTGGGCGAAGACGCCGGGGTAGCCGGCGTTGCGCGCGAACTCGTCGTCGGTGTGCATGGGGTTGGGGTCGCCAGAGGCCGCGGCGTACGCCTTCAGGTCCTCGCGCGTGATCGGGCCCTTCACCAGCGGCGGCAGCTCCTGCCCCACGGCGACGGTCTCGGGGTCGAGGCCAGCCATCAGGTCCTCCGCGAGATGAGCGTGTTGCGCGAGAAGAAGACGGGCTGGCCAGCAGCGTCGACCGCCTCCGTCTCGAGGACCGCGAAGTCGAGGATGCCGTTGGAGCCCCGCTTCTCGTAGACGTCCGCGATGCGGCCCGTCAAGGTGAGCGTCTCGCCCGCCTTGATCGGACGCGTGTACTCGAACTCCTGCTCGCCGTGCACCAGGGTCATGAAGTTGAGCCCGAGCTCGAGGAAGACGTCCGCGCCGCCCGCGAGCGCCTGCGTCATGAAGGCGATCGGGTAGGTGGGAGGGGCGACGAGCGCGCCGAAGGGGCCGCTCCGCGCCGCCTCCGCATCGACGTAGAGGGGGTGCTCGTCGCCCAGCGCGCGTGCGAACGCGGTCAGGTGCTCGGCCTGCACCGTCGCGCTCCCGGTCGAGAGCACGCGCCCGATCATTGCCTTCGACGCCATCACTCCACCCAGCGGTTCATGGCGCGCACCCGCGCCTCCGCCACCAGGAGGTAGTTCCGGATCGCCTCGCGGCACCGATCCTGGACGGCGCGCGTGGTCGCGACCAGGCGGAAGACGTCCGCCGCCTTGTCGCCGTGGTCGGGCTCGGCGTAGGCGTGCACCTCGAAGTTCTTGACCGGCAGGCCGTAATGTTTCTGGAGTCCCTCGTAGAGGGTCCTGGCGTAGCCGCTGCCCGCCGCCACCCGCTCGCCGGCGTAGCCGAACACGGCGAGCCCTTCCTCGTAGGAGCGGCGGATGTAGTAGAGCATCGTGAAGGTCATCCCGATCGTCTCGGGCAGCGGGCGGTAGGCGCGGATGTCATCGTCTGAGAGTCCGAGCTGGTGGCAGAAAGCGACCTTCATCTGCACGTGGTTCGGGTCGCGCAGGTAACCGGCCTCATCGGCCAGGTTCTGCGCCCAGTGATGGTAATGCTGCGATGCGTCCATGGTGAAGGCGTAGGCATCGGGCGCGTTCGCCACCAGGAGGGCGAATTCCGGGGTCATCCACTTGCCGAGGTAGTAGAACTCGAGCGCGAGCCGCTGCACCACCTCGCGCGAGGCGGTGCCACGGCCGATGGCCGGAATGACGTCGTCCTGCTTGAAGTAGTCGTGCGCGGCGATCAGCCGGTCGAGCTCGGCCAGGTACTCGTCCACAGGGAGCGGTGGTGCGGCATCGCGCGCGTGAACCACGTTCTTGAAGGCGCCGTGTTTGGCGTCGGACATGCGAACGATCCCCTCCCGAGACCGCTGACCCTAGCGCAGGCTCCGCCGGGCCGGCAAGGCGGCGCTCCCCTTGTCGTCCTCCCCGCCGTGGAGATACCATGTGCGCGTCATCAGCGAGGGAGGGTTGCGGTGATGGAGTTTCACGGCTCGACTCACTATCCCCCGAAGCCCCTCGACCCGGCCGTCGATCCCGCCTACCACGATGGCCTTCCGCCGCGGCCGCGCCATGCGAACCACGCCGGCGAGATCACCATCGACTGGCCGGTGACGCGCATCCCCGCGGCCCTGGGGCGCCTGCACACGATCTCGATCGAGGCCCTCGAGGACGAGCTCGAGCGCGAAGCGAAGCGCGAGGAAGCGACCTAGCGCGTGCGCCTTCGCGACCGCGTCGCGATCATCACGGGCGCCGCCCAGGGCATCGGCAAGGCGTACGCGCTGCGTTTCGCGCGCGAGGGCGCGCACGTGGTGGTCGCCGACATCCGCGCCGAGCAGGCGGAAGCCGTCGCCGCCGAGTGCGCGGCGCGCGGCCCCGCGGCGATGGGCGCGCGCGTCGACGTCGCGGACGAGGCCAGCACGACGGCGCTCGCCGAAGCCACCGTCGCGCGCTTCGGGCGGATCGACGTGCTGGTCAACAACGCCGCCATCTACTACGACCTCGATCGCACCGAGAACACGCTCGCCTACTTCAATCGCGTCCTCTCCGTGAACCTGACCGGCGCCTGGCTGATGAGCCGCGCCGTCGAGCGCTTCATGAAGCGGCAGCGGAAGGGGAAGATCATCCACCAGTCCTCCACCGCCGCCTACCTCGGCAACGTGGGGATGGTCGTCACCGAGGACCCCGAGAAGCCCATGCCGCCGTTCCACTACAGCGTCGCCAAGATCGGCGTCGCCGGCCTCACCAAGTACATGGCGGGCGCGCTCGGCCCCTGGGGCATCAACGTGAACGCGATCGCCCCGGGCGTCACCATGACCGAGGCCACGAAGAAGATCGTGCCCGAGGAGATGGCGAGCGCGCTGGTCATGTTCAGCGCGCTGCGCAAGGCCCTCCAGCCCGAGGACCTGACGGGCACGGCCGTCTTCCTCGCCTCCGACGACTCCGACCTGATGACCGGTCAGGTGCTGGTGGTCGCCGGCGGCATGATCATGCTCGGGTAGGGCGGCGGCCTTGGAGTCGAGGTGCTCCCCCCGCCGTCGTAGCCGGCGGCGAAACCCGAGCGCGGGCCCGGGCTCGCTTCCTAGTGCGAGGGGAACCAGCGTTCGATGGTGCCGGTGGCGACCATGTCGATTTCCTTTTCCGCGAGGCTGGCGCTCGCCTTGCGGAAGCCGGTCAGCAGGTCGGGCGTGCCGTCGTAGTGCGGCCAGTCGGAGGCGAGCGCGACGTGGTCGGCGGGCAGGAACTCGAGCGCGATCTTCAGGTCGATCTCCTCGCAGGCCTCGACCGTCACCATCATCTGGCGCGTGAAGATCTCCATGGGCGGCGCCCTCCACTCCGGCGCCTTGATGTGTCCGAACGCCTTCTGGTGCTCCTCGAAGCGTTCGAACATGGACGGGATCCAGCCGACCCCGGCCTCGAGGATCATGGTCGGCATGGTCGGGAAGCGGTCGAACACGGCGCCCGACATCATGTCGTAGAGGGTGAACATCATGTCCATCGGGAAGCCGAGGCAGGAGGCGGCCATGATGTCCGGCAGACGGTAGCCCTTCGAGGTGCCGTCCTGGTCCCACATGGGGAGCGGGTGAAGGCCGAGCTTCAGGCCGGTGTCGACGACCGCCTGCCAGAGCGGATCGAAGGAGCGCGCCGAGTACTTCTTCCCGTGCACCGGATTGGTGCGGATGAAGACGGCCGGGAAGCCTCGCTCGGCGACGCGGTGCACCTCGGCGACCGCGGCGTCGACATCGATCGTGGGCAGGCTGGCGACCGGGATCAGGCGTCCTCCCGAGCCGGCGCAGTAGTCGTCCAGGATCCAGTCGTTGTAGACGGCGCACACCGCGGGCGCGAGGTGGGGAAGGAGCGTGCCGCCGGCCAGCATGAAGGTCGGGTAGAGGATCGCGCGCGACACGCCATGCCTGGTGTTGAACGCGAGCCGCTCGCGACCGTCCATCGCCCAGCGCGGCGCATCGAGGATGGTATGTTTCTCGCGCTCGGCGCCGGTGAAGACGCGCTCGAGCGGCATCCCCATCGCGCACGAGAGGCCCATGTTGTCGAGCATGTCCTTCGGGTTGATGCCGCCGTGCATCACCGGCAGGCTGTCGATCTCGATGCCGTAGATGCGCGAGTGAAAGACCCCCTCCGCGTCGCGGTAGAAGCGCGGCGCGAGCGGACGCAGATCCGCGGGGAGGCGCTCTGCCCACAGCTCTCCGGGCTCGATGACGTGCCCGTCGGCATCGGCGAGGTGATCGATCATTGGTCCTGACCTCCCTGCTGACTGGCGTTACTCGCGCGCGGTCGATTTGTCAATCGTCCGCCCTAATCAACTGACCTATCCACGCGCACTTGTCCTTCCCACCCGGCTTCTCTAGCGTGGCCGCGTGCCGCCCCGCTCGCCGGACGCGACCCACATCGAGAAGCTGACCGAGGTCGGACGCTACGCGTTGGGGGTCCTGTGGGGGGACCGCCACGACAGCATCCTGCCCTTCCGGAACCTCCGCAGAGCGTGCCCGTGCGAGGCCTGCATTGCGCTGCCGGAAGCCGCCTCCCTGTCGCCCGAGGCGGAGCGTCTCGCGCGCATCGAGGTGCTGGGTGAGCGAAGCCTCTTCCTCGGCTGGGCCGACGGGCACGAGACCCTGCTCCTCCTCGACGAGGTGCGTGCGCTCTGCCGCTGCGCGCGCTGCGTCGGCGAGCCCGACTACCCGATCTCGGGCCGCTAGTGTGGTGTCCGCGGCCCGTCGCGGGTGAAGAACACCCGCTCGAGGTCGTCGAGGAATCCCAGCCCGACCCGGAGGATGCGCGGATCGCCCTCGCGGCGCGCGTAGAGCGCGCCGCCCCCGGGGTTCGGGTCGCCGATCAGCAGGCGGCGCGCGCCCCGGCCGGTCGCGACCTCGATCGAGGCGCGCGGTCGCTCGAGGCCGTAGGACGAGGTGTCGCGGCTGCGAAACGAGTCCACGGCGCGGAGTCCGGCCAGCGTGCCGACCAGGTCGTCGAGCGCTTGCGCCGTCGCTGTCGAGGCGCGGCGGCCGTCGATGTCCCAGCCCCCATCCGTCCGCCGCGCGGAGAAGTGGCGGCTCTCGAGCACGACGTCGATGCCGCGCACCGCGTGGCGACCCACGCCGAAGACGCGGTGCCCGCGCACGGCGAGCGCACCCGTCGGGCGGATCGGTGGGCGCACCAGCACGACGAACAGGGCACCGAGGGCGACCAGGCCGGCGAGGACGAGCGTGCGGCGCAGCCGTTCACCCCCGGCGCCGGCGGATTCCCACCAGGGTCGAGCCGAGGAGGAGGACGAGGCCCGGCTCGACGACCACGCCGGCCAGGAAGATGGCCCGCGCCTGCGCCTCGGTCAGCACGAGCGGCGAGAGCGGCCGGACCACCTCCGGGACCTGCTTCGCCCGGGCCCCGGTGAGGGACTCCTCGCTCGCCGCCCACGCCACCGCGTTGAGCGCCAGGTCGCGGTTGCCGAGCAGGTCCAGGTACGCGTCGCTCGCGAAGTCGGAGTCGCCGACGACCACCAGCCGGCCGCGGCGATGGTCGGCGCCGTTGCCGGCGCTCCCCACCTCGGCCGTGACCACCACCGAGGCGGAGCCGGGCGCGTCGTGCTGCGCCAGCGACGGCTCCTCGCCCCGCCGCGCGCGCGCCGGGTCGGCCATCGCCCACGCGGTCGGCGCGGTGCGCGCGACGCTCTCGGCGTCGACGCCGGGCACCTCCCCGGCGACGTCGACCGTGCGCGCCGAAGGCAGCACGACCCCGCTGTCGATCGGATTGGCCGACGCATCCGACACGGGGTTCCCCCGCTTGAAGAGCTCGACCACCGCGACCAGGCCGTCCGTACCGAGCACACGCTTCTCGCGATCGACCACGAAGTCGTCGCCCAGCCGGATGCCCAGGCTGGCGAGCAGGCGCGCGAGGTTCGGGAGCGGCGCAGGGTCGAGGAGCAGGAGGACGCCGCCGCCGCTCTTCAGATAGCGCGCCAGCTCGTCGAGCTCGGGAAGGAGGAAGTCGTGCTTCGGCCCGGCGACGAGCACCAGATCCGTCTCGGGCGGCACCGGCCCGTCGAGCAGGGAGTGCCCCTCGGGCGCGTAATTCTCCTCGCCGAGCGCGCTCGCGAGGCGGCCGTAGCTCTCCGCATCGCCGCCCGGCGCGCGCTCTCCGTGGCCGGTGGTGAACACGATCCGGCGCGCCCTGCCGCGCAGCACGCGCAGGATGCCACCCGCCAGCTCCTGCTCGGGCAAGGCCGCCGCCACGATGCGCCGGCCCGCGTACTCGATCGCCGCCCGCCCGTACTGGGCGACGCCGAGGCTCCGCGCCCGATCCGGGTAGCGGTCGAGGTCGTAGAGCTCGAACCCGATGACCCGGTTCTGGGCCCGCATGCGCTCGAGCACCTGGGCGTACTGCTCGCGCCTCCCGCGCTGGAAGAAGACCGTGATGCGCAGCGGGTCCTTCACCTGGGCGATGACCTTCTCGGTCACCGGCGAGAGCGACAGCTCACGGCCGGGCGTCAGGTCGAAGCGGTGGTTCGTCCGCTCCGCCACCACCTGGAGCAGCCCGAGGCCGGCGAGCAGGAGGAGGACCTGGAGCCCGAGCTGGAACCAGCTGCGCGTCGCCCGCGAGAGCGCCATCAGCGCACCCCCCGCCAGCGGCGGGCGTCGAGCGCGAAGAACGTGAAGCAGAGGAACGCCACGGTGAAGAGGACGAGGTAGCAGAGGCTGGCGGTGTCGAGCGCGCCCAGCGCGAACCCGTAGAAGCGATCGAAGAGCGAGAAAGGGAGGAGAAGCTGCCGCGTCACCTCGCTCATCGCCGCCTCGTTCCAGGTGACGACCCAGAAGAAGAGCAGCACGCCGTAGGTCGCGGCCCCGGCGAGCAGCTGGTTCTCGGTGAGCGCCGAGATGAAGAGGCCGCAGGCGACGAAGGCGGCGGCCAGCATCCAGAGGCCGACGTATCCGGCCACCAGCGGGCCGGTCGCGACGGGGTAGAGGCGGACGAGCATGAGCGGATACACGGCCGTCCCGGCGAGCATCAGGGTGACCACCGCGAGGCAGGCGATGAACTTCCCGGCGATGATCTCCGCGTCGCGCACCGGATACGTCCACAGGAGCTCGAGCGTCCCCAGCTTCCGCTCCTCCGCGAACAGCCGCATGGTGAGGAGCGGGAGGAACACGAGGAGCCGCTGCTGCATGTCGATGAACTGGTACTGCCAGAGCCCGCGCTGGAGCTGCATGCCGCCCATCACCACGAAGAAGCTGAGATTGGTGGCGAAGTAGTACCCGCAGAGCACGAGGAACACGCTCGCCAACGCGTAGAAGAGGAAGGAAGTGAAGTAGAGCTCGAGCTCCTTGGCGGCGAGGGCGAGGACGGTCATGCGCGCGCCTCCGGTCCCGCGCGCACCAGACGAAGGAAGCTCTGCTCCAGATCGGGCGTCTCCTCGCGCAGCTCGCGAATGGTCCAGCCATGCGCCGCCATGGCGGCGCCGACCGCGTGCGCCACGTTCCCGTCGCCGGCCGCCTCGAGCACGAACGCCTCCGCCTCCCGCACGACCCGCTCCACGCCGGGGAGGGCAGCCAGCACGGCCGCCACGGCCTCCGCCGGCCCATCGACGCGCAGCACGACGCGCTGCCGGCGCCCGGCGCGCTCGGCGAGCTCGCGCGCCGTCCCCTCGCCCACCAGCCGCCCGCCCGCGATCACGATCACCCGCTCGCAGAGCGCCTCCACCTCCGAGAGGATGTGGCTCGAGAAGAAGACCGTGCGGGCGCCGCCGAGCGCACGCACCAGATCGCGGATCTCCACCACTTGCGCCGGATCCAGGCCGATGGTGGGCTCGTCGAGGATCAGGATGGGCGGCTCGCCGCACAGGGCCTGCGCCAGCCCGACGCGCTGGCGGTAGCCCTTGGAGAGCGTCCCCACCCGCCGGCGCGCGACGCCCCCGAGGCCGCACGAGGCGAGCACCTGGGCGACGGCGCGCGCGCGCGCCGCCCGCGGGATGCGCTTCATGCGCGCCACGAAGCGCAGGTACCCCTCGACGCGGAGGTCCGGGTAGAAGGGCGCGTACTCCGGGAAGTAGCCGACCGCACGCCGGCAGGCGAGCGGCTCGCGTGCGGGATCGCGGCCGGCGATGCGCACCTCGCCGCTGGTGGGCGGGAAGATGCCCGCCAGGATGCGCATGGTGGTCGTCTTGCCGGCGCCGTTGGGGCCGAGGAAGCCGACGATCTCGCCCTGCGCGACGCGAAACGAGATGCCGCGCACCGCCTCGACCGCGCCGAAGGTCTTGGTCAGGTCGCGCACCTCGATCATCGCCTGGGCCATGCCGTCGACGGGCATATCAGATCGCCGCGAGCAGCTCCGGGGTGAGCTCGTCCAGATGCGCCAGGCGCCGCGCCGCACCGGCGAAGTCGTTGTCGAAGGTGAGGTCGCTCGGCACGACGATCCCGAGCGCCCCGGCGTCGAGCGCGGCGCGGAGTCCGCGCTCCGTGTCCTCCACGACCGCGCACTCGCCGGGGGCGAGCCCGAGCGCCGCCGCCGCGGCGAGGTAGGCGTCGGGGGCGGGCTTCGGCCGGGTGTAGTCCTCGCGCGCGACGGTGGCGTGGAAGAGCGACGCGATGCCCAGCCGCTCGAGGATGAAGGTCACCTCGGCGCGTGCGGTGTTGGTCGCGAGCCCCAGCCGGTACCCGGGCCGGAGGCGGCGCAGCGCGGCCGCCGCTCCCGGGCAGGGGACGACGCCCTCGTGCAGCAGGGCGACGTAGGCCGGTGCCTTCCTCGCGCGCAGCTCGTCGGGACCGAAGGGCAGCGCATAGGTCCGACACGCGTACTCGGGGCCGAAGCCACCCGCGATCCACTGGCGGCGGTACTCCTCGAGCCCGACGTCGACGCCGAACTCGCCGAGCACGCGGCGGTACGCCTGCCATTGCAGGCGCTCGGTATCGGCGATCACGCCGTCCAGATCGAAGATGACGCCGCGAATCACGATCCTACAACGTCCAGGTCTGCAGCAGGTCGTACACGCTCCGCCACTTCCGGTAGCGCTCGTCGCACTCCACCACGCGCCGGGGATCGGGGTCGACCCGCCGCGCACCGGTCATGGCCGACACCGCCTCGCCGGTGTCGGCGTACACGCCGGCGCCGATCGCGGCAAGCATCGCGCAGCCGAGGCTCGCGCTCTCCGGCACGGCAGCGACGGACAGCGGCGCACCGAGCGTGTCGGCGACGAGCTGCACGAGCGTCGGGCTCTGCGTCATGCCGCCGCTCAGCACGAGGAGCGGGATCGGGCGGCCCGCCACCGCGACGATCTGCTCGCAGTTGCCCCGGATGGCGTACGCGATGCTCTCCACGTAGGCGCGCAGGACCTCGCCGCGCACCGGCCGGTCGACGTGCAGGAGCGGGAAGCGGAAGAGCATGCCGGCCGGCTTGAACGGGCTCATGTCGGCCAGGCTGAAGATGACCGGGCCGAGGTGGCAGAAGACCTGCCGTTCCCCCGGCTCGACCGCCGCCATCGCCGCCTCGGCGGCGGCCAAGGCGGCTCCGTCGGTGGCGCCGTACACCAGCTCGAGGAGCCAGCGGTAGGCGCCGCCCGTATCGCCCGCGTTGCTCTCGAGCACCCAGCGCCCCGGCACCACGTGACAGCTCGTCCACAGCCTTCCCGCGGGGTCGATCACGGGCGCGGCGGTCACCATCTGCACCGGCGTGGTGGTGCCCACGACCGCGCCCGTCTCACCCGGCCGATGGACGCCCGAGCCGAGGAGCGCGCTCTCCGTGTCGGCGCCGCCCGCGAAGACGGGCGTGCCCTCGGGGAGGCCGGTTGCGGCCGCGGCCGCCGCCGTCACGCTGCCGGCGCGCGTCCCCGCGGCCGCGAGCAGCGGGAGGATCGCCGCCGGGATGTCGAGCGCGTCCAGGATCTCCTCCGACCACGCCCGGCGCGACACGTCGTAGAGCATGGACTCGCCGGCGTTCGAGTGCTCGGCGACGCGCGCCCCCGAGAGCAGGTAGGTGATCCAGTCGTTCAGCATGAGGAGCGTCGCCACGCGGCGCGCGTCGCGGTGCTTGCGGAACCAGAGGTAGCGTGCGAGCGGGAAGATGTAGGGCGGCGCATGACCCGTCAGCGCGTGTAGCCGCGCGGCCGGGATGCGTTCCAGCACCTCCATGCCCTCGAGGGCGGCGCGTGCATCGAGGTTCGGGCCGGCGTAGAGCACCTCGCCGGCGCGATCGACGAGCACGCAACCTTCCCGCTGGCTGGTGGCCGCCACGCCGAGGATGCGCGCGCCGGTGGGGAGCCGGGCGACCACCGCGCGCGTGCAGCGCGCCAGCGCGCCCCAGAACGCCTGCGGATCGATGTCGAAGCCGCGCAGGTAGGGGAGGCTCGGGTCGCTGAAGACGGTGTAGCGGAACGGCTCCTGGGCGCTCGCCAGGGGGCGCCCCGTCGGGTCGAAGGCGACGCAGCGCCCCGATCCGGTGCCCGCGTCGAGCGTGACCAGGACGTCGGGCACGCGCGTCAGTCCCGCCGCTCGAGCACCGCCGGGTTGGCGATCCAGCGCGGGCGCTCGCCGCGCAGGTGGCGCTCGATCGCATCGACCACGATCTCGCTCTGGTGGCGGGTGACGTCGAGGGTCGCGCCACCGATGTGCGGCGTCACGATCACGTTGGGGAGGGCCAGGAAACGGTTGCCGGGCTGGAGGGGCTCGTCGCTCAGCACGTCGAGCGCCGCGCCCGCGAGCCGCCCGTCGCGCAGCATCTCGTAGAGCGCGTCCTCGTCGGTGAGCGCGGCACGCGCGGTGTTCACGAAGTAGGCGGTGGGCTTCATCAGCGCGAGACGCTGGCGCGAGACCAGGTTCTGGGTCTCGGCCGTGACCGGCGCATGCAAGGAGACGAAGTCGGAGCGGCCGAGCAGCTCGTCGAGGGCGCACAGCTCGATCCCGGGCGGCGGCTCCGCGACGTAGGGGTCATGGGCCAGGACGCGCGCCTTGAAGGCGAGCAGACGGGCCGCGACCTCGCGCCCGACCGCGCCGAGGGCCACCAGGCCGACCGTGCGTCCGCCGAGCTCGACGCCGGTGAAGCGCGTGTACATCTTCACGAAGTCGCCCGCGTTGGTGATCGGCGTCGCACCCTGCCGGAAGGTGTCGCGGATCGGCCCCAGGTGGCGCGCCAGGACGAGGAGGAAGGCGAGGGTCAGGTCGGCCACCGCGTCGGCGTTCCGCCCGGGCGTGTGGAAGACGGGGATGCCCTTCGCGGTCGCGCGCTCGAGGTCGATGTTGATCGGATCGCCGCGGCAGCAGCCGATCATCCGGATGGGAACCGCGTCCAGCACCTCGGCGTGCACCAGGTCGGCCTCGACGATGAGCACGTCGGCGCCCACCTCGCGGATGCGCCGCGCGAACTCGGCGCCGTCGAAGTAGATCGACCCGCGCGTCTTCCAGTCCTCGTGCACGACCTCCATGTGGCGCGCCAGGCGCGTCTTGGCGGCGGCGTCGAAGCTGGCCGTGATCAGGGCACGCATGGTGCGCGTCAGGCGGCGAGCAGGCGGTGCACGAGCTGGGTCACGTGACGCCGCACCTGCTCGCGCAGCGGCCCGCTGCGCACGCTGCCGCCGAGCAGGCCCTGGTACCAGCGGCTGTCGAGCAGGTAGACGAGCAGCACGGAGTGAACCGAGAGCATGAAGAGCCGCGCCTCGTCCTCGGCGAGCGCACGGTCGCCGAGCCGCCCGACCCAGGCCGAGAAGACGCTCCACGCGGGCGCCACCACGTCGCGCTCGATGCCCACCTCGATGTCCTCGTTCTCCACGATGCGGCGCATGAGGAGCTTCGGCACGTTCGGGTTGTCGGCGAAGAAGTCGAAGAGCTGTCGCATGGTGGCGTCGATGGCGGAATCGCGCGTCCCGTGGCGCGCGAGCAGCGGCGCGAGCGTGTTGCGCAGCAGGTCGACGATCTGGTCGAAGACGTTACGGAAGACGGTGAAGTAGAGGGTCTCCTTCGACTCCCAGTGGTAGTGCAGGCTCGAGATGTTGACCCCGGCCCGGGCGGCGATCTCCCGCGTCGAGGCCCCCTGGAAGCCTTTGGCCGCGAAGACCTCCTCGGCGGCCGTCAGGATGCGTGCCTTGGTGGATCCCGGCGCTTCTCGCGCCTTGTCGAGCGCCGACTTGGCCATGTGTCCTGGCGGGTGATTAGAGCGATTGACCCAGGCCGGGCGTACCGCGGCCTGCGACCACCTGTCAACCCGGGGGCGCTGGCGGCGTGCCCGGGGCCCGCTCAGCCAGCCTCGCCGCGCGCCGTGCTCAGTGGACGATCTTCTTCCGCACCGCGAAGCGCACGATCTCGGCCGTGTTGTGCAGGTCGAGCTTCTCCATGATGTGCTTGCGATGCGTCTCGACCGTGTTGATGCTCACCGAGAGGACGGTGGCGATCTCCTTGTTGGTCCGGCCCTCGGCGATGAGCTGCAGGACCTCCCGCTCGCGATCGGTGAGCAGCGCCAGGTTGTCCTCGACCTCCTGCCCGCCCGCGTCGCCGAGATAGCCCTCGAGGAGCACCTTCGAGACCGCCGGGCTGAAGAACGAGCCGCCCCGGCCGATGGCCTTCACCGCCTTCAGCAGGTCCAGGTCCTCCGAGTCCTTCAGCAGGTAGCCGCGCGCGCCGGCCTTGAGGCTCTGCCGCACGCACACGTCGTCCGAGTGCATGGTCAGGATGAGCACCTTGGCGCCTTCGTTGCGCTTCATGATCTGGCGCGTCGCCTCGATGCCGTTCAGCTCGGGCAGCGCGATGTCCATGACCACGATGTTCGGGTGCATGCGCTGGGCCATCTCGACGGCGCTCCGCCCGTCGCCGGTCTCGCCGACGATCTCGATCTCGTCGTCGGTCTCGAGGATGCGACGCAGCCCCTGGCGCACCACCGTGTGGTCGTCGACCAGCAAGACGCGGATCTTACCCATCGCTCAGCTCCTCCCCCTGGGGCGTGGGTGCCGGTCTTCTCGGGCTGCGGATGCCCATGTCCTAGGTGCCAAACTCACGACTACCGGGTATCTCACCTCAAGTGGGTAGGACTACGCAAGAGCTCTTCGAGCTCCGCGATGCGGCGCCCCCGCTCCGCAAGTGCCGTGTCGCGTTCGGCGAGCAGCCGGATGAGGGCCCCGGCACGGGCTTCGTGGTGCCTGAGCGCGGTGATTTCCTTGAGCAGGCTGGCCAGCCGCTGGTCCGCGGCCCGCTGGAGCGCCGCCAGCTGCCGGGCGTGCCGCCGGCGGAGGGTCTCCCGCTCGGCCGTCAGCCGGGTGACACGCCGCTCGAGGGCCCGCTGCGCGGAGCTGGCCGTGGCCGCGGTGGATCGCCGGCGCCTGGAGGTCGAGCGTGGCGGGCGGGCGGGCACGTCAGTAGAGCCGGGGCTCGCCCGGGGGGCGCGTCTTCCAGCGCTTGTGCATCCACAGCCATTGCTCGGGGTGGCGACGGACCATCTCCTCGAAGACGCTGGTGAACCGCTGCGTGTTGCGGCGCACGTCCTCGACCGGGTCGCCCGTGCGCTCCACCTGGAGGATGGGCAGCACGTGCACGCGGTGGCGGGCGCTGCCCCCCTCGCGGACGATGAAGGCGGGCACGATGGGCGCGTCGCTGCGCAGCGCGATGCGCGCCATGCCGCTGTTCGTGCTCGCCGGCAGGCCGAAGAAGTCCACGAACACGCCCAGTCCGCGGGTCGAGTTCTGGTCGATGGGGAGCACCAGGAGTCCGCGCTCGTGGAGCGCGTGGAGGACGCCGCCGGCCCCGGCGCTCTTGCGGATCATGCGCGTGCCCGCCCGGCGACGCAGCTCGGCGAGCCAGCGGTCGACGAGCGGATTGGCGATCGCGCGATGGACCATGTGGACCGGGTAGCCGCGTTTCCCGTGCGCGAACGCGAGGAGCTCCCAGTTGCCGAAGTGGCCGCTCAGCACGAGCACCCCCGTGCTCCGCTCCCAGCCGACGGCCTCCTGCCACCACCCCTCGTCCGCGAAGCGGACCATGTCGCGCAACCGCTCGTCCGAGAGGCGCGGCAGGTGGGCCAGCTCCGCGGCCATGCGGCCGAGGTTCAGGAACGACCCGCGCAGGATGCGCCGCCGCACGGGCACGGGCCGCTCGGGAAAGGCGAAGCCGAGGTTCGCCATCCCGACCCGCCGGTGGGGCACGTCGAGGACGTAGGCGAGCAGCCCACCGAGCTCACCCAGTCGGAGCGCCAGGGAAAGCGGCAGGGCCCCGAGCAGCCCCATGACGGCGCGCAGCGCCAGGTACTCGAGGCGCGTCCGCACGCGGCCCCGACGGCGTCTGGACGCCAGCCGCGGCCGCCGCCGCGGCGCGAGCGCAGCCGGCATGCGCTCGGCCGGAACCATCATGGCGGCTTCTATTAAGGTAGGGGTCAGGGCTTTGCAAGGCGAGGCGCCGGAGGCTCGGCCGGCGCTCCGCAGTTGCCTTCGCCCGAGCCCCCGTGCTATCGACCTCGCGCGCGCTGGTTGTTGAGGTAAAGGCAGCACCGTCTTTTCCTCAAGTTATCCGGCCGAGTGAGAGGCAATCGACAGGAGGGAAAGAGCGTGGCACAGGGCAAGGTGAAGTGGTTCAACAGCCAGAAGGGTTACGGATTCATAACCACCGACGAGGGAGAAGACGTCTTCGTCCACTACTCGGCGATCGCCGGTTCCGGCTTCCGGAGCCTGGACGAGGGACAGCGCGTGTCGTTCGAGGTCACGCAGGGCCCGAAGGGTCTCCAGGCGGCCAACGTCAGCAAGGTCGCCTGAGCGACCGCTCAGCGGCGCCGGCGCGCCGTTCGGCCGCGCCTGATTGACTGGCAGGAATTGCTCCGCAAGGCTGGGCGGCGATGCGCCTTCCCGCCCTGCTCGCCAGCCTTCTGTTGATCCGGAGTGCGGCCCTGGCGGACTGCCCACCCGACTGCGTCCCCGGCGGCGGACCCGTGGCGACCGACTGCTTCGTCGCCTGGAGCGGCATTCCGGGCACCGCGGTCACCTGCACCGACGGTGACCCGAGCTGCGATACCGACGGGAAGGTCGATGGCGTCTGCACGCTCGGCATCCAGGGTTGCATCAACGTCCCCGGCCTGGGGACGTGCACGCCGTCCGGCCTGAGCCGCGTGCCGACCGTCAAGCCGCTGAAGGATACGATGGCACAGGAGCTGACCGGCGTGCTCGACATGCTCGACCCGGCCACGTACGGCTGCACCCCCCCCGGACTCGGCCTGCCGGTCGGATTCGCGCTCACCGGCATCAAGCCGGGCACGTCGCGTCTCAGCGTCACGGCGGTTTCCGGCAGCAGGCGCGACCGGGACCGGCTCCGCCTCACCTGTCTCCCGGGTCCGCCGGTTCAGCCGAGCTTCGCGCGCGACGTACAGCCGATCCTCACGGCGCGCTGCGCGATCGTGAGCTGTCATTCGGGACAGGTGCCGAGCGGCGGGCAGAACCTGGAGGCGGGGCATGCATACGCCCAGAGCGTGAACACGCCGGCCACGACCGGCAGCCTGCCGCGCGTCGTGCCCGGCAACATCAAGCGAAGCCAGATGGCGCACCGCATCCTGGGCCTCGGTCTCCCGCGGGGCGGCGCCTTCATGCCCCTGGGGTGTCCCGGATTCCCCGCGGCGGGAGGCTGCCTGACGAAGCCGGAGATCTTCACCATCCTCTCCTGGATCGCAGAGGGCGCGCCGGACAACTAGCGGATGAGCGGGCGCCAGGCCCCGGCGCGGATCCAGCGTACGTAGGCGGCGAGCGCTTCCACGTCCGCCTCCGGCACGAAGCGCCCGTAGGCGGCCATCTTGATCGCCTGTCGCCGGAAGAACCAGCCGCCGATCAGGTGCGCCTCGACGCGCGCCAGCTCGCCCTTGGCGATCCAGGTCCGCAGCTCGTCGTCGCTCCGCACCAGGTCGTCGAAGTCGGCGCCCCAGAAGCCGGGCACGTACCCCTTCAGCGAGCCGGGGTTCCCGACGCCGCCCGCGCCGAGGGGCCCGTGGCAGGCGAAGCAGCCGAGGTCGCCGGCCAGCTCCGCGCCCCGCCTGGCGACCGACTCGTCGGGCAGGACCTGGCCCGAGGCCGCGCGCAGGTAGGCGACCAGGTCGTCCACCTGCGCGGCGCTGACGAAGCTCCGGTAGGCCGGCATGCGCAGCGCTGCCTTCTCGACCTTCGCCCGGTAGTCGGCATCCTCGCGCTTGCGGCGCGGGGCCCCGTCGAGCACGTACTCGCGCAGATCGTCCGTCGTCTTCACGTACATCATCTGCGTGCGCTCGGTGAACGCCGGCACCGTCGCGTCCTCGCTGCCCGGGTTCTTCATGCCGCCGCCGCCGCCCGGTCCGTGACACGAGAAGCATCCCAGCTCGGCCGCCAGCCGCTGCCCGCGTCGCGCCGGCGTCTGCTCGAGCGCGAGCAGTCGGGCGCGCACGGCCGGGTAGACGAGCCAGGCCGTCTCGACCAGCGCCAGGGCGACGAACGTCCGCGCCAGCGCGCGGCGCAGCCGGGGCATCCGGTTCGCTTCCATCGTCCTCCTCGCTTGACAGCGCGCGATGCTCCGCGATTATCCCGGCATGCGTATAACGCGCGGCATCCACCAGTGCCACGTCGCGCTCGCGCTCCTCGCCGTGCTCGCGGGTGCGACGCGCGCACGGCCCGAGAGCCTGCGGGAGCTACTCCAGGCGGTCGCGGACAACACGCGCTTCGCGTCGCCGGCGCGGGCCGACGTGCGCGTCGAGTGCGGCGAGGGTTGCCGGGCGGCCGGCACGCCCGCGGTCTTCTTCGGGCGCGGCGACACGCTCTACGTCGAGGTGAAGGGCGGGCAGCGGGCGCTCATCCGGCCCGCGCACATCCTGGTCGCGCAGGACGGGGGGCCGAGCGAGGCGAAACCGGGACAGACGTTCGCCGATACCGACGTCTTGCTCGAGGACCTGGCCCCGTTCACGCCCGGCGGACTCACGCAGCCCCAGATCAGCGACGACGGTCCGGGCGGGGTGGTGGTCACCGCGGCGCCCGCTGGGCGTTCGTCCTACGCGCTGCTCGTCAACACCATCGACCGCGAGCGCCACACGATCATCCGCACCCTCTACTACAGCGACCTGATCAACAACCTGAGCAAGACGCGGCGCGACGCCGCCCTCGTGCGCGTGGGCGTGTCCTGGCGGCCCGGCGAGATCACGGTCGAGTCGGTACGGCAGGCGACCCGGACGCACCTGACGCTCTCCTGGCGCGAGGTCCCGGACGCAGCCGACGCGCTCTTCGAGCCCGCCGGACTGGAGCGGCCGTCCGGGCTCAGCTGGCCGTAGGCTCGGTCAGCACCAGGTCGACGCGCAGGTCGGCCGCCACGCGTTCCAGGCGCTCGCGCAGGACCCGGCGATCGAGCTCGGCCGGCACCGTCATCTCGATGCGCATGGTGAACATCGGCGTGCCCGTCTCGGGGCCGGGACGCGACTGCGTCTTGAGCGCCGTGACGTTCACGCCGTGGTCGGCGAGCGCCCGCGCGATGCGCGCCACGATGCCCGCCTTGTCCACGCCGTTCACCTCGCACGCCATGGGCACCGTGTGCCGCCCCGGCGCGCGCGCGAACGGATCGCCCTCGAGCGGGCGGAAGAAGACCGTCAGCCGCTTCTCCCACTCCAGCCGCTTGCAGCCGGCGGAGAGCCGTCGCTCGACGTCCGGCCCCTGCCCCGAGAGCAGGAGGAGGACGGCGAACTCCGACCCGAGGATGGTCATGCTCGAGTCCTCGAGGTTGCAGTCGCACTCGTAGATCAGCTCCGCCAGGTCGGCGACGATCCCCGGCCGGTCGAGCCCGATCGCCGAGAGCGCGAACCAGCGCCTCACGGGTCCGCAAGTAGCACGCGCCCCCGGTGGCGGGGAAGCCCGCCCGCCGGGGTCCGCGCGTCACCTAGAGGGCGGCGACGATCTCGCGGAAGAGGCGGTGCCAGTTGCGCACGGTGCCGAGCGCCTTCAGGTAGGCGTCGCACCCGACCAGGGCGCGGAAGAGGAAGACCTGATGCCCGGGGGTGCGGAAGAGACGGTGCTCGAGCGCGAGCTGCGCCACCTGGCCGCCGCGCGCCATGATGTCGTAGTCGCGCGCGGCGAAAGGCGCGTCGCGCTCGAGGGGCTCGCACACGATGTGCATCATGCGCACCAGCGGGGCCGGGTCGGCGGCGGCGTCGATGAAGCCCAGGTCGGCGCACGCGGCACCGATCTCGCGTTCGTCGTGCGCGAGAAGGGCGCGCGCCAGCCGGCGGTACCCGTCACGGATCGCCGGCTCGAACAGGCGCACGCTCCCGAAGTCGAGAATGCCGAGGCGCGGGTGGTGGGTGACCAGGTAGTTGCCGGGGTGCGGGTCGGTGTGCAGCGCCCCGAACTCGAGCACCTGCCGCCAGAGGAGGCGAAAGAGCTTCACGCCCACCCAGTCCTTCAGCGCCTGGTCCACGCCCGGCGCGAGGATGTCCTGGATCGGGTAGCCCTCCAGGTACTCCATGGTGAGGACGCGCCGGGTGCTGAGCGCGCGGTACACGCGCGGGATCATCACCTCCGGGTCGTCAGCGAGCAGCTGGCGGAAGCGCTCCAGGTTGGCGGCCTCGTGCTCGTAATCGAGCTCCTCCGCGAGCCGCGCCTCCAGCTCCGCCGCGACCTCGCCCGGATCGACGTCCTGGCGCATCACGTCGCGCGCGATGGCGGTGAACACGCCGAGGAGGGCCTTCACGTTCTTCACGTCCTGCCGCACCGTCGCCGCCACGCCCGGGTACTGCACCTTGACCGCGACCCGCTCGCCGCCGCGCAGCTCGGCACGATGCACCTGGCCGAGCGAGGCGGCCGCGAACGCCAGCGGCTCGAAGCGACGGAACTTCTGCTCCGGGGGCGCGCCGAGCTCCTCGACCAGCAGCGCGCGCACGCGCTCCCAGGGCATCGCCGGCACCGAGGACTGGACGACCGACAGCACCTCGAGCGCCTCGGCCGGGAACAGGTCGCCCCGCATGCTGAGCATCTGCGCGAGCTTCATGAACGCGCCGCGCAGCTCCTTGGAGCGCGCGACGACGCGCTCGGCGTTACGGATGTGCGCGGCCAAGCGCGCCTGCTCGGCACGCGAAGCGGACTGGAACGGCTGCTTGATCGCCTGCCAGAGGTAGCTCGAGCCGACCGCGGTCGTGAGCCCACCGACCGAGAGCATCCGGCGACCCCGCCCGGAGGTGATCCCGGCCATCTATCCGGGCTGCTGATTGATGCGCGTCGCGGCCGCGGCGGCACCGAAGCCGTTGTCGATGTTCACCACGACGACGCCCGCGGCGCACGTGTTGAGCATGCCGAGCAGCGCCGCCAGGCCGCCCAGGCTGGTCCCGTAGCCGACGCTGGTGGGCACCGCGATCACCGGGCGGTCGACTAGGCCGCCGACCACGCTCGGCAGCGCGCCCTCCATGCCGGCCACCACGATCAGCACGGCCGCCTCCCACAATTGCTCGCGCCGCTCGAGCAGGCGGTGGATGCCAGCCACCCCGACGTCGTAGACGCGCTCGACGTGATTGCCCATGACCTCCGCCGAGAGCGCCGCCTCCTCCGCCACCGGCAGGTCGGCGGTGCCGGCCGAGACCACCAGCACGGTGCCGCGCCCGCTCGGCACCGCCCCTCCCACGCGTCTCAGCGCGAGCCGCGGCCCGGGGTGGTACGCGAAGCCGGGCACCGCCGCGAGGAGGCGCTCCCCGACCTCGGGCGCCAGACGCGTCACCAGCACGTTGCCGCCAGCCGCCGCCATACGCTCGGCGATGGCGACCACCTGCTCGGGGGTCTTCCCCTCACCCAGGATCACCTCGGGGAAGCCGTTGCGCAGCGCGCGGTGGTGGTCGAGCTTGGCGAAGCCGAGGTCTTCGAAGGGCATACCGCGGAGGCGCGCGAGCGCGTCGCCGACCGAACAGTCGCCGCGCTGCACGGCGGCGAGGAGCTCCGCCAGCTGGCCCCGCTCCATCAGTGGCTCCCCCGCTCGGGCGGCCGCCGCTCGCGCACGCGCAGCTCCTGCACGGCGCGCGCGCTCGAGCGCGTCACCTCGAGGTGCACGCGCCCGGCCTGCACGGCGTCCCCCGGCTTCGGCACGCGGCCGAGCCGCTCCAGGACGAGCCCACCGAGCGTCTCGTAGTCACCCTGCGGCAGATTCCAGCCAAAGCGTTCGTTCACCTCGGACACCGCCGCGCGCGCGTTCACCACGAAGACGCCCGGGGCGACGCGCCGCACGTGCTCCTGCGGCGGATCATATTCGTCCTGGATCTCGCCCACAATCTCCTCGACCACGTCCTCGACGGTGACCAGGCCCACGAAACCGCCGTACTCGTCGACCACCAGCGCGAGGTTCCGCCCCTCGGCCTGCAGGGTGGAGAGCAGCTCGGGGAGCGTCTTCGACTCTGGCACGAAGAGCGGCTCGCGCATGACGGCGGTCACCGGCCGGTGCGGATCCGTCACCCCCAGCAGATCGAGGCTCGAGACCACGCCGATGGCGTTGAACATGCGCTCGTGGAAGACGGGCAGGCGCGAGAATCCCCGCTCCTGCACCAGGGCGACGACCTGGGCCACCGAGGCGGTGTCGGGCACCGCGCACACGTCGACGTGGGGCACGAGCACGTCGCGCGCGGTCTTGGCCGTGAAGCGCGCGATGCGGGCGACCAGCCCGGCCTCGGAGACCTCGAGCGGGCCACGGCCGGGGCGCGCGACGAGCCACGCGCCCAGCCGGCGGAGCGCCACGAGCGAGGGATCGGTGCGGCCGAGGAGGAGATCCAGGGCGCTCTCGACCACGAGCAACGGAGCCAGCACGATGGCGGCCATGCCGAGGAGCGGCGCGAGGAGCGGGCGATGGCGGGCCGGCGCATCCGCCGCGAGGCCGCGCGGCACGAGGTCGCAGAGGATCAACTCCGCGGGCGCCACCAGGGCCATCGCGGGGACGACCCAGGCGCGCCCTGCCGATCGCCACACCAGCATGGTGACGATGCCGACGCTCGCCGCGCCGGCCACGTGCGCCGTGGCGCGCGCGGCGGCGGCGAGCACGGTGTCGGGAGGCGGCCAGCGCCGGGGCGGCGCCGGCTCCCCGGCGAGCATGACCTCGGCCGCCGCCGCCAGTGCACGCAGGGCGAGCAGGGCGACGAGAGCGAGGGCGAGAGCCAGCACGGTCACGTCGCCTCCCTCTCGTCGTACTCGTCACGGATCTCGCCGAACAGCTCCTCGAGCAGGTCCTCCATGGTGACCAGGCCGGCGATGCCGCCGTACTCGTCGACCACCAGCGCGAGGTGGACCTTGCGGCGGCGCAGCTCGCGGAACACGTCGCCCGCGCGCATGCCGAGCGGCACGAAGGCGGGTGGGCGCAGGAACGGCTCGAGACGGAATCCGGGCGCGCTCACGTCGCGGCCGAGCAGGTCCTTGGCGTAGAGCACCCCGACCACGTTGTCGCGCTCGCCGCGGTACACCGGCACGCGCGAGAAGCGCTGCTCGCGGAGCGCGGCGAGGAGCGCGCTGCCGCTCACGTCGACCGGGAGCGCCGCGACGCGCACGCGGGGCGTCATGACCGCGCGCACGGGACGCAGACCGAGCGCGCGGACGCGCGCGAGCAGCTCGCGCCCGTGCTGGTCGAGCGCTTCCTCCTCACCCTCCTCGGCCCCGCCATCGGCGGCGAAGCGGAGCACGCTGGCCGGCGCCAGGCCGGCCTCGCCGGCGAGCCAGCCCGCGAGCACCACCGCCGGCCGCTCGAGGGGCCGGCGCAGGACGGCGAGGAGGCGGCTGCTGATCTCCGCCATTCGGTCGGCGGTGGCGTCGGGTAGCAGGAGCCCGAGCGCCGGCGCGAGCCCCTCGGCCGCCAGGAACGCCGCGGCCCCCGCCAGCGCGGCGGCGGCCCACGCGGGGAGCGGGCCGGGCACGGCGAGCGCCAGCCAGGCGGCCGCGGTCGCGGCCGCCACGGTCCCCATCTCGCGCGCCACGAGGAGCGTCAGCCACGTCCGGCGCGGCCGCGGCGGGAGGGCGCCGTGCCGCAGCAGCCGGGGCGCGTGCGGCGCGAGCAGCACGAGGAGAAGGCCGAGCGAGCCGAGGAGAATCGCGGTCGCGAGCGGGACCGTCATCGGCGGAAGTGGTCGAAGCCGCCGCGGGCCGGGTGCACGAGGCGGCCGTCCGGATCGCGCACGCGCACCACGGGACGGCCGGCGAGCACGCGGCCGATGGCCGTGAGCGGACAGCCGAGCCGCCGCGCCGCGCGGCCGACGGCTCGCGCGCGGGCCGGGGGGATCGCGACCAGGAGCTCGTAGTCCTCCCCGGCCTGGGCGGCGAACGCGGCTGCGCGCCGGCCGAGCGCGCGCCGGCACCCGTCGGCGACCGGGAGCCGCCCGAGCTCGATCTCCGCGCCCACCCGGCTCGCACGGCAGAGCTGCCCGGCGTCCTGGAGGAGTCCGTCGCTCACGTCGATCATGGCGCTCGCCACGCGGGCGAGGATGCGGCCCGCGCGCACCCGCCGGGGCACGTCCGGCAGGCGGCCGCCGGCACCGCCGGCGAGCCACCGCACGGCGACGCCCGCTTCGCCGAGGACCCCCGTCACGTAGAGCACGTCTCCCGGACGGGCGCCGGCGCGGGTCACGATCCGTCCGGGCGCACCACCGATCACCGTGGTCGTGAGCGCGAGGTGCGGGCCGGCGACGAGGTTCCCGCCCACCAGGCGGGCGCCGTCGCGCCGCGCCGCCGCCGCGAAGCCCGCGACCAGCGCGTCCAGGTCGGCCGCTCGCATCCGTCGCGGCGCCTCGAGCGCCAGCACGGCGAAGCGGGGTGTGCCACCCATCGCCGCCAGGTCGCTCGCGCTGGCCGCGTAGGCTCGACGCCCGAGCGCCGCGGGTGAGACCCAGCCCGCGCGGAAGTGCACATTCTCCACCAGCGCGTCGGTGCTGACGAGGAGCGGTCCGCGTCCCGGACGCAGCGCCGCGGCGTCGTCACCCGGACCGACCAGGACGCCGCGGCCGGCCGGCCGAGCGGCCAGGCGGCGTGCGAGCGCGTCGATCCACGCGTGCTCGCCCACGTCCCGCAGGCGGCGCACGGTTAGCCGAGCATCGACTTCACCTTCTCGAGGAAGCTCTTCGACAGAGGGTACACCTCCTCGCCCGCGAGCCGGGCGAACTCCTCGAGCAGCTCTCGCTGCCGGGGCGAGAGCTTACGCGGTGTCTCGACCATGACGCGGACGACCTGGTCGCCCCGGCCGTATCCGTTCAGGTCGGGGATGCCGCGCCCCTTCAGCTTGAAGACCTGGCCCGACTGCGTGCCTGCCGGGATCTTCACGCGTGCCGCGCCGTCGAGGGTGGGGACCTGCACATCCGCGCCCAGCGCGGCCTGCGCGAAGCTGAGCGGGACCTCGCACACGACGTCCGTCCCCTCGCGCACGAAGAGCGGATGCTCGCGCACGCCGAGCACGACGTACAGGTCGCCCGGCGTACCCGCGTTGGCGCCGGCCTCGCCCTCGCCGCGCAGCTTGAGCCGCGAGCCCGAGTCGACGCCGGGCGGGATCTTGATGCTCAGCTGGTGCGTCCGGCGCTGCACGCCGGAGCCCGCGCAGGTCGCGCACGGGTGGGCGATGAGCGTACCCTGCCCGTTGCAGTGACCGCAGGTCTTGGCGATCGAGAAGAAGCCCTGCTGGAAACGCACCTGACCCGAGCCGCGGCACTGCGGGCAGGTGCGCGGCGTGGTGCCCGGCTTGGCGCCCCGGCCGCCGCAGGTCTCGCAGGTCGAGAGGCGCGGCACGGCGATCGTCTTCTCGCACCCGAAGGCCGCCTCCTCGAAGGTGATCTCCAGGTCGTAGCGCATGTCCTGTCCGCGCCGCGCCCGGGTGCGCCCGCCGCGCGTGCGGCTGGTGCCGAAGAAGTCCCCGAACAAGTCGCCGATGATGTCCTCGAAGTTGCCGCCGAAGTCGAAGCCCGGACCGCCCATGCCCTGCTCGAAGGCGGCGTGCCCGAAGCGCTCGTAGAGGCTCCGCCGCTCCGGGTCGGAGAGGACCTGGTAGGCCTCGGCGACCTCCTTGAAGCGCTCCTCGGCCTCGTGCCGATCCTCGGGATTGCGGTCGGGGTGATACTTGAGCGCGAGCTTGCGGTAGGCTTTCTTGATCTCATCCTCGCTCGCGGAGCGGGCCACGCCGAGGATCTCGTAGTAGTCACGCTTCATCGCAAGACGCGAGGAGCCCTCACCCGCGCGCGGGTGACGGCTCCTCTACCCTCTGCACGGCATCACCGCAAGCGAGAGCGGGCGCTTACTCCTTCACCTCCTCGAACTCCGCCTCGACCACGTCGTCCTTGCCCTTGCCCTCGGGGGCCGCGCCGTCGCCCCGCGGAGCCTCGTCCGTCTTCTCCCCCTGCGACGCCTTCGCGTAGATCGCCTCGGCGAGCTTGTGCGAGGCGCGCTGGAGCGCGTCCGCCGCGCTGCGAATGCGCCCGGCGTCCTGCGACTCGAGCGCCGTCTTGGCGTCGGCGAGCGCGCTCTCGATGCTGCCCTTGGTGGCGGCGTCGAGCGTCGCGGCGTGCTCACCGAGCGCCTTCTCGGTCTGGTAGACGAGGCCGTCGAGCTGGTTGCGCGCATCGATCAGCTCGCGCTTCTTCCTGTCCTCCTCGGCGTGGAGCGTGGCCTCCTTGACCATGCGCTCCACCTCGTCCTTGGACAGGCCACTCGAGGCGGTGATCTGGATCGACTGCTCCTTGCCGGTGCCGAGGTCCTTGGCGTTCACGTGCACGATACCGTTGGCGTCGATGTCGAAGGTGACCTCGACCTGCGGTACGCCGCGCGGCGCGGGCGGAATGCCGACCAGGTCGAACTGGCCGAGCAGCTTGTTGTCCCCGGCCATCTCGCGCTCACCCTGGAAGACGCGGATGGTGACCGCCGACTGATTGTCCGCCGCGGTGGAGAAGACCTGGCTCTTGCGCGTCGGGATGGTAGTGTTCTTCTCGATCAGCTTGGTGAACACGCCGCCCAGGGTCTCGATGCCGAGCGAGAGCGGGGTCACGTCGAGGAGGAGGACGTCCTTCACCTCGCCCTTGAGCACCGCGCCCTGGATGCCGGCGCCGATCGCCACCACCTCGTCGGGGTTGACGCCCCGGTGCGGCTCCTTGCCGAAGAGCTTCTTGACGCGCGCCTGGACGGCCGGCATGCGCGTCATGCCGCCCACCAGCACGACCTCGTCGATGTCCTTGGTCGAGAGGGCGGCGTCCTTGAGCGCGGTGAGGCAGGGCCCATCCAGGCGGTCGAGCAGGTCGGCGCAGAGCGCCTCCAGCTTGGCGCGCGTGAGCTTCATGTTGAGGTGCTTCGGCCCGCTCTGGTCGGCCGTGACGAAGGGCAGGTTGATGTCGGTCTCCATCGCGGTCGAGAGCTCGCACTTGGCCTTCTCAGCGGCCTCCTTCAAGCGCTGCAGCGCCATGCGGTCCTTGCGCAGATCGATGCCCTGGTCCTTCTTGAACTCGTCCGCGAGATAGTCGATCACGCGCTGGTCGAAGTCCTCGCCGCCGAGGAACGTGTCACCGTTGGTCGCCTTCACCTCGAAGACGCCCTCGCCGATCTCGAGGATCGAGATGTCGAACGTGCCACCGCCGAGGTCGAAGACGGCGATCTTCTCGTCCTTCTTCTTGTCGAGGCCGTAGGCGAGCGAGGCGGCGGTGGGCTCGTTGATGATGCGCAGTACGTTCAGGCCCGCGATCTTGCCCGCGTCCTTGGTGGCGTTCCGCTGGCTGTCGTTGAAGTAGGCGGGGACGGTGATCACCGCCTCGGTCACCTTCTCGCCCAGATGGTCCTCGGCGGTCTGCTTCATCTTCTGCAGGATCAGGGCCGAGATCTCGGCCGGGCTGTATTTCTTGCCCCGCACCTCGACCCAGGCGTCACCGTTGTCCGCCCGTACGACCTTGTAGGGCAGGACCTTCATCGCCTTCTGCACCTCGGCGTCGTCGTAGCGCCGGCCGATCAGGCGCTTGATGGCGAAGACGGTGTTCTCCGGGTTGGTGATCGCCTGGCGGCGCGCGATCTGGCCCACCAGGCGCTCGCCGCTGTCGGTGAAGGCGACCACCGAGGGGGTGATGCGGCTCCCCTCCGCGTTCGTGATGACGACGGGGTCGCCCGCATCCATGATGGAGACGCACGAATTCGTCGTCCCCAGATCGATTCCAATCACCTTGGCCATTGCGAGATTCTCCTCCGTGGCGCTTTAATCACGGTCCTTGTCCCTGGCAAGGTTCGGGTCGGGGGCCTTGGCCACGCTCACCAGCGCCGGGCGGAGGAGGCGCTCCTGCAGCCGGTAGCCCGGCTGGTGCTCCTCGATGACCGAGTTCGGCTCGTGCTCGGCGCTCTCCACGTGGGCCATGGCCTGGTGCTGGGCGGGATCGAACGGGGTCCCCTTCGCCTCGATGCGCGTCACCCCGTGCCGCTCGAGGACGTCGCGCAGCGACTTGAGGACCAGGGCGACGCCCTCGACCAGGGGCTGCCCGTTGCCGCCGCCCTGCGCGTGCGCCACGGCGCGCTCGAGGTTGTCGAGGATGGGGAGCAAGTCCCTGAGAACGCTCTCGTTGGCGAACTTGAGCGTCTCGGCGCGCTCGCGCGCGGTGCGCTTCTTCAGATTCTCGAGGTCCGCACGCTCGCGCTGCCAGCGCTCCTGGTTCTGCCGCGCCTCCTCGCGCGCCTTCTCGAGCTCGCTCTCGAGGGCCGTCAGGCGCGCCACGAGCTCTGCACCCGGATCGCGCCCGCCCGCCTTCGCATCGCCGTCGTCAGCCATATCGACGAATCGCCCCCTTTTCTTGCCGGGCCGGGTGTAGCTAGGGACCAAAACCCCGTTTGTCAAGGTTGCGACGCGTGGCCCCGTGGTGCATAGGAGAGGAGCTCGACGGCACCGCCCCGTGCAGCGTGAACTCGCGACCCCCGCGCTCGTCCTCCGCACCCGCCCCTACGGCGAGTCGGACCGCATCGTCACCCTCATCACGGAGCAGCACGGCAAGGTGGTCGGCATCGCCAAAGGGGCGAAGAACTCGCGCCGCCGCTTCGCGGGGACGCTCGAGCCCTTCGTCCTGATCCGCGCCGTCTTCCGCCAGCGCACGACCTCGGACCTGGTCTTCCTGCTGCGCTGCGAGCTGGTGGACACGCTGCGCGCATTCAGTCGTGATCTCGACCGCTTCGCCGCCGGCAGCTACGTCCTCGAGCTGACCGACCGCATGGTCTTCGGCCGCGAGTCCGGGCGCGAGGTCTATCGTCTCGCCCGCGACTCGCTCGCCCTGCTCGACGCGGGCGCCCCCGTGGAGCCCGTCCTGCGCGCCTTCGAGCTGCACCTCCTCGCGGCGAGCGGCTACGCTCCGGCGCTCGATCGCTGCCGGGCCTGCGGCGGCAGCGACCCGCGCTACCTGACGCTCGAGCGCGGCGGGCTCGTGTGCCGCGGCTGCGTCCGACCCGGCGAGCCGGTGCGTCCCGTCGCGGCGGCCACCGCCCGCGAGCTGGCGCGGCTCGCCCGGAGCCCGGTCGCCGAGGCTCCCGCCGGCACCGACGCGGCCATCCTGCGCGAGGCAGCGGCGGTCGCCGAGCAGCTGGTGGGCGCCGTCACCAGTGGACCGCTGCACTCGCGCGGTCTCCTCGGGCGAACCCGCGTTGATTCCCCGCAGGGGGTTCGCTAGGTTCGCGCCCTTCCGCGATGGCCGCTTCGAGCATGGAGAAGGTCGTGAACCTCTGCAAGCGGCGGGGGTTCGTGTACCCGGGCAGCGAGATCTACGGCGGTCTCGGGGCGAGCCTCGACTACGGGCCGCTCGGCGTCGAGTTGAAGCGCAACGTGAAGGACGCGTGGTGGCGCGAGATCGTCACCGGCCGCGACGACGTGGTCGGGCTCGACGCCGCGGTCATCATGCATCCCCGCGTGTGGGAGGCCTCCGGTCACGTCGCCGGCTTCACCGACCCGCTGGTCGACTGCAAGAGCTGCAAGCAGCGCTTCCGCGCCGACCACGTGCAGGGTCCGCGCTGCCCGGAGTGCGGCGGCGAGCTCACCGAGGCCCGCCGGTTCAACCTCATGTTCAAGACCTTCGTCGGCCCGGTCGAGGACACCGCGCACGTGGCCTTCCTCCGCCCGGAGACCGCGCAGAGCATGTTCGTCAACTTCCGCAACGTGCTCGAGACCTCGCGGTTGAAGCTTCCCTTCGGCATCGCGCAGGTCGGGCGCTCGTTTCGCAACGAGATCACGCCGGGCAACTTCCTCTTCCGCACGCGCGAGTTCGAGCAGATGGAGCTCGAGTTCTTCGTCCGCCCGGGCGAGGACGACCACTGGTACGACTACTGGCGGCAGGCGCGCTTCGAGTGGTACGCGTCGCTCGGAATCGAGCGCGAGCGCCTCCGCCTGCGGCCGCACGCGCCCGACGAGCTCGCGCATTACGCCAAGGCCTGCGTCGACGTGGAGTACGCCTTCCCCTTCGGCTGGTCGGAGCTCGAGGGCATCGCGAACCGCACCGACTTCGACCTGAAGCGCCATAGCGAGCACAGCGGCAAGGATCTCACCTACTTCGACGAGGAGCGGCGCGAGCGTTACGTCCCCTACGTCATCGAGCCGGCGGCGGGCGCCGACCGCTCGACGCTCGCCTTCCTGGTCGACGCCTACGACGAGGATCAGGTGGAGGGCGAGGCGCGCATCGTGCTCCGCCTCCATCCGCGCCTGGCGCCATACAAGGCGGCGGTGTTCCCCCTGCTGCGAAAAGACGGCCAGCCGGAGCGCGCGCGGCGCATCTACGATGCGCTCCGCAAGCACTTCTCGGTCGACTACGATCAGGCGGGCTCGATCGGCCGGCGCTACCGCCGCCAGGACGAGGTGGGCACGCCCTTCGGCATCACCATCGACCACGACACGATGAAGGACGGCACCGTCACGCTGCGCGACCGCGACGCGACGACGCAGGTCCGCGTTCCCGAGGACCGGCTGGTCGAGGAGCTGCGCGCGCGCATCGAGACGCCCGCGGCCTAGGAGGAATGGTGGCGAGACCGCAGGCGAGGGTGGCAAGACCGGTGCCACGGGGCGGAAGGCGTTACATTTACGCGTTCGGCGCCGGTCGCAAGGACGGCCGCGCCGAGATGAAGGACCTGCTCGGTGGCAAGGGCGCGAACCTGGCCGAGATGGCGCGGCTGGGGTTTCCCGTGCCCCCGGGGTTCACCATCTCGACCGAGGTCTGCACCTATTACTACGCGCACGGCCGGAGGTACCCGCCCGTCCTGCGCGCACGGGTGGGCGAGGCGCTGGCGCGGATCGAGAAGGCGCTCGGCCGGCGCTTCGGCGATCCCGACAATCCTCTTCTGGTCTCGGTGCGCTCCGGCGCACGCGCCTCGATGCCGGGCATGATGGACACCATCTTGAACCTCGGGCTCAACGACCGCACCGTCGCGGGCCTAATCCGCACCTCCGGCAATCCCCGCTTCGCCTACGACTCCTACCGCCGCTTCGTGCAGATGTACGGCGACGTGGTCCTCGGCTTGAAGCCCGAGTCGAAGGACGAGGAGGATCCCTTCGAGGTGGCGCTCGAGGAGAAGAAGCGGGCACGTGGTGTGAAGAGCGACACCGACCTCGACACCGA
>WNEZ01000551.1_pt1 | contig 35800 bp, 36 predicted proteins | sample 5400521 | NCBI WGS metagenome assembly WNEZ01 (sample SAMN13153339, study PRJNA577476) | soil metagenome | isolation source: 120 cm saprolite under Douglas fir tree site 2 hole 1 replicate 1 | place: USA:California | collected 2015-04-18 | reverse complement strand
GTCTTCCCGGGGTGAGCGTCGGCAGCCCGGTGGCGAGAGGCTATGCCGTGTCGACGACGGACACGGGCCACCAGGCCGGCGGGACCGACGCCCGCTGGGCGCTGAACGCCGACGGCTCGCCGGCGGCGGCGAAGATCGCCGACTACTACTACCGCGCCGTCCACCAGGTGGCGGTGACTTCGAAGGCGCTGGTCAAGGCCTTCTACGGCGCCGGCTCGATCAGCCGGTCCTATTTCGCCGGCTGTTCCAACGGCGGCCGCCAGGCCTATAACGAGGCGACCAAGTTCCCGGATGATTTCGACGGCATCATCGCCGGCGATCCGTTCCTCGACGTCCGCGCCCTCATCGCCGGCTTGAAATTCCACAAGCAGAACCTGCAATCGGCCAGCACCTTCCTGCCGGCGTCCAAGCTGCCGGCGATCGACGCCGCGGTTCGCGCCAGTTGCGATGCGGCCGACGGTGTCGTCGACGGCCTCATCCAGAACCCGGCAAAATGCGCCTTCGATCCCAACAGCCTGGTCCCGGCGGTCCTGACGCAGGGTCAGGCCGACACGCTCCGGAATTACTTCACCGCGCTGCGCGACGATGACGGGCACGTCATCTATACCGGCGCGGCGGTGAGCGATCTCGGCGGCGGCGACGGCATGGATCTGTGGAGCTTGGGCTTCATCACGCCGAACTTCAGCGATCCCGAGCCGTGGGGCGGCAATGGCTTCGGCGGGCCGGGGCTCGCCCTGGCGCCGATCGGCTGGCAATTCGTCGACCACGGCATCCAGTACCTGGTCGAGCGCGACCCGAGCTTCAACGTGCGCAGCTTCGACGCCAACAGTCCGATCGGCATCGAGAGCGACCGGGCGCTGAAGCTCTTCGACCGCCGCACCGAAGCCGGCGACGGCGACCAGCCGGCAAAGCTCCTGCCGTTCATCGCCAAGGACCGCAAGATGCTGATCTATCACGGCCTCAGCGATCCGGCGCTGCCCGCCTTCCGCACCATCAACCACTATGAGGCGGTCGCCGACCTCGTCGAGGGCGGCATCGGCGAGCTGCAGGAGAACGTGCGGCTGTTCCTCGCGCCGGGAATGCACCATTGCTCGGGCGGGCCGGGCCCGAACACCTTCGACACGCTGTCGGCGCTGGAGAACTGGGTCGAACAGGGCCAGGCGCCGGACAGCATCATCGCCAAGAACAATACGACCGGCCGCACCATGCCGCTCTGCAAATTCCCGGAACAGGCGAGCTATCACGGCGCTCCCGGCGACCCGGTCGCGATCAACGACGCGGCGAACTGGAGCTGCAATCCAAAGAACAAGGAGATGTTGAAAGTCGGGCTGAACGGCCGGATGGCGGGCGCGGGACAGCAGCAGGACGCGTTCCGCGACGAGCACGACGACGATCGATGACCGCTGCGGGGCGCGTGCCGCAAGGTGCGCGCCCCGTCTGCTCCTTCGCGGGCAGGCGCGGAAGGCCGGCTACTCGGCTCCCGCCGGCGCCGCGCGGCGCAGATCCTCCGTCGTCCAGCCTTGGCCGCCGGGTTTCCAGCCCGGCGCACCGAACAGGTAGCTCCACCGCTCACGCCAGGAGCGCGCCTGCCGCAGATCGCGCAGCAATGCCGCCCATTCGTGGAAGTTGATCACGAAGGGGTTGTTGGAAGTGAGCGGCTTCACCAGGCCGTAGCGGCACGGCAAATCGTCGCGCTCGACGATGAGCGTGCCGAACAGCCGGTCGAATACGATGAGCACGCCGCCGTAATTGGCGTCGAGATATTCCGGATTGGCGGCATGGTGGACGCGGTGGTGAGAGGGGGTATTGAAGACGTATTCGAGCCAGCCGAGCTGCGGCACCCATTCCGCGTGGAGCCAGAACTGATAGAGCAGGTTCAGCGACAGCACCCCGAACACGGCTGCCGGGGGAAAGCCGAGCCACACCAACGGGGCATAAAAGACCCCGGAACCGCTCAAGCGGCCGGTCCAGCCGAAGCGATAGGCGGCGGAAAGGTTGAGCTGGTTCGATGAATGGTGGATGGCATGGGTCGCCCAGAACCAGCGCACGCGGTGGCTCGCGCGATGGAACCAGTAGTAACAGAACTCGACGCCGATGAAGAGCAGGCCGAAAGCAACCGGCCCGCTCAGGGGCACCGTCGCGATGCGGTGGTTCCACGCCAAGGCGATGACGGGCAGAGCGAGGCCGAACGGCAGATATTTGTAGACGATGTATTCGCGCCCGAGGGCGTCGACGAGCGAGGCGGCGGCGGCGCGCCAGTTGTAGCCGCGCTTCTTCACCCAAGCGATGACCAGCGCCTCGACGGCCGCGATCACGATGACGACGGGCGTGAAATAGATCACGTAAGGGAAAAACGAGTTCATCGGCGAGCCTCCCCGGCTGTCTCCACGCCGCCAGCATGGAAGAAGACGCGGTTCCGCTCTCGCCGCTACCCGCGCGATACTGATCAAATCCTCATGCGGACTTGCCGATTCCGGAATCGGCGAGATCAGGGGGCGGCTCGAGCCGGCCGAGATGCAGGCGCCGATAGTCGGACGGCGTCGTGCCGGTATGCGCCTTGAAGGCGCGATTGAACGGCCCGAGCGACTGGAACCCGGCATCGAGCGCGATCGTCAGGATCGGCACCTGAGCCTGGGTCCGGTCGGCCAGCGCCCCCATGGCATCGGCCAGACGGTAGCCGTTGACGAAGGTGCTGAAGTTCCGATGGCCCAGCCGCTGGTTGATGAGCCGGCGCAGGCGGTATTCCGGAACCTCGAGCCGGCCCGAGAGCGCGGTGATGCTCAAACCTTCCTCGCGATAGATCCTCTCCTGCTCCATCAGCCGGCGGAGACGCTCGAGCAGCGCCGCCTCCTGACCGTCGATCGCAGCGGCGTCGGAACGCGGGAAGCCATCGACCGGAAAGCCGCGCTGCACGACCGGCGCCACCGGAATCAGCTGGCCACGTGCCGACAGCGACAACTGCGTAAAGACGAAAACGAAGGTCAGCGCCAACACCCCCGCCGCGTTTACGGTGCTCAGCGGCGGCGAGGCCGGCGGCCCGCCCATGAAGGTTTCCAGCACGATCACAGCTGCCGTGTAGATCGCCGAAGAAAGCACGAGCGCCACCCGAAAGCGGCGGCGCTCCTCGATGAGATCGGCGGAACGGCCGACCAGGGCTTGGCGAATGGCGAGCGCGACGAACACCAGCTGCAAGGCGTGGTAAAGGGGACACGCCGCCGGCACCAGCCCACGCGCGCAGACGAAGCCGATCGCTACCGTGCCGAGCCAAGGCAGGGCATGGCGCCACGATGCCACGAAGGCGTCATCGAAAGCGGCCAAGGCGAAGAGCCAAAACATGGCGGGCGTGCCGAGGCTGACGAGGCGGAAGGGCCGAAGCCAGGGCAGCGGCCCGCCGAGAAGGCCGGGCGCCGTGACGATGACGTAGGCCGCGACGCTCGCGGCGAACATGGCGCCGTACAACCCTGCCGGCGTCCGGCGACCATCGCGCAGCAACAGCGCGGCGAGCACCGCGAGAAGCGCGACGGCGGCGCCGCGCAGCCCCGCTTCGAGCATCGCCAAGGACAGGCCGGCCAGCATGGCCCCTCCTGCCTAGCACACCGCCGCGCGCTGCGGAATGGCACGACGAAACGAAAAGCCCCGCGGTTTCTCCGCGGGGCTTTTCGTCGGCTGGGGCGCTGCTATCGGATGTTGAGCGGGAAGATCAGGTTGATGCCGGGCGGCGGCGGCGGGGCGTAGACCACCGGCGGCGGCGCGTAGACATAGGCGGGCGGCGGCGCGCGATAGACCGGGCGGCGATGATGCTCGCGCCATTCGTCGCGCGCGGCGCGCTCGCGATCGAGGCGCTCATACCGGCCGCGGCCGCGGTCGTCGTCATCGGCGCGGGCCGGCGCCGCGGCGGCGCCGCCGACCACGCCCGCCAGCACCAAGGCCAGAACCAGTCGGCCCGTCACCGGGCGGAAACCCCTTGCTCTCGTCGTTGCGCGTTGCATGGTGCTCACTTACTGCGGCGGCGGTTGAGGCCCGCGGCGTCCACGACCCGGCGCATGGCCGAATGCCGCATCGGCGTTCTTCTTCTGCTCGGGCGACATGGTGTCATAGAGCGCCTGGAAGGCGGGAATGAGCTTTTTCAAACCGGCGACATGGGTCTCCGCGACCTCCTCGTAGGAGCGCAGATCGTCGACCGCGGTCATCTTGCCGCGGTTCTGCCGCCGCTGGGCGATGACCGATTGCATCGCCTTCGCGTCGTCGTGCATCGCCTGGGCGACGGCGTTCCATTGCGGCTCCTGGGCCGCGGTGATCTTCAGCTGATCATGGAGCTGCTTGATGCGCGCTTCGACGCGGTCGGGGCGCGAGGCCTTGGCGCCCGGCTGGCCCGCATCGGTTTGGGCGAGCGTGGTCGCCGTGGGATTGGTCTGGGCGAGCAGGGGGTTGGCGAGAACGGTCATGCCCAAGAATGTCGCCACCGCGAGGCACCGCGCGGCCGGGTCAATGAGCTTCATGGGGGTGGTTCCGCTTTCGTTGTCATCGAGGGGCGCGGCACGAATGCCGGTCCAGGCCATTATCGGCGGTGGCCCGCGCCATCATCCCCGTGCGGGATTGCGGCAACCGCTAAAATGCCGGGCGTCGGCCGTCAGCTCGGGTTCTCCAGGCTCAACACGCCGCGGTCGTAATCATAGGCGAAGAGCTCGGCATAGCGGCCCCAATTGATCACCGTCTCCAGCACCTCGCGCGCCTCTTCCTCGCTCAGATAGTCCTCGAGCTCGGCGAGGAAGCGTCCTTCCGGCGCGCTGTGCCCGGGCCGCTCGTCCAGCACCTTGCGGATATGGGCGGCGAGCGGGACGGTGCGCCGCAGCTGATCGGCGAAGATCCGCTTGCGCTCCTGCAGGTCGGCCTCGGCGAAGCTGCGCCCGACCGGCGTCGTCCAGCCCGGCGTGGTGGTGAGGAGCGTATAGACCTCGTCGACGATCTGGCGGAAGCGCGGGCTGGTCACCTCGCGCGGCCGCGGCAGGGTGACGGGGATCTCGGCGCGGATGTGGCCGGGATCGCTGCCGAAGATGATGATGCGGTCGGCGATCTCGACCGCCTCCTCAATGTTGTGCGAGACGAGGATGATGCCCTTGGTCGGCACGCGCCGCTCGATCCAAAGATCCATGAGGTCGTTGCGCAGCGTCTCCGCGGTCAGCACGTCGAGCGCCGAGAACGGCTCGTCGAGCAGCAGCACGTCGGGGTTGACGACGAGGGCGCGGGCGAAGCCGACGCGCTGGCGCATGCCGCCCGACAGCTCCTTGGGATAAGCGGATTCGAAGCCGTCGAGGCCGATCAGGTCGATCGCCTGCAGCGCGCGCCGGCGCCGCTCGGTACGCGGCACGCCCTGCGCCTCGAGGCCGAGCTCGACATTGCCGAGGACGGTGAGCCAGGGGAACAGCGCGAAGGTCTGGAACACCATGGCGATGCCATGCGCCGGGCCGTCGACCCTCTGCCCGCGATAAGCGACATGGCCCGCGCTCGGCGGCGTGAGCCCGGCCAGCACGCGCAGGAAGGTCGATTTGCCCGAGCCGGACTTGCCGAGGATGGCGACGATCTCGCCTTCGCGCAGCGCGAAATCGACGTGGTCGAGCACGAGCCGGCCGGGCGTCTCGGCGGTCTGGTAGGTCTTGCAGACCTTCTCGGCGGAGATGAGGCGGCTGTCGTCGGGCATGCTCTGCTTCGCTCAGTCGAGGCGCAGCCGCTCTTCGGCGAGGTGATAGAGCCGCCGCCACAGCAGGCGGTTGAACAGCAGCACGTAAAGGCTCAGCACGGTGATGCCGAGAGCGATGCGCGGAAAGTCACCCTTTTCGGTCTCCTGCGCGATATAGGCGCCGATCCCGGTGGCCACCAGGGTGGTATCGCCCCAGCGCACCACCTCGGCGACGATGCTGGCGTTCCACGAGCCCCCGGACGCGGTCACCGCGCCCGTGACGAATGCCGGGAAAATACCGGGAAGCACCAGCCGCCGCCACCACAACCAGCGTGTCACGCCGAAATTGCTGGCGACGAACTGGTAGTCGGTCGGCAGCGCCAAGGTGCCGGCGATGACGTTGAACAGGATGTACCATTGCGTCCCCAGGATCATCAGCGGGCTCACCCACACCTCGACATCGAGATGAAGCGTGACGATGGCGGAAACGACCATCGGAAAAAACAGATTGGCCGGGAACGCCGCGAGGAACTGCACCACCGGCTGGACGCGGCGGGCGAGCCGCGGCCGGAAGCCGATCCAGACGCCGACCGGGACCCACACCAGCGCCGCCAGCGCGATCAGCACCACGACGCGTAGCAGCGTGACGAAGCCCAGCGCGACAACGTGCAGCACTTCCTGCGGGTCGACCTCCGAGCGCACGAAGAGCGCGATCTCGGTGAGCGCGGCGAAGGTTCCCAGGGCGAGGGCCACGTTCCAGCCGAGATCGATCCAGCGCGACGGCAGCAGCTTGACCCGCAGCGCCTGGTGCGGCCGCTGCACGGCGCGGCGGGCGCGACTGGCCAGCGCCGCGGTGGCGTCGACGAGCGTGCGCAGCAGATCGAACAGGCGCGCGCGCTGCAGCATGACGAGAAACCAGGGCGGCTCGATCTCGTCCTGGCCGATCGCCTCGACCTTGAAGCGTTGCGCCCAGGCGAGCAGCGGGCGGAACAGCAGCTGGTCGTAGACGAGAATGAAGACCAGCATGGCGAGGATGGCGTAGCCGACGGCGACGAGATCGCGCTGGTCGATCGCGACGGCGATGTAGGAGCCGATGCCCGGCAGCAGCACGGTATGCCCGGCGACGCTGATGGCCTCGGAGGCGACGACGAAGAACCAGCCGCCGGAGACCGACATCATCATGTTCCACACCAGGCTGGGCAGCGCGAAGGGCACCTCGAGCTGCCAGAAGCTCTGCCACGGCGACAGATGGTACATGCGCGCCGCCTCGCGCAGATCCTGCGGCACGCCGATGAAGGACTGGTACAGGCTGAACGTCATGTTCCACGCCTGCGAGGTGAAGATGGCGAAGATGGCGGCGCATTCATAGCCCAGCAGGGTGCCGGGAAAGAGCGCGATGAAGCCGGTCACGGTGATCGACAGGAAGCCCAGGATCGGCACCGATTGGAGAATGTCGAGCACGGGAATGAGCAGCTTCTCGGCGCGGCGGCTCTTGGCGGCGAGCGCGGCATAGGCGAGGCTGAAGACGAGCGAGGCGGCGAGCGCCAGCGCCATGCGCAGCACCGTGCGCAGCCCGTAGGCCGGCAGGTTGCGCGCGTCGAGCGAGATCGGCAGCGCCTCGCCCGCCTGATAGGGCGCGTTCATCTGCTGGCTCGCCCAGGCGACGAGAATGATGGTGCCAAGCACCAGCGGCAGCGCGACCAGGTCCCAGAAATTGGGCCGCAGGCGCGAGGGCCAAGCAACGATCGGCAGCCCCCAACGCTGTTGCATCGCCCGCTTTCTCCGCCGCTGATCGCCGCGCCCTGTGGTGTAGCGCAACTCCTGTGTCAGGCGAAAGCGCGGTGCGGTCCCATGGCGGCGAAACACGCTCGTTGGCTATGCTTCATCCGCTCGAACGGCCACGCGCCTGACAGGCGGCGGCCACGGTCGGCGATTTCGCCGCCGCCTGCGTCTTCGGCGGAGAAGCGATAGGCGTGCGTCTTCGATGCGGCGGTGCCGGCCGGCGAGATCGCCGGCCGCATGGTGGCTGAGCTTCGGCTATTCCTCGAGCAGTTGTCCCATCTTGAGGGCGACGCCCATCGAGCCCTGGATCTTCAGCTTGCCGGTCATGTAGGCCATGGTCGGGTTGAGCTGCCCGGCGATGAGGCTGTTGAGGTTCTCGAGGCTGATGGCGATGGTTGTCTCGGCGTCGCGCGTGTTGTTGTCGATCAGCGGCGGCGTCTGCGTCCCGTCCCAGAAGATCACGCCGTCGCCGCCGAGATCGAACTGGATGGTGTGGCCGAGCGGCGCGGCGGTGCCGGCCTTGGCACGGATGGCGGCAGTGGCGCTGTCGAGGGACATGGTCTTGCCTCGCCCGGGGAGATGAGCGGCGATCATAGCAAGCGCGGTGCCGGTGCGGCAGGCCCGCGGCCGGTTTTTTCAGGCGTGCTTATGCCGGTTTGTTTGGCGCCGCCTCACGAGGCCGGTTTGCCATAGTCGGGAAAGAACAGCGGCTCGCCGTTGATCTTGTAGCCGGCGATGGTGCGCTGCCCGTCGGGCGAGGTGAGCCAATCGATGAAGGCGCGGCCATCGGCGACCTTCACGCCGGGATGGCGCGCCGGGTTCACCAGCATGACGCCATACTGGTTGAACAGGCGCCGGTCGCCCTCGACGAGGATCGCGAGATCGCCCCGGTTCTTGAAATTGAGCCAGGTGCCGCGGTCGCTCAACGTGTAGGCACCCAGGCCCGCCGCGGTATTGAGCGTCGGCCCCATGCCCGAGCCGGTCTCGCGGTACCAGGTGCCGGATACGGCTTTGACGTCGATGGCGGCGTCGGCCCAGAGGCGCTTCTCGGCCTTTTCGGTGCCGCTGTCGTCGCCGCGCGAGGCGAACGGCGCCTTGGCGGCGGCGATCTTCTTGAAGGCGGCGACGATATCCTTGCCGCCCGCGAGCTTGGCCGGATCGGGTTTGGGCCCGATCAGCACGAAGTCGTTGTACATGACCTCGCGCCGATCGACGCCATAGCCGGCATCGAGGAATTTGAGCTCGGACGCCTTGTCGTGGACAAACACGACATCGGCATCGCCGCGCTCGCCGATCTTGAGCGCTTGGCCGGTGCCGACCGCGACGACGCGCACGGCGATGCCGGTCTTCCGGGTGAAGGCGGGCAGGAGGAAATCGAACAGGCCGGATTGCTCGGTCGATGTGGTGGAGGCGACGGTGATGAAGCGCTCTTCCGCGCCGGCAGCCGGGCGAAGCGCGACGAGCAGGGCGGCGGCGAGCCAGGCCGCCCGGTGCACTATCGACATCGATTTCTCCTTCTCAGCGCAGGCCGCGCGCCGCCGCGTGGCCCGCGGCGTGCGCCACGGCGTTCACCGCCAGCGTCAGCGTCAGCAGCACGATACCGAGGCCGAGGGCGAGGGCAAGGTCGCCCTTGCTGGTCTCGAGCGCGATCGCCGTGGTCATGGTGCGGGTGACGCCGGCGATGTTGCCGCCGACGATCATGATGGCGCCGACCTCGGCGCTGGCGCGGCCGAACCCGGCGAGCACCGCGGTGGCGAGGCTGACGCGCGCGTCCCAGAGCAGGGTCGGGATGGCGCGCGCCGGCCCGGCACCCAGCGAGCGCAGCGGGTCGCGGTAGTCCTGCCAGAGATCCTCGATCACCTGCCGCGTCAGCGCGGCGACGATGGGCGTGACCAGGAAGGCCTGCGCCACGATCATCGCCCCTGGCGTGAAGAGGATGCCGAAGCGCCCGAGCGGGCCGGCGCGCGAGAGCAGCAGATAAATGAGGAGCCCTGCCACCACCGGCGGAAACCCCATCATTGCATCGAGCACGACCACGACCGCGCCGCGCCCGGGAAAGCGCGCCACCGCCAGCGCGCCGCCGAGCGGCAGGCCGATGAGCGCCGCGCACAGCACGGCGGTGAGGCTGATGCGCAGCGACAGCAGCACGATCCCGAGCAGCGCCGGGTCGCGCGCCAGGATCATATGCGCCGCGCTCGCGAAGGCGCCGCCGAGATCGCCCATGGACCCTCCGCCCCTCGTTCTCGGCCATTATGGCCCGATCCGGCGGTCGGTCACCACGCCTGCGCGTTAGCGGGGGTAGTGACTGGCCGGAGGATAGCCGCCGTCCGGGGCCGCCAGCCGCCAGCCCGACCCCGCCGGTTGCGCAACGTCTAGATCTATTTCGACAATGACGCCATGTAAGCCGCGCGGCCGCGCTGGCCCTGACGGCCCGGCTCGGCGTTAACACTTCGCCGGCGCCACCCGAGCGGCACCTCCGCCGCCGAATCGCGGATTATGTGACGGCTGGAACCATTTCACGCTTCCCATCCGGCACAATAACCACCATATTCCTGCCGAGAAATCGTAACCCTCCACTCTCTATGAGAGCGGAGGAAACACCGAAAAAGTGCAAGAGATTTCAAGGTATGCGGGCCAATTTTGCTGGCGCCGAAGTGCTCGACCGGCAGTCGGCGCTCGAGGAGACGCCCCAAGCGGGCCGTCCCGAGAGCCATCAAGAGCAACCGCGGCAGCGCTCACCGGAATCGGCCGGCGAGCCGGTGGCGGTGCGTGGCAACCTGGCGCAGGTCGATCTCGGCCGCTCGGCCGACCCGCTGCGCCGGTATCTGCAGGAGATTGCTGCCGCCGACCTCCTGTCGCGCGACGAGGAGGTGGCGCTGGCCCAGCGCATCGAGGCCGGGCAGGCCGCGGTGCTGAGCGCGCTGCAGCAAAGCCCGCTGCTGCGCAAGGCGATCGCCGGCTGGTCGCAGGCCTTGCGCGCCGGCGATACGGCGCTGCGCGACATTATTGATCTGCCGGGCACCCAGGCGCGCATTGCCGCCGGGTCCAAGGCTGTCGCCCGGCCGGCCGCCGGCGGGCTCGACGAGGAGACCGCGCCGCTCGCGTCACTCGAGGCCGAGCTGCTTCGCCCGGTGCTGCGCGCCTTTGACGCCGCGCGCCGCAGCCGCAGCGCGGCGCCGCTCGGCAAGGCGCTGGCCGCAATCGTCCTCCATCCCGACCGGATCGAGGAGTTGACGCTGCGGCTCAAGGAGCTGAACCGTCGGATCGTCGAGCGCGAGGGGCGGCTGGTGCGCGTCGTCGACCACGCCCGGCTCGACCGCAGGCTGTTCCTGGAGAGCTACACCAAGGCCGCGAGCCCGCGCAGCTGGTACGCCTCGGTGGCGCGCCGGCAGACCGCGCCGTGGCCGACCTTCCGCCGCCGTCATGGCGAGGCCGTCCAGAAGATCGTCGAGGAGCTCGAAGGGGTGTGCCGCGAGACCGGGCAGACGCTGCCCGCCTTCCGCGCCCTCGTCGCCGCGCTGCAGCGCGGCTCGCGCGAGGGCGAGCGCGCCAAGCAGGAGATGATCCAGGCCAATCTGCGCCTCGTCGCGTGGATCGCCCGGCGCCACGTCAATCGCGGCCTGCCGCTCATGGATTTGATCCAGGAAGGCAATATCGGCCTGATGCGCGCGGTCGAGAAGTTCGACTGGCGGCGCGGCTACAAGTTCTCGACCTACGCGACCTGGTGGATCCGCCAAGCCTGCACGCGCGCGCTGGTCGATCAGGGACATCTGATCCGCATCCCCTCGCACATGACCGACGAGGCGCGGCGCGTCATGCGCGCGCAGCATCAGCTGCTGGCCGAGCTCGGGCGCGAGCCCAACGAGGCCGAGCTGGCGGTGCGGCTGGGCGTGCCGACGGCGCGGGTCCGCGCCGTGCTCGAGCTGGTGCGCGATCCCGTGAGCCTCGACGCCCCGCTGGGCGAGGACGGTGACGCCACCATCGGCGACCTTGTCGCCGACGAGGCCGCGATCACGCCGCACGAGGCGGCGGCGCAGGCCGAGCTGCGCGCCGCCACCGACGACGCGCTGTCGCGCCTCACGCCGCGCGAGGCGGACATCCTGCGCCTGCGCTTCGGCGTCGGCCAGGCCGGCGAGCACACGCTCGAGGAAGTCGGCCGCAAGTACCAGGTGACGCGCGAGCGCATCCGCCAGATCGAGGCGAAGGCGCTCAAGAAGCTGGCGCAGCGCACCCACGGACGCACACTCGCGAGCTTCGTCGAGCGCTGAGCCGATTTCGTCTGATCCATCGTGGCCGGGCTCAGTCCCGGCCACTTTTTTGCCCCGAGCGCGGCATGACAACGATGACTTACGGCGCGAAGTTTCCGTCATGTCCGCGGCCGCGGTATAATCGTGTCATGAGCCATCCCCTCGGTGTGGCGCAACTCGCCCGCCGCCGTCTGGCGTAAGAACGGACATGTCGCCCGCTGCCCGCCGCGGCCTCATCGTCTTCGTCGCCGGTCTCCTGCTGATCGCGGGCGCCTTCGCCTTCGATCATTGGTGGCTTGGCGCGGGCGACGGCAGCAGCGGGCTTGGCGTGGCGATCGGCGGGCCGTTCACCTTGGTCGATCAGAACGGCGTCGTCCGCCACGACAGCGACTTCCGCGGCAAGCTGATGCTGGTCTATTTCGGCTACACCTTCTGCCCGGATGCCTGTCCGACCGCGCTGCAGACCATGAGTTCGTCGCTCGACGCGCTGGGCGACCGCGCCACCGGCGTGCAGCCGATCTTCATCACCGTCGATCCCGAGCGCGACACGGTGCAGCAGCTGAAGCTCTATGCCGCGAATTTCCATCCGCGACTGGCGGCGCTCACCGGCAGCGCCGAGCAGACCGCCGCCGCCGCCCGCGCCTATCGCATCTATTTCCAGAAGGCGTCGCATGGCGACGAGGCGGATTATCTCGTCGATCACTCGTCCTTCGTCTATCTGATGGGCCGCGACGGACGCTATCTCGCGCATTTCGGCCCCGACGTCACCGCCGACGCCATGGCGGCAGCCATCAAGAAATACCCGTGAGCGGCGGCATCATCCTCGCTGCGGCGGCCTCGCACAGCGGCAAGACCACGCTCACCTTGGCACTGCTGCGCCATCTGCGCCGCGACAATCGCCGCGTCGCCTCGGCCAAGGCCGGCCCCGATTATATCGATCCCGCCTTCCACGCCGCCGCCTCTGGCGTGCCCTGCCTCAACCTCGACGCCTGGGCGATGCGGCGCGAGACGATCGCGGCGCTGGTCGCGTCGCTCGAGCGCACGGCCGAATTCGTGCTGTGCGAAGGCGCGATGGGGCTGTTCGACGGCGCCGGCAGCGGCGGGCGTGGCTCGACCGCCGACCTCGCCGCGCTCACCGGCTGGCCGGTCGTGCTGGTGGTGGATGTCGCGGGCCAGTCCGGCTCGGCGGCGGCGCTGCTGCGCGGCTTCACCAGCCACCGCCCGGACGTGCCGATCGCCGGCGTCATCTTCAACCGCGTCGGCGGACCGCGCCACGGCGCGACCTTGGAGAATTCGGTGCGCACCGTGCTGCCGCAGCTGCCGATTCTCGGCCATGTGCCGCGCCATGCCGAGCTATCCTTGGCCGAGCGCCATCTTGGCCTCGTCCAGGCTTCGGAGCATCCCGACCTCGACCGCTTTCTCGATGGCGCCGCCGAGCTGATCGAGGAGTCGATCGACATCAAGGCACTGCTCGCGCTCGCCCGCCCCAGCAGCCTCGCCGCGGTGGCGGCGGCACAGCCGTTGAAGCCGCTCGGCCAGCGCGTCGCGGTGGCGCGCGACGTCGCTTTCGCCTTCGCCTATCCCGCGCTGCTCGAAGGCTGGCGCAGCGCCGGAGCGGCGCTGCACTTCTTCTCGCCGCTGGCCGACGAAGCGCCCGGCGCGACGGCGGACGCCGTCTATCTCCCGGGCGGCTATCCCGAGCTCCATGCCGGAGCGCTTGCCGCCAACGGCCGCTTCCTCGACGGGTTGCGCGCGGCGGCGAAGCGCGGCGCCACGATCTACGGCGAATGCGGCGGCTACATGGTGATGGGCAACGGCCTGGTCGACGCCTCGGGCGCGCGCCATGCGATGGCGGGACTGTTGCCGCTCGAGGCGAGCTTCGCCGAGCGCCGCCGCCAGCTCGGCTATCGCAGCGCGCGGCTCACCGCCGCGGGCCCCCTCGGCACCGCCGGCGCCGCCTTCCGCGGCCACGAGTTCCACTACGCGACCATCGTGAACGAGGGCGGCGGTGAGCCGCTCTTCGCCGCGGCCGACGCCGACGGCGCGTCGCTCGGCTCGGTCGGACGCGTCAGCGGTCGCGTCATGGGGTCGTTCCTGCACATCCTCGACCGCGCCGACTGAGTGGCAATGGCGACGAGCGGCGTTTATCATCCGAGCGCAAATTTGCGGTCAGGATCGGATAGAGCGATGCTGAAGGACGGCGTAAAGAGGGAGCATCATCTGCGTACAGAGGATGCGACCATGAGCGAACAACAATGCTGGCACGCCGTCGCCACGCGCTCGCGCGCGGCCGATGGCGCCTTCGTCTATGCCGTCTCCACCACTGGCGTCTATTGCCGTCCCTCCTGCGCGAGCCGGCGGCCCTTGCGCGAGAATGTGCAATTCTTTCCGCTGCCCGAGGCCGCCGAGCGCGCGGGCTATCGCCCGTGCCTGCGCTGTCGTCCACAGCAGCAGCCCGCGATTGACCCGGCGCCCGAGCAGGTGCGCCGCGCCTGCCGCCTGATCGACCGCGCGCTGGACGATGGCGAGAGCGGCGCGCCCAGCCTCGCCGAGCTCGGCGCGGCGCTCGGCGTCAGCGGCCACCAGCTGCAGCGCCTTTTCAAGCGCCAGCTCGGCATCAGCCCGCGCGACTATGCCGATGCGCAGCGCCTCGGCCGGGTCAAGGCACGGCTGCGCGACGGCGAGGACATCGCCGGCGCGCTCTATGACGCGGGCTACGGCTCGTCGTCGCGGCTCTACGAGCGCTCCGACGCGCAGCTCGGCATGACGCCCGCCACCTATCGCAAGCACGGCAAGGGCGCAGTGATCGACTTCGCGATCGCCGACAGCCCGCTCGGCCGGCTGCTGGTCGGGGCGACCGCGCGCGGCATCTGCGCAGTGAGCCTCGGCGGCAGCGACAAGGCGCTCGAGGACTGGTTGCGGCAGGAATATTCCGCCGCCACGATCCGGCACGACGAGGCGCGGCTCGGCGCCTGGATCGCCGCCATCCTCGCGCATCTCGAGGGCAAGGCGCCCGATCTCGGCTTGCCGCTCGACCTGCAGGCGACGGGCTTCCAATGGCGGGTGTGGCGCGAGCTGCAGAAGATCCCTTACGGCACGACCGCGAGCTACAGCGCGATCGCAAGCCGTATCGGTCAGCCCGCCGCGGTGCGCGCCGTCGCCAATGCCTGCGCCGGCAACCCGGCCGCCTTGGTCATTCCCTGTCATCGCGTGACGCGCAGCGACGGCGCGCTCGGCGGCTACCGCTGGGGCGCCGAGCGCAAGGCTAAGCTGCTGGCCACCGAGAAGAAGACGGTGGAACGGCGGCGTTCCGGCAACTGAGCGAGAGGGCGCGGATGGAGAAGATGCGTTATCTGGTCATTTTCGCCCATCCGCGCCCCGACAGTTTCAATGCCGCGCTGCGGCACATCGTCGTCGACACGCTGGCGGCGGCCGGTCACCAGGTCGACCTGCTCGATCTCTACGCCATCGGCTTCGACCCGGTTCTCTCGGCCGAGGCGCATGCCGGCTATTTCACGCCGGAGCGCAACCGCGCCGGCGTCGAGGACCATGTCGCGCGTCTCGAACGCGCCCAGGCGGCGGTGCTGATCTATCCCACCTGGTGGTTCGGCTATCCGGCGATTCTCAAGGGCTATTTCGATCGCGTCTGGCTGCCCGGCGTCGCCTTCGACATCGGCCGCGTCGCGCCGCGCGGGCGGCTCGACAATATCAAGAAGCTCGTGGTGATCACCACCTATGGCAGTCCGCGCTGGTACATCCGCCTCTTCCTGCGCGACCCCATGCGCAAGATCGTGCGTCGCGGCGTCGGTGCGCTGTGCCACCGCTCCTGCGAGATGCTGTTCCTCGTGCTCTACAGCATGGACCGCACCACCGCCGCGCGGCGCCAGCGCTTCATCGAGACCGTGCGCCGGCGCCTCGCGGAGTTCTGAACCGGCTCAGCCGCCCGACTGCAGCAGGGCGTCGAGCATCCACGCCGCCTTCTCATGGGCGCGGACGCGCTGGGTGGCGAGGTCGGCGCTGCCGATATCGTCATGCTCGTCCGCTACCTCGACCACGGTCTCCGCCGCGCGCACGGCGCTGCGGTTGTCGGCGAGGAGCTGGCGGATCATCTCGTTGGCGGCCGGGACGCCGGTCTCCTCGCTGAGCGTCGCCAGCTTCTTGAACTCGCTGTAGCTGGCGGGCGCCTTGGCGCCGAGCGCGCGGATGCGCTCGGCGATCTCGTCATTGGCGTCGGCCAGCTCGTTGTACTGCTCCTCGAACAGCTTGTGCAGGTCGTGGAAGCGCGGGCCGGTGACGTTCCAGTGGAAGCCCTGCGTCTTCAGATAGAGCGTATAGGTGTCGGCGAGGAGCTTGCTCAGGCTCGCCGCGATCTGCTGCCGTGCGGCCTGGTCGTTGTAATAGGCGGTCGACATCGTATTCCTCCTTCTGGGATCGAGGTCAGGCGGCGAGGCTCTCCTCGCCATCAAGCGTGGCGGCGACGGCGTGGATCACCGAGGCGATGCGCACCGCCTGTTGGATCGCCTCGCGCGACACGCCGGCCTTGCGCAGCACCTGGTCGTGCGCGTCGATGCATTTGCCGCAGCCGTTGATCGCCGACACCGCCAGCGACCACAGCTCGAAATCGGCTTTGTCGACGCCGGGATTGGCGATGACGTTCATGCGCAGCCGCGCCGGCATGGTCGCGTAATCGGGGTCGGAGGCGAGATGGGTGAAGCGATAATAGATGTTGTTCATCGCCATGATCGACGCCGCCGCCTTGGCCGCGGTCGCCGCCGCGGGTGCGAGATGTTGGGCCGCGTCGCCCGCGACCGCGGCGATCAGCCGGGCATTGCGCGACGCAAGGGCCGTCGCCAGCAACGTGCCCCAGCGCTGCTGCTCGGTCAAGACGCTGTCGTTGAGCAGGGACGATAGGTTGAGCTTGACGTCCTTGGCATAGTCGGGAAGCGCGTCCCGGATGCTGTCGATGGTCATGAGTGTCTCCTCTTTGCGGCCCCTCGCCCTCCCATCGCTGACGCGATGGGTCCCTCCCTCTCCCGCATTGCGGGAGAGGGAGGGGTGAGGGTGCGGATCAAGCCGCCTTGAGCGTGTCTTCGCCCTTCTGCCAGTTGCACGGGCAGAGCTCGTCGGTCTGCAAGGCGTCGAGCACGCGCAGCACTTCCTGCGGGTTGCGTCCGACGCTCAGATCGTTGACCGAGGCGAAGCGGATGACGCCTTCGGGATCGACGATGAAGGTGGCGCGCAGCGCGACGCCCGCCTCCCTATCGAGGATGCCGAGCGCCGCGCTCAACTCGCGCTTGATGTCCGCGAGCCAGGGGAAGGCGACCTTGCCGAGATCGGCGCGGCTCTGGCGCCAGGCGACGTGGACGAACTCGCTGTCGATCGACAGGCCCAGGAGCTGCGTGTCGCGGTCGCGGAACTCGCGCTCGATGTCGTTGAATCCCACGATCTCGGTCGGACAAACGAAGGTGAAGTCCTTCGGCCAGGCGAACACCACCAGCCACTTTCCGGCATAGGTGTCGTTGCTCGCCGGCGTGAAGGCGGTCTTGGGGTCGGTGCCGTTCACGGCGGTCAGGGAGAAGGTGGGGAATTTATCGCCGACGGTCAGCATCGGATGCTCCTCAGTGGCTTGCGAAAGCTTGCAATGGGGTAGAGATGCTCCCACATGGCTTATCGAGCCAACGAATAATAGCGAACGTTACGATCGATAATTACGATGACACCCCTGCCCAGCCTCCAGCAGCTCCGCTTCCTGTCGGCGCTGGCCGAGCACAAGCATTTCGGCCACGCCGCCGCCGCCTGCGCGGTGACGCAATCGACCTTGAGCGCCGGGCTGCAGGAGCTCGAGGAGCGGCTCGGCGTGAGCCTGGTCGAGCGCAGCCGCCGCCACGTCCTGCTGACCCCCTTGGGCGAGGAGATCGTCGCCCGCGGCCGCCGCCTGCTGCGCGACGCCGAGGATCTCGCCGAGGCGGCACGCAGCGGCCGGGCGCCGCTGTCCGGCCCGCTGCGGCTCGGAATCATCCCGACCATCGGCGCCTATTTCATCCCCGGAATCATGCCCGGCCTCGCCCGCGCCTTCCCCCAGCTCAAGCTCTACCTGCGCGAGGAGCAGACCGCCTTGGTCCTCGACAAGCTCGAGAAGGGCCAGCTCGACCTGGCGCTGATCGCGCTCCCCTACGACACCGGCGACCTCGAGACCATGACGCTGGCCGAGGACCGCATCCTCGTGGCCTTGCCCAAGGCGCATCCGCTCGCCCAGGCCAAGCGCATCGAGCGCGCCGATCTCGCCGGCGAGGCGCTGCTGCTGATGGAGGACGGGCACTGCCTCCGGAGCCACGCGCTCGAGGCCTGCCGGCTCGCCGGCCCCGACCGCAACGAGGTGTTCCAGGGGACGAGCCTCAGGACGCTGCTGCAGATGGCGGCCGGCGGCATCGGCATCACGCTGATGCCGGAGATGGCGGTGGCGGCCGAGATCACCGCCACGTCCGGCCTCGTCGCCCGGCCGCTCGAAGGCGAGCCGTCGCGCCAGATCGCGCTGGCGTGGCGGCGGAGTTCGGCGCGCAAGGCCGAGTTCCGCACCCTCGGCCGTCACTTCAAGGCGGCGCTCGAGGGACGGGCGGCCGAGCAGCGCAAGGCGGCGCGCTGAGCGGGACTGAGCCGCTCTTCTGATGCTTCAAATAGGCCGCGGAGCGGCGGCGCAGCTCCTCGATCGACAGGGTTTCCTTGCGCGTGGCGAGCCACCAGCGATAGCCGAAGGCCACCGGGCGCACGATGGTGGCGCCGGCGGCGATGGCGCGCACCGCGCCGTCGACGATGAGATAGGACGTCAGCGTGCGTTAGCCCTCGGGCACGTGTTCCGGCGTGGCGGGCATGGCAGCCTCCTTCAGATTCGCTTGCCGCTCTCCCGATCGAAGACATGGAGCCGCGCCGGATCGACGGCAAGCGGCAGGCGCTCGCCCGGCTTGGCGCGCGCCGTGCCGGGGAGCCGCGCCAGCAGCAGCGCGCCGTCGCCGAGCCGGCCATGGACGATGGTGTCGGCGCCGAGCATCTCCGCGAGCTCGACGGTGACGGTGAGTGGCGCGATGCCGCCGTCGCGCGCCAGATGCTCCGGCCGGAGCCCGAGCGTGAGCTTCCGGCCGGGCGCCAGCGCGGCGCCGTCGGGCGGCGGCCTGAGGCGCGTGCCGTCGCCGAGGGCGAGCCAGCCATCCTCCGCCGGCACCGCGGACAGGAAATTCATCGCCGGCGAGCCGATGAAGCCGGCAACGAAGATGGTGGCGGGGCGCTCGTAGAGCGCCAGCGGCGTGCCGATCTGCTCGGCGACGCCGGCGTTCATGACGACGAGCCGGTCGGCCAGCGTCATCGCCTCCACCTGGTCGTGCGTCACATAGATCGAGGTGGTCGCCAGCGATTGCTGCAGCCGGCGGATCTCGACGCGCATCTGCCCGCGCAGCTTGGCGTCGAGGTTCGACAACGGCTCGTCGAACAGGAAGACCTTGGGATCGCGGACGATGGCGCGGCCCATGGCGACGCGCTGGCGCTGCCCGCCCGAGAGCTGGCGCGGCTTGCGGTCGAGGAGGCCGTCGAGCTGGAGGATGGCGGCGGCACGGGCGACGCGCGACGCGATCTCTTCGCGCGGCAGGCCGCGCATCTTGAGGCCGTAGGCCATGTTGCCGCCGACGGTCATGTGCGGATAGAGCGCGTAGTTCTGGAACACCATGGCGATGTCGCGATCCTTCGCCTCGATGTCGTTGACGACGCGGCCGCCGATGGCGATCTCGCCCGACGTGATCTCCTCGAGCCCGGCGACCATGCGCAGCAAGGTCGACTTGCCGCAGCCCGACGGCCCGACGACGACGACGAGCTCGCCATCGGCGATGTCGCAGGAGACGCCGTGGATCACCTCGGTGGTGCCGTAGGATTTGCGCAGGGCGCGGAGAGAGACCTCGGCCATTATTTCTCGCTCTCGACGAGGCCCTTGACGAACCAGCGCTGCATCAGCACGACGACGGCGATGGGCGGCAGCATGGCGAGGACCGTGGTCGCCATCACCAGGTTCCACTCGGTCTGCGCGTCGCCGCCGCCAAGCAGCGTCTTGATGCCGATGACGATGGTCATCATCGATGCGCTGTTGGTGATGAGCAGCGGCCAGAGATACTGGTTCCAGCCGTAGATGAACAGGATGACGAAGAGGGCGGCGATGTTGGTGCGCGACAGCGGCAGCACGGTGTCCCAGAAGAAGCGCAAGGGGCCGGCGCCGTCGATCTGCGCCGCCTCGACCATCTCGTCGGGAATGGTCAGGAAGAACTGGCGGAACAGCAGCGTCGCCGTGGCCGAGGCGATGAGCGGGATGGTGAGGCCGGCGAAGGTGTCGACCATGCCGAGCGACGCCACCACCTTGTAGGTCGGCACGATGCGCACTTCGACCGGCAGCATCAATGTCACGAAGATCATCCAGAAGAAGACCATGCGCAGCGGGAAGCGGAAGAACACCACGGCATAGGCCGAGAGGATGGAAATGGCGATCTTGCCGGTGGCGATGACCAGCGCCATGACCAGGCTGTTGAGCAGCATGCGCGAGACGAGCGCGCCGCTGGTGCGCAGGCTCGAGCCCGCGAACAGCGCCTCGCGGTAGCTGTCGAGGCCGTGGCCGCCGGGAATGAGCGGCATCGGCGCGTTGACGATGTCGGAGACGCTGAGCGTCGACGCCACCAGCGTCACATAGATGGGAAATGCCACGATGGCGATTCCGGCGAGCAGGATCGCGTGCGGCAGCCAATCGATGCCGCTTCGCGCGCTCATCCGTAATGCACCCTGCGCTCGACGAAGCGGAACTGCACCGCCGTGAGCGCGATGACGATCACCATGAGGATGACCGACTGCGCCGCCGAGCCGCCGAGATCGAGCGCCACCACGCCGTCATAGAACACCTTGTAGACGAGGATCTCGGTCGCCTTGGCCGGGCCGCCGGCGGTGACGGCGTGGACGATGCCGAAAGTGTCGAAGAAGGCGTAGACGATGTCGACCACGAGCAGGAAGAACGCGGTCGGCGAGAGCAGCGGCAGGACGATGGTCCAGAAGCGGCGGCTCTCGCCGGCGCCGTCGATCGACGCCGCCTCGAGCAGCGATTTCGGGATCGACTGCAGCCCGGCGAGGAAGAACAGGAAATTGTAGCTGATCTGCTTCCACGCCGCGGCGATGACGACGAGCGCCAATGCCTGCGTGCCGTCGAGCAGGTAGTTCCAGTCGATGCCCAGCCAGCGCAGCCCATAGGCGACGATGCCGATGCCGGGATTGAACAGGAAGAGCCAGAGCACGCCCGCCACCGCCGGAGCGACCGCGTAGGGTGCCAGCAGCACGGTCTTGTAGAGGGTGGCGCCGCGCAGCACGCGATCGGCCATCACCGCCAGCAGCAGCGACGGTGCTACCGCCAGCACGGTCACGGCGACGCTGAACGCCGCGGTCACGCCGAGCGAATGGAGATAGGAGGGATCGGCCAGCACCGCGGTGAAATTGTCGATGCCGACGAAGCGCGACGAGAGCCCGAAGGGATCCTCGCGGTGCAGCGACTGCCAGATCGCCTGCCCCGCCGGCCAGAAGAAGAACATCAGCGTCACCGCGAGCTGCGGCGCGAGCAGAAGATAAGGAAGAAGCTTGCCGCGAAAGACGACGCGCCGCTGCATCGTCTAGGGCATGGCTTCAGCGATCGAGAAGCCACCCCCCTCCCTTACCCTCCCCCTCAAGGGGGGAGGGTATTGCACCGTGTTTCCCCCTCCCCCCTTGAGGGGGAGGGAGGGGTGGGGGGTGCGCAGCGGCACGGCGCGCTACTTCGCCGTCGCCTCGAATTGGCGCAGGATGGCGTTGCCGCGCTTCACCGCGTTGTCGACCGCGGCTTGCGCGGTCTCCTTGCCGGCGAAGGCGGATTCGAGGTCCTCGGCCCAGGCGTCGCGGATCTGCACGAGATTGCCGAAGCGCAGGCCGCGCGAATTCTCGGTCGGCGCCTTGTTGGTGAGCTCCTTCAGCGTCACCTCGATGTCGGGGTTCTTCTGGTAGTAGCCTTCGTCCTTGAGCGCCTGATACGCCGCCTTGGTGATCGGCAGATAGCCGGTCGCCTTGTGGAACTCGACCTGCAGCTCGGTCTGCGACAGGAAGGTGAAGAACTTGGCGACGCCCTTGTACTCCTCGGGCTTCTTGCCGCTCATCACCCACAGGCTGGCGCCACCGATGATCGAGTTCTGCGGCGCGCCCTTGATTTCAGGGTAATAGGGCAGGGCGAAGGTCGCGAACTTGAACTTGGCGTTCTTCGCGACATTGCCGTAGAAGCTCGACGACGATTGCAGCATGCCGCAGTCGCCGCTGAGGAACTTGCTCTCGGCATCGGCATAGCGCCCGCCGTAATCGAAGCTCTTGTCCTGCTGCGCCGCGGCGAGCGCGGCGATGTGCTTCACCTCGAGCGGCGTGTTGAAGGCGAATTGCGTGTCGAGCCCGTCCATGCCGTTGGCCTTGGTGCCGATGGGCATGTTGTGCCAGGCGTTGAACTGCTCGATCTGCGTCCAGGTGATCCAGCCGGCGGTGAAGCCGCAGGGGTAGCCGGCGGCGCGGATCTTCTTGGCGTCGGCGAACCATTCCGGCCAGGTCTGCGGCGGCTTCTCCGGATCGAGGCCGGCCTTGGCGAACGCGTCCTTGTTGTAATAGGAAATCGCCGACGAGCTGTTGAAGGGCAGCGACAGCATCTTGCCGTCGGACGTGCTGTAATAGCCGGTCACCGTCGGCAGATAGGCGCTCGGATCGAACTTCTCATGCGCCTCGGCCATGAGCTGATGGACCGGCTTGATGGCGCCCTTGGCGGCCATCATCGTCGCGGTGCCGACTTCGAAGATCTGGATGATGTGCGGCGCATTGCCGCCGCGGAAGGCGGCGATGCCGGCGCTCATCGTCTCGGGATAGCTGCCCTTGTAGACGGGCACCACCTTGTACTCGCTTTGCGACGCGTTGAAATCGGCGGCGATCTTGTTGACGCGCTCGCCATTGACGGCGGTCATCGCGTGCCACCACTGGATCTCGATGGGCGCGGACTGGGCGAAGGCCGCGTGCGCAACGAACGCGGCGATGGCAACCGACAGCAGCGAGAGCCTGAAAACCAACATTCCCCACCTCCCCAACGCTCGCCGCTGGCCGCGGCAATCCAGTTTCTAGTTCCCCAGACCTTGCCGGATCGCGACCGTCTTGTGAAGCCGCGATGACGGCGGCCGTTAACCAATATTACCCGCTACCGAAGCGCAATTTCGTCAGCGCCGATGACCACTTGCCGGGGACGCGGGGAACAGGGTATTTACGAAGACATGACCGCCACCGCTGCTTTCCGAACGGCCCTTCCGTCGCAACTCTCGCACCCGGCCGGGCGGATCCCGGTGCGCGTGCGGGTGAGCCGCCGGGCGCGCCGCCTGGCGCTCAAGATCGACGCCGTCGGCGATGCCGTGGAACTGGTCCTGCCGCCCCGGACCTCCGTCCCGCGGGCGTTGAATTTCCTCAAATCCAATCGCGATTGGCTAGAAACCCGGCTGGCCGCGCTGCCGCCGCGGCTGGTCTTCGAGGATGGCGAGAAGGTGCCGGTGCTGGGCGTCCTCCACCGCATCCGCCACGTCGCCCGCGCCGGCGACTGCGGTCCGGTCTGGATCGAGGGTCGGGAGATCCGGGTGACCGGCGAGGAGCGCCACATCGCCCGGCGGGTGCGCGACTTCCTCAAGGAGAAGGCGCGCGAGGAGGTCGGCCGCCGCGTCCGCCGCCTCGCGCTCCAGCTCGACCGCAAGGTCCGGCGCATCACCGTCCGCGACACGACGACGCGGTGGGGCAGCTGCTCGGCCAGCGGCAACCTCGCCTTCTCCTGGCGCCTCATCATGGCGCCCGAGGCGGTGCTGCATTACGTGGTGGCGCATGAGGCGGCGCATCTCGTCGAGATGAACCACGGGGCGCGCTTCTGGAAGCTGGTCGACCGCCTGGTGCCCCATGTCGAGCGCCAGCGCGACTGGCTCAACCGCAACCGCGCCTGGCTGCTGCGCATCGGGTAGCTCGCGTCGCGCGCAGCGCGATCGCGGGCGGGCGTCAGCGGTTGCGCTTGCAACCGCGAGAGCCCGCACAGAGCAAGCAAAGACGCAGATGGCCGGGACAAGCCCGGCCATCACGCTTCAGGACGATTCGTCCTGACGCTACTTCACGATCTCCCAGCTGCCGTCGGGCTGGCGGCAGGCGGTGCCGTAGGTCTGCTGCTTCTGGCCGCCGACGATCGCGTCGCTGGTGTATTCGCGGCAGTAGCGGCCGTTGCCGGCGTCGTAGCTGCGGGTCGGCGTGACCCAGTAGCCGTCGCCTTGGTTCTGGCCCTGCCACGCCACCGTCTGGCGGTCCGGCACGTGCTCCAGCACCTGGCCGGCGCAGGCCTGGTCGAGCTGGTCCATGTTGCGGCCGATGCGGCCGCCGACGAAGAGGCCGACGAGCACGCCGCCGACCGTCGCCACCGTGCGTCCCTTGCCCTTGCCGAGGTTGCTGCCGATGAGGCCGCCGGTGGCGCCGCCGAGCGCCGCGCCGATCAAGTCGCGGTTGCAGAAGCGCTGGTCGAGCCCGTAGGGCATGGCGACGACGGCGGGCGGCGGCGCCGCCACCCGGTAATCGTCATCATCGTCCTCGTCGTGATGGTGGCGGTGGTGCCGCTCGCGCCATTGGTCGTCGTCGCGGTCGTGCTTGTCGCGCCAGCCATGGGCGGGGGCCCAGGGCGGCGGGTCGGCGAGCGCCGCGGAGAGCGGCAAGGAGGACGCGGCGAACAGCAGGGCGATCGCGGCGGCCGTGGTGCGAAGAGTGGTTCTCGTCATCGTCCTCTCACAGGTTCGTGCGGGGCATATCGGGGCAATCTCTACCGTCCGCACGGTGAAGGAAGTGACAATTTCCGGACGGCGGTGCCGGCAATTCGACGAAATTGCGCGGCTCACTCGGCCGGCACGGCGCCCGCCGGCGGCGGCTCGAGGTCCGCGCGCCGCCTCAGCCAGACCAGGAGGAACAGGCTCGGCAGGCAAGCGAGCGTGGCGAAGAGGAAGAAGGGGATCCAGTCGATGTGGTCGACCAGCCAACCGCTGGGCGCGGAAAGAAACCGCGCGGGCACGGAGGCCAGCGACGAGAAGAGCGCGTATTGCGTCGCCGTGAAGGCGATATTGCACAGGCTCGAGAGATAGGCGACGAACGCGGCCGATGCCATGCCGCCGGTGAAATTCTCGCCGAAGACCGATAGCGCCAGCATGAAATTGTTGTGGCCGACGAGCAGCAGCGCGATGTAGAGCAGGTTGCCCAGCATCTGCAGCACGCCGGCAATCAGCAGTGCTCGGAACAGGCCGAGCCGTGCCACCAGCGCGCCGCCGATGGCGACACCCGACAACGTGGCGACGAGGCCCACGACCTTGCCGATATTGCCGACCTCATCCTTCGCGAAGCCCAGCTCCTGGTAGAGCGGCGTCGACATCGTACCGGCGAGCGCCTCGCCGAGCTTGTAGAGTACGATGAGACAAAGGATCCCGGCCCAGCTCGGCCGCTGCATGAAGTCGAGGAACGGATCGATGATCGCCGTGCGGATCCACGCGCCGATGCGCAGGCGCCGCGTCGCCTGCCGCTCGCGCGGCAATGCGGCGTCAGGGACCGCCGGCTCGCGCGTCATCAGCACCGTGACGATGCCGACCAGCATCAGCGCCGCCATGATCGTATAGGCAAAGTGCCAGCCGCCGAACTCGGCAGCGTCGTAGGCGCCGGTGCCGCCGGCAAGCATGCCGAAGCGATAGCCCCATTGCGTCGCCGCGGCGCCGGCGCCCTGCTCTTCGGGCGCCAATAGTTCGATGCGGTACGCGTCGATGACGATGTCCTGGCTTGCCGACAGGAAGGCGACGATCACCACCAGCAGCGCGGTGACCGCAAGCTGCGTCTTCGGGTCGGTGCTGCCCAGCGCGAAGATCGCAACCATCAGCGGCAGCTGGATCACGATGGCCCAGCTCCGCCGCCGCCCCATGCGACGCGTCAGCAGCGGAAGGGGTAGGCGATCGACGAAGGGCGACCACAGGAATTTGAAGCTGTAAGAGAGGCCGGCGAGGACGAAGAGGCCGATGGCGGTGCGCGAGACGCCGACCTCCCGGAGCCAGAAGGACAAGGTCCCGTAGACGAGCGGCAGCGGCAGCCCGCTCGAGAAGCCCATGCACAGGATCGCCAGCATGCGGCGGTCGCGGTAGACCTCGAGCGCACCGAGCCAGGATTTCATCACGGGCCCGCCATGGAGGGGCCGCTCATCGCCGCGCGTCTACTTGCCGCCCTCGGCGTCGGCGGCGACCTGCAGGCGGATGATCTTGTCGGGATCGGCGACGGCGCCGTTGTCGTCCTCGTCGCCCTTCTTGAGGGCGTCGATATGCTCCATGCCCGACACCACCTGGCCCCACACCGTGTACTTGGCGTCGAGGAAGGGCGCCGGCGCGAAGCAGATGAAGAACTGGCTGTCGGCGCTGTCGGCGCTCTGCGAGCGCGCCATGGAGACGGTGCCGCGCACATGCTTCGCGGCATTGAACTCGGCCTTGAGCTTCTTGCCGGAGCCGCCGGTGCCGTCGCCGCGCGGGTCGCCGGTCTGCGCCATGAAGCCTTCGATGACGCGGTGGAAGACGATGCCGTCGTAGAAGCCCTTGCGCGCCAGATCCTTGATGCGCGCGACATGGATTGGCGCCAGATCGGGCCTGAGCGCGATGACGACACGGCCCGCGGGTACGTCGAGGTAAAGCGTGGTCTCGAGGTCGGCGGCGCTCATGCCCTCTCTCCTCAAATGGCGGACGGGTGGCGATGCACGCCGCTCAGCTCTTCTTCGCCTTGTCGGCGTCGGCGGCGATCTGCATGTGGACGATGTGATCGGGCTTGTCCACGGTGCCGTTGCGGCCGCTGTCGCCCTTCTTGATGGCGTCGATGTATTCCATGCCCGAAATCACCTTGCCGAAGATCGTGTATTTGCCGTCGAGGAACGGCGCCGGCGCGAAGCAGATGAAGAACTGGCTGTCGCCGCTGTCGGGATCGCCGGCGCGGGCGAGGCCCAAGGTGCCGCGCTCGAAATGCGCGTTCTGGCTGAATTCCGCCTTGACGTTCTGGCCCGAGCCGCCGGTGCCGTTGCCCTTGGGGTCGCCCGTCTGCGCCATGAAGCCGTCGATGACGCGGTGGAAGGCGAGGCCGTCATAGAAGCCGCGCCGCGTCAGTTCCTTGACATGCGCCACCGTCTTGGGCGCGAGGTCGGGAAGCAGCTCGATGACGACGCGCCCGGCGGGCACGTCGAGATAAATCGTGTTCTGTGGATCGGCGGCGCGGGCGGGCGCCAGCGCGAGAAGGAAAAGTCCGGCGAGAACGGCAAGAGAGCGGGCTGCGCGATGCATCGATTCCTATCCGCTGCGGGTGAAAAGGCGCGGCGACATTAGCCCAGGCGCGCCGCCAAGGAAAGCGCTGCTATAATGCCCCCAGCCTTACGGACGAGGACCCATTCGATGCCCTGCCGGCTCTGGATATACGTCGCGCTCTGTTCGCTGCTGGGCGCGGCCGGATGCAGCAACCTTCGCCCGGAGGCCGCAGCAACGCCGCCCGCCGTGCCGGCCCCGGCGGCGCCGACGGCTTTGGCACCGCCGCCCGCCGCTCCGGCGGCGCCTTCCGCCGTTCCCGAGGCGCGCTTCGCCGCGGTCGCGCCGGCGGAGATCCAGGTCGTGATGGTCGAGCTCAGCCTGGCGCACGCGCTCGATGTCTGCGGCTTCCCCACGCTCGGCCAGTTCATCCGCGATTACACGGAGGAGAAGGTCGAATCGTGCCCCAACAGCGCGGCGCGCAAGGCGGCGCTGCGCGAAATCGTGGCCAGCGCCGCGCTGCACGAGAAGCGCCGCGACGAGCAGGCGCGCGCGCAAGGCGCCGCGCCGCGCTGCGAGGAGGCCGACAAGCTCAAACTGATCAAGGAAGTGATCCCGGTCGCGCAGCGCTACGTCGCCGCCGCCGACAAGCCGCTCGATTGCAGCCGCGTCAGCCGCGCCGAGCCTTAGTGCGCGGTCCGCATTGCATCAACGGCGTGCGTCCTTCGACTGCGCGCTGCGCGCGCGCTCAGGATGAGGCGGGATATTGGATTGCATCAGTGGAGGATGCCCGTCCCCACTTCGCCTCATCTTGAGCTGGCGCGAAGCGCCAAGTCGAAGGACGCACGGCGTTTCTGCCGCGCTTACCCGGCTTCGGCGGCGCGGGCTTGGCGCTTGCGCGCGTTGGGATCGAGCAGGCGCTTGCGCAGGCGGATCGATTTCGGCGTCACCTCGACCAGCTCGTCATCGGCGATGTAGGCGATCGCCTGCTCGAGCGTCATCAGGATCGGCGGCGTCAGGCGCACCGCCTCGTCCTTGGCGGTGGTGCGGATGTTGGTGAGCTGCTTGCCCTTCAGGGGATTGACGTCGAGGTCGTTGCCGCGCGTGTGGGCGCCGATGATCATGCCCTGATAGACGGGTGTGCCCGGCGTGATGAACATCGGGCCGCGCTCCTCGAGGTTCCACAGCGCGTAGGTGACGGCGGCCCCGTCGCCGGTCGAGACCAGCACGCCGTTGCGGCGGCCTTCGATCGGCCCCTTCCACGGCGCATAGCCGTGGAACAGCCGGCTCATGACGCCGGTGCCGCGCGTGTCGGTCATGAACTCGCCCTGATAGCCGATGAGGCCGCGGGTCGGCGCGATGAAGGTCACGCGCTGCTTGCCGCCGCCCGACGGCCGCATGTCCGTCATCTCGGCTTTGCGCTGGCTGAGCTTGTCGACGACGATGCCGGCGTAGCCTTCATCAAGGTCGATCTGCACCTCCTCGATCGGTTCGAGGCGCTGTCCGGTGGTCGCGTCGGTCTTGAAGAGGACGCGCGGGCGCGAGATGGCGAGCTCGTAGCCCTCGCGCCGCATCGTCTCGATCAGCACGCCGAGCTGCAGCTCGCCGCGGCCGGCGACCTCCATCGCATCCTTGTCCTCGGTCTCGCGCACGCGGATGGCGACGTTGCCCTCGGCCTCGCGATGCAGGCGCTCGATGATCATGCGCGAGGTCACCTTGCTGCCCTCGCGGCCGGCGAGCGGGCTGTCATTGACCGAGAAGGTCATCGCCAGCGTCGGCGGGTCGATCGGCGTCGACGGCAGCGCCTCGGTCACTTCGGGCGCGCAGATCGTGTCGGCGACGGTGGTCTCGGCGAGGCCGGCGATGGCGATGATGTCGCCCGCCATCGCCTCCTCGATCGGCCGGCGCTCGAGGCCGCGGAAGGCCAGGAGCTTGGTGAGCCGCGCCTGCTCGATGAGCTTGCCGTCGCGCGTGATCGATTTCACCGGCATGTTCATGCGCGCGATGCCGCTGTGGATGCGCCCGGTCAGCACGCGCCCGAGATAGGGGTCGCTTTCGAGCGTGGTGCCGAGCATGGCGAAGGGCTTGTCGATGTCGGCGACCGGCGCCCGCACGTGGCGGATGATGAGATCGAACAGCGCGCGCAAATCCTGGCGCGGCGCCGCGAGGTCGGCGATGGCCCAGCCGGCGCGGCCGGAGGCGTAGAGCGTCGGGAAATCGAGCTGCTCCTCGCTCGCGTCGAGCGCGGCGAAGAGGTCGAAGATCTCGTTATGCACTTCGAGGACGCGCGCGTCGGGGCGGTCGACCTTGTTGATGACGACGATCGGCCGCAGGCCCCGGCGCAGCGCCTTGGACACCACGAACTTGGTCTGCGGCATCGGCCCTTCGGCGGCGTCGACCAGCACGAGGACGCCGTCGACCATGCTGAGGATGCGCTCGACCTCGCCGCCGAAATCGGCATGGCCGGGCGTGTCGACGATGTTGATGCGCGTCTGCTCCCACTGCACCGAAGTGCATTTCGCCAGGATGGTGATGCCGCGCTCGCGCTCGAGATCGTTGGAATCGAGCGCGCGCTCCATCACCTGCTGGTTGGCGCGGAAGGCGCCGCTCTGGCGCAGCAGCTGATCGACCAGCGTGGTCTTGCCGTGGTCGACATGCGCGATGATGGCGATGTTGCGAATGTCCATAGGCGCGGGAGGATGCAACCAAACCGTTAAGATGACGTGACAATGTTAGATGGGGAGCGCCGCGGCCCAGGACAATGCAGGCGGCGCTCTTATACCGGAGAAGGCGGCGCGCGTCGATGCGCTAACCGCTCAAACTGCGATCTCTTCCAGCGCCTCGCCCAGCGTTGGATAGAGGAACCCCGTCTAGGGATGGCGGCGGCTGGGCACGGCGGCCTGCTCGCTCATCCTGCGCCCTTGTCGCTGGACACGCTGTCGGACGGCTGTGCCTGGTGCGACCTCCGGCGCGATGGCGAACCGCGATCGGGGCGGGCGACAGTCCAGAACACAAAGGCGGCGAGCGCTCCCAAGGGGGCACAGAGGACGGCATAGAGCGCCGTCGTCGTCAACCCGCGGACGCTGGTCAGCGACATGTCCAGACTGGCGCCAAACAGGGCAACAACGACGCCAAGGAGCGCGCCACAGGCGACGTGAATGAGCCGTCCCGTCCTCTCCGTCACCCGAAGGACGGCGTAGGTCGGTAATCCCAGAAGCACGGTCGCCATCGTGGCGACCAAGGTCGCGCCGATTGCGAAGAATGGAAATGCCGCAGGAAAAGGAATCAAGACGGCGAAACCCGTCGCGAGTCCGACGGCGGGCGGCGCGGCAACGAAACCGGCAACGGTGCGAGGGTTTGGAAGCATCGGCCGCCTGGCTGTTTTTCCCCTCATCCCACGATCTCCTCGAGCGCCTCGCCCAGGGTCGGGTAGAGGAATTGATAACCCGTTTCCGCGGCCTTCCTGGGCAGCACGCGCTGGCCGCCGAGCAGCACCTCCTCGGCGAGCTGGCCCAGAGCCCAGCGCAGCGCGAAACCGGGCAGCGGCAGCAGCGCCGGGCGGTGCAGCGCGCGGCCGAGCGCGCGGGCGAAATCGGCGTTGCGCACCGGTTCGGGCGCGGTGCCGTTCAAGGGTCCGCGCACCGTCTCCACGGCGATCGCATGGATGATCAAGCCGACGAGGTCGTCGCGATGGATCCACGACATCCATTGCCGGCCGCTCCCCATGCGGCCGCCGAATCCCAGCTCGAAAGGCAGCAGCATGCGCGCGAGCGCGCCGCCCGCGGCGCCGAGCACGATGCCCGTGCGCAGCAGGCAGACGCGCACGCCCTGCGAAGCGGCGGCGAGCGCCGCCTCTTCCCAGGCGGCGCACAGCTCATGGGTGAAGGCCGGGCGTCCCGGCGAGTCTTCGGTGAAGCTGGACTCCTCGTCGCAGCCGTAGAAGCCGATCGCCGAGCCGCTCACCAGCACCGCGGGCTTGCGTCGGCTGCGCGCGATGAAGCGCACCACCGCGCGCGTCGTCGCGAGGCGGCTGTCGATGAGCGCGCGGCGGCGCTGCGCCGTCCAGCGCCCGGCCACCACGGGCTCGCCGGCCAGGTTGACGATGGCGTCGAAGCGCGTGTCGCGGCCGAGCGTGGTGAGGTTGTCGATCAGCGTCACCCGCCCGCGGAAGCGGCGGCCGTTGCGCGGATCGCGGGTCAGCACGGTGACCTGGTGCCCCTCCTCGATGAGGATTTCGCACAAGCGGGCGCCGATGAAGCCGGTGCCGCCGGTGACGAGGATCGACTGCCGCGGCGGCAGCAGCGCCGCCAGCGCCGGCGCGGCGGATGACTCGGCGCGGCTCGGATGGCGGCCGAGGCCGCGCCGCCAGGGCAGGTGCGTCAGCGTCTCGAAAGCGCCCTTGGCGCGTTCCACCGCCGTCACGATCACGCGGTCCATGGCTCAACTCCTTTCTCTTCGGCGAAGATGCCGTCCTGGAACAAGGTCTCGCCGAGCAGCCGGTGGCGCACGGCGATGCGGAAGCGGAACCAGCCGCCGCCGAGATCGGCATGCACGACATGCAGCTCGCCCGGCGTGAGCCAGCGCGGCAGGCGCACCCGCCGGCGGCCGCGGCGCCAGAAATAGCCGGTGCTGCGGAAATGCAGCTCGCCCTTGTGCTCGGACAGCTTGAGCCACATGCCGATGCCCGCGCCGACGCATTCGATGAGCCCCTCATCCGTGGCCTTCTTGACCGAGGCGCAGCGCACCGGCGCGCGGCCGGCGAAGCGGTAGAGCCGCTCCCAGACGATGCCGTGGCCGTCGCCATCGAGGCGGAGCGTCACGGCGACCGGGACATCGCTGCCGCGATAGGGCGCGAGCGGCGTGCCGAGGAGACGGCAGGCCTGCGCCATGAGCCAGCCCGCGGCCGAGGCGCGCACCACATTCATCATGCCGACATAACGGATCGCCGCGCCGGGCGCGGGCTTCCACGCGAAGCGCTCGCGCACCGCGGGCGCCAGGCGGCGCCAGGCGAGCTCGCCGAGGAGCTCGCGGAAGCTGGCATCGGCGATGCGGCGGGGCGGGCGGAAGCGAGCCGTCGCTGGCGTCTTCTCCTGCATTTGCGCCTCCTTTCTGAATGTTCTGTAGACACAGAAACGTCGCGGCAAAATTTTTTCACGCGGCGCGCGTCAGCTTCAGCACCTTGGCGACCTTGGCGCCCATCTTCATCAGCGACACCAGCGTCGATTTCTGCAAGGTGCGCATCTGCACGTACCAGCCGGCGAGCGTCTCGACGAAGGCGAGCATGCGCTCGATCCGCGCCTTGATCTCGGGAGCGGTCTCCTTGTCGTCTTCCGCCTCCAGCACGCATTGGCGCAGCAGGGTGAGCGTCGGGTCGACCTCGCGGCGCTTCCTCTCCTCGACGATGGTGAGCAGCATCTCCCACAGGTCGGTCTTGGCCTCGAAATGGTCGCGCCGGTCGCCCAGCGCGTGGGTGAGGCTGACCAGTCGCCAACCCTGCAGCTCGCGCAAGCTGGTGCTGACATTGGAGCGCGCCAGCGTCAGCGTATCGGCGATCTCCTCGGCGGTGAGCGGCAGCGGCGAGAGGTAGAGGAGCGCGTGGATCTGCGCCACCGAGCGGTTGACGCCCCAGCGTGCCCCCATCTCGCCCCAGTGCAGCACGTAGCGCTCCATGATCGGCGTCAGGCGCATGCGCTTTCTCTTATTTCTGTTCTGACAGAAATTACAATCCGAAACGCCGCCGCTGTCAATCGCAAATGGATGGCATTTTAGGCGCGGGCCGCGCGGAGCGCCGGCACCGCGTCTTTGCGGCGCGCCCCGCCGGCCGCCCGTCTGGCGCCGCCGGGCACGGCGTGCTAGCGTCGCCCTTGCGACGAGACAGGGAAGTCCGGTGCGATGCCGGCGCTGCCCCCGCAACTGTAAGCGGCGAGATCGCGGCAAGGAGCCACTGGCGGGTGCGACCCCGCCGGGAAGGTGCCGCGATCGACGACCCCGAGCCAGGAGACCTCCTCGTTGCGCCCCTGTTTGCCGACCATCCTCGGGCGGAGGAGCGTCTTGCCGGATCGCGTCGAACCACCCCAAGGGTCGCCTTCTGTCGGCGTGCTGCCGCCGCTCACGCTGGTGCTCGGCGGCGCCCGCTCGGGCAAGAGCCGCCACGCCGAGACGCTGATCGAGGCCGCCGCGCCCGCCGCGCTCTACCTCGCCACCGGTGAGGCGCTCGACGGCGAGATGGCCGAGCGCATCCGCCGCCACCGCGCCCGCCGCGGCGCGCGCTGGACGACGCGGGAGGAGCCGCTCGATCTCGCCGCGGCGCTGCTCGACGAAGCGCGGCCGGAGCGGCCGGTGCTGGTCGATTGCCTGACCCTGTGGCTCGCGAACCTGCTGCTCGCCGGGCGCGACGTGGACGACGCCATCGCGGCGCTGCTCGCGGCGCTGCCGCTTCTCGGCGGGAAGGTGGTGTTCGTCGCCAACGAGGTCGGGCTCGGCATCGTCCCCGACAATGCGCTGGCGCGCGCCTTCCGCGACCATGCCGGGCGGCTCAACCAAGCCGTCGCCGCGCGCGCGCAGCGCGTCGTGTTCCTCGCCGCCGGCCTCCCTCTCACCCTCAAGGATGTGGCCTAGCCATGCGCCGGATCCCCGCCACGATCGTCACCGGCTTCCTCGGCGCCGGCAAGACCAGCCTCATCCGCCACCTCCTCGCTCATGCCGGCGGCCGCCGCATCGCCCTCGTCATCAACGAATTCGGCGAGCTCGGCATCGACCGCGAGATCCTGCTCGGCTGCGGCGTCGCGAGCTGCGCCGCCGCCGACGTGATCGAGCTCGCCAATGGCTGCATCTGCTGCACCGTCGCCGAGGATTTCCTCCCCACCATCGCGACGCTGCTGGAGCGGCCCGATCCGCCCGAGCACATCGTCATCGAGACTTCGGGCCTGGCCCTGCCCAAGCCGCTGGTGCAGGCCTTCGCCTGGCCCGAGGTCAAGGCGCGCGTCACCGTCGACGGCGTCGTCGCCGTGATCGACGCCGCGGCGGTGGCGGCCGGGCGCTTCGCCGACGATCCGGCGGCGCTGGCGGCGCAGCGCGAGGCCGACCCCGCGCTCGCGCACGACAACCCGCTCGAGGAGGTGTTCGGCGATCAGCTCGCCTGCGCCGATCTCGTCGTGCTCAACAAGGCCGACGTCCTCGGCGGCGCGGCGATGGGCGCGACCGAGGCGGCGCTGCGCCGGCGGCTGCGGCCGGCGGTGAAACTCTTGCGCGCCGCGCATGGCGCGGTGGCGCCTGAGGTGCTGCTCGGGGTCGGCGCCGCCGCCGAGGACGATCTCGCCGCCCGCCCCTCGCATCACGACCTCGAAACCGGGCACGACCATGACGATTTCGAGAGCTTCGTCGTGGCGCGCGGCCCGGTCGCCGATCCGGCGCGCTTCGTCGCCCGCCTCGGCGCGGTGATCTCGGCGCACGACATCCTCCGCCTCAAGGGCTTCCTCGACGTGCCCGGCAAGGAGTTCCGCCAGGTGGTGCAGGGCGTCGGCGAGCGGCTGCAGCATTATTTCGACCGCCCCTGGCGCGAGCGCGAGCCGCGCTTGACCCGCCTCGTCGTCATCGGCCGCAAAGGCCTCGACCGCGCCGCGATCTCAGCGGCGCTGCAGGCGTGAGAGCGTCGCAGATGTTTCCTCTCCCCTCGCGGGAGAGGGAGGGGCCCGCGCCAGAGGCGCGGGAGGGTGAGGGGGTTGGCGCAACCCGTTCCATCGCTCTTTCCACTGGTTCGTTTTTCGCGCCCATGCTTCGGACAGCCCCCTCACCTTCCCGTCGCTGCGCGACGGGGGTAACCCGTTCGATCGCTCTGCGATCGAACCCTCCGGGGCCGGGCGCGAGGCGCCCGGCCGGGTTACCCCTCTCCCGCAAGGGGAGAGGGACGCACAGCGGGGCACCATGCACCTGCTAGCCGCCCAGCCCGGCGCCATCTCCGACGGCAGCGCCGCGGTCGATCTCGGCCAGACGCCGGCTGACATCGCGGAGAGCGAGCGCGACGCGCCCAGCCTGCGCCTCGCCAGCCTGCTCAAGCTCGGCCACAACTACTCGGTCGATCTCTATGCCGAGCAGGTGCTGTCGCGGGCGCGGCTCATCGTCGTGCGGCTGCTCGGCGGGCGGGGATATTGGCCCTACGGCGTCGAGCGCTTGGCGGCGCTGGCGCGCGAACACAAGATCGCGCTGGCGCTGCTGCCGGGCGACGACCAGCCGGATGCGGAGCTGGCGGCGCTCTCGACCGTACCGGCGGAGGCCGTGCACCGCCTGTGGCGCTATCTCGCCGAAGGCGGCGCGGCCAATGCGCAGCAGTTCCTAGGCTATGCCGCGAGCCTGATTGGCCGCGCCTTTGCGTGGCGCGAGCCGGCGCCGCTGCTGCGCGCCGGGCTCTACTGGCCGGGCGGCGATGACGTCACGCTCGACGACATCCGCGCGCATTGGCAGGCCGACGTGCCCGTCGCCGCCATCGTGTTCTACCGCGCGCTGGTCCAGGCGGCGAATACGGCGCCGGTCGACGCGCTGATCGCCGCGCTCGCGGCGCGCGGGCTCAACCCGCTGCCGCTCTTCGCGCTGAGCCTCAAGGACCCGCAATCCGCGGCGATCCTCGGCGCGGCGCTGGAAGCGGCGCCGCCGGACATCGTGCTCAACGGCACCGGCTTCGCCGTCGCCGCGCCAGGCGAGACCCATCGTGCGGG
>WNEZ01001635.1_pt1 | contig 35835 bp, 32 predicted proteins | sample 5400521 | NCBI WGS metagenome assembly WNEZ01 (sample SAMN13153339, study PRJNA577476) | soil metagenome | isolation source: 120 cm saprolite under Douglas fir tree site 2 hole 1 replicate 1 | place: USA:California | collected 2015-04-18 | reverse complement strand
CAATGGGATCCGAGAACGGGATGCCCAGTTCGACGATGTCGGCGCCTCCCTCCTCCAGTGCATGCAGCGTTTCCAGAGAACGGTCGACATCGGGGTGGCCTGCCGTCACATAGCAGACCAGGGCGCGTCGCGATTGTTTTCTTAGCGCGTCGAAGCGACGCGTGATGGAGCTAGATGAGGTAGTCGCCGGGGGTGATGCCATAGCGATCGGGGTCCGCCGTCTTGATGATGGTCCGGGCATATTGCCCTCCTGCCTCCGGGACGGCCAGGTCCACCTGCAGCGGCGGACTGATGGTGTTCCCCTGCGCATCGCTGATGATCTTGATGATCGGCCTTGAGAGCGACTCGGGATTTGGATTGGCGGCCGAAACCACGGCGAGTTCGAAGGTGTCGAGCACCACCAACGTTCCCACGGGATAAATACCCAACAGGTTTATGAACGCCTTCACAAGCACCTGATCCAACCCGCGACGCGGATTGTCGCGCATTTCTTCTAGAACTGCCGACGGAGCGAGTGCTTCCGTCTTGTAAACGCGTCTGGACGTTGCCGCGTCGTAGCCGTCCGCAATCGTGACGATCTTGCTCAGTAGACTGACCTCGCGGGGACGAATGCATTTCGGGTACCCCGTCAGGTCGACCTTCATATGATGTTCCTGACACACCGTCATGGCGCGGTACGAAAGCTCTTCCTGCTGGCGACGGAACTGGAAGAGGACCAGTACGCCGAGCCAGGGGTGAGACGCCATCCACTTCCACTCTTCATCGGTGAGCTCGCCGTTCTTCTGAAGTACGTCGATCGGAACGCGTGACTTTCCGATATCGTGCATGAGCGCCGCCAGTCCGAGCTCGTAGAGCTGTAGCTTGGTCATGCCGAGTCGGCGGCCGAGCGCGATCGAGAAGATGCAGACGTTGACCGAATGCGTGAACGTGTATTCGTCGTAGTCGCGGATCGCGGTGAGGCCAATGAGCGACGTCTCCTCGTTCAGAACCTGATCGACGATCCCCTGCACCACGCGCTTGATCTTCCTGATGTTGGGGGTCTTGCCGATCCTGACCGAGTTGATGACGTCCTTGGTGACGGCAACCGACTGGGAATAGGTACGATTGGCGGCCGCCTTGGACTCCTCGTTGAACTCCCTGTCCGTCGCGGTTTCGGTCGGCGCGTCGATCTGGAACGTCTCGATCTTCGCGTCCTTGAGTCTGCTCTGAATCTCCTTGAATCGGTCGGCCGGACCCACCTTGGTCTCGCCCCCCAAAAGGGACAAGAGAAACGTCCAGTCGCGGGCCGTCCCATTGGTACCGACATGAATCGCGCCGATGCCAGCAAGCTTGCAGAGCGTCAGGATGTGTCCGAAAGTCGCGTAGTTGCTGAGATCGAGTCTGAGCCGAGTCGAGTTGAGGAAGATGAATTCTCCCGAGACTCTGAATTCGAGCTCACCCTCCTCGGCGCGCAGCTCTTCCGCGACCTGCGAGAGCTCGGCCAGCGTTTTTTGCACGGCGGTGTGCTCGAGCGGATAGAGCTTGATCGCGCGCAGCGCGGCATAGAACGCGACCATGAAATTCCTTCCGCCACGACGGAGCTTCGCGCCGATTTGCTTGTCCCCATCGCCGCCGCTGGTCCTGGTCGCCGGAGCCGTCACGCGGTGCCCCCGCGAATCGCACGACTGACGGCGTTTCTGACGATCACGTCCTTCTCCCCCGCCGCGCGGTTGAGAGACTCCTGCGCCTTTTTGCTATTGATCTTGCCGAGCGCCATCGCGGCACAGGCGCGTGTCTCTGAATCGTCCTTTTTGCCCATGAATCCCTTGGCATTGAGCAGACCGTCGAGGAGCGGGACTCCCGCATCGCCCGCGAGAAGTCCATAGGCCTCGAAGAAGGCCATCTTCTCGGTCAGGTTGCTCTCGCGAAGGTCTTTGCCCTTGATCGCCGTTTCGACTCGCGGCAACGCCGCCCGGGCGTTGCGCGCACCGAGGGCGCGGACAGCGACGATGCGTACTTCGCGGTCCTCGTCGATCAGCCCGCGTTCGAGCATCTGCATTGCGCCGGCCGACCCGATATTGGTGAGCGCCGTCACAGCGGCGAGACGCATCTCGGTCTCTCCGACGGTGAGCATCTTCCCGAGCGCCGGCACTGCGGCAGGAGACTTGAGGGCCGCCGCCCGTCGGATCGCCTCCAGGACCACGGCCTCGTCCTCCGATCCGATTAGACGAATAAGCTCCGCGCTGTTGTTGCTGGCCAGACGACCCGCCGCAACCTCGAGCAGAATCTTGAGCGGGGGATTGCTGCTGCGCCCGATCCAACTGAGGATCGTTTCGAGTGCACGCGGTTGGAGGATTCCGAAAAGCTCGTCGAGCTCGCGCTGGGGCGCGCGAAGGGGCGAATCTTCGAGCGCCTGAAGGAGCTGCCCGAGGGGCTTCGGATCACTCATAAGCTCGCCGAGCTGAATGAGACGCTGCTTCTGCGTCTCGAGAACCTCGGGCGCACGGTTCGCGGTTACGGCTGCTTCGCGCAGGAGGTACGCGGCGTTTCTATACTGCGCGGAGGAAAGGAGAACGAGGAGGAAATAATCGAGAAGTCCGCAGATCTCCTCGCGCACGGTCGGGTCCTTCTGCGTCTCGAAGGTGTCGAGGAGTGACGCGATGACGGCCGGCCGTAGGTCGGTGGCAAACTCCCGCTTGATTTCGTTATGGAGATACTCGACTTCACCGTCGTCGAGGAAATAGAGCGTCGCGTCGAACTCGTCCATCTTGGCGATCGAGGACTGGGTCGACTCGAGTCCCGCTTCGGCTTGGGCTGGGGAAAGGATTTTTTCCTTCTGTTCGGCGCGCTCCATGGACTCGATGCCGGGGCCGCTCTCCTGGGTGAGGTCGACGTACCGGTACTGCAGCGTCACGAACTCCCGCTCCCACATCAGCGTGAGCAGGTCATCGTCGTCATCCGTGGCCTTTCTCACTCTCTGCAGCAGGTTGAAGAACACGCCCAGCTCTTCCTGCTCGAAACCCTCGAGCATCTTCAACTCGCGAATGCCGTCCTTGTACAGGAGCCAGGCGATGTTGTCGCTGGTACGGCCTTCCTCGTCCAGAACCACGCGGCCTTCCCACTCGAGACGCGTCTCGACGACGTGGAGGTCGATCTCGTCCGTTTGTTGCCAGAGCTTGGCGAAGGCCTCCCTGACCGCTTCGAGGGACCGTGCGTGCATGGGATTGTTCGGCAGATATAGCTGGTGCGCACGAACAGCCTTGACGAATGCCTTGAGCAGCTCTGTTACATAGACAATCGGGAACGATGGCTCGGGGAGCCCGCGTTCCTCGGTCTTTGCCGGAACCGACGTTGTCATGCGGGAAGAAGTCCCATTTCAGTTATCTGCGCGAGATCCTTATCGCCCCGGCCGCTGATGCAGATCAGCACCGCGTCGCCCTTGTTCCACCGCTGCTTCTCTTTGACGACCCAGGCGACAGCGTGTGACGTTTCCAGGGCGGGGGTTATCCCCTCCAATCGACTGAGGATTCCGAGTCCCTCGACTGCCTCGTCGTCGGTGACCGAGACGTAGAGGGCTCGACCGGTCTCTTTCAAATAGGAGTGCTCAGGCCCTACCCCCGGGTAATCGAGCCCCGCCGAGATCGAGTGCGCCGGATGGACCTGGCCATTGTCATCCTGGAGCAGATAGCTCAGGGCGCCGTGGAGGACGCCTGGAACCCCCCGCTGGAGTGAGGCGGAATGCTCCCCGGAGTCGAGCCCCCTTCCCGCGGCTTCGACTCCTATTAACTCCACCGCCGGGTCTGGCACGAAGGCGTGGAAGATTCCCATCGCGTTTGATCCGCCCCCAACGCAGGCTACTACGCTGGAAGGTGGGCGGCCCGCGGTCTCGAGCATCTGCGCCTTTGCCTCGCGCCCGATAACCGATTGGAAATCACGAACCATTCGAGGGTACGGTGCCGGACCAACGACTGAGCCAATGATGTAATAGCTGTCGTTGACGTTTGTGACCCAGTCGCGAATCGCTTCGCTCGTCGCGTCCTTGAGCGTGCGCGTCCCGGAAAGAACCGGGACGACTTTCGCTCCCATGAGGCGCATGCGATAGACGTTGAGTTGCTGCCGCCGCATGTCCTCTTCGCCCATGTAGACGGTGCAATCCAGGCCGAAGCGCGCGCACACCGTTGCCGTCGCTACTCCGTGCTGGCCCGCGCCCGTCTCCGCGATGATGCGCCGCTTTCCCATCCGCCGCGCAAGCAGCGCCTGCGCGAGGGCGCTGTTGATCTTGTGCGCGCCGGTGTGATTCAGATCTTCGCGCTTGAGATACACGTCGCATCCGACGGCTTCGGATAGTCTCGGGGCCGTGCTGAGCGGCGATGGACGTCCGACGTATTCCTTGAGAAGGCGGTCCAGCTCCCGCTGAAACTCCGGATCTCGGATCGCCTGGTCGAATGCGACCTCCAATTCGTCGAGGGCGGGAATCAGCGTCTCGGGAACATACCTGCCGCCGAACGCGCCGAACCGATGAACGGTTTCCGTCGCCACGTTAGCGGTGGTGGAGGCCGGTGGCGGCCGCGTAGAAACTCCGCATCAGCCAGGGATCCTTGATGCCAGGCGCGCTTTCTATACCCGACGAAACGTCGACGATATCAGGAGCGAGCGTCTTGATCGCGCTGACAACGTTGTACGGACTCAGTCCTCCGGCGAGTACCACCGCGCAGCTTCCCCTGTCGCGTGCGAGATCCACCGCCAGATCGTTCCACGGCAGAGCTTGTCCGGTGCCACCAAGACGCGTTCCGCCCCGCGCATCGAGAACGATCGCGTCCGCCTTTTCGAACAGCAGCTCGGCGTACGCGGGAATGTGCGTTCCGGCGATTCTAATCGCGGCCCAGACCTCTCCCCGAAATTTCTCCCTGATTGATTTCACGTCTTCGATTGTCGGATCAGCGTGGAGCTGCACGATGTCCAGACCCGCTTCCTCGGAGCTGCGATGAATCTCTTCGGGCTGATTGATGCCGAATACGCCGACACGCTTGACTCCGTCGCCCGCCGCATCGAGGATTTTGCGCCCCTGGGTCGGCGAGACGCGACGGGGACCATCCGCGAAGACGACTCCTATGTAACTCGCGCCTATTTCAGCGGCGAGCGCGGCGTCTTCGGGGCGCGTCATGCCGCAGAACTTAACCTTTGCGAGCACCGCCGGTCCGCGCAATTCCGGTGAGAAAACGCACCGCTGACTCGGGATCGGTCGAGCCCGATAGCTCCGAGCCGACCAGAACCGCATCGGCGCCCGCCGCAGCGATGCGTTTCACATCCGCGGCTGTTTTCACGCCACTTTCGGCGACCGCGACGACCCCGCGCGGAATGAGCGGGAGAATCCGGAGCGACGTCCCGGCATCGATCTCGAGGGTTTCCAGGTTTCTGTTGTTGACTCCAATCAGGTTGGCCTTCAACGAGAGCGCGAGGTCGAGCTCTCTTTCGTCGCGCACCTCGACCAGAATCTCGAGGCCAATATCGGCCCCGGCGCTCATTAGATCGTGGAGCCGCGCGGGCGCGACAGCGCGCACGATCACGAGCGCGGCCGAGGCGCCAAGTCCCCTAGCCTCGAAAAGTTGGGACACGCCGACATGAAAATCCTTCTTGAGCAGAGGAAGAGAGACCGACTTTCGCGCGAGGATGAGATCCTCGTTCGAACCGGCGAATCTTGCGGGCTCAGTGAGGACCGATATCGCCGCCGCGCCGCCTGCTTCATAAGCCTTGACCCGTGAAGCGAGATCGAGCCCGGGATTGATATCTCCCTTGGATGGGGACGCCCGCTTAACCTCGGCAATCACGCCGACTTGCTGAGCTTTGAGCGCCCCACGGAATGACGGGACCGACCCAGCCTTTCGCGCCATGCGCTCGAGCTCAGCAGCGCGTGGGGCCAAAGTTGCGGCCCGCGCGTGCGCCTCGTCCGTCAACTCACCGAGAGTGCCGGTCGGCCGTGTCCAGGCAGAAAATGCTTGCGCTTCGGTCGATCTTCGGCTAACGTAGGAATTCGGCAAATGTTCGGTAGGATCGACGGACCGGTCCATTCTCAAACCAGCCGCGGAAAAGGGATATGTCGCTCACAAAACGCCAGCGGGAGATTCTGACCTACCTCGCCACCTACTCGGAAGAGCGCGGTTACGCGCCAAGCTTCGAGGAGATCGCGACGCAGTTTAACTATAACTCCCTCGCGACGGTGCACGAACATCTCACGAATCTCGAGCGTAAGGGCTACATCAAACGCGCTTACAACGAGAGCCGCGGAATCGAGCTTGTACCATCAGAGGTCTTTCCTCGTGCGGCTTCCCTGCAGCTCCTCGGAACGGTCGCTGCAGGTATGCCCATCGAAGCAATCCAGATGCCCGAGACAATTGGCGTTCCGGAGGACCTCGTTCGTCGGAGCGGAAACCACTATGTCCTCCGGGTTCGGGGAAACTCGATGATCGACGAACAGATCCGCGATGGGGATTTTGTCATCGTCAACGAGAAGCACACTGCGGACAACGGAGAGATGGTGATCGCCCTCATCGATGGCACATCCGCCACGGTCAAGAAATTCTACCGCGAGCGTGATGGGAGAATCCGGCTGCAGCCAGCCAACGAAACGATGAACCCGATCTACGTTCACGAGAACGACATTTCGATCCAGGGGATCGTCGTCGGCGTCTTGAGAAGATTCTAGAGGTAAGAAGACTAAGTCGCTGGCTTGATGTGTTTTGTGTAGGCTCGTCTCAAGCGTTCCAGAACTGATTTGGCCTTCCCCGAATCGATCGCCGTGGCCGCCGCTGTCACTCCTTCTCCGTACGACTCGACCCGGCCGCTAACGTAAATCGCCGCCGCCGCGTTGAGCACGATTGCGGCGCGTGCGCCCTTCGGTCCCCCGCCGTCCAGGATCTTCTCGATAATCCGCGCATTCTCGCTCGGCTCGCTCCCAGCTAGATCTTCTCGGTCGATCTTCCGGAACCCATGCTCATCGGGATGAATCGTCCAGCGACTCGTTGAGCCGTTCCTGACTTCGATGACGTGAGTCGGTCCGAGGGGTGAGACCTCATCGAGACCTGGCTCGCCGTGCACGACCAGCGCGTGGATGGTCCCGAGCGCCGATAACGCATGCGCCAGAACAGGCACCCTCTCCAGATCCGCAACGCCGACGACCTGCCGTCCGGCCCGCGCCGGGTTCGCCAGCGGACCGACGATGTTCATCACCGTAGGAATTGCGAGCTCACGCCTGACCGGTCCCACGTGGCGCATCGCCGGGTGCATCAGGGGTGCGAACATGAAAACGAGGCCCACGTCTCTCAAAGCAGCTTCCATCACTGCCACCGGAACTTCGATCGGAACCCCGAGAGCCTCGAGAACGTCGGCGCTCCCGCTGCGCGATGTGAAGGATCGATTTCCGTGCTTCGCGATGCGAACCCCTGCGCCGGCCGCGACGATCGCAGCGGCTGTCGAAATGTTGAAGGTCGGGACGGCGCCTCCCCCCGTTCCACAGGTGTCGACGAGGGCATCGGGATCGTCGACGGCGAGAGAGACCATGGCCGATCTCAGCGCTCTCACCACTCCCGCCACGACCTCTGGACTCTCTCCCGTGGCTCGAAGCGCCGACAGGAGGGCAGCAACCTGCACCGCCGTGGCCTGGCCCTGCATGACGATGTTGAATGCCGCCTCGGCCTCGTCGGCGGTAAGAGCCTCGTGGAAAGCGAGCTTCTGAATCGCGCGCTGGAGCGCGTTCGGTGGCGGGGCGCTCATTGTCCGGGACTTACAGGGACGACGCTTGTTCTCTCGACGCGACGATCTGGAGCACTTCCTCGATCACCTTGCGCGAGTCCTGAGCAGACATCGCCTCGCGGAGCGCCTGCTCGACACGGTAGATGATGTTGCTCTGGGTTTGGAGCGCTTCGCCTTGCGCGTGCAGCTGCACGTGGGCCTTCTCGAGCTTTGTCACGGCAACGCGCACCTGTTCCTCGACCGCTGACAATCTCTGCGCCGTTGCTCTCGCTTCTAGCGCTGCCACCTCGATCGCGCGCTTGAGTTGGGTGACGCGAATGGTGTCACCGCCTCCCTTTCCATTCAGCGCCGCCTGAGCCTCGGAGAGCTTGTGCTGGAGCTCCGTTACCGCCCGTGCATGCTCGTCGTTCAGTGAGCGAGTCAGGTCTTCCAGCGCACGAACGGCTTCCTCGCGCGCACGGCGTTCCGCCAGCCGCGCGAATGCCAGACCGAACAGGTCCACCGCCGGGACAACTTTTTCCGACAGCCTGTGACCGAAGCGCGTCTTGGGCTCCGAGAGTGCGAGCACCCCGGAGAGCTCTCCATCAACGAGCAGTCCCCGCAACAGCAGAACGCCCGCCTCTGGATTTGCTCCGACGCCGAGCAGCTTCTGGTAGTCGCCCGACTCGCTGGCAAGATCGGCAAATTGCCGTCCCGCGAGGAGAACGCGCCGAACGGCGGTAGGAAGATGGTCCAGCGCGATCTCTATCTGCGCCGTTCTGAGGCCTTCATGCGCCGGTATTAGCCGCTCCGACAGCAGCTCGCGCTTGGCGTCGTAGATGAAAAGCACGACGTGCCCGTTGCGATCGTGCTCAGCGATGTCCTGAGCGAGCGCGTTCAGCGCCTCCGCCGTGTTTCCGACGGAAGAGAGTACGGTTGATAGAGCGGCGAGGGTTCGAGGTGCCATCTTGCGAAATCAGGAGTTGGGCACGGACGTCCGGGAGCCCGTTCCACATTGACGAGCCAACAGGCGAAAGTCAATCATCTTCAAGGGGTTACGTTCCTTGACAGTGGGTCTCCAGGGGCTAATTTCACGCGATGCTGTCGCGTTCCGTGCAACTCGTGTTGCACTACGATGGCGCGGACTTTTCCGGCTGGCAGCGGCAGCCTGGTGAGCGGACGGTTCAGGGTGTTCTCGAGGCGGCGGTGTCCCGGCTGTGCGGAACGCCCATCGCGGTCGTGGGCGCCGGGCGGACAGATGCGGGAGTACACGCGCGCGGGCAGGCCGCAGGATTGCGCGTGCCTGACAAGTGGAGCGCGCTCGCTCTCCGACGATCGATGAACGCCATTCTTCCGGACGATGTATGGATTGCGGCAGCCTTCGAAATGCGTGATGAGTTTCACCCGCGCTACAGCGCAGTCTCCCGCAGCTACAGCTACTACATAGGCACTGACGATCTCGCATCCTCCCCGTTTCGGCGCACTCGTGAGCTGGTCTGGAGAAAACCACTCGGGTTCGATCGGCTCGCGCAGGCGGCGCGCCTCATCGAGGGCACGCATTGCTTTCGCGCTTTCGCTGTCAAAGGTACGGCGCCGGAGAAGGACGATCACGTGTGTACCGTTTCGCGCGCTGAGTGGCGAGAGCGCGATGGTGGATTGGCGTTCGACATTCAAGCCGATCGCTTTCTCCACCATATGGTGCGCTTCCTCGTCGGCACAATGCTCGACATCGGCGATGGTCGCCGCGACGTGGCGGTGATCAAGGAGCTGCTCGCTCAGGGCGATAACAGCCAGGTCTCTCAGCCTGCCCCGCCGCACGCTCTCTTCCTCGAGCGTGTGGATTACCCGAACGACCTTTACCTGGGACCCGAATGAACATCTACCTCGAGAGCGTAAGCCTCGACGAGATCAGGAACGCAGCAGCGGCGGGGCTCGCGGACGGTGTCGCGTTCTCACACGCCGCCTTCGGTGCCAATGCGGTCGACTCCAACACGAGGGAGCGCCTCGAGGAGATATCGCGTGAGTTTGCCTTTCCGATTTGTGTTCCGGTCGGTGCAGTGACTTCAGGTGATATCTACACCGAGGCCCGCGAGCTCGCGAAAGTCTCCGATCACGTCGTGGTGCAGATTCCGCTCGTCGAGGACTCCCTCGTTCCGATGACGCGTCTTACAGCAGAAGGAGTAATGGTTTGCGCGACTTTCGTGTTCAGCGCCGCGCAAGCAATCATCGCCGCCAAGGCGGGAGCCGCAGCGGTACGTATTACACTGGACGAGCTGGAGACCTACGGCCAGCCCGGCACTCGAACTGTCGCCGAGATCAAGAACGCCCTCGAGTCCAGTGAAGAAGAATGCGACGTCATGGCCGCATCGCCCCGGTCGGCGGTACAGTTCACGGAATGCGCGCTCGCGGGTGCAGACATCATTTGTCTCACTCCAGAAGCGCTGCGAAATCTCGTGGTCCATCCGCTCAGCGACCGGGGCATCGACAAATTCCTCAGTGAGCTTGCCAGGCGACCCAAGTCGCGCACGCCTACATGAGTATTCGTTTAGTCCGCCCATTGAGCGCAATTGCGCTCGCTGCGTGTCAGGGAGCATCAAGCACGCCGTCTTCAGCGCAGTCATCACGGCTCGAGACAACCACGACCGCGGTGACTGCATCGCGGCGTACGGCGATCACGGAAGCCGTGGCGCGGGTAGCGCCTTCGGTCGTCACCGTGCAAACCGAACTCGTCGAGCGGGTTCCCGCCGATGTGTTCGAGCAGTTTTTCGGCGGACCGAACGCGCACGTGGTCGCCGGTGCGACACGCATCTCCGTCGCAATGAAAGATGGGACGACCTATCCCGCTCGTCTCATCGGAATCGACGAGACGAACGATCTGGCCGTCCTGAAAATCGATGCGAAGAATCTTCCAGTGGCACCGCTCGGCTCTTCGAGCAATCTGCTGATCGGAGAGTGGGCGATCGCGATCGGCAATCCTTACGGCTTCATCCTCGCCAACTCCGAGCCCAGCGTCACCGTGGGTGTTGTGAGCGGTACCGGCAGGAATCTCGCGGCCCAGAGCGAGGGTGCGGGCGTGTACGTCGACATGATCCAGACTGATGCTTCCATCAACCCCGGCAACTCCGGCGGGCCGCTGGTCAACGCGGCTGGTGAGGTGATCGGAGTCAACAGCTCGATTTTTTCGCCGAGCGGCGGGTCGGTTGGAATCGGCTTCGCGATCCCGGTCAATCGCGCCAGACGGGTCACTGAGGATCTTCTCGCCCACGGTGTCGTTCGACGTCCGTGGATCGGAATCCAGCCGCAGCTCTCCCGCGGCCCCGCTGCCGGGGGTTCCAGCGCTGGCGTTGTCGTCGCGTCCGTCGTCCCGGGCTCGCCAGCGGCTCGCGCCGGCATAGTGCCTGGCGATGTGATGATACGGTCACAAAACCGGACACTCCATAATCCGTACGACTGGTACGCCGAGCTCCTCGAGCTGCGCGTTGGCGAGAGCGACTCGATCGTGGTCAAGCGTGGCGCCCGTGAGATTCCAGTCACCGTTTCGGTCGTGGATCTGCCGGATGTGAACGCTCCGCGGGTCACCGTTCTGCGCGAGATCGAGCTGATTACACTTACCGCTCCCATCCGCGCTCAGTATCAGATCCAGAGCCGCCAGGGCGCGCTGGTGAACAGAGTTAGTGATCGCGTGCAGCAGCAGATCGGCCTGCAATCGGGCGACGTGATCGTCCAGATCAACCGGACTCCGATCGCCAATGCGCAGGATGTGAATCGCATTCTTACCACCTACGGGCGCGGCGGGATGAGGATGTACTTCGAGCGCGGCGGTCAGATATATGCCACCGAATTCAGCCTCCAGTAGTGACGACGAATATCTATAGCTCACCACTCGCGGAACGCTACGCGTCGCGGGCGATGCTGGAGCTCTGGTCGCCAGCTACCCGTCATGGACTCTGGCGGCGTCTCTGGCTAGCCCTCGCGGAGGGGGAACGCGAGCTTGGCGTCGCAATCCCGGATGAGGCAGTCCGGCAGATGCGCGCCAATCTCGACAAAATCGATTTCGATGCGGCCGCTGCCTATGAGAAGCGGTTCAGGCACGACGTGATGGCGCACGTCCACGCATTTAGCGACGTCGCTCCCGCGGCCAAGCCGTTCATCCATCTTGGAGCGACGAGCGCATACGTCACTGACAACGCCGATCTGATCCTGATGCGGCGCGGACTCGATCTGCTCCGGAGTCGAGTGCTCGACGTTCTGCGCTCCCTCACCACGTTCGCCGAAAAGTGGCGCGACCAGCCGACCCTCGGCTATACCCATCTTCAGCCCGCCCAACTCACCACGGTTGGCAAGCGGGCGACGCTATGGATGCAGGATCTGGTTCTCGACATCGAGGACATCGACTACCGGCGTCGAACGCTTCCCTTCCGTGGCGTGAAAGGGACGACGGGAACGCAGGCCAGCTTCCTCGAGCTGTTCCAGGGAGATCACGAAAAGGTTCGCCGTCTCGACCAGCTCGTGACCGAGAAGATGTCTTTCCCGGCTCCACTGCCGGTGACCGGGCAGACGTACACGCGGAAGCTCGACGCGTTCGTGCTATCGGTCGTCGCGGGAATCGCCGCCAGCGCCGCCAAGTTCAGCGGTGACATTCGCATGCTCCAATCCTTCGGCGAGATGGAAGAGCCGTTCGAGGACGAGCAGGTGGGCTCGTCGGCGATGGCGTACAAGCGAAACCCCATGCGTGCGGAGCGGATCGCTTCCCTGGCCCGTTTCGTCAATTCGCTCGAGCCCAACGCGAATCAGACGCACGCCGCTCAGTACTTTGAGCGGACCCTGGACGACAGCGCCAATCGCCGCCTCGTGATTCCTGAGATGTTTCTCGCTACCGACGCGATCCTTGTGCTGATGGCCAACATCACAAGCGGGCTCGAGGTCCATCCCGCTGTGATCGAGCGTCGCGTGGCAGCCGAGCTTCCCTTCATGGCGACGGAGCAGTTGATCGTCCGTGCCGTGCGCGCCGGAGGTGACAGGCAGGTCGCGCACGAGACGATCAGAAAGCACAGTCTCGCCGCCGCGCGAGCTCTCAAGGACGGCGCCGATTCCAACGATCTGTTGGAGCGGCTATCGAAGGACAGATCGTTCGGGGTAAAGCTCAAGGATCTCGAGGGCACGATCGACCCGAAGCGCTTCGTCGGTCGCGCGCCGGAGCAGGTCGACGATTTTCTCCGCGATGTGATCACGCCGCTCTTCGCCGGCGAAAGCGCCAGATCAGAGCGAGCGGAGGAGCTGCGAGTCTGATGCTGATGCAGGTGAGCGCACTTCCATTGACTCCGTTCCGTCGCGGAAAGGTGCGCGACGTATACGAGGTCGACGCGGACCGGCTCCTTATCGTAGCGACCGATCGTGTCAGCGCGTTCGACGTCGTGATGGGCGAAACCATCCCCAACAAGGGCGCAGTCCTGACGCAGATCACCGCCTGGTGGCTGCGGCGCCTCGAGGGCAAGGTCGACCACCACATGCTGTCGGCGAATACTTCCGAGATCATCCGTGAGGTGCCTCGGCTCCGCGATCACGAGCAGGAGCTCCAGGGTCGAGCGATGCTCAGCCGCCGCACGACCGTCTTCCCCATCGAGTGCGTCGTGCGCGGTTATCTCTCGGGCTCGGCGTGGAAGGAATACCGCGAGCGAGGAACTCTCGCCGGTGAGGCTCTGCCGAAGGGACTGCGCGAATCCGATCGTCTCGCCCCCCCCATCTTCAGTCCGGCGACCAAGGCCGACGAGGGTCACGACGAGAACATCACCATCGATCGCATGCGATCACTGATTGGTGAGCCAGCAACGACCGAGCTGCAGAAGCTTTCGCGCGACGTCTACGAAGCCGGCCGAGCAATCGCCGCCACGCGTGGGATCATCATCGCCGACACGAAATTCGAGTTTGGACGCGCGAAGAGCACTGGGGATGAGGGGGTCGAGAAGGTTATATTGGTGGATGAGGTGCTCACACCCGACAGCTCTCGCTTCTGGCCAGCCGACAGCTATGAGCCGGGACACGGACAGCCCAGCTTCGACAAGCAACCGCTCCGCGACTATCTGGAGGCGGAGAAGCGCGCTGGGCGATGGGATGGGAACTATCCACCGCCGCGGCTTCCGAAAGAGGTGATCGATGCCACGAGCGAGCGCTACCTCGACATCTACCGTCGCTTGACCGGACACTCACTCGACCCCAACGGCTCACATTGAACTTCGCGCGCGAAGGCCTGCTCTTCATTGCGATCGCCGCTGTCGTCGCCGCCAGCGCCTTCGGTTTCGCAATCAGCCGGCGCTCATGGGGACTTTGGCTCGCCGCGTTCTTTCTACTCCTTCTGGCGCTGTGGGTCGCTTACTTCTTCCGCGATCCCGAACGCGTCGGAGACCGTGGTGCCTCCCTGGTGGTTTCTCCGGCGGACGGAAAGCTGATCATGATCACGGAGGTCGACGAGCCGAGTTTCATCCAGGGCCGGGCGATCCGGCTGTCGATCTTCATGAACGTCTTCAACGTGCACGTGAACCGTTATCCGGTCGATGGCAGCATCAAATTCATCCATTACAACAAGGGCAAGTTCTTCAATGCCTCGGCGGAGAAGTCAAGTCTCGAGAACGAGCAGATGTCGGTTGGGATCGAGACGGGCGGGCATCGCGTTCTCGTGAGGCAGATCGCGGGACTAATCGCGCGTCGGATTGTCACCTATAGCAAGCTGGGCGAGGTGGTGAAGCAGGGGGACCGGATGGGAATCATACGGTTCGGCTCCCGCGTGGATGTCTTCCTTCCAACGGGTTCGACCCTACGAGTAAAGCTCGGCGATGTGACAACGGCCGGGGTGACAATTCTCGCGGAGCTGCCCAAATGATGGTCGCCCCCGACCACTCGAGACGGCACCTGAGGGGAGACACCGATCGGCCTCGCAATCGAGGCGTGATCATTCTTCCGAACGGATTCACTCTGATGAGTCTGTTCTTCGGAATGTTTGCGATCGTTGCCGCCTCACGGACCGAGTTCGATACCGCTGGACTGTACGTCGTGTTCGCCGGCATCTGCGACGCGCTCGACGGCAGGGTGGCACGCGCAACCGGAACCGGATCGCGCTTCGGATCGGAGCTAGACTCGCTCGTCGATGCCATAACGTTCGGACTCGCGCCGGCGATGATCATGTACTTCGCGGTCCTCAACCGCAGTGGCTGGGACTGGATCTTCGCGTTCCTCTTCACTGCCTGCGCGGTGATACGACTCGCGCGCTTCAATGTTGAGCAAGCGGGACGCGCGAAAAAATATTTCCATGGTCTTCCCAGTCCCGCGGCGGGGATGACGCTCGCGACGTACTACTGGTTCAGCCAGACGCCGCTGTACAACGAGACGATCCTGGGCGATCTCAATTGGACGACGGGACTGCGCGGATTGATGCTGCTGCTGTCGTTCCTCATGATCAGCAACGTGTCGTATCCGGCGGTTCCCACGATCGGATTCAGAAAGATCAGCGAGATACTCGGGACGTTGGTAGTCATCGCGACGTTCATCGGCGTGTTGTTCCTGAGGAAGGAGTTCTATTTCCCGGCGCTCGTCTGCTACGTGTTGTACGGACTCGCGAAGACGGTGATATTCGGACTTCTTGACAGGCGTCCGCGCGGAGACTCGCCCGTCATCGACGACGATGACGAGCCTCTCCTGCTCACCGCCGCCGGTGTGATAGATACGGGCGAAGCCGCCCGGCAACGGTCGCACCGCAGGAAAAGGAGACGTCGTCCGCCCGGCCCCGGCGAGCCGCCCCGCTCCGGACCGGGCAATTTCTCGCCGCCCGGCCCGAGTGGAGGTCAGCCCTGATGGCGAAGTTCCGCATTGCAGTTCACATAACTCCGCGCAAAGGCCTGCTCGATCCACAGGGGAACGCAGTGAAAGACGCGCTGCACACCCTTGGATTCAAAGCAGTCAAAGATGTTCACGTCGGGAGGTACATCATTGTCGAGACCGACGCGTACGACGCGATCGCCGCTGAAGAAACGGTCACCGAGATGTGCCGCAAGCTCCTGGCGAATCCAGTGACGGAAGATTTCGACATCGAATCGGCAGTCCACTCATGAAATTCGGCATCGTTACTTTCCCTGGCTCCAACTGCGATTACGACGCGTTCCATGCCGTCACTGACATTCTCGGCGAGGAAGCGACGTATCTCTGGCACAAAGATCACGACCTTCAGGGGTCGGATGTGATCATACTGCCGGGCGGCTTCAGCTACGGAGACTATCTCCGCGCCGGCGCGATCGCCCGCTTCAGCCCGATAATGCAGGAAGTGGCAGCGCACGCCCAAGCTGGCGGTCCCGTCCTCGGCATCTGTAACGGCTTCCAGATCGCTTGCGAGGCTGGTTTGCTTCCCGGCGCGTTGATGCGGAACGCGCATCTTCAATTCGTTTCGGCCGAGGTCCGGATCCGCGTCGAGAACGCCGACACGATGTTCACGAACCTCTACGATCGCGGGGAAATTCTTCGGATGCCGGTGGCCCACGGAGACGGCCGTTACGTAGCGCCAGCAGGGGTTTTGGAAGAGCTCGAAGCCGAGGGACGCGTTATCTTCAGATATGCGGACGCCACCGGCACGATCAGCGCGGACGCCAACCCAAATGGCTCCGAGCGCAACATCGCGGGAATCATCAGCGAAGGGGGCAACGTGCTCGGCCTGATGCCGCACCCGGAGCGGGCATGCAGTCCCCTGCTCGGGTCCACTGACGGTGTGCGGCTGCTCGAGTCGATCCTCACCAGAGTGGCCGCCTGATATGCCCGAAGTGAAGCCTCGTCCCGGCGATCCGGTCATTACTCCCGCGCTCGTCGCGGAGCACGGCCTGACGAAGCAGGAATTCGAGAGGCTGGTGGCGATGCTCGGTCGCGCGCCGACCTTCACCGAGCTGGGAATCGTGAGCGCGCTCTGGAGCGAGCACTGCTCCTACAAGCACTCGCGCCCAACTCTCAAGACGCTCCCGACCACCGCATCCTACGTGCTGCAGGGTCCCGGCGAAAACGCCGGCGTGATTTCGATCGGCGATGGTCTCGCGGTGGCGTTCAAGATCGAGTCGCACAACCATCCTTCCGCGGTCGAGCCGTATCAGGGAGCCGCCACAGGAGTTGGCGGAATTCTACGCGACGTCTTCACGATGGGGGCGCGCCCGATCGCGATGCTCAACTCGATCCGGTTTGGCTCGCTACAATCCTCTCGTCAATGCGATGTGTGTCGGCCTCCTACATGAGGACGATCTTATTCGCGCCAAGGCCCAGGGCGTCGGCAATCCGATCATGGCCGTTGGTGCGCGGACTGGACGTGACGGCATTCACGGCGCCTCCTTCGCGTCCGAGGATCTCTCCGAGGCGAGCGATGCCAAACGCCCCCGTATTCAGGTGGGGGATCCGTTTACCGAAAAGCTCCTGCTCGAGGCAAGTCTGGAGCTGATCAAGAGCGGACACATCGTCGCGATTCAGGACATGGGTGCCGCCGGCCTGACGTCCTCATCGGCGGAGATGGCGGAGCGTGGAGATGTCGGTGTGACGATCGACGTCACCAGGGTGCCCACTCGCGAGAGAGGGATGACACCGTACGAGATCCTGCTCAGCGAATCGCAGGAGAGAATGCTCGTCGTCGCGAGAAAAGGGCACGAGGATGCGGTTGGCGAGATTCTCGCCAAATGGGACCTGACAGCGGCCGTGATCGGCGAGGTCATTTCCGAGCCGGTGTACAGGGTGACGGAGGGAGACACAGTCGTTGCCGAATTCCCGGGGTCGAGACTCGTGACGGACTGCCCGAGCTATTCACCGGATGCGCGCGAGTCGACTGTCATCGCGGAATTGCGCGCGCGTGATCCGTTGGCGATCGCTGAGCGGCCGGAAGAAATCGATCCAGCCTGGACTCTCGAGCGGCTGCTATCCGCCCCCACAATCGCGAGCAAGGCGTGGGCGTACCGGCAGTATGACTCCACCGTGCGGACAAACACCGTCATCGGGCCTGGCGGAGATGCCGCAGTTCTCCGAGTGCGCGGGACGAACAAGGCGATCGCGGTGAAGACCGACTGCAACGGGCGGTACGTGTATCTCGATCCGCGGGTCGGCGGACGAATTGCCGTGGCGGAAGCCGCGCGCAACGTCGCGTGCACTGGCGCCCGTCCAATGGCAATCACGAACTGTCTCAACTTCGGAAATCCGACTCGTCCGGAAGTCTTCTTCCAGTTCAAGGAAGCCGTCGCAGGAATGGGAGAGGCTTGTCGGGCACTAGGGACTCCGGTCACTGGAGGAAACGTCTCTCTCTACAATGAAAGTCCGTCGGGCGCCGTTTATCCGACGCCCGTGATCGGAATGGTGGGAGTGATCGACGACCTGTCGCACATCACGCGCGCAACCTTCCAGCGTGACAGCGCGGCGATTCTTCTGCTCGGCGATCTGGGTGGCGAACTCGGCGGTAGCGAATATCTCGCCACGATCCACGGCACAGTGATCGGCGCGCCACCACGGTGCGACGTCGAACGGGAAAAGGCTGTTATAGAGGTACTGCTCGAAGCAATCCGCTCCCTCGCTGTCAGCTCCGCGCACGATTGCAGCGACGGTGGCCTCGCGGTTGCGCTCGCGGAATGCTGCATCGCCAATCCGGAACGCGAGAGCGGCGCGGAAATCGACCTTTCAAGCTATTCGGATGTACCGGATCGGGCGATTCTTTTCGGGGAGAGCCAGGGACGCGTCGTGGTATCGAGCGCGGCGCCCGCGCGCGTGCTCGAGATCGCCGCGAAAGCGGGAGTTCCCTGCACACAGATCGGCAGAGTGCACATTCAGTCGAGTACGCTCGACATCAAGCTGCCGACGCGCTCGCTCCAGAGCCCGCTGGCGCGACTACGGCGCGCCTATCACGAGACGATCCCGAACATCATGGCGCGCACGCCCGAACACGCGACCTTTGACGAGTTAAATCCCGTGGCGGCCCACTAATATGTGCGGAATCTTCGGGATCTACGGTGATGAGAACGCGGCGGCGCTGACACATCTCGGCCTGTACTCGCTCCAGCATCGCGGGCAGGAATCTTCGGGCATCGTCGCTGTCGATCGTGAGCAGGGCGCGAGAGCGATTAAGCGAATGGGTCTCGTATCCGAAGCGTTCGCCGTGCCGGACGTGCAGACACTCCGCGGAGATATCGCGATCGGCCACACGCGCTACAGCACCGCCGGTTCTTCCACGATCGAGAACGCACAGCCAATGCTGGCAAGGTTCCGCGACGGCCACATCGCCCTCGCCCACAATGGAAACCTGACGAACGCCAGCGAGCTGCGCCGTGAGCTCGAAGACGCCGGTTCGATCTTCACATCGACGATGGATTCAGAAGTCCTCGTCCACCGCATGGCGCGCTCATCCTCGCTGAAGCCAGAACACCGGCTCGCCGATGCGCTGAAGGGCGTTGAAGGAGCCTATTGTCTCGTCGTCGTCGTTGGAAACACGCTGCTGGCGGCGCGGGATCCGCGAGGTTGGCGCCCGCTGGTGATGGGCAAGCTTGGCGACGCCACTGTCTTCGCGTCTGAAAGCTGCGCACTCGATCTCCTCGGCGCGACGCTCGAGCGCGAGGTGGAGCGTGGAGAGATCATCGCCATCGATGACAGCGGGATGCGCTCCAGCTTTCCTCTCGAGAAGCTGGAGTCCAAGAAGTGCGTCTTCGAGTACGTCTATTTCTCGCGCCCCGATAGCCAGGTATTTGGCGGCTCGGTGGACAGAGCGCGGCGGGAGCTGGGACGACGCCTGGCGCGCGACTTCCCCGCCCCGACCGCCGATCTCGTCTTCAGCGTCCCCGATTCTTCCAATTCGGCAGCGCTCGGTTTCGCCGAGGAGTCGGGACTGCCGCTCGAGCTGGCGCTGATCCGCAATCACTATGTTGGACGGACATTCCTCCAGCCCACACAGGCGGGACGCGACGCGAAGGTCAAGGTGAAATACAATGCGGTTCGCGAAGTCCTTCGTGGCAAGAGCGTGGTGATGGTAGACGATTCCATCGTCCGCGGCACGACGACGCGGGGACTCGTCAATATGGTCAGGGCCGCCGGAGCCCGCGAAGTGCACTTGCGTGTTAGCTCTTCGCCGGTCACCGGGCCATGCTACTACGGCATCGATACGCCGACACGCGAAGAGCTGATCGCGGCCAATATGAGCATCGACGAGATTACGACCGCTGTGGGTGCCGATACACTCGGATATCTCACGCTTGACGGGATGCTCGAATCGGTCCCCGGTGGTCCATCGGGGTTCTGTCATGCGTGCTTCTCCGGCGACTACCCCACGCCGCCACCAGCCGACCCGGAGAAGCTCCGCTTCGGCTGTGGCTGCTGACGCCCATGGCGCAGGCCGTTTTCTTCTTCGGCAATGGGACCGCCGAAGGGACGCGCGATTCGACGAGCGTCCTCGGCGGAAAGGGCGCGAACCTCGCCGAGATGACGAATCTCGGCGTTCCTGTTCCGGCCGGGTTCACGATCGCGTGCAGCGAATGCATCGAGTACCTGCTTAGCGGAAAATATTCCGACAAGCTCCGCGCAGAGGTCGAGGGTAACATCGCGCGGCTGGAGAAGGTAACCGGGAAGAAGCTAGGCGATCCGAGCAGCCCGCTTCTCGTCTCGGTAAGATCTGGGGCTCCGGTTTCCATGCCGGGTATGATGGATACTATCCTGAATCTCGGTCTCAACGATCGCGCCGCGACCGCGCTCGCCGAGCAGAGCCAGAATGCGCGCTTCGCTTACGATTCTTACCGTCGCTTCATCCAGATGTACTCGGACGTGGTGCTTGGAGTCTCGATCCACGACTTCGAGCACCTGTTGAAGGCGAAGCGGATGACTGCCGGCGTTCGCTCCGACGCCGAGCTCGACGAAACCGTCTTGAGGACTCTCGTCGACGAGTACAAGGCGCTTGTCCGGAATCGCACTGGAGCCGACTTCCCGCGCGATCCCATTGTGCAGCTCTGGGGGGCAATCGAAGCCGTTTGGAAATCCTGGACGCTCAAGAAGGCAAAGGACTACCGGAAGGTCCACGCGATTTCCGAGGATCTGGGAACGGCCGTCAGTGTCGTGGCGATGGTGTTCGGCAACCTGGGAGAGGATTCCGGGACCGGTGTCGCATTTACGCGCAACCCGTCGACGGGAGAGAGGCGCTTCTACGGGGAATTCCTCGTCAACGCGCAGGGCGAGGATGTCGTCGCCGGAATCCGCACTCCGCTCGACATCGATGAGATGGCGGACAAGCTTCCGGGTGCGTACAAGGAGCTGCTTGATACTCAGGACCGGCTCGAGCGCCACTACCACGACATGCAGGATCTCGAGTTCACGGTCGAGCGGGGCAAGCTCTACCTCCTTCAGACACGCGGCGGCAAGCGCACCGCGGCCGCTGCCGTGCGCATAGCGCGGGACATGGTAAGCGAGAGACTCATCGACAAGATCGAAGCGGTCCGACGCGTCCCGGCGGCAGACCTCGATCAGCTGCTGCATCCGATCATCGATCCATCGATACGAGCGACGCCGCTCTGCCTCGGGCTTCCCGCAAGTCCGGGCGCCGCGAGCGGACGCGCTGTGTTCGATCCCGATACAGCCCAGCAACGCGCTACCGCCGGCGAGAACGTGATTCTTGTACGCGATGAGACGACGCCGGAGGATTTCCACGGTATCGTCGCGGCGCGCGCCGTTCTCACCGCACGTGGGGGCATGACGAGCCACGCCGCCGTTGTCGCGAGGGGAATGGGAAAATGCGCCGTCGTCGGCGCTAAGGACATTCACGTCGATCTAGAGCACAAATCCTTCAGCGTGAACGGGACCGAGGTCGTCGAGGGCGACTGGCTGACGCTCGATGGTGCGACGGGCCGCGTGTTTTCCGGCGACCTGGCAACGATTCCCAGTGAAGTCGTGCGCGTCACGAATGGAACTCTCTCCCCCTTGCAGGCTCCGCTTTACCAGTCCTACGCCGAGCTTCTCGGCTGGGCAGACGAGGTTCGCACTCTTCGCGTGCGCGCCAATGCCGACACGCCGCGCGACGCGCGCATCGCGCGCAGTTTTGGCGCCGAGGGCATCGGCTTGTGCAGAACCGAGCACATGTTCTTCGAGGGCGACCGGATCACGGCGATGCGCGAAATGATCGTCGCGCGCGAAGAGGGTGGCCGCAGGCGCGCACTCAACAAGTTGCTGCCGATGCAGCGTGCGGACTTCGAGGGAATCTTCGAGGCGATGGATGGCCTGCCGGTGACGATACGGTTGCTCGACCCGCCGCTGCACGAGTTCCTTCCGCACGGAGGAGAGGAAACCAAGCTTCTGGCGCGCACGCTCGACATTCCGCGCGCGGATCTCAACCGGATAATTGAATCGCTAAGAGAGACCAATCCGATGCTTGGTCATCGGGGCTGCCGGCTCGGCATAACTTACCCGGAGATTACAGAAATGCAGGCGCGCGCGATTCTTGAAGCAGCGGTGCGTGCCATGCGACGCGGCCTGAACGTGAGACCAGAGATAATGATTCCACTCGTCTCGAATGTGAAAGAGTTCGAGAATCAGCGTGCAATCGTCGACGACGTGGCCGAGCGCGTGCTAGGCGGAATGGGGGAAAAGATATCGTATCTGATCGGAACGATGATCGAGCTGCCCCGTGCCGCGCTCACCGCGGCGAAGATCGCCGAGTCGGCCGAGTTCTTCTCTTTCGGAACAAATGACCTGACACAGACTACACTTGGGCTGAGCCGTGACGATGCGGGCCGGTTCCTTCCCTCTTACATTGATCGAGGTATCTTAGCTGACGATCCATTTCAGGTTCTTGACACCGAAGGGGTAGGAAGACTCGTAAGAATTGCTGTTGAGGATGGACGACGAGTTCGTCCTAAGATAAAACTGGGAATCTGCGGGGAGCACGGCGGGGAGCCGCGCTCCATTTCTTTTTGCCATTCGCTCGGACTCGATTATGTGTCTTGTTCACCGTTCAGAATTCCAATCGCACGTCTAGCCGCCGCTCATGCCGCTCTTGAAGCGTAAGCTCGGACACGCTCGCCGCATTGAGCTGATGCCAGCGGGATCGCTCCCGATGGCGCACGTGCAGCATTCGCGTCCGCTCAGAATCGCACTTGTCACCGAGTACTACTATCCGCACCTCGGCGGCATCTGCGAGCACGTGCATTTCTTCGCCCGCGAGGCGCGGCGTTACGGGCACCACGTCGACATCATAACGTCGAACATCCCGGGCGCGCGCGACGAGCTCCACGTCATTCGCATCGGGAAAAGCCAGCCCATCTACGCGAATGGATCGCAGGCGCGCTTCACGTGGGGGCTCGAGCTCAGAAAAAACCTGCGCCGCGTATTCAGCCTCGGCCAGTACGACATCATTCACGTTCATTCCCCGCTCAGTCCCGTCCTTCCGGTCATGGCGATCGAGGAAGCGGACTGCCCGGTCGTCGGGACGTTTCACACCTACTTCGATCGCTCCGTCGGATATACCATCGGCAAGCGCTACTTCCAGAAGCGCCTGGATCAGCTCCATGCCGCAATCGCGGTATCGCACTCGACGACGATAGCTCTCAATCGATACTTCGAGGCAAACTGGACGATCGTCCCCAATGGAATCGACACGGACGTCTTCAATCCGCACGTTCCCCGCCCCGCCGCTCTGCGCACCGATGTTCCGGTAATTCTCTTCCTCGGAAGATTCGACCCCCGCAACGGCCTCACCACGCTCATAGAGTCCTTCCAGAAAGTCCGCGGCAGAAACCGTGAGGCTCAGCTCGTGGTCGTCGGCGATGGTCCACTCCGCAAGCACTACTACCGTGCCGCCGGCGGCGACCCCGACATCACCTTCGTAGGCTCGGTCCTCGGAGAGCGCCCCGGCTACTACGCGCACAGCGCCATGTACGCCTGCCCCACAACCAAGGCATCGTTCGGAATCACGCTTCTCGAATCGATGGCGTGCGAGACGCCGGTCGTCTGCTCCGACATCTTCGGCTTCCGCGACGTCGTGAAACACGAGCGCGAGGCACTAATGGTGCATTGTGGCGATAGGGACGCTCTCGCTGATGCTCTGGTGAGGCTGCTGGACGACGAGACCCTCAGGGCCAGACTCGGAAAGCGCGGCCGGCAGGAGGCGGAGCAGTACTCCTGGGCGAAAGTGACAGAGGCTGTGCTGGACATTTATACAGCCGTATTGGGACGGGCTACACGCGAATGATCGGGTATGCGGCGTTGGGAGTATCGGTGATAGGCGGAGCCGTGCACGGTGCTTTCCACCGGAACAGTCCGCTCTTCGGCCCAGCGTTGGGCAGAATTGCGGGCGATCGGAAAGTCGTGGCGCTGACCTTCGACGACGGTCCGAACCCCGAGGCGACTCCGTTGATCCTCGACACGCTCGCCGAGAAGGGAGTCCGGGCGACTTTCTTCGTCCTCGGGAGTCACGCCGAACGCTGGCCCGAGCTGGTACGGCGCATGTCGCAGGAAGGCCATCAGCTCGGCAATCACGGCTACTTCCATCGCAAGCTTCAGTTCAAAAGCCCTTTCTACGTGAGCCGCGACATTCGTCTCGGGATTCGGGCAATCAAGCGCGCCGGCGCTCCCGCACCCCGGTATTTCCGCGCGCCCCATGGTTTTCGCAGTCCATGGACGACCCCGATCGCGCGCTCCTACGGCGAGCGGACGATCGGATGGTCCCTCGGTGTCTGGGACAGCGATCGGCCGGGAGTCGACGAGATCGTCCGACGCACGCTCGAAGGAGTTACTCCGGGCTCGATCGTGCTGCTGCACGACGGGGATGGCTACAACCCGGACGGCGACCGCATGCAGACCGCCGCTGCACTCCCCCACATCATCGACCGCCTGAAAGAACAGGGCTACGAGTTCGCGACTCTGCCCACTGAATGAATCCCAGTCTGAAGACAGGGATTCGCTGGGCGATCTCCGCCGCGATTCTCCTCTTCCTCATTTATTTCGCGACAAAAATCAATTGGCACCAGGCGTGGAATTCGATGCGGCACGCATCGCTTCCGCTCCTTGCCGCGGCCATCGGAGTGAATTTTCTCTCGGTACTGATCAAGGGCGTCCGGTGGTGGCTGTTCCTGCGCCCGATCGGCATCACGTCGTTGTGGCTGGCGATGCGCGCGACGGTCGCTGGCGCCGGCCTCAATAACGTTCTCGTCGCCAGCGGCGGAGACGCGGCGCGCGTGGTGTTCGTGTCGCGGGCGAGCGGAGTCTCCAGCTCCACTGTGCTCGCGTCGATGGCTCTGGAGAAGCTGTTCGATCCGATAGGGTTCGTGATTCTGCTCGTAGCTGGCGTGCTCGCGTTCCAGCTTCCGCCGCAGTTCGAACGATGGAAGGTGCCGGCGGAGATTCTGCTCGTCGTGATAATTCTCCTGCTCGTGTTCTTCGTCTACGCCACGAGGAACATCAAGCCGGAGCACGTGCCCGAGCGTCGCGCCAGACCGCGCACCGTGTGGGGAAGAGTTCGCGCGTATTTCCAGAGCTTCGGACAGACGGCTGGCCGTCTGGCGACGGGGCCCCGATTCCTCGCGGCTACTCTCCTGTCGCTGGGCGCCTGGGCCTGTCAGCTGTGGACTTTCGAGCTCGCCGCCGCCGCCGCTCACGTCTCGATCCCGCTCGCTGGAAGCCTTGCCTGTCTCCTCGGGATCAACGTCGGGTTGATCATCCGCGCCACTCCGGGGAACGTCGGATTTTTCCAGTTCGTCTACGCGCTGATGGCCGAGCAATTCGGTGTATCGCGCAACGACGCTATCGCGGTCTCACTGCTGATTCAGACGTTACAAATCCTTCCGCTGACGCTGCTCGGCATCGTGCTCGCTCCGGAATTCATATTCCGGCGCGGAAAGGAGGACAAAGAGACAGAAGCAGTCGCCAAGAAAATCGAGAAGGAAAAACTGGCGCATAAGGGCCCGCTGTCGACCGCTGAAGAGGTACTCCAGCGCGCCGATAAGGCGGGGATCGCGCCGGCTCCAAAGAAGCCGTGAATCGACTACAACTGAACCAGACGCGAGGCCACTACCTGAACAGTTTAGGGCTGCCAGGTTAAACCGCCGGGACGTTACGGCGCGGCGCTAGCCACGAGCTCTATGCAGGAAGGCGATGAATTCCGTCGGATCGCGGGTGAGGCCCGTAAAAGTCGCGCGCACTTTACCGTCGGCGTCCACGACCGCGTACAGCGGTAGAGCAACTGTCCCGAAAGTCTGCTCCTGAAAGGCCTGCTGTCGCTCGTACATCTCCCCATCACCGTCGGTGTATAGGCGGGCCAGAACAAATTGACCCAGCTCCGCACCCACATCGGGACGGTTGAAGATGTTGGCTTCCATCCATCGGCAATTGGTGCACGTGTATCCGCTGAAGTCAACGAAAACCAGCTTGCCCGACGTTCGCGCCGTTCTCAGCGCGCCGTCGTAATCGTTCAGCAGCCAGATTGGTGGTGTACCACTACCGGACGCGAGTGCCCCGACGGGTGCTGACGGAGGAAGAAATGCTTCGATCTGGCGCAGCTGACGTCCCGTGAGTCCCGATCCGAGCCAAGCAGCGAGAAGGAGCGCGATAATCATCGGGAGGAATCCCACCGGGCGCAGCTTGCGTCGCTCGAGCTTCGGGCGCAGATCACGTCCGAGATAGACGGCGCCGACGATTGCCAGCACTATCCAGCCGAACAAAACGACCGGCCGTGTGAACACTCCCCACCCCAATACCATATCCGCGTTCGAGACGAATTTGATCGCCGCACCGACTTCGAGAATTCCGATCAGGACGCGAAGAGTCCGGATCCACTGACCTGCGCGTGGAAGTCTCGCGACCGTACGAGGCGCGAGAGCGAGCACGACGAACGGCAGAGCAAACGCGGTCGAATAGACTATCATTCCGACGACTGGCATCGCCCAGGATCCCTGCGACGCGAGCACCAGCAGCGTACCGACAAAGGGCGCGGTACAGGTGACCGATGTCAGCGTGAACGTCGCACCCATGACGAGGGCGCCGAGCGAGCTGCCCTGAGGTGTTTCGCGCGCGGAACGATCGATGGCATTGACGACACGCCACGGGACGCGCAGCTCGAGCCAGCCAAACAGATTCGCCGCGAACAGAAGAAAAAGAGCGGCGAGGGTGATGTTCACCCACGGATCGGCCGCAAACCGGTTGAGACCAGCCGCTCCAAACACCGCCGCCAACGCAAGTCCGAGAACCGTGAACGTTCCAACTATCCCCAGCCCGAAGAGCAGCGCTCTCCGCACACCGGACGATCCCCGATCCTCCGGACTGGAGAAGTACGCGATGGTGACCGGCACCATCGGAAAGACACACGGAGTGAGCAGTGAAAGCAGCCCGGTGCTCGCGGCGAGCCACAGAAATCCAGAGCTCATTTCCGTCCAGTGATGCGAAGCGCTACGTCGAGCTTGTCCGTGCGCGGCGGCAGGCAAACTTTGTCGCTGCAGACCTGATAGCGAGCGCCAATCTGGAATCTGCGAATTCCGGTGAGCGAATGGCCGGGCACCCCGACCGGAATAGTGAAGCGGGGACTGCCGGAATAGAGCTCCGTCTCGATTCCGAAATTCTTGTCGAAGGTCCGATCAGGTTTCGGAGCATCGATCACGCCGCGCACCAGCACATCAGCAGGGCCGATCAGCTCCAATCGCAGCGGAATAGGGCCGCCAGGCCTCTGGGTCAGAGAGTAGATATGCCAGCCCTTTGCAATCTCGGCCTGCACGGAGATCCGAACCGTGCGCCCAATGACGACACTACGAGGGGCACTGCCACCGATTACGGTCCAGCGGACAGGGCGCAGCGACAGATAGCCGGCATTCCGCGGAAGTCCTTCATATCGATGGATCCCGAGGGGCAGCAAAAGAAGATATGCGAGCTTATGCATTCGTGGTCAAATATACACGTAAGGCGGCGCGATCCCTGCTATAGAATACCCATCGGCGGCGCCGCTGTTCGGCTCAATCCTTCCGCCGCGTTCACAAGCGAGGCTGATGGGGCACACTCCCTTCTTTTTCGAGAGCTGGTACAACGTCGAGCGGACCGTGACGTTGTCGATTGTCGGGTACCTCGTGCTGTTCACGATGTTGCGCATCTCGGGCAAGAGAACGCTTTCCAAGCTGAATGTCTTCGACTTCGTGTTCGTCGTTGCGGTCGGTTCGGTGTTCGCCTCGATGATCATCTCGAAGGACGTGACCCTGATCGAAGGTGTCGCTGCGCTGGCGACTCTGATGCTGATACAGATACTGCTCGCCGAGCTTGCGGCCAGATTCCCCAAGGCTGAACGGATCATCAACGGCGAGCCCACACTTCTGCTGTCGCATGGCAAGTTCATTAGCGGCGCGCTCAAGAAAGAGCGCGTAACGGAGGAGGAAGTTCGGGGCGCGATTCGAGGCGAGGGCGTAACGCGCGTCGAGGACGTCGACGCCGTCACAATGGAAAACGACGGTACGCTCACGGTCGCCTGGATGTCGAAAAAACCCGGCGAGACGAGCCTGGTGGACGCAAAGGACGCGGTGGAGGATGGCGGCAAACAGAAGTCGTAGACTGCGTTCGCCAGGTCCGTACTTGGTTTATGTTTTGCGGTCGATATACCTACTCTTCGCGGGAATCCACTTGCAGCTTCAGTCGGCAAAAAACACAGGCTATCGCATATTTCTCGACCCTCGCGGGCGAACCTGGGAAGTGTGGATGGTTCACCCTTCTTCGATCGAGCGTCGCAAAATGGAACGGCGCACGCCCGTCGAAAATGCCGTGTACCTGATCGAGCAACGAGTGCTCGGTGACCGGCGCGAGATTACCAGAAGTCGTGGGGTGGTCGCCACAGAGTTCAGCGCGGGGTGGCTATGCTTTGCCAGCGATGGCGAGAAACGACGCCTCGCCCCGTCCCCGTGAATTGGATGAGCGCCAACGACAGTCAGGTCGCCGAGTGGTGCCGAATCGCGAAACGTGTTCTCAAATGCGGTCCGACCTGGGATCCGGCCGACGACATGGACACTCCACGCCCCCCAAAGAAACGGGCGGATACCCCCCTGGATAGTGCTGACTGACGAACGCGGGGGCTGACTCAGGTCAGCCCCCTTTTTTTCACCCGACGGCCGAGACTGTTGCGTCGATGCAACGCTCTCGGGCAGTGTTGCGTCCATGACACACCTTAAGGGTGCGCTGACCTGCGCAACACGGGGACTACATATGGTCCTCGACTTGCCCCCCCCGTTGTGTGGCGCGCACACCCGGTCAACGCGCCACCCGCGTGCAAGGGTGGACTTCGCGCCCGGTGTTCGCCGTTGAGAGGATGACCGTTGGAGGTCCAACGCATGGCTGACGCCGCAACAGGCTTCGAGCGCGGTATCGAGACGACTGGTTATTCCCCAGTCGTCAGCAGCGACCGCGGGACAACGGATCGGATAATCCGCTCCCCTGCTCCCCCCAGCGACATGCATGACGGCCAGCAGCCGGATCTCGCATCACTCCTGAGGCACGGCGTACTGAAACTGGAGGCAGGAAACGATGCGGAAGCGGAAGAGTTCTTCCGCAAGGCACTGGAAATCGGTGACCGCACAGTCGGGCCCGATCATCCGGACATGATACTCCTCCTCAATGACCTCACCCGGATCTACCTCAAGCAGTCCGCCTATGCCTCGGCCGAGCCACTGTTGATCCGGCTTCTCGAGATGAAGCGAAGCAAGGGTGAGGACCACCCCGAGGTGGCGACGGTGATGGCAAGCCTGGCGACCGTGAGACAGGCGCTCGGCCGCCACGAATCAGCAGAGCAACTGTGGCGGCGCGTACTCGAGATTCGCGAGCGCACTCTGGCGCCGAATCACTTCGCGATCGCGACGGCCCTCGAGCATTTTGGCGAGGCGTGCTCGGCACGAGGAAAGATCCGCGACGCGCTCGCCGCGTTTCAGCGAGCGCATACGATTCGCGAACGCACGCTAGGGAGCGACCACTCGAGCCTACGTGCGTCCAGGGAGCGAATCGCCGACCTCCAGCTCCAGGCATCGGATGGGTCCTTCGATCCCGGCGAAAGTGTCGGGATCTCCTCTGGCCCCGAAAAGTATCGTTTGCTCTCGGGAGAGCCCCTCGCCCTCGCGGCGCCAACAACGCCGGTGCGCGAGAAGGGTCGCACTCCAAACACCAGAAAACCGACGCTCCTGATTCCGGATCCCTTCCCGGAGAGCCAAGCGGTCGATACCGCGTCTGTCGCTGACGAAGCTCCGGCGAGTGCCGCCGTGCCATCGCAACCGGAGACGACGACGGCGGCGCACCGGGAAATTCTCGAGAGGATATTGCAGCCCGAGGCCGCGCCATACCGCGACGCCCTGGAAAGCATTCGGGAAGAAGTCGAGAGGCCGTACGAAGGTGCAGGTTTCGCCGAACGCGTTCGTGCCACACTCGCCTCCGTGACTCCCTTTCTTGGAAAGCGCGAGGTCATTGCCGGAGGTATAGTCCTGGTCCTCTCGCTGCTGCTGGTCGCGGTCGCAACCGGCTCGCACGCGTGGGGTGAAACCGATCAAACGACATCTGCAGGATCGCCACCTCCGACGCGCGGGAATCTCCCGGCGGCGGCAGTCGCTGCCACGTCCGCGCCCGTCGTCCCGGGCGTCGCCGTATCGAATAATCCGGTGAGCGTCTCTGCCCCCGCGATCCCAAACGCGCCGTCGAGGACATCGGGGCCGCGCGTGGCGGAAGAACGTAGTACTTCGAAAAAGGGAACGGAGCAGAAATCGGATACCAGGAAAATCGCGATTCCGAAGCTCTCGACTGCCACATTATCGGGTCTGGATTCAGTCGCCGCGACGGCAGCAAACACAGCTATGAGAGCCGACGATCCCATCATCAATCAGCCTGGGCCCGTCGTACTTGGGAACCAGCGTTCGACCTTCGACTTCGGAGAGCAGGCGCCGACCGGTCCCCAGCGCGCGCGATTGATCGGCGAGCTGCCGACCCCGCGAGTGCCTTCTCAGGTCTCTGACGTCGAGGGTCAGGTCCGTGTTCGCTTCACCGTAGACACTGATGGGCGGCCGGTAATGTCGACGTTGTCAGTGGAGGCCTCACCGAACCCGCTGCTTACGACCGCTGTTCGGAAGGTGATCCCCGGCATCCGCTTCGAGCCGGCGCGATCTGGCGGTTCTGGTTCGAAGCCGATCAGCGACACAGTGGAAATCGGATTCCGGTTCGCGAGGCTGAGCCGATAGTCTATCGGCGATCCCGAACGTTGCTCCTCAAGCAATTTTGACTATAAAACGAGAAAGCGGCGTCCAATCGGACGCCGCTTTCTCGTGCCGGACCGGCGCGCAATCATTGCCACTCAACCCTGTCCTGCTCATTTCGCCGCGGAGAGAGCCTGGCTTGCCGTCAGGGATCCATCCGGAGCTTTCTTCGCCAATACAGCCACGTTATCACCGGGGGCCAAATCCCTCGTCGCAATCTTGAATTCCGTAACGGGCGTATTTGGCGGGACGGTCACGTTCCGAGAGTCGCCCGCATACTGGACGACGAGGCTCGACCCGTTGGCGCTGCTTACGTTGCCATTCGACATACGCGACTGCGACGCCGTTCCATTCGTCATACGCGACGCGGAGACATTCCCGTTCGTCATTCGGCTCGCGACAGCGCTCGGGGCTGTCGCCATCATCCGACTTCCTTCGCCCACCCCTCGTAGCTCTTCGGGGAAAACGTGAATCTCAGTCGCCCGCTCCGAGCCATCGGGCTGCTTCACGGTTGTCACGCCAATAAATGAATTCTCCGTGACCTTGGAAAGATCGCTCTGGACGCGAATGTAAACGTGGAAGGGCTGCGCCATTGTCACCGTCGCGACACCCGTGTCTGACCTGAGAGCGAGCTTATCCCCCGAGACGCTCACGACCGTGCCTCTGAGCATGATCGGCCCATCGTGGTTAGACGCCGGGGCACTCTGCGCTACTTGTGTGGTGTCTTTACTTGAATCCGCCCTGCGGTTGCATCCCGTCACGACAAGCGCAAAAGAGGAAAGTAGAATCAATGGCGTTGCCGCCCCAATCATCAGCATTTTCTTACGCACATTCCACTCTGTGTAGACGTGTGAAGCTCGAGCATTGACCTGGGAATGCCGCACATCCCGTGCTCGCGTCGTGTTTCTCGAGGATCCGGGACGGCGCATGAACGGTGTTAGTCGACTGGAGCATGGCGCTCGCCGTGTACAGCCCCCTTATTTCAGTAATCGGGCCCGAACAGTGCCACTGCGCCTGTGGCGGCTCCGACCTGGATTCAAGGCTACTCGGAGGTAAGGATGCGGAAAATCTCTGGTTTGCTCGGGGCGATCACTCTGTCGCTCAGTGCCGTTTCGTGCGGCGGCGGCGGCGGCAGCTACTCGACTGGCACCGGTGGCGGAGGAGGGGGTGGCGGAGGCGGCACCTGTCCCGCGGCGACATTCTGTATGACCTCAAGCACCTTCACGCCGACTACGCGGACTGTGGCGGTGGGCGCGACTGTCACGTGGCAGAATGCTTCCGGCGTGGGACACAACGTCGTCTGGGACGACGCTGCGGGAAGAGCCGCTGCGTTAGCTGGCGACGGAACCGGCGACATGCCGAACTTCGACACCGGCATGTCACACACCCGCATGTTCAACGCCGCCGGTACCTACGGGTTTCATTGCACCATCCACCCGGGAATGACGGCGACCCTCACCGTCCAGTAGAATCGCCGTCTAGAAGGGCGAGTCCGTCCAGGATCGCGCCATCGTGACCGACGAGTTCAATGGGCACCGATGGGTGTTCGTCAGGTGATCCGGATCAACGGCTTGGCAAGCGTATTCTTGCTGGCCGCGCTTGTGATTGGCTGCGACCACCCGTTAGAGCCGTGGGAAGAGATCGATCTTTCGAAAGCGGTGAGGGTCGAACCGAGCGCCCAGTACATCGCGTGGTGGAATGAGCTCGAAGTGTGCTCCGGCCTTTCGGGCGACGTTCATGGGGTCGCTTTCTACGTGGTCCCCAACGATTCGACGATTCGAGTGGGAAGCGAATCTTACTGGGGATACTGGATCAAGAACGGCGATAGGATTGTCCTTGCAGGGGCTTGGGCCGAGAGCGAAAAACTCGTCAAACACGAGGAGATGCACGCCTTGCTCCAATCCGCATTGCATCCGCCGGCGTACTTCAATGGTCCGTGCGGCGATCTCAGATACGCTCAGGAAGGATAAGACGCGCGCCGTGTGTCGATGAAACGATGTAATTGTTCGCTGACAGTTGTCACCCGTTGGTGCGGGTCCGATAAGACGCCCTGCCTGGTTAGCGAGCCCCTCGGTACCCCGAGAACACATCCCTGCCGAAACTCGCGAGCCCCGACCGGCTCGCATAGCCGAGGTGGCGGAGTCCGAACACGTCCTCTACGCTGCGCAGCAGCGAGTAATGGTTGTACGGCACGTTCGACACCGTCCCCGGCTTGATGAATCGAGACAGGAGCACCGCCCCGGTGCGGCCACCCCCCGGCCCGTTCACACCAGGGTTTATCGTGTTGGGTCCTGAAGGCTCCCCACAGCAGGCCGACGCATCGATGGTCAACGCTTCGTCGAAGTTGATCACGAGGAGGCCATCGGCTTGGTACGCCGGCGATTTCATGATGAGTGGAACCCAGCGCCGCAAGAAAATGTTGGCCGACTCAAGACTTCCAGGTTCACCATTGATGCAGGGTCGATCGTGTCCGTCGTGACAGAGGTTGGGCACGATGAACGTGTAGTTGGGTGTCCGGTCCAGAGACCGAAGGGCATCCTCTAGTTTGGTGAGCGGCACTACGTGCTGTTTGCACGAAGCCGAATCGATAATCGCGTGGAAGTAGACGAATGGATTGTGCTTCGTCGCGTATTGGTCGGTTGGCGTGGCGAGCTCAGTCATGTCGGGAGTTCCAATCTCGGGATGACCGCAAGTCGCCGACTCGCGCGCCGGGTCGTTGCCCATGTCCTCCATGAAGCCGCCCCACGTCAGGCGCTTCGCCTCGAGCTGATTCGCGATGGTAGCGACGTGTGCGGGATATACGCACCCATCGCCCACAGACTGCCCATCGTGCGCGATTCCCGTCTCGACGAAGTCGTCGAAGTGGGGACAATCGATTTGCGTCTTGGGAGTCGGCGCGACCCCGGCAGTCATTGCGAGATAGTTGCCGAGGCTGAAGTGCGCCGTGCCATAGTATTGACGCAGGAATGCGCCAGCCCGCCGCAACGTATCAGCGAGGTAGGGCGCGCGTGACTGCGCGCTGAATGTCGTGTCGAATCCCTGGTTCTCGAGCACGATGACGAAGACGTGCCGAATGGGCGGCATCGGAGCGCGACGCTGTTGCGCGAACGCGTACGTCGCGACAGCAGTGATCGTTGCGACGGAGAGCGAGGCCGCGAGAAGTAGTCGTTGACTGAGAGTTATCATGAGAGTAGGGATTTGTTATCCGACCATCGCCGGTCGCCGCTGCACGAACGAATCGGCCACCACGCCCTCGGCGCTCCATCGCTTCTTCATGGCATCCGCCACGCGCTCCGCTATGTCCTGCTGCGCGATGGCGACGAGTGTCGGTCCCGAGCCGCTAAGCGTGGCGCCGTAAGCTCCGGCCGCGCACGCGGCGTCATGCAGACTTGCCAGGCCGGGCACGAGCGCGCGGCGGTACGGTACGTGTAGCACGTCGTCAAGCGCGATCTCTAGCAGCGCGCCGTCACCGGTCGCCAGACCGTGAGCGAGCGCAGCGCCCTTTCCAGCCGCCCTGACGGCGACCTCATGGGGCACTTCGCTCGGCAGGATTGCACGAGCGACTGCCGTCTCAACCGGAAAAGGTGGGATGATGAACACGAATGCGAGACTGGGATGCACGGGAAGAGGCGCAAACGTCCAATGCCGCGCCTCGAAGCTGCCATTGCCCGGGACCCCCAGCATCGCACCACCAAACAACGCGGGGGCGACGTTATCGGGATGGCCCTCGATGCGCGTGCAGAGTTCGGCGAGCCCGCGTGCGCCAAGCCCAAGCGCAAGCGCCGCATCGGCGAGGCGCGCGCCGGCGACCAGTGCCGCGGAAGAAGACCCGAGCCCGCGCGCAATCGGTATCTCGGAGTCCACGGAAAATGCGAGGCGTTCGGGAACAGCGCGAGCACCGGCGGCGCAGGCGGCGATGAATCCCGCATAGAGAGTGTCGTCCTTTGGCGGACGTGCCAACGACGCCAAAGCGCCCTTGCGGCTGATCGTGATCGCCGCATCCCCAGAACGCGGGCCGTCGTCGGCTTCCACCGAGGCCGTTAGCCAGCGATCGACGGCAATCCCGATGCAGTCGAACCCCGCGCCAAGATTGGCGCTAGTTCCCGGGACGCGAACGCGCGCTGTGTGGACGTCGCCCATCATCTGTCAGTCTGCCGCGCTGTCGCGAGCACACGCTCCACAGCGCCGAGGTCGGCGTCGATCTCGAGCGGCCGATTGGCCAGTGGGCGAGGAGGTTCGGTGTCGCGATGATACTTCAGCAAGATGTCCGAATCCTTCAGAATGTGACCGGTCAGCACGGCGACGACCATGTCTTCGCGCCGGATGACTCCGCGCGCGGCGAGGGCGCGCGCACCGGCGACGCTCGCCGCGCTCGCCGGCTCGCATCCGACTCCCGATGCGTCCACCACAGCCTTCGCTTCGAGGATCTCCGCGTCGGGGACGTCGATGACGACCCCGTTGGTCTCGCGTATAGAGCGCACGGCCCGGTCGTACGACGCCGGATCGCCGATCCGGATTGCAGTCGCAACGGTCGCGGCGTGTACCGTGTGGCGCTGGCGAAAATTTTCGCGGAAGCTTGCCGCGAACGGCGCCGCGCCAGACGCCTGGACCGCAGCGAGTCGTGGCATGCGGTCGATCAACCCCAATTCCCTTGCCTCGCGTAGCGCCGCACCGAACGCCGCAGTGTTCCCGAGATTGCCGGCCGGGAGTACAATCCAGTCCGGCGCTTGCCAGCCAAGTTGCTGTAGCAACTCGAGAACGATCGTCTTCTGCCCGGCGATGCGATACGGATTGATTGAGTTGGCGAGATAAACACCGAGCTTGTCAGCGGCGGCGCGCACAAGACGCAGGCAATCATCAAAATCGCCATGGACGAGCAGCGTACGGGCGCCATAGGCGATGGTCTGCG